>Ga0209490_10004972_pt1 | contig 12170 bp, 8 predicted proteins | sample MAT06_FD_187209 | JGI IMG/M metagenome (GOLD analysis project Ga0209490, IMG submission 187209) | Freshwater microbial communities from Lake Fryxell liftoff mats and glacier meltwater in Antarctica - MAT-06 (SPAdes) (version 2) | ecosystem: Environmental > Aquatic > Freshwater > Ice > Liftoff...
GGCTTTAGAGGTCGTGCGCAATCAAGTGCGCTGGGGCTGTGGCCCGCGCGCCGCGATCGCCCTGGCCACCTGCGGCCGCGCTGCGGCATTCTTGGCCGGACGCCCTGCGGTCGGTTTTGCCGATGTCCGCGCCCTGGCTGGCGCGGTGATGGCGCATCGCTTGGTGCTGTCGTATGAAGCCGGATTGTCTGGTATTTCTAGCCTGGATGTCGTTGCTGCCTGTGTCGCCGCCGTCCCTGAGTTAGCGCCATGAGCCGTTGGTTCGCCGTATGTATTTTGGTCAGCGCCCTCGCGGCGAGCGAGCCCGGCGATCCCCGCATCAGCGCGTCGATTCCGTGGATGAATGGCAATGGGTATGTGCCGGTGGTGATCACCGTCGAATCGCCCTTAGAACGGAAAATTACTTTTACCTGCACCCACGATGAAAATAGCGCGAGCACCAGTATCGCCATGACTGCCGGGGAACGAAGGCGTTTTACCCTGCTTTTACCGGCGAATGGTTCTGGCTACGGGAGCGGCCAATTAACGTGGCGGACCAGCGATGGCCGCAGCGCCAGCGAGCCGGTTGCCTCGGCCCGCAGCGGCACCAATCCATTTCTGTATTTAGTCGGCTCGGAAACCGCGCTGCCCAAGGAACCGTGGCAGGATTTTGCCGATGGCATGAGCCTGAGCAGCTCGCCGTTTGGTTCGTCCAAGGAACCGCTCGCGCGTTTTGAGCCCGCCGATCTGCCCGACCGCTGGCAAGGTTACCCAACCCAAACCACCATCGTCCTTGCTGGCGCCGCCGATCACGATCTGACCACCGCCCAACGCGAGGCCTTACTGACCTGGAGCACCGCCGGTGGATTATTGGTCATCACGGATGGCAGCGTGGCTCAGGCCTGGCGCCAACACGGCGCCAACGTCCAGCTGATCAGCACGCCGGGCAGTAACGACGCATTCGCCGACGCCGTGCGCGCGCACAGCCGCGATGCTGACAAGCCCGGTTCTGGCTTAGAATTGCCGAATACCGATCGTGTTCCCGTCACCGGCTTTATGGTCGTCGCGCTGTTATTCGCCCTGATCGTGGGTCCGATCAATTTGTATTGGGTGCGCAAGCGCAACGCCCGGTATTTATTTTTATTCACCACCCCGATTCTCAGTCTGGCAACCTGCGTGATTCTATTACTGACCGATATTGCCCTGCATGGTTTGAGCCTGCGGCGTGGTGTCCAGCAATTGGTCATTCTCGATCAGAGCACGAACCAAGCAGTTGCTTGGACTTTCGGCACCTATTTCAGCGCTTTCAGTGTAAGCAGCCTGGATCTAGATCCGGAAGTCGAAGCCGTGCGTTTGACACCGGAAGAGTACAACTGGCGTCACTATGGGAAGCGAAACAGTGCCTATCGCTACAGCCTGGAGTGGGGCGATCGTCAGGCTGCCACCGGCACCTGGGGCACGGCGCGCATGAATAGCACCATCCGTTATCGCCACGTTAGCCCAGCGCGGCAACGGCTGGACATTACTGCTGCTGGTGAGCAATTAGTGGTGGTGAATGGCCTCGGCACCACCATAAGCGAACTCACCGTCCATGCCCCCGATGGCCGCAGCTGGTATCTCGATACCCTAGCTCAGGGAGAAAGCGGCAGCCTGGCTGCCGTCGATGCGCAGGTCTTTCGTGAAGAATTAACCAGCACCCGCACCCCATTCGGCAGCGCCGCGATTCGCTGCGTCACCGAACTGAATACTGGCTGGTGGTATGAAGCCCGCACCGCCGCGCCCATTCTGGCTATTCCTGGCCCAACCGGCATCGACGCCGTTCCACCCACCGGCCTGGTGGTGGGCCGCTTGGCAGCTCTATCGACGACTACCACCGGAGCCCGCCCATGAGCACCACCGCCTCTCCGATGGTCCAGGTGACGGGTTTGACCCGCCGTTTTGGTTCTTTTACCGCCGTCAATAATATCAATTTCTCCTTCACCCAGGGTGAGATATTCGGTTTCATCGGGCCCAATGGCGCCGGCAAGTCGACCACCATGCGCATTCTCGCGACCTTGGATATTCCCTCGGCCGGGGACTGCACCGTCTCGGGGCTGTCCACCGTCGATGATGCGGAAGAGGTCCGCCGCCTGATCGGCTATATGCCGGACAGTTATGGCACCTATCCCAATATGACGGTGTGGGAATATCTCGATTTCTTTGCCCGCGCCTATCGCCTGCACGGGCCAGCCCGTACCCGCGCAGTTGCCGACGTGGTCGAGTTTTGTCAACTGGGCGAGCTGCGCGAAAAATTGATTACTACCTTGTCGAAAGGCATGAAGCAGCGCCTGTGCCTGGGCCGTTGTTTGATTCATGATCCCAAGCTGCTCATCCTGGATGAGCCCTCGGCCGGGCTGGATCCGCGCGCGCGCATCGAATTCCGCGAATTGCTGCGCCTATTGGCTGGGCAGGGCAAAGCGATTTTCATTAGCAGTCATATTCTAGCTGAGTTGGAAGAACTCTGCGATGGCGTCGCCATCATCGAACAGGGCCGCATGGTCGCCACCGGTGCGGTGGCCGACATCACCGCCAAGGCCATCGCCTCTCGCGAGGCCAAACAAGGCGCCACCGCGCAATGGGTGATCGAACTGCGGCTGACCGAATCCGTCGAACGCCTAGCCGAGCGTCTTAGTGAACAAGGCGAATTAACCCAAGTCACGGTCAGCGGCAGCAACGCCACCGCCGTGCTCGCAGGCGGCAATGTGGCCCAGGCAGCGCTGCTCAAGCGCCTGATCCAGGATGGCCTCCCTATTTACCACTGCGCCGGGCGTGCGGAAAATCTCGAAGATCTGTTCATGCACATCACCGAAGGCAAGGTCCAATGAGCATGATCCCAACTGCCAGCGCGGCGGCACCCGCGCCGATCCCGCGCCGGACCTGGAATGCCGATCGCGCCAATCCCCTGCTGGTGCGGGTGGTGCGCCAGGAATTACGCTCGCGTACCTTTCTTAGCATTTTCGTCTTGCTGTTGAGCGGGGCGACCATCGCGGCGATGATCGTCGCCGCGATGAACAGCAATCACACCAATGCTGATTTTGGGCCCGGATTTTTCGGAGTGATTGCCTGCGCCTGGACCTTTGCCCTCGGCGTTGCGCAACCCATCGCCTGTTTCCGGTCCATCGCCAATGAACGCAATGACGACACCTGGGATCTGGTCGAATTGACCGGCATGCGCCCCATCTCGGTTGTGCTGGGATTATTGTGGGCGTCGGTGGTCCAGGGCCTGCTCTACACCGCCGCCCTGGCGCCATTTATGGTCATGGCCTATTTGCTGCGTGGGCTGGATCTGGGCGTCATTCTCTTTGTCTTGTGCATCGTACCACTGGGTAGTTTTGCGCTGTGCTGCCTAGCTGTGTTCACTGCCTCGCTGTCGAATCACAAAGCGGTACGCGCGACTTTGGGCGCGCTGCTCGGACTCTATCTGATTTTTCAGTGGTTTGGCTTGTTTGGTCTGTGGTTCAATCTTGAGGAGATTCGCAGTTTCATTGATGAGATTGGCGGTATGGGCCATGAAAAATGGCTGGTGATCGGGCCTTTCAGTAATCTATGGGGGGCAGGAGTCGCCGTTCTTTTGGTTCTGGCGGGGACTCTGCTCAGCCATCGCGCGCGCGATCGCTCGTTTGGGCCACGGTTCTTGTGGTGGGTGTTGTGGCTGAATATCTTGGCGTGGCCAGTCGGCGTCCTTGTTTTCAGTGACCTAGCGCGGCGAGAGGGCGCCGCCATTGTCATTCTCGTCGGTGTATTTCTGGCCGTGTGGGCCTTGGTGCTCGGATTCTTCAGCGTCAGCGAAGACTATGAACTTTCGCCCCGCCAAGCCCGCGCCATCACCGACCCGCCCCGCTGGCGCGCATGGCTGACCTGGTGTCTCGGCCCCGGGGCTGCGCGCGGACGTTTGTGTTATTTGGCGATGACCTGGCTGACCGTTGCGGTAGTCGGATTCGCCAACTTATTCCACACCAGCCCAGATGAATACTTCGCCAAGGAAATCACTCAATTCTTTGCCGTCATTGCGGCCCTGGTCTCCTGGGGCGGGATCATCCTCCTGCTCAGCGATACCTTAGCGCGGGGTATTCTCAAACGCTGGTTCGATACCGCCGTCCTCCGCCGCGGCGCAACCCTGCTGGTCACGGCGGTATTCTGTTTACTGCCAGTTTTAACCACCCTGCTGCTGTTCGGCAATGAAATCGAAGACACCTATTTGGTCTATCTGTCACCAGTGACCACCTTCATGCAGGTCGGTTCTGGATTCTCGTACAACAGCCAAGGTGTTACCGCGACCCCAGTATCCTTCGTGATTTTTTGTGGGGTCGGCCTGCTGGCCCAAGTAACGCTGTTGATCCAAGGCCTGCGCCTGCGCATCACCACCACCCGAATTCTGGCGCGGGATGGCGACCATAATCCGCGAGGAGGCTGATCCGTGAATGCGGCCGCCGTGTTCACCGTCGACGAATGGGCCGATCGCTTGCCAGCGCCGCTGCGCGATGCCATCGGCGTGGCGATGCGCGAAATCCGCCGCACCCTGCGCGGCCCGTTGCTGACCGTAACGGCGTGGGGATTACCGCTGCTGCTGACCTGCGGCTGCGCGATGGTACTGGGCCCAGCCCAAGCACACCCTTTGGCGGCACGCCTGGGCTTGTACACGTTACTTGCAGCCTGGTCGTGTTTTCTGGTGTTCATCATCCCGGCCACGGTCAATCACGGCTTAGTCGAAGAGCGACGTGAAGAAACCTGGGACTTATTCCGCCTCACCAGCCTGAGCGGCTTCGGCATCTCCGGCGGTTTTGCTGCGGCCGGGGCCGTGCAGGCCATGCTGATCAGCTCGTTTTTTGCGCCCTTCTGTTATCTGTTATGGTTGGGCGGCGGCGTCGGTATAGATTTTCTTTTCGCCGCCATTCTTGATCTGCATCTGTTTTGTTTCGTCAGTCTTGCACTAGCGGTTTCCGGCGGTGCCAGCAGGAAAAAGGAGAAAGCCAAGAAAGTGCAGGGCAATTCTGCGATTTTATTACTATTATGGCTGATGGGATGCGGTAACTGGTTTTCTTGGCTCGGCCGCGGTGAGCCTTTGCATGATAGTGGAATCTGGGTTGGTCGGGCGATTATGATCATCGCCGCTCTTTACATTTTTACGCGCGCAGCCGAAGAGTTCACCCATGCCTCCAAAGACCGCAGCAGCGGGTCGCGCGCCATCGCAATGGGGGCAACCATAGGAATGGTGATAGGCGGCCTGCTTGGATATTTCCCCACGCCAGTATCAGCTGGGATGACATGTCTCCTCGCTACTCTGTTGGCGTGGAGATCCACCTCGGAGCCAGATGGCCTCACCGCCAAGCAAGGACACAGCTTACAGGTACCAGGTATTTGGCCAACGTGTTGCCGTTTAGTGTTAGGACCTGGTGCAAAACGGGGCTGGCGTGCTACGCTGATCACTTTCACCGTTATTGCCACCGCGGACGCGCTATCAGGGAATCGCTTAGAAAGCAGCGAGTACCTCAGGGTATTGCTCATTATCGTTGTCCTCGCTGATGTGATCGCGCGTAATGTTCGCAAACACCACTCGGTTTTATTTCAGCGTAGTCTCATCATCATGATTCCCATTATATTTGTTTTTTGCTCCGTTCTTTTTTCTTTGCTTGGTGGGATGAATTTGTTTACCGGCATTTCTACCGCCCTTGGATTCATATTCGATTTCAATACCAGCATTTCCATGAACATCACCAGCGTAATAGCGATTCTCTCCCTTATCTCGCTCCTTTACGCCCTCTGGCAATGCCGCCCGCGCCGCGAGCCCACCTTACACCTCACCCCTGACCATCCGGGAATTCGCTAATGCCTGCCTGGGATGAAGCGGCGGTGGCTGCGGCTGCCAAACGGCTGCGTTTGAGCCTGGATCCGCGGCGCCGTCGTCACGGCGGCGGGCAACGCCTGGGCGCGGGACCAGGGGCCAGTTTGGAATTTCATGACCATCGCGCGTATGTGCCGGGTGATGATTTGCGTCACCTGGACTGGGGCGTGTATGCCCGCAGCGATCAATTAGTGTTGCGCCGCCATCGCGTGGAAGTCAGTCCGGTGTTAGAAATCCTGATCGATGCCAGCCTCAGCGTGGATGCGCATGCGGGCCGCTTCCGCGCGCTGACCGGTTTAGCTGCGACATTGTCGACCATGGCCGAACAAGATGGCGGCCGGCCCCGGGTCTGGGCCCTGGGGGCAACGCCGCGCCGGCTGGGTGATTGGCGTGCCGAATTGCGCCGTCTGACCGCCAGCGGCAGTGCCGGGCCCGAAATCAGCATTGCCGCCTTGGCGCCGGGTGCCGATCGCATTCTATTAACCGACGGCATGTGCCCCGCCGGTGGACGCGCGGTTATTGATCGCCTGGGTCGCGGCGCTGGCCGCATCAGCGCCGTGCATGTACTGGTGGCGGCCGAGCGGGATCCGCCTGCCGCCGGCGCAGTCCTGCTCGCCGATGCCGAGGCGGGCGGACGCGATGCGATTCTGGATGCCGAATCAATTGCCGCCTATCACGAACGCCTGCACCGCCATCAGGCCGGCTGGCAGAGCGCTTTACATGGTCGCGGTTGCGGCTTGGTACTGCTCGCGGCGGAAGATGATCTGACGGCGCAATTGCGCACCTTGTTACAGGTCGGCTTGGTGGAGAGTCGGGTATGATCTTTGGCAATCCTTGGGGATTATTGCTGCTCGCTGCCATTCCGGCGGTGCTTGCTATTCATTTGTATAGGCGGCGCTTCAAGCCCCTGGTCGTAACTGGATTATTTCTGTATGGTGCACCGACCCTGGCCCCGGCAGCGGGGCGACGCCGCGAACATCTGCGCCGGCGGCGGAGTTTATTGCTAGAGATTCTTGCCATCCTGGCCGCGACCTGGTTTCTCAGTGATCCGCATATCGCCGAACACCAGCAAGGCGTCCATCACGTTTATTTGCTCGATCGGCGGGCGACGCTGACCGCGCAGGGCACTGACGGCGTGAACAGCATCGAGCGCGCCCGCCAGGCTTTGCGCAGCCAATGGGAAACCGCGGCGAGCAGCGATCGCTGGACCCTGATCGCCTCTGGCGAGCCGCCGCAATTATTGTGCGGTCCGGCGGCGACGCTGGCCCAGGCACAATCTGCGCTGGCAGCTTGGCAGGCGGATCAGCCCTGGCACGGATTGGATTCGGGGCTCGCCCTGGCGGTGGCCTTGGCCGCGGGTGGCACCACCACGGTGATCAGTGATCGCGAACCGGCTGGGCTGCCGCCCAGCGTTGGCATCCAGGCCTTCGGCGAGGCGCGGCCCAGCGTGGGCCTAGCGTCGGTGCGCTGGCTGCGCGACGGCGGAAATGAACGCATTGCCGTGCAAATCCTCGCCCAGGGCGCGGATGCCAGTCGTATTTTTATCCTGCACGATGCGACCCGCGAATATCTCCGTCAGGAGGTGACATTGACCGCTGGCCAACCGCAGGTGATCACCATTCCGCTGCCGCCGGCCTGGCAGAATACCACCCTGACTGCGGAATTGCTCGGCGCAGATCCCTATGCGCTGGATGATCGCGTCGACCTGCAGCGACCCGATGCCCGTTTGGTATCCTGGCATGCCGAGGAATTGAACGAGATTTCTCGAGCGGCCATCACCCGCGCTTTACAGGCCAGTGGCGGCGCGGTATCCAGCGACACCACTGCCACCCATCTGCTGATCGGTTCTGATCCGCACGCCCAGGCCGGCCAGTGGAGCGTGCGCATCCGTGCGGGGCAAGCCGCCCCAGTGTTGGGGCCTTTTCTGGCCCGGCGCGGCGAAGCCGTGCTCAGCGATTGCGATGCCAGCGGCATTTTATGGAGCGGCGGCGCCACCAACGCGGATCGGGCGAATACACACGATACCGGTGAAGTATTATTGCTCGCGGGGGAAACCGTCTTGCTGACGCGGCAGGATAGCGGTCGGGATCGCGCCTATACGCTGTGGTGCGACCTCGATCATTCGACGCTGCTCCAAAATCCGTGGTGGCCGGTATTTTGGGCCAATGTGGTCGCCGCCCGCGCCGAGGCCTTGCCCGGTATCGCAGATCCGAATGTGCCGTGCGGACAGACGGTGCAATTCGTCTTGCCGCCCGGTTTGCTACGCGCAGTGCTCACCGATCCCAGCGGCGAAGCCGTCGAATTGCGCGCCGATGCCCAAGGGCGCATCGTGCATCCGGGTCTCCTGCGCAGCGGGATGTATCGCGTCGATTTGCCGGAGCAGGAATCATTCATGCCGACCTCCGCCACGCCGTGGCTCACGCTTGCCGCCCATCCGTTGGATGCGCGTTTGGCGGATCTCAAAAATGCAACCCGCCTGGATCGTGCGCCGCCTACGTCCGGCCTCGGCGAACGCGAACGGCAACGCTCACCTGTGGCATTATTACTGCCACTCTTGCTGATTGCCGGCTGCGCCCTGGGCGCATGGACCGCATTCTCTCGTGAGGAGCCTCGCTAATGTTTGCACTCCCTTGGGCCTGGATCCTGTTGGTACCCGCGGTGTTTGCGTGGGTGCGCTGGTATCGTCACGGCCATGGCCGTTGGTTGCGTGCGATCGTAGTGTTGTTGTTGGTCGCAGCGACCAGCGGCCCCAGCGTGGTCGCTGGCCAGGGTGGCAGCGATGTGGTACTGGTGCTTGATCGGTCTGCGTCGATGCCCGACGCCGAACAACAGCGGCAGGCAGAAATGGTGCGTTTGGTCGCGGATCAGCGCGGCCGCGGCGATCGCTTAGCGGTGATTGCCTTTGGTGATCGGCCATTAATTGCCCAAGGCCCGCAGGCCACGGCGCGGCCACGTTTGGCCGATACGGTCGTCGACGCGGACGGCAGTTCGCTGGGCGACGCCCTAGAAACCGCGCTGGCCCTGATCGCACCCGGACGCAGCGCGCGCATTTTCGTGCACAGCGATGGCGAAATCACTGGCTTGCCCTTGGCGCGCGCGACCGCACGTCTGGCGGCCGCAGGTATTCCGACAGATGTCCTGCCCGTGGTGCGCCCACCCGCCCCAGATGCCGCGATTCTGGAGGTCGAAGTGCCGGGTACCTTACGCCTGGGCGAAAGTTTCATCGGCGCGGTGCGAATTATCTCCGATGCCCAGGAAAGTCGCCGCTGGCGCGTGCGCCGCGGCGAACGCCTAGTCGCCGAAGGTCAAGTCAACTTAAAGTCGATGCAGCCAGCAATTATTCCGTTTGCTGATCGGCCTGATCAGGCTGGATTGGCCAATTATACTATCGAGATTGAAGGCGCGGTCGGCTTTGCCCGTCCTGCGCGCATTGATCCCGAACGTTTGCGCACCGCTCTGCGCAGTGGCCTCGCCGGCGCCGCGATTTCTAGCGAACAATTAACCGCGCTGCTCGACGATCCAGCCGTACAGAGTCAATTACAGGCTTTGGCTGATCCGACCCTGCGTGCAGCTGCGCTAGCGACCTTGCGCCCCCAGCTCAGTACCATGCTGCCAGCCATTGCGGTCGACGCTGCATTGACCCAGGTCGAAGCGGCCCTGGCCAGTGCCGTGGTCACGGATGATGATCGCCAGCCGGCGAATAATCACGCCCGCGCCGCGATCCGTATTGCGGGCGGTGAACGGGTCTTGGTCATCGGCGGTGACGGCAAACCGGGGAATGTCGCCAACGCGATTTCTGCCGCAGGCATGCTGACCACGGTGCGCGCCGCCGGTCCAGTCACGCTGGGCGATCTCATCGGCGTCAGTGCGGTGGTACTGGACGATGTTCCTGCTGATACGCTGACCGCGAGCGGATTGACCGCGCTGGCGCAATGGACTGAACATCTCGGTGGCGGCCTGCTGATGACGGGAGGTCGCCGCAGTTTCGGCGCGGGCGGATATCGGCGCAGTCCAATTGAAGATATTCTGCCCGTGACCTTGGAATTGCGCGACGAACATCGCAAATTGGCATGCAGCATCGCCATCGCCATTGATGTCTCGGGCTCGATGATGGCCACCGTCGCCGATGGTCGGACCAAACTCGAAATCGCCGCCGAAGGCGCTGCCGCGGTGGTCGAATTACTCGGTGCTCGCGATCAGGTCGCTGTCTTTGCGGTCGATTCCGCGGCCACCACCGTGGTCCCGATGCAGCCGGTGGCGGACCGCGCTGCTTTGACTCGCCAAATAATCGGTATGCAGCCCGGCGGAGGTGGCATTTTTGTCTATGAGGCTTTGGCCGCCTGCGCCCAAGCGCAGCTCGCTTCCACCAGTGGCACCCGCCACATTATCTTATTCGCTGACGCAGCCGACGCCGAAGAGCCCGGTGATTATCAACGGCTGCTCGACCAGCTCGGCAAAGTCGGAGTCACCGTGTCTTGTATCGGCCTGGGCAGTGAACGCGACAGCGATGCCCAGCTGTTGATCGATGTCGCCCGGCGCGGCGGCGGACGCTGCACGTTCGCTGAAGCCGCCGAGGATATCCCGCGCCTGTTTGCGCAAGAAACCGTGCTGGTCGCGCGCAGCGCTTGGGTCGATCAGCCAGCCCCCCTCGCGCCGCGCGCGGATCTCGATTTGTTGCTTGGCCGCGTCGCGGGCATGGACCAGCCCTGGCCGCAGGTGCCCGGCTATAATCTCACCTATCTCCGCGACCGCGCGCAATTATTGGTGCAAGCCGAAGGTGATCCGGCTGCGCCTGCGGTTGCCGCTTGGCGCATTGGCACCGGGCGCAGCGTGGCGATGCCGTTTGCCACCGATGCCGGGGCGACGGAAGAATTATTGACCTGGCCGGGTTATGCACCGCTGTTGGCAAGTTTGGTGCGCTGGACTGCGGGCGGCGGTGACCAAGCGGCGCTCGGCCGCCTCACCGCAACCCTGCATGGCCGCGATGCCCTGCTGCGCGTCGAACTCGATCCGACGCGACGGAATGAATGGCCAGCTAGGCCGCCCATTCTCGCCCTGGTCACCGATGGCGGCACCGGCGTCACCGCGCCACCGGTCTTGCAACCAGTCGAAGACGGCGTGTGGGAAGCCCGCTACCGACTCAGCGACGATCGTGCGGTTATTCCCGCTGCTGATCTCGCGGGCACCGCACTGTTGGGCCCGGCTTTATGCCTGCCCTACAGTGCCGAAGCCGAACCACGCTTTGATCGCGATCGCGGCGTCGATATCCTTGCGGGTTTGGCCCGCAGCACCGGCGGCTACGTGCGTCAGGATTTACTCGGCAGTTATGATAATCCCTCGAGCCAAGGCCTGGAGTGGAGTCTGGCCCCGTGGCTGGTGATTGCCGCCGCGGTGCTGTTGGTCGCGGAAATTGCCGTGCGCCGGCTGCGCTTGGGACGTGCACGGCGGACGGGCAAACCCGCTGCGCCAGCGACTGACGTGAAGCCAGCGATTCCAGCCGCCATTTCAGATACCACTGGCGCCCAGACCCCGACGTCAGCAGTCACGCCCCCGGCGGCACCCGAATCCGCGGCCGGGCTGCATGAGGCCCTGCGGCAACTGCGCAAACGCGGACGTTGATCCGATCTGCAGGAATTATCTCACCTGGCAAAAAATCGCCCGCTGCCCCGCCTCGTCGCTCTGATAGAGATACACCACGCACACTCCTGGGTTTCACCGAATATTATTTCCAGTCCGGGGCATGACCGGTTTGAAAGCCTCCAGGCTGGTGCCAAGCGCTGCGCACGCTTTGACTTGCCACTGTTCAAGCCCCAGCGTGTGCTTTTCCCGGCGTCCGTTGCCGTCATCAATGACTACCGTTTGCACGCTGGGAAAGAGTTCGAAAAGAAATCGGGTGGTGATGTTGGCTGAAGGTTTGTTGCGGTGATAGGACAGGCCGGTGTTGGTCGCGGTGAGATGGGCGCGGACGGCGCGCTGAATAATACTCCAGGTCATTAGGCCGACGCAGTACATAAGGCCCATGGAGGCGATGCGCGTGGGGCTTTCGATGAATGGGGTTGATGTCGGCTGCGGATGTGAGCCAGGCGAAGGCGTGCTCGCCGTGGAATTGCTGGCGATAGTGGTCGATCATCTCGGCGTCGGTGAAGTGCCAGTCCGGGCTGCGGGTGCGGACACGAATGAAGGAGGCTTGGTCGTGCAGTCTTTGGGTACAGATCTCATCGCTGACGGGCGCGGTGCTGAGACGGATCCGCCAATGTTCGGCGGCGTTCAGGGCGGGTTCTTGGCGACGACGCGGGCGGCCGGGGCTGCG
>Ga0209490_10004975_pt1 | contig 12169 bp, 16 predicted proteins | sample MAT06_FD_187209 | JGI IMG/M metagenome (GOLD analysis project Ga0209490, IMG submission 187209) | Freshwater microbial communities from Lake Fryxell liftoff mats and glacier meltwater in Antarctica - MAT-06 (SPAdes) (version 2) | ecosystem: Environmental > Aquatic > Freshwater > Ice > Liftoff...
GGCCAGGGGTCGATTTCAGCGTGCATACAACGACGGTTCCACCCGATTCCCGCGGCAAAATTTTGAGTCTCCCGCCGCAGCGCAAAGCGCGCTTTCGCATGGACAACAAACCGACGCCGTCTTGTTTGCGCTCTTTAGCGAACCCCATGCCGTCGTCTGCAATCCTGAGCCTCAAGCCCTCGGACGCGAGTTCAATTGAGATGTCAATCTTCCGGGCCTGACCATGTCGAATCGCGTTCAGCGAGGCTTCCTGGGCGATGAGATAAAGGTCGAGTGCTTCGGCATCGTTGCGCGGCACCCACGCGTTCGCGGAAGTCCAATCGCAAGTGACGCCGAAGCCAACGGAAAAGTTAGAGGCCAGGCGCGCCATTTCATCGGCGAACGTATCTGGTCGGACCTCGACCGGCAGGAGTCCGCGAGAGACGGCTCGCACACGGCGTAAAGTCTCAATCGCCATTACCTCGATCTCGGCAATTCGAGCTTTGTGAACTTCGGGAATGTCGCTTTTGTGGAGCAGGCTGTCGGCGTAGAGCGCGATTCCCGTTAGCAACTGGCCGGTGCCATCATGCATGTGTTGTGCAATGGCCTGGCGCTCCAGAAGCTGGGCCTGGTCGGCCGCATGCTCGGCATGTTTGCGGGCGAGTTGAGCATCTTTGCGTTTGGAGACATCCTGAACAATCACGATTTCCGTGTCAGAGACGTCGGCGTCCGCCATGTTAGAAACGGTGACCTCGACCCAAACCGGTTCGCCAGTGTTAGACTGGAAGATCATCTCCGAGGAAAAATCGCCGCCGATCACAGAATCCCCTTCGCGGGGATTGGCTGAGCTTGGGGAGAACGACCCGTGCAAAAGGGCGGGGAAGGATTTTCCGACGAGCCGTTCCGGAGTGGCGCCAAGCATTGCGGCAAACCTTCTATTCACGTGAAGGATTTTTCCAGAGGAGCTTTGTTTCAAAACCACGCCCACGGCAGCCTGGTCAAAAATCGCCTCGTAATTCTTTAGATTTTTCTGGCTTTCAAGCAGCGCACGCCACTCGGTGGTGCGGTCAAGGGCCACGCCAAAGAGGTAGGAAATTCGCCCGTCTGCGTCGCGAAATGCGGCTCCATGCCCCTCCAAAAAAAATGGTTTCCCATCGCTCCGGATGGCATCGAGAGACAATGCAAAAGGCTCACCCGTCGCAAGGCAGTGCCGGACACTGGACTCCAACTCAAGGAAACTGGCGGGGGAATAAATTTTCGGATGGTCGGCAAAAGACGGCGGCGGGAAAGCGGGATCGAATCCAAAAATGCGGTAGAGCTCGCTCGACCACTTCACCACGTCGGGCTCGATATCCCAGCGCCAGCTACCGAGGTGCACTTGTGCAAGCAGAGCAGTCGGGATGGCCTCCCCGGAATCGGGTCTCACTGGCTGCGACATTAGGAAGACATCTGGAATCCCCGTCGAGCCGCATTCGTGCGTGCAGCGAAAGCAATGAGTTGTTGAGCCGAGGTAAGATCGAGCTTGGCCTTGATGTTTTCCCGATGACTTTCGATCGTCTTCACGCTGACAAATAATCGTGCCGCAATTTCACTTGTCTTATGGCCATCTCCCAACAACTCAAAAACCGTTACTTCCCGAGGCGTCAATAATGTCTCAGGAAGGGCATTACAACTTCCTGTCCGCTCGATTCCATCTTCTGCTCGCCCCCCGCGTTGACCTCCGTCCAGAACAAAGTCGAGCGCGGCGAGCAGATCCGCGGGCGGGTCCTGTTTACAAACATACGCAGACGCCCCGGCGGCAAGTGCGGCCTGAACGACGCCGGCGTCCGAATACATGGAAAATACAATAACCTTGAGGGTCGGCTTTTCACTCCGGAGTTTGTGTAGGAGGGGCACCCCGTAAGCCGAGCCAAGGCTTAAATCCAAAATCAACAAATCCGGATTTGTGACCTCGAGTAGGCGCTCCAACTCCAGTGCCGATGCGGCGTGCCCGCAAAGCTTCATGTTCGCTCTCGATTCCAAGAGCACTTCGAGTCCTCGCGAAACCACGGGGTGGTCATCGGCAATAGCAATCTGGAAAACTCCGGACGAATCCAAGCTCAACGCGACATCCTCCGGTATCGCTGAGGCAACACGCGCGTCGACCCAGCCGTGCGCATCCGATGAAGGAGTTCAGCCACCGAGAAAACGACGAAAAAAGAAGGGATCGCTGCGACCCCCGAGAGGACGGCAACACAAACGCCCCACGCCACACCGTCAAAAGTCTGCGCCCCCGATGCGGGCACGCCCGCCAACGCAAAGAACACCCCGCATCCAAACCCTGTAAAAACGCTCGTGAGCACGCCGACCGTCGAGACACGCCCCAAGGACTCGTTAGGATCTCCCGAAAAATAGACGCCCGCGCTCACCAGAATGCCAACAACTAACGCTACGATCAATGAACAGATGAGAAGTTCCATAGAGAAGTCAGACTTTCCGGTTCGTGCTTACGCGGTCAATAGGGGAAGCCCTGATTTCCTCCGAAGTGAGAAGTGCGGGAGCTCGAGGGGAGCATGGGCATCAAACCCGAGCAGGCGTTCCAGATAGAAGCCATCGAAATCAGCCTCTCCAAAGAATCAATGCCGACTTTTCGTTTAATATTCTCGCGGTGCGTCTCGACGGTTTTATGACTGAGGTGGAGATGGGTTGCGATCTCGCGCGTTCTCCGACCTTCGCCGATTTGGAAAAAAACTCTCAGCTCGCCGTCAGAAAGGTTGCCGACGCCCGGCCGTGACGTTCTCGATGGCATCCGGCCGCCGCACTCGCTCGGACGACAAGACATCGCAACGGTGCGCGCTGCAAGCACAAGGCTCTCCGGCGAGTCGCACTTCGTCACGTAAGCGTCCGCCCCTGCCTTGACGGCCTGATCTTCATACTCAGATGCCCGGGAGGTCGAAAAAGCGATGATTTTCCTCGCGCTCCGATCGCGTTTCAGTGCGCGAATTAGGCTTAACCCTTCCGACTGTGCGAGCCAGAAGTCCAAAATAAGCACATCGCAGGTGTTTTCCAGAAACCACCCTTTGAGTTCGCGCCCACTAGAGATCGTTCCTGACAACGAAAAATCGGGGAGTTGGGAAAAAATCCTGGCCGTCCCTTGCAAAACCACAGGATGTAGGTCCGCCACGACGATGCGAACTGCGGCAGTCGGGTTGCTGGCGAGCCCGGAGTCCTCCCTGAAAGCGCCGCGGAATGAGCGCAGGGAAGGGGTCTTCGCGCTAGGTTGCGCAACCCGGCTGGCGCGGGCGTTAGAAGCAAGTGGTTTCATCTGGGTCTGTTTGTAGGTTCCCGCGACGCGACTGCCTATCCCCCAAAATAAGGGGTTGAAGACGCAGCAGAGACCGCAAACATCGATCCCACCAAGAGTCACTCTCGTGACTCAAACCCCGCTCAGCCTGCACCGCACGCTGCTCGTATTTCCACCTCACCCGCTTTTGATTAAACGGCCTTGCCGTTTTTCGAAAAGCTGCCACCCACTGGAAACAGCGAAGAACCATGTCCTTCACGCTCGACGTGGTGAAATCCTATAGCCCCTTGGCCCATGATTTTTCGATCTGCGCTTTTATTTCACCAGATGGCCTTTGCCGGCGGGAATGCGTGGATGTGTTCGTCGTTGGTGAGCAGGGGAACATTCAAATGACGCGCTGTCGCCACGATCGTGCGGTCCGCCGGATTGAGGTGTTCCCAGGGAAGGAGCAAATTTGCCAGCCAAAGCTCGGCGTCCACCGGCACGAACTGCACCGCCCCTGTGAGGGAAATCCTGCGGGCGAACTCCTCGATCGTGAGACCAATCTCCAACTTTCGGTTTTTGATCTTCAACCCAATCTCCCAAAGCGAGATGGAACTTGCATACCCTCCCTCCTGCTCAATACGCGCGCACATTCTTCGGGCTTTGGCAGAAAGCTTTTCGTGATCCAGTGCCCACCACAGCAGGACATGTGTATCCTAGCAAACCATTATATCTCGGGCCATTCGCCGCTCGTCGGTGCCAGGATGTCCTCATGATACACCACCTTTCCGGCCACATCGGCGAAAACGCTCTCCACCCTCGCTTTCGGCGAAATCAGTGAGGAAATTTTCAGCACTGCTCGTCCACGATCCGTCACCACCAACTCTCCGCCGCTGCGCTCCAGTTGACGAAAAACACTCAGCATCTCGGCTTTCAAGCGGCTTTTGGAAATGGTGATCATCGGGGTAACATTACCATAGTCAATCCGGGAATCCTGCGATTTCCCATGGCTGACCCCAGAGAAGAAAGTTTCACCATGAAGGACGTCCCTTAGGGACGATCTCCGCCATCGCCCTTCTGGAAGCGGGCGATGAGTTCAGCTTGGGAGCGGACGCTGAGGTGGTTGTAGATTTCCTTCACGTAGCCATTGACGGTGTGCACGGAAAGGCCGAGGTGCCCGGCGATCTGGCGGCGACGGTAGCCCTGGAAGAGCATTTCGTGCACAAGCCAGCAGCGGCGGGAAAGCGTGGGGATTTTTGCGCAGCGATCCGCTGGCCAGCCCATTTCATGGAGCCAAGGGACTTCGGCGAGGAGGATGTGCATGATGCGCGATTCGCGCTCGGTAAAAAGCGGCCGTCCGGTTTTCCGGTAAAGTCCGATTCCGGTGGCACTGCCTTCCTGCGAAGGGCGAAAGGCAATACACCGAGGCTCGATCCCGGCAGCAGTCCACAACTGCCCGGACTCGGATGTGATGAATGCCTGATAGTCGAATTGATCCTGCACGTTTCGGGTGACGAGCCGAGCGGAGTCGCGCATCGCGGTGGCCAAGGGAATGGTCCAGTGGATCATTTCCGGATGGGTCTGAATCTGGAGGAACTCGGCGAGTTCTCTCTCGGAAAAGCGTCCGCTGAGAAAGCCAACGTAAACGGGAAATTTCCCGGGTTCGAGTTCCGCAGCGAGAGCCCAAAGCCAATAGTCGGCATCGACTAAATCGCACAGGCCTTCCATCAGATGGTTTTTTTTCACCGAATGGTCGTCGGGCAACGCGCAGACTTCGCCTAACAGGCGCACGATGCTGCGGGCGTCCAGCGACGAGAGACGTGCCGGGGGTCTCACAGAACAACTGTGCTTGGCACATCTCCGCCGTCGCCGTACTGGAAACGGGCGATCAAGGCGGGTTGAGAGTGGACGTTGAAAAACCGGAAGACGTCCTTCACGTAACCATCCACAGTGTGAACAGAGAGCCCCAGGTGCTTGGCGATCTCCGCACGACTCTGCCCCTCGAGAAGGAGATTCAGGGTGATGCGTTGGCGCGGCGCAAGGCGGGTGACTGTCGAGCCGAGACTTGAAGGGAGAACGGCAGCGTGGAGCCAAGGGACTTCCCCAAGGATAATATGAGTAACGCGGGAATCTCTCGCGTTGAACGGTGGGCGGCCCGGGCGCCGGTAAACGCCGATCTGAGAAAGCGCGCCGCCGCGCCCTTGCTGGATGGAGAGAATGACCTGCTCGACACCGGCGGCGATCCAGATGGGATAAACTGCCGTCTGTGGGAAACGTCCGTGCAAATCGATTTGATCGCGCAGCCGGGTGAGGTGAGTCTTTTTTTGCTCAAACTCGTACGTGAACGTCGCATTTAACATGCCGGTATCGGGATGCTCGAGGGCTTCCTGGAATTTAGAAGATTGCTCCGGCGAAAACCCGTCGGTGAGGAAACCGGAGTTCAATGGCACCTCGTTGGGTTGGAAGCTGAAGGTGGTGGCCCAAGCCCACGAATCTGCGTCGATGAGGGATCTCAGCCCGGTCATGAGAAATTGTTTTTGGGCGACGAGGCCGGCCTCAATGGCGACGACCTCGCCGAGGAGGCGGACGATGGCACGGGCGTCGGGTTCGGATAACGGTTCGGGTTTTTCGACGGTCATTTTCTTAAGGTAGAAAGGCTGTTGGTTGGGGCGTCCAGATCACTCATCGTTGAAGTGTGCGCTCCGCGTGCCCGCGCATGAGTTCGGCTTGCGAGTTGACGTCAAAGTGCCGGTAAAGCTCCCGAATGTAGCTGCTCACAGTGCCGGTAGAGATTCCGATCTGGGCGGCGATTTCTTTGGCACCAAGCCCCAAAAGAAGAAGGTCAAGCGTGAGTTGCTGTCGAGGCGCAAGCCTCGTTGCTGCGGAGCGGGTTTTCCAATCGCGCCAGTGGAGCCACGGTATCTCATCGAGAACGAGCAAGGCCAGATGTGACTCGCGATCAGTATAAGGACGGTCGCCCTCACGGCAGAGCGCGATCCGGCTTTCTATGCCATTCTCAAGCGTGCGCCGGGAGAGAATCATTTGTGGCGCGTGAGGGGACTGGGAGACCTCCCATCCCGAGGCAAGCGGCGAAACGCCGGCCGCGCTCAAACGACGCAAGCCTTCGGTACACTTTGCGCCACCATTGTTTTCCCCGGTGGAAAAATGAGCCCATCTCCACTCCGTGGCTCCGGCAAAATCGCAGAGGCCGTCCAGGATATAACATTTCTTTTCGAGGAAGCCGCCAGGAAGAGCTGCCGCTTCGCCGAGCAACCGCACGAAGGCGCGCAAGTCAGCGTCGTTCATTTCCCTCGTTTGAATTTCCATGGTTCCCCCTTTTAACGAACTAATGCCAAATCGATAAGGGCTCGTTATCATGCAACGCGATGTCCTGTCCAGCGCCTTGATCGGATTTGTTTGACGATCATTGCATTTTCAACAGCAGCATCGAACGAAAAGGGTCAATGGAATCCGTCAATTGGCGACCCACCGCAAGTCGACTGCCTGTGACAAGGTCACTCGGGCCGTCCTGATGTTGTGTGGCTCGTTCCGGCTATCGCGCGGCTCGACAATTCCCTCACGCAAGCTAGCGTGAAATTGTGGATAAGGGCGACAAAGTGCTTCCAGAGCTCGAAAGGTTCTGGAGAACGGACGACGGCTTGACGGCTTCCGAGCGTGCGGAGGCCTATGGGATCGATTTGTCGTTGCTGGATGACAATCTCCTCCTCACCCCGTCGGAGCGACTGGCCCAAAATGATGCCGCTCTGGAATTCGCTAACGGTCTTCGTGATGCAATAAAAAATGCAAGGCCTTAAGGACATTATTGTCCGACTCAGCGAGGCAAACGTCGATGCCATCCTGGTCGGGGGATTCGGCGTTGCGGCCCACGGGAGTGCGTTGCTCACGCGGGATGTGGATGTGGTGTGCCGAATGAACGCAGACAACTTGTTGCGTCTTTTTCACGCGTTGGAAAATCTCAGCCCCGTTCATCGGATGACGCCCGAACGCTTGCCTTTCACGCGCGAGCTGGCGGAGCGGGGAGGGTTGAAGGATCTTTACCTTTCGACGGATTGGGGACAGGTCGATTGCATCGGGGAAGTCAAAGGTGTCGGTGACTACTTCAAATGCCTCGAGAGGAGCGAATCCATCGACATTGATGGTCGGCAGATCCGCGTGCTGAGCCTCGCCGCATTGATTGACGCCAAGCGGGCGATGGGACGCCCCAAGGATCTTCAAGCTGTTTTGGAATTGGAAGCGATCCGAGAGAAGCTGCGGGCTTCAGAAGATCGGTGAATTTCCGGTCGACGGCGCGTCGAGTTGGCTCCTCCCAGAACGCAATCACCCCTGCTCGTTCATCGCACGGTAGGATTGGATGTCCTCATCCGAGAGCGCCTCTCTGGGCACCAATCGGTAGTGACGCTCAGCAACGAGACGCAATCCCTCGCTGGTATCAGCGAACTCCATGAGCGCGATGGCACCGTCGGGCAGAAACTGAGCGCCAAGCGCACGACACAAGAGCTGGGGAAACTTCTCGGCGCATAACGCGATGTCTTGCTCGATTTGCACGCCACTCATTTTATCCCTTCCGCCTTTGGCTTGGAGAGGGAAAACGTAATGTGCCCCTCGACGGTCTATTCCCACATACAACTCATCCACCTCGACTTGCCCAACACCTTCCACCGTCGTGCGAAGATGATTTTGGAGGGAGAAGGAGGCTACTCCAGTAAAAATATCGACAAGCCGGTTGTAGCGAACGAGTGCGAGCAACGACTGTTCGTCATCGAGAGCATAACGGGAAATGATCCCTGGCGTAGAGTCGGGCACCTTAATGCAGATGAGGCCGGGGTTTGGTTGGATGATCCATTGGCGATCCAGGACAAAAAGATAAGTGGCTTTACCAGAAAGCTTGATCACCCACGATTGTCCGGCAGGTGCTGTGGCGACAATCGTCTTAGGCATCTCCGTCCGAAATCGAAACGAATAGACGAGATCGCCTATGTTTTTTGGCAATGAGATTCCTAACTTTGCGGCTGTCGATTCTATTTCAACCCGCTTAAACGAAAAGGACTTCATGCCCTTTTCATAGTGATCGAAGAAAATCTTCTCCAAAATTAAGGAATACCGATTCGTAGACATGAGATTCAACTAACCTGGCCAGCGCAATACAACAACCTCCTCGCGCAATTGTTCGCGCGTCGCTGTAGCCAAACGAGTGCGAAAGAGATCAATCCGATCAACAGTGTAGCCCAGTTTCTCTGCGATGGTGCCAAGAATCTGGCCCGTTCGAATCATAATCCTTAGATACGAAGCTTGATCTCCAACGACATAAGCCAAGGAAGCACCGGGGCGGAGGAGAGGACGCAACTCCGCGAGATGGCGCGCCATTCCTCCAAAGTAGAGCTTTGTCACGCGAGCGTAGAGCCGCTCAAAACCGCTCGTCTTCTCCAATTCGATTCTGCGAGCCTCAATCTCCGCGGCGATCCTTTGAATCTCCGGGAACTCTGCCACCCATTGATCGTCATCGTCGCCTTTGTAGACTCCCCGAGTGTTGGAACGGAGCATGGTTCGCTTAAGCGATTGCAAAGCTTTCTTGTCCCTAAAAAAGCCAAGCACCACCGATTCCAGGCGCGTTGTGCGGGTGTAATCTTTTTCGTTGGGATATGGCGGAGAGGTAATCACTGCATCAATTGATCCACGCCGCACGAATTGCGCGAGTTGCCTGGAGTCGGCATGGTGGATCATCGAAGTCGCGGACGTTCCATGGTCAAGCACCCGCAGATCGTTAACAACCTTTCGCACCAACCCCAACCATGTTGAAACAACGGGCACATCTTCCTTCGCCGGACCTACGCCCACTTCAGGCCCGAAGTGCAGGTTGCTAATGCTTGTCACAAGCCCTTTCGCGAGTGCCAGCCGAAGGTGAGCGACTCCATAGTCCGCACTGTCGATGTTTCGCAACAGCAAGAGGGTTTTGTGGAGAGGCAGAGCGCTTATCGAATTCGTCAATAACAGTTGAAATGCGTCATCCGGCAGCTTCCGAAGCAGGAGATCGTTCGGGGGTTCGTGAATGAGATTGGGTTGGGGGTCATCAATCACCCCTTGCGTCTCCAGTTCCGAGATCGACCGTTCGGCCACAGCAACTGCAGTTCTCTCAAGGCGATCAGGATCGAGGCTCCAGTCAAGCTTCGTGCAACTCGCAAAATGTGCCATCGGGTGAGCCTCAATGCCGACGCTGTTGTAACCTGATTTCCTGCACTCAACCGGGGTTGTTCCCGTGCCGCAAAACGGATCGAGGATGCACCCCCCTTTTCGAATATCGAACGTCTCTAGATACGACCGCACGAGATGCGGCGGATACGACAACACGAAGCGATACCAGTCGTGGGCAGCTCGATCTGCAGCTTCCATTCGATTCGATTCGCGATTTGTTTTCAACGCCGTCGAGTTGTCTTTCCGTCGTTCAGCTTTGTCGATCACGTGGGGCATGTTCGCTTGTATTTCTACCAGAACAGCAAAGCGCAGACGATGGTTGCCGCGCCCCACGCGATCCCGCCGATGCAGGCGGCTTTCCAACGGATCGGGGCGGCGGTGAGCCAGTTGATGGCATCGCGCAAGAGATAGGGCATTCCGACAAAAAACAAGCCGGCGATGACCCAGCCGTAAGCGACCACGGCTACGAGGAGGCGGGAGGGCTCGGTGCGGAGGACGGCGGATTCCAACAATGGCTCGGCGGCGAGCAGAAGCACCATGCCGAGGGCGCGGACGGCGAGGAATTCCGGCACGTAGATCCACGAGAGCACGGCCCCGACGACAATCGCCCCGAGCATGACCATTCGCAGGCCGGAAAACTCACCAAGGTCGATTTCCCGGACGAGCAGGAAGCTCCACACGGCGGCGATGGCGAGGAGAACAGTGGCAGCGGCGCGCGAACGGGGAAACGTCGTGGCCCACGCTTTCACGGATGTCTCGCGAAACAGGGCCCAAGCGTGAGCGAGGACGAGGAGGATGCCGAGTGCGAGTCCCGTCAGTTGAAGCGGAAGGAGATAAATCATGCGTTGGTTGCCTTGCGGCGAGTGTCTTTTTCCCAGACGCGCTCGCCGAGTGCAATCTCCGCGGCGGCCACTTGGGCTTCTTTTTTGCTCTGCCCGGTGCCGCGGGCCAGCTCACGTCCGTTCCACATTACGCGGCAAAGGAAATGTTTCGAGTGCTCGGGGCCGGTCTGTGAAAGCAATTCGTATTCAGGTGCCGCGGGGGAAATCGACTGAAGCAACTCTTGGAGAAAACCTTTGGGATTGATTTCCTCCGGTTGACTGGCGAGATCCGCGAAGACTTCCTCCATCTGCCGGAGAATAAAAATACGCGACGCCTCAAAGCCGCCATCGAGAAAAATCGCGCCGACGACCGCCTCGAAAGAATCCGCCAACGTGGAAGCCCGCTCGCGTCCGCCGCTGGCCTCTTCACCGCGTCCCATCATCAAAAACCTCCCGAGATCCAACGCCAGCCCCCGTTCCCGCAGTGCGGTTCGCGAGACGATGCGCGTGCGAAGTTTTGTCAAACGCCCTTCACTGAAGTCCGTAAACATGCGGTAGAGATGCTCGGTGACGGCGACTTGAATCACGGCGTCGCCCAAAAACTCCAGCCGCTGGTTGTCGAACGGGTAATCCTTCCGTTCGAGCGAAATGCTGGGATGCGTCAACGCCTCGGCCAACAACAGGCCGTTGCGAAATTTGTAGCCCATCCGTTCTTCAAGCGGATTCATGATGGATGTCGTTAAGCCTTCCATAGTGCGATTCGCGAAAATGTGAGGGTTTCGCAACCCGGCGACAAGCCGCGACTTTCGGCGACCCCGTGCCCGTCGTCGCATCGCGGGGGTTGAATTCCCCGCCAAACCCACTAAGTTGCCTTCACATGACGCTGTCACCAGACATCACGATGGAAGAGTTGCTGCACACCTACCCGGGTGCGCAGCGGGCGCTTTTCCGGCATTTTCATATCGGCGGATGCGCGAGCTGCGGATTTCGTCCGGATGAAAAATTGTCTGAAGTTTGCGCCCGCAACGACGTGGCAGACAATGCCGATGTTCTCGGGAAGATTCACGAAGCGCACGAACAGGACGAGGCCGTGCTTGTTTCGCCGGCGGACGCCGCCGCCGCCCGCGAGACCTCGTCCGCACGCCTCCTCGACATTCGCACCCGGGAGGAATTTGAGGCCGTCCGCATCGAGGGTTCGGAACTTTTCAGTCAGGATCTCGTCCAACAAATCATGTCCACATGGCCCAAATCGGCGATGATTCTCATTGTCGATCACACCGGCTCCCGCGCTCTCGATGCGGCCGCGTATTTCTCCGGCCACGGGTTCGAAAATGTCCGCGCACTCCGAGGCGGAATCGACGCCTGGAGCCTCGAAGTTGACCCCTCCCTGCCACGTTACTCCGTCCAATGAGCACAAATATCGAAGACGCCATGCGCGACCCTCAGAACCTTGGCGAAATGTCCGGTGCCGACGCCGTTGGCACCGCCGGCAACGGTGATTGCGGTGACATGCTCCGCATGTGGATCAAGTTCCGCGAGGACGACGGACGCAAGGTCATCGACAAAGCCACCTTCCAATCTTTCGGCTGTCAGACAGCCATTGCTGTCGCGAGCATGGCCACCGAACTCATCAAAGGCAAAACGCCCGAAGAGGCGCTCGCGATGTCCGGCAACGATCTCTCCGCGCCATTCGGCCCGCTTCCTCCAATGAAAATCCATTGCGCGCAGCTTGTCGAAGGTGCGTTGAAAAACGCGCTCACCGGCACCAGCGAAGCAACCACTGCGACCAGCGCGCCGGCGGCTCCGTCGCTCTGGGACAACCTCCAGGCACCAAGCGAAATCAAAATCACGTTCCGATAAACACTATGAACCCACAAGGCGAAATCATCCTCAC
>Ga0209490_10004977_pt1 | contig 12166 bp, 8 predicted proteins | sample MAT06_FD_187209 | JGI IMG/M metagenome (GOLD analysis project Ga0209490, IMG submission 187209) | Freshwater microbial communities from Lake Fryxell liftoff mats and glacier meltwater in Antarctica - MAT-06 (SPAdes) (version 2) | ecosystem: Environmental > Aquatic > Freshwater > Ice > Liftoff...
GTTAAGATTGTCAAGTCGTGATATGTCGTTTAATTTAATACTATCCATTTTCTATAATTCATTCGTTTCGGGTGTCGTCTTACCATTGGCTATAACGGTTTGCAGCTACAAGAAGTTGGCGATTTCCCTGCCTGACTGCCTCAAGCAGGCAGGGAAGCACTAAACTTTCTGCCACCACAAAACTTGATACCCTGCCCGACTGCGTCATTCAGGCGGGGAAGCACAATCCCGATAGCTATTAGGATCGTTTAACCACTGAACCGCCAATTTTTTGTAGGTGCTGTTATCGGTTCGGTGTTCTTTTTCGTCCGTATGTATGTCTGGCGTTTTGGGCGTGCGGTTGGGCAGACACACTCTTTGCCAAGTTTGGTTTGCAGCGTTGGCTGGTGTGGTTTGGCAATGTGTGTGGCTGTGAAGGGTTGGCTTATACATTCAGTTCCGTTTTTAATGTCTTCAAAATGTTTACTGTCCGTCCTATTTCACTGCTATGCTCGTTTTTATTAATATCGTTATGGTTTAAGGGATTTAATACCAATGGTAACAAATTATCAATCTCGTCTTTCGTGTTCTGTGTCAGATTGTAATTTGCTGGACTTGGATGTGCAGTTATAAATTTCTTAGTGGCTCCCCAAAACTCGTCTGCTTTGAGCTTACTTTGGTCAACCACAAATTTTACGGTCACTTTTCCGAAACAGAACTGTTTTAAGGTAGCTTCAAAGGCTGAACGCAGATAAACCCCTGCTGCTTTATTGTCTCCTTTGCTGTGATAGTCTTCTGCGGTCTGAATGAAGTAAGTTAAATGGTCATTGCTGCCTGGACCTTTGATTTCTTTTACAACAGGAATGGTAAACCCTTTCTTTGTCCGACCTGCATAAATTTCAAAGCATTTCCATTTATTATTTCTGTTCAAATAATTTGTCCGCACAAATTCATACCAAGGCTTGTCGTAAGTGGTAATGAAAACTTGGTAAGCAGAAAAGTCAGTGTTCAGAATCTCTAATAATGGCAGTCGGTTAGAAATATCAAGCCCGATAAAAATATCATCCAAGAAAAGAACTTTACAAGGAATGCCTTGAACGTGCCTTTTTACCATCCCCAAATAAATTGAAATCGCAATGGCTGATAATCTTGCTTCATTCAGAAAAATATGTGGCTTGTCAATTTCTTTTCCAAGATATTTGATTTTTACTCTTACGTGATTACGTTCAATAGATTTGTAATCTGCTGTTGGTTTTGCTTGAGTGTAGTTCAGTTTCAATTCAATGTTGTGACCGAATTTGTCCAAAATTGGTTGAGCATATTTCAAAATGTTTTCAATACTGGCTGTATCAAACAGCTTCTTAAAAGCAGTATCAAAAGAGTTGATGTTTTTATCAACTTCGTTTTTCTTTTGAGTGATATTAAACGCCTGACTGGTTTCTTTGGCAATGGCAGTTTCTACTTCTTCCCATAGTTCACCCAATTCCTTATTTCCTGTAATGGCTACACTTTTGAAATGTTTGAGAACGCCCTTAACTAACAAATCAAACAAATCAATTTCTTTATCTTTCTTGATGTTATGTATACCAAGTAAGTGTTTATAGGTTAGAAAGCTTTTGAGCTTGATAGCATCCCTAATGCTTGTATCTCCCGTAACATAAGTATTCTTTGAGCTTTTCTTTACGGTGTATTTTTTATCGGTAGCTGTTCCGTTTTTATCAGGATTGAAGATTACTTCGATATAGCCTTTGCCTTTCTGGGCTTTGGTTAGGAAAATGTTTTCCGTTTCATCATAGCTCAATGTCTCGGTAGAAGATTGAAAAAAGTCTTTCAACGCATAGTAAAAGGAACTTTTACCACTTCCGTTTTCACCATAGATAAACAGGTTTTTGCCATCCACATTGAATTCATTCTTACCATAGAATGCTTTATAGTCTTTTATTTCAACTTTTTTAATCTTCATTTATTCCCTCAGTTTTACCCTCACTTATTCCCTCATTGACACCTTTTTAACTCACCTATATGATTCTTTTTCGGAGCTAATTATTTTATCTCGCCACTTTGGCGAGTAATTGGCGAGATGGATAATTAATCCACTCTTGTCAATGATTTATCTCGCCACTTTGGCGAGTAATTGGCGAGATTATTATTCATTCATTTGGTATCTGGTACTTGGACCAGAACCCACCTTAATCAGCAGCCCTTTATCAACCCATTCTTTTAAATAGCGTTCTGCTGTTCTAGTCGCTAAACCAGTGAATTGAACAAACTCAGATTTTGATACAGGACGTTTCTCTCTGAAAATTTCAAAGTTTTTAAGGTCTTCTGAACTCAAATCATTAATATTACTTTTTCCAACTATTTCTTTTACTCCCTCACTTGTTCTTGGAAAGCTTAAGGTTAAAAATGGTTCTTTAAACGTGTATTTAGGAATAGGTAAGCCATATTCTTTATTCAAAGATTTGAAAGTTTTCATTCCAAATCCCTTTTCTTCCACATAATCCATCAAGCTAAATGCGTAAATAATAATCGGATTTCTGCTTAATGAAGGAGCTTCAAAGGTGTTGAGCTCATCCAAGGTAATTGCCGGAAGCGGTTGGCCAGGACTAGTAACAATAATTTTGTTCTCATCGATCTTGATTTCACACTTAGCGCCTTCAATTTCATAATCTCTATGAACTAAAGCGTTTACTATCGCTTCACGTAGAACGTCTATCGGAAAGTCCGGAATATCTTTTCTTTTGAAACTACTGGTATCTTTAGATAAGGGCAATACTTTTTTCAACCATTCTTCAATTTGGTCGGGCAAAAGAACTAATGCTTGATCAAAATCTTTTGGCTCTATTTTTTGGTTGCCATAGGTTACGTGAGCTTTTAAAACAGCATTCTTGAACTTTGTTCGTGGATTTTTTCCAAAAAGTAACACTCCAAAGCCAGTCGGAACAAAATGTTTTTTCTCTTTATCCCATTCCATTGCACCAAAATCAGCCAAGTATTCCAGAAATGCTTCATCTGTTGGTTTGTAAACCAAATTCGCCTCCTTAATGAATTTTTGAAGTGCCTCATCTGAGAACTTGCTACTATCATAATTGGCTATAGGAAGTTCAATAGCTGTGCGCAAATCCTCTTCCTCTTCGGCTTCGTTTTTTCTTTCCAATGCTTGATTTATAAATGCAGAATTTTCAACTTCAATAATTCGCTGAAATTCACGGTCAAACATTTTTACTTCTACTCCGTGCTTTTCTAAATGCTTAATGCCTTTACCATCAACTGTAGGATCTGGGTCTTCTATTCCGACAAATACTTTTCTGATTCGGGCATTGGTTGTTCTACGGCAGCAAGGTACTTTGGGAGAATTACGTTCTACACAAGGTTCAAGCGTAGTAAACAAGATACTTCCTTCCAAATTTTCATTAGGAAATTTTCTTTCGATTAACGTAAATTCTGCGTGATCACCTTCACGTAATTCTCCACGATAAGCGGTTTCGATTCTACCATCAGGAAAAAGCAATACAGCACCCACTTTTGGGGGCACTTTGCCATCAGGTCTTGGCTCATTAACGCTTTTATTCATCACGTCAATAGCCATTTGCATCAGTTCTTTATCGGTATATTGTTTTTTAGCCATATTATTTCTTTACTTCAACGCCTCTTTAATAATCCTAACTTCTTCCACACTATCCAATGTTTCTATGGCAAACCGCACAGGGTGGTTAGGGTCGTACAAACGCTCAAACTCACTTTGAATAATGGCCAGCTTTTCTTCTTCGCTCATCTCATCAGTTATCGGCTTTAAATCTCCCGAATGCTTTAAAATTTCTTTGCCTGCCGATTTGATTTCCTTTGAAAAAACTATTTCATAAACCAACCCATCTAATACAGATTCAAAATAGGTGGATATTGATTGCTCTTTTGACTTATCCTTGTAAACTCCTTTATAAAAACCCAGGTAATCTACTAGAATATCGATTACAGGTTTAAAGTCCTCATTTGGTTCAGGAATTGGAAGATTCTCTAAAAACGCTTTTTTATAACGATACTTTCCAACCAGTTCACCACCTGCGTAAAATATTCGGAACAGCACCGTAATTAATTCTGAGTTTAAAAAGGCAGTTAGCCATTTAAGATTTTCACCTGTGATTAAAAAAGCGGTGGCTTCTGGATAATATTTTTGAGTATCGTAGTAAAATTGTGGTTCAGATACTATTTCAGAAAAAATAATTTTTGGCTTTTCAAACTCTTTATAATATGCTGTTGAATCTTGTAGTTCGAACCAAGAATGTTTGGTGACCTTTCTTCCTGAATCTTTCTCGCCTTGATCATTAATAAATAACTTGCCATTCTGCTCTAACTTTCTTCTGTCGAATGAAGTCAAATAATCCTTGACCCCTTTGAATTCTTCAATGTTGATTTTCTTTGCCGGAAATGTCCCGATAATATGAAGTTGGTGAAAATTACAGTAGGATTTTCGAGTATCCCTTCCTCTTAATATGGGATGAATGATGTTTTGACAGGACGAGTCAACTTTCACTATTTTTTCTTTAATTTCATTTGGAATAATAAAAGCTGGATTGAAACCAGTTAAAATACCTCTGCGAAAGCTAATTGGCCATTCCGATAATTTTTTGTGCTCTTTTTCTAATAACTTCTTTGCTTTTATCAGTTCAGGAGTAGAAATAGCCCAAACTTCTTCGTTAAAATAATCGAGACTGATTGCATTATCTCTAAAATACTGAACAAGTGAGTTTAACTTTGCTTTTGAAAGTTGACAACCTTTAAATTCATTTTTGAACTTTTCTTTTTGAAAAAGCAAAATGTTACTGTGCACAATAGCAGTTGAAAAAATCATTTCTTGGCCAAAATCAAAAAGTAATTTGGGATTTGTCTTTGTTAGAAAGAATTTCCGAGTTGAAGTTCCATAATTAGCTCTCAACCATTTATTTGAAGTAATAAAACATAAATGTCCACCTTTGGCTAAAACTCTATTTCCATTTTCATAAAAACACTCATAAATATCTCCTGATGAAGAAAAGGTTTCAAACTTCATTTTTGCCAAGTTCTTTTTTAAAGTTTCCTCAAGCTTTGAAATCTGTATATAGGGCGGATTGCCAATTACAACATCAAAACCATCTCTTTCAGATTTAGGGTCATCTTTACTCTTCTTCTTATACCACACTTCCGAGAAAAAGAGTTTAAAGTCAAAGTCTATTTTGTATCCAGCAAATTGTTCAGCAGAGTCCAGTAGTTCCCGTATTTTACTGTTGATTTTCTGACGTAAGGCTTTCTTCTTGTTATCGTCAGTAATGTTGTAAAACTGCTCTTTCAGTATTTCGAGTTCTTTTTCCACTTTCAGATTACGCATAGCGGTTTCGGGCATTCCAATCAAAGAATTCCCACATACAATTTTATAATCCAAGTTCGGCAATGTTTCAATCGGGTCTAGGTCGTCTTCATCCACCACTAAAGAGAGCCACAAACGCAGGCGGGCAATGTCTATGGCACTTGCATCTATATCTACTCCATAAATGCTTTCCTGAATAATATGGCGTTTTAGTCGGTAGATGTATCTGCTTTCGCTGTAACTCTCTTTAAAGGGAATTTTAAACTCTTCCAATTTTTTACTCAAATAATCATAACTAAAATGCGGTTTCAGTACCAGCATCGCATTCACCAACTCGTGCAGCAAGCCTACAGGAAATGCCCCTGAACCAATGGCAGGGTCGCAAATGCGGATGTCAGTAAGCTTTTGGTCTATCAGGTCGGCATTTTGGCGGATGCTTTCGGGCAATTGGTATTTGTAGGTTTTTGTTTCGCCTTTGACAGCTACGCGTTCATCATTTTCCAAGGCAAAATGTCCTTCACGGATGTAGGTTTCAATGTCTTTTTTCTCGACATTTCCTTCTAGTGAATTATCCAAATAATGAATCAAACTTTCCTGACACATATAATGCACAATTTCCCTTGGCGTGTAGAAAGCTCCTTTGCTTTTTCGTTCGGAAATGTCGAGCATATTTTCAAATACCTTCCCGAGCATTTCAGGGTCAACGGCTACTTCTTTGTCTAGCGGTTCATCTTCTTTTATTGTAAAGTTGTAGCGGTCGAAAACGTCTAACGCTCCTGTACCAACATCGCCAGATTTGTTTTTTTCTTCATTGCGGAAGAGTGTTTCGGGTATTGTAATATTGGCGGTTTCCCAGTGGTAATCGGCTTCAAACAAACCACCATTCAAAAATGGAATACGACAATCAAATCGTTTGTAGTAAGAGTTTACATTGTCTCGTTCTTTGGCTAGGGCTTCATAAAACAAATATTGTAGTTTGTCTTTGAAAAAATTGACACTTTCGGTTTGTGCCTGTTCGTAAAGTTCTTGAACAAATCGTTTTTTACCTGTTCCCCAACGTTCATTTTGGGCAACTCCCAACCAACCTTTTTTCTGCAAGAAGTATAGGAACACAATCTGCCCCAATAATTTTTTGGTAAAGCGAGCATTGTCAATTCCTGCTTTGTCCAGTTCTGCTTTTACTCGGCTGTCGTTTTCAAAATGTTCAAAGAGTTTGATGTATAAGTCTTTGTATTGGTTGAAGAATTCGTCTGTAACTTTCTCAATGCTGAATGCTGCTTCGAGTTCTTCAATGGTAGGGTTGTTGGCAATGTTTTGCAACAGGGGCAACAACTGATTTTTGGCGGTATGGGCTTTTTCGTATTTTCCTACCAAAAAGGAATAGCGTTTGGCAGGGGTAAATTCTTTTTTGGTTTTGACCTTACCTTTTGCTTCGTCTAATTCAGAACGGTATTCCAGTTTGATAAATGAAAAACGCCAGTCGGCACCATCATCTTCTTTTGAGTAAAAAGCCACCAAGGCATAATCTTTTTCAAACTTGCTCAGGTGCTTGATAACAAAATTTCTAAGAGATGTTCTTGCTCTTTCCAATTTGTTAACGCTTTTCACTTCTACAATTAGCACGTCAAGTGCTTCTCCTTCTGGGTCTATGTATTTGCCAATGCGTTTGTAAGAATTGATATGCTCTTTGTAATCGTCCCAAAGTAAATTTCCAGCATACACATTATGCTTCGGCTCTATGTCGTTCAATAAGTTCTTCGCAAAAATCGTGAACCGCTCTTCATTAAACGAATCATTAAACGTGTCTTCTATCAGTATTTGAGCTGTTTTCTTGTCCATTAGTCTAATAATTTTTTCAAGGTTTCAGAATTAGGTAAATCTTCCTTGTATTTTTCGGGCAATTCGTTGCTCGTTTTATAGGTAGCAACACCCATAGCTTTGTTAAAATCTCTAAAGCTATATTCTATTGTTTTGTTATTTTTTTCTTTGCACAAAATAATTCCTATGGACGGATTTTCGTGATTTTGTTTGATTAAATCATCTAAGGCAGAAAGATAGAAATTCATTTTGCCAAGATATTCAGGTTTAAATTTTCCTGTTTTCAGTTCAAAAGCTACTAAGCATTGAAGTTTCCTGTTGAAAAATAACAAGTCGATAAAATATTCTTGTTCTTCAACAATCAATCTGTGTTGGTTGCCCATAAAGGCAAAATCATTGCCAATGGAAAGAATGAATTTCTTGATGTTTAATACGATTTGCCGCTCTAATACCCGCTCATTGTCTTCCTCATCCTCTTCCAAGTTTATAAAATCGAGCAGGTACTCATCTTTAAACGTTTTTAAGGCCTTTTCAAAATGATTTTCAGCTAATGTTTGATTAAAATTGTTTGGTAAAGCGCCTTTTTGGTGAAAAAGTTTAGCTACTATTTGCTTTTCTAGGTGGCGGTAATTCCAAAATTCGGTTGCCACGTAATTCACATAGAAGAAAGCCTCCTCAAAATTTTCGCATTTAGCAGCAATGCTGTAATGATGCGTGAAACTGACAGAGAAAAAAACAGCTGAAAAATTATCAGGAAGTTGTTTATCTAATTGGTTCGGCAGTGCCGAACCGATTTGCAAATCCAAATTCCACAATTGGTTCGGCAATGCCGAACTGATTTTTAGGTGCTTCATCCAAAAATCTGCAAACACCCTCATTTTCTTTAGGTTACCGCTTGAAAAGCCACGTAATCCGGGCAATTCGTTTTGTAATTCAACAGAGATTTGGTCTAAAACCTTTGAGCCCCAAGCCTCTTTAGTAGCTGTATCGCTAATTTTTCGACCTATAGAAAAATACAAACCAATAAGTTCCTTATTGACCAATTTAGCCGCTTGAAACCTGCTATTCAGAATGGCACTTTTCAGTTCAAGGATGATGTTTTTATATTCAGGCTGTTCCATTGCTATTTGGTTATATATCCTGAAAGGATGACTTCACGTTTTTGAAATTTCTTGGCATTCTTTGCTCCTTCAATCGCCACATAACGGATGTTTTTTTCCAATATATGTAGCACTTGAAGTGGGTCAGTAGTTTTTTCCAGTTCGTTTTTAATCAACTGTGCTGTTTTCTTGGCAATCGTCCCTTGAGTCAGCATTTCTTTTACCCCATTTATAAATTCATCATTGGAATCTGTAAACCCTTTAAAATTTTTGAAAGATTTGTCTTTTAGTCGGTTTTCAATGTATTTGGCATTTGACCGACCGCCACTTCCTTTGGTCTCTTCATCACCAACGGTGGTGTCCAATTCAAATCGGGTTTTATTGGTTTGCAGTAAATGGTAATATTCGTTCGGAATGTTTGCTCGTTTGGTGTCGGGTTTACACTCCAGTTCTTTTACCGCATCAAAAAATGTAATCTCACCTGATTTACCACTTTCATTAATGTAGAACTTTTTGAGTTTTCCAATTCGGAAAAAAGTTACCAATTGGTCGGCATCTAGTTTTTCTTTTTTAAAACCTGAACGTGCTTTTTTAGGAAGGTTTTTAATTTTCTCAAACAAGTCGGGCTGTTCGTCTCGGATTTTTCGCATCATTTCCAGATACTTTAATTCAGAATCGCCTTCGCCATCTTCGCCTGTGTAAGCAGTTTTACTATTCAAGGTATTGAACAATTCCTGACTGCCAAATTCTTCTCCGTCACTCAGATATTTAGCATCTTCTCCCAAAATGTCATGAAACATTTGAATTTTGTTGGTTATGTTTATTTCCAATCCAAGATGTTCATCAGATTGAGTAGTTGGGAAGAAGTTGAAAATATGAACCTGTTGAAATTTACTTCCCAAACGATTTACACGACCTGCTCTTTGTAATACACGAGTTGGATTCCAAGGTAAATCATAATTTACCAGCACGTTGGCACGGTGTAAGTTGATACCTTCTGCTAATATATCTGTGGCAATCAAAATTCTCAACTCATTTGTTTGCTCTTTCGCTTTTCTGTTCGGGTCGTAGTTGGATGTTATCAGATCACGAGAAACGGTGTGGTTAGATGTCAATTTTTTATCTGAGTGTCGTCCACCTGTGCTAGAATAAAACATTACCTGTCCTGGGAATTCGTCAATCAAAGCTTCATAGATATAATCACCTGTTTCTTTTGATTCTGTAAAAACAACCAATTTATTGCTTTTGAGTGCTTTGATTTCTTTTAAGTCACGAATAAACTGTTCCAGTTTTGGATCGGAGTCTACTTTTTTCCAAAGTTTTTTTATCTCTTTCAGAATTTCTAAATCAAATTCCAATTTGGTAACAAACTCCTTCCTGAAATCCTTTGAATCGTATTTATGTGCTTTTTCGTCTTCTACAAATGCTTCTAGTTTTTCAATATTGTCGCTTTCTATCAAGTCATACACATCTACTTTTTTGCTGATGTAAACTGTGCCATTGTGGAACATCTCAATGAATTTTTCATAAGAGATAATAAAGCGGTCAACACTTTGACGAAAGGCGTGGAAGCTACTTTCCAAACGCTTCACCAAAATCCCTTTCATAAAGCCACCAACATTTCGTTGCTGTTGCCTTTCAAACTCCGTTAAGGTTTTATTGCCAATATAATAGAGCAAAGGTGTGTATCGGGCATAAGTAAACTCCGCCAACTTTTTAATGGTTTCAATGAATGTTTGTTCCAATTCGCCTTCATACTCGTAAACAATTTTTTGCGGATTATCCAAATCAGGAAAAGTTAATCCCTGCATTTTCATATCCTGTTTGAAGTAGGTCATAACATCTTTACGCGTTCTTCGAACCATTACATAGCGGAGAATGCTGTTTCGGATATCGTCAGAAACCTCTTTGATTAGCTTTTTATAATCGGGGTCGGTTTTTTCAAGTTTTGACAATTTGGTTCTAAAACCTGCAAAGTATTTTTCCAGATTTTGAATGCCCGGAATGGTAGAATTTTTTGGTGCTTGGAAAAGTTTTAATTGAGCAAAAATATCATCAACGGTATTGTTTAGTGGTGTTGCAGTAACCAAAATCACTTTTTTGCCTCGGCAAATATCCAATAGATTTGCATAAGATTGAGTATTTTCATTTCTGAAACGGTGAGCTTCATCCACCACGATATAATCATAACGCTCTAAACCTTTTTTGATAATATGTTCCAGTTTACCAAGCGATTCTACTTCAAAACTGCGAATACCAAAATCAAACAAAGAATCTTTCCAATAATCTTTCAAAACAGGCGGACAAATCACTAAAGTTCTGCCTTGCAATTGCTGTAATAATAATGCAGTAATAAAGGTTTTACCCAGACCAACAACATCTGCAAGGAAAACGCCATTGTAGGTTTCCAAAATCTTTTTCGCCTGAACAGCAGCTTGATTCTGATAATTTAGTTTCATAAAACCATCTGGTAGAAAAGGCTCAAACTCATCAGCAAGATTGATGTCTTCTTCTAGGTATTCGTATATAAGTTTCAGATATAATTCATAAGGTAAAATTTGGTCATTAAGCCAAGTCTTGTTTTGAATGGTGTCTATAAAATCATCTGAAATATCAACCGATTCTTTCCAAAGTGTGTTGAATTGTTCTTCAGCAAAAAGAACATCTCTTTTGCTACGCAACTCAACATTAAATTCTCGATTAGCCACAAAACCCGATTCAGAAAAGTTACTTGAACCAGTAATTACAAAACCATAATCTCGGTCTTCGGGCTTGAACTTTCCTATATAAACTTTAGCGTGAATATTTTTTGATGGGTATGCTCTTATTTCTAATTTTTTTCCGTTGCCATTATGGGCTTTATCCATTGATGGGTCTTGGCAATCCGCTTTCAAAAACTCAATAAACTTGCGAATACCTATTTCAAGTCTATTATCGTTTTCGTCACTGTTTTCAATTTCTTCTTTTAGGTTTGCCTGATATTTCTTTTTCGTCCTTTGGTGCGATTCAAAATCAATCATTCCTAATTCCTGATGATATTGCATCATATCATACGAATCTCTGTCAATACTAAGTCCAACAAGAATTCTGATTTTCTCTACTGGTTCTAATGCATCATACAATTGATAAAAACCGCTGGCTCTGAAATAGCCAACCAACACATCAAAAAGTTGAGTGTCTTTTAAGGTTGATTTAAATCTGCTTAATAAACTATGTCCTTCTTCATTTGTGAAAAAAGTTAAGTCTGTTTGATCTATTTTATTTTCTAAACTCATATCAACTTTCGGCTTTTTAGAATGTTAAGCGTTTCTTCCAAGCCGCTTTTTAAAAACTTTAATTCTCCCAAGTCTGATAAAATAAACGCTTTGATGAATTCAATCTCCATTTCCTTTTCCTGAGTTTCCAAAGTCTTGGCAAGAGTCGGCAACATTTCTTTTGTCGCCACTCGTTCACTCCTTTCAATTTTGCTCAAAATAGAAGTGTCAATGTCGAGTTCCGCTGCAACCTTTCTGAGTGGAAGTCCGAGTTGTTCTCGTTTGTTTCGTAAATATTCACCAAAAGAATTCATCTTGTCGTATTTGTTTGGACTGATTCGTCAAAAATACAAATTTTAATTTTATTTCTGTTGTCCGTGCGTTGGAAAAATTCAAGCTCTTTTGGTTTTTTAGTTTGGCTTTGTGTGTCGGCAAAAACCAAATGTGCTTGAATGTGCGGCTGGCTTTCTATAATGAGGCACAGTCGAGTCACCCAAGGGAGTTTCACCCTTAGGTTCTCACGGAACCGTACGTGAAAGTCTCCCTTCATACGGCTCTTCCTGTTAATCACAAATGTATTCACTACATCATGGATACACCAATGTAATTGGTTGTGATTTCGTCTCATAGTAATCGATCATCCCAAAATTCTTGGTTGTCTGAAAATTATAAAA
>Ga0209490_10004978_pt1 | contig 12165 bp, 10 predicted proteins | sample MAT06_FD_187209 | JGI IMG/M metagenome (GOLD analysis project Ga0209490, IMG submission 187209) | Freshwater microbial communities from Lake Fryxell liftoff mats and glacier meltwater in Antarctica - MAT-06 (SPAdes) (version 2) | ecosystem: Environmental > Aquatic > Freshwater > Ice > Liftoff...
TTGAGGCTGCATCTAGAACTGGCCGGTGGGCGCATGGGTGCTGTCCAGAATGGTCCCGCGAGGCGAGCCCGGCTCTTGTCCGCGAGCGCCGCGCATCTGCCCTCGCGGAAGCGCGACAGCCACTTGTATGCGCTCTTGCGCGAGACGCCGACGAGGCGCGAAGCCTCAGCGACGGACGCACCATGATCGACCACCAGATCCACCAGACGATGACGTTCAGACACGGCACATGTTTCCTTCCGCGGCATGCCGAGAGGATCGGCTGCGGCCGTGCGCCTGTCATCGATGTGCCCGGAACGTACCGCTGACGTCCCCCCACCACCATCGCGAGGCGCGATGGTCCCCCTCCCCCACAGCGAAGCGCTGTGGGGGAGGATGCAAGCGGCCTAATACACGGAGCGTCCGACGCCGCCGCATCCTCCCCCAAATGGCTTTGCATTTGGGGGCCGGGGGACCGCGGCGAAGCGAAGCGCAGCCGTGGTGGAGGGGGTGCGCCCGACGTCCCCCCACCACCATCGCGAGGCGCGATGGTCCCCCTCCCCCACAGCGAAGCGCTGTGGGGGAGGATGCAAGCTGGACTGTCCCCGAAACGGTGGACACGAAGACACAACGGCCACACCCACTCGAATGCAGCTCAGCGGTCAGCGCTTGCGCGCTGAATGCTCGACCAAAACGTCAGTCCGAGGAGCGTCGTGCGCCTTGTGGCCGCCATCTGGAGTTGGCGGGTCGGGCGCAAAGGTGTGTCCACGATGCTCTCCCCACGCAGCAGCTGCTTTGGCTGCCTCACTAGTAATTAACCCGCACCAAGCGGGTACGTGCGCGGAATTAGACTGGTCAGCCTAACACCGCAGTCTATTTCCGTCGGACACGGCTAACCGCAGGAAGACTACCGAGCTGTGAGACGTGACGACATTGCCTCGACCCAAAATAGGCCGCGAAACGAGCTGCATAACGTGGATGAGAATGCGCTGACCTTAACCCGACGAAATCACGTTCGGGGGTGGTATCTTTGGAGGCGTCTGGTTCGGCGCTCGCGCCCCCGGAGGTCGCGGGATCAGCAGGATGCAATCAATTCACCGCTGGATTCAAGGTTGATGGGAGCGCACTTCGATTCACACCGGCTGCCACGAGTCGCCAGTACTGCCCGGGCGAAGGCGTGATGGAGCAAGAGCGGGCGTTCCTCGCCGCCCTAAACACGGTCGCAACGATGCGGATGGACGGCGACCTGCTTGAGTTGCGCGCTGCCGATGGCGCGTTGGCTTTCCTCTTGCGTCGCGCGCCGAGTTGAGCACATGAATTCGCCCGCTTTCGTAGGCGGGTGGATTGTGCCGCCCGGCGGCGCGAGTCCAAGCAGCCCGTGCCGAAAGTCACACGGGCGCTAGGCAAACGCCAGCGACATCATCGTGACGTCGTCGGCGAAGTCTTGCGTGCCGCCGAAGCGCAGCAGTTCCGCCAAGATGCGTGCGACATCTTCGTCGCAATCGCGCGAACCGTCGAGCGCTGCGAGCAGACGTTCGACGCCGAACTGTTCGCCTTGTGCGTTGCCCTGCTCCGTGACGCCGTCAGTCACTAAGACAACACGCTCGCCGGGATCGAGCCGCACGATTGACGATTCGTACACTTGGTTTTCGACGACACCCAGCGGCGGCCCGCCACCAATCTTACTCATCAGTTCGGGCTTGCCCTGCCGCAGTAGAACCACAAGACCGTGGCCCGCATCAACGCACTCGATCTCGCGCAGCGTTCCATCGGCCCGACACAGCCAGAGCGTTGCGAATCGGCTGTCAGTCGCATATCGCGCGAAGTGCATGCTCGCGCGGGTTGCAAGATCACCAGCTTCGACATCGGCCGCCGCTGCATCGAGGAATGATTGCAACGATGTCATGAGTAGCGCTGGCCCGATGCCCTTGCCCGAGACGTCGCCGAGGAACGCGAAGGCGCGATTGCTCCCAAGGTCGCGCACGCCGCAGATGTCGCCTGCGACGAAGCGGCCGGGACGCGAGTGCGTCGTGAAGCGAAGCGGTCCGACGGTGCCTTTTTCCGCGGGCATGAAGCGGGTCTGCACCAGATGCGCTTGTTCGAGTTCGCGATACAGGGCGCGCTGCTGATCTTCGAGGCGCCGTCGACGCAAACTCGACAGCGCGAGCGCACAGAATCGCGCCATCGCAGCCGCGTAGGTTGCGGCGTCGTCTTCGGGCGGTTCAGATCCGACACCGCTCGCGAGATAGAGAAATGAATCCACTTCGCGCCCGACGATGACCGGTATGCATAACGCGTTCGTAATGTGCCCGGCGACCACGCTCTCTGCCTCGCGAAGAAATGGCTGGTCTTCCAAGCGCACGATGACGCCCTCGCTCGCTGCTCGGAGTAGTGTGCGACTTACGGGAATCTCGCTCGTCGATCGCCCCGAGCCCATCATCACGCCGAGCACGTCAAGCTGCGAGTCTCCGCGCAGGCGCACCCACGTCGCGCAAGCGAAGCCGGTGCCGCGCACCATCGCGTCGAGCGCGGAGCGGGCGATTTCGGATTCCGATGTTGCCGACTGCAAACTCTCCGAGACCGCCAAGAGCGCATCGAGTCGGCGCTTTGCGAGCGCGCTCAATTCCTCTTCGCTCACTCGGCGCACAGTGGAACCGCGACCGAGGCTCGCTTCGTCAGCCGAGAGCGCGACCATCGTGCTCGACCCCGGCGTGCTCGTCGTCACGCGAAATCGGCACGGTCCGAACGCGACTATCGAGTTCTCCGTGAGTCTCGCGATCGCACCTGGGTCGACGCGGGCTCCATCGACCCATGTTCCATGTCGACTGCCGAGATCCTCCACAGACCACATGCCTTCTGCAAATCGGATTCGCGCGTGACGACGCGAAATGCTCGGCACGTCGAGCCGTGCCGACGACTCCGGCCCGCGACCGACGGTCACGTCACTCGACGCGATGCGAAGCGGCGCAACAGTGATCCCGTCGAGCGGCAATAGCACGAGGGGCGAGACGTCCGTCGCCACGATCGTTACTCCTCTGGATGCGGGTCCAGTTGTGGCCCAGACTGTGCGCCACTGGTGGACGGCCACAACATCGCTGCGCCGAACACGCCGCTCGAGTCGCCGTGTGCTGCGCGACAGATCGGCGTCGTGAATGAGTCCGTGAACGCACGTTGCGCCACGCGACCGGGAAGTACAGCGTACAGCGCCTCAATGTTGCTGACCCCTCCACCGAGCACGATCGCATCGGGGTCAAGCAAGTTCACGACATCCGCCAGTGACAGGGCGAGCCCATCGATGAGCCGTTCGATCGTCGCCGCGCATGCGGAGTCACCTGCTGCAGACTTCCGCGCGATGTCCGCCAGCACAAGCCGTTGCCCCGTCCGCTCGGCGTGATCGCGTTCAACCGCTGGCCCCGATAAGAACTGCTCGCGACATCCGACAAGTCCACAGAAGCAAGGCCGCGCGGGGGACTCGGCGCGCCCGGCGCGAGCGTCGCGCCCATCGCGATAGCTTCCGGGCATCGGGCTGTGCCCCCACTCTCCCGCGATGCCGTTGTGCCCGTCGAGTGCTCGGCCGTCGATCACCACGCCACCGCCGACGCCGGTTCCGAGGATGACTCCGAAGACAACGCGCGCGCCGCGTGCCGCGCCGGTCACCGCCTCGCTCAACGCGAAGCAATTCGCGTCGTTCGATGATCGCACCTCGCGTGCGAGCCGCGCACTCACGTCGCTGACAAACGGTTGCCGATTCAGCACCGTCGAGTTTGCATTTCGATGCAGCCCCGTCGCAGGCGACACCGAACCTGGTGTTCCCATGCCGATGGAAGCGCGCACTCCGAGTACAAGTTCGGCGCGCTCGACAAGCTCGCCGATCGCATTGATCGTGCCCGCGTAGTCGTTCTTCGGCGTCGCCACGCGCTCGCGCCACAGAGGCGTTCCGCTAGCGTCAATGGCAACGCCTTCAATCTTCGTACCGCCGAGGTCAATGCCGATACGAACGTTTGACATGGCAATCACGCGCGTCGAATCTTCCAGTGCCCGCCAACGCACGTGCCGCACACTGCGCTCGTTCCAGTGCCGAAGACGAGGTGCGCTGCGAACGACTCCGGCGTCCAGCCTGACATCGTGAGGTGATTGAGGTCGACGATCGCGAAGTCGGCGAACTGCCCCACTGCAATCGAACCCGCTTCGAGTCCCAGCGAGCGAGCGCCGTTCAGTGTGCCAATGTCGAGGAGCGCCGCACCTGCATCGCCACTCGCGTCGGTCACGACACCGCGCTCTTCATGACGGACGCGTTGCACATATTCAATCCAGCGCAGTTCTTCAGTCGGCGCCAGCCGGCTATTCAAATCGGAGCCAAACGCTATCGCGCCGCTCGCGGCGCGAATTGCCGCGACGTTGCAGATTCCGTCTCCTAGATTGCCCTCGGTCAGTGGGCAGAGACACATCGTGGCTCCAGTGGCCGCAAGTCGACCGAGATCCTCCGCAGAAGTGTGCGTGCAGTGCACCGCAGTGAATCGAGCGTCGATCGCGAGCCGATCGAGGAGAAGCTGCGCCGGTCGCTTGCCGTGGGCCGCGATGCAGTCCGAGATCTCCTTCCGCACTTCTTCGAGGTGCATGTGAAAGACGACGCCGCGCCGAATACTCTCGGCGTGCAATCGTTCGATGCTCTCGATTGGCACCGCGCGCACGCTGTGCGCTGTCGCGCCGACCGACTGCGTCGCGCTGTCGCAGGCTGCTGCCAGTGCGTCGAATCGGTCCCAATAGTCGCGCTCGTCGCGGGTGCGAAAGCGCAGTTGCCCGCCAGCGAGCGGCGCGTCGAAGCCGCCTTGCATGTAGCAGGCATGCAGCAACACGATGCGAATGCCCGCATCGCGCGCGGCCGCAAGCACTGCGCCGTCGAAGACATAACGTTCTTCGTCGCGCGCCTCGCTACCAGCCTGCGTCAGATGCCGCGCATAATGAAACTCACCCACCGAGGTGATTCCTGCGGCGATCATTTCCAGAAAGCACTGCTTCGAGAGTTGGTAACACGACTCCGCAGTGAGCGCGTCGACAAGTCCGTACATCGAATCGCGCCAGGTGAAGAAGTTGGCTTTGCTACTTGCTGCCGCGCCGGGCGTCGCAGTCGCAAACCGCTCGGTCGTCCCACGAAGGCCGCGCTGAAACGCGTGCGAGTGAGCGCTGACGAATCCAGGAATGAGCGCCTTGCCCGAGAGCCGCAGCGTCGAAGGCCCCGACGGCGGTGCCACACTCGCGATGCGACCTCCGCGAATGCCGATCGCAACCCCGCGCTGAAGCCGACCAGCGGCCCAAATCCAGTCGGGGTGCACGAGCTGTTCCGGTCGCGAACCGTTCATCTCGCCGATGGTAGCATCGCGCGTCATGAGCCAGCCCCGCAAGCCATCGTCTCCCCCTTCGCGCCGGAGAACGCTCGCGGCAAAGCGCCGTCCGATCGAGGCTGAGGATCTCCTCTGCCTCGTGAGCGTCGGCGATCCACAGATCTCCGCCGACGGAACGCGCCTCCTCTTTGTTCGCTCGGTCATCAACGATCGCCAGAAGGCCGAGGCGTCGATCTGGACTGCCGCGACTGACGGGTCGACACCGCCGCGCGCACTCACCCACGGGCCGAAGGATTCGATGGCCCGATTTGCGCCGGACGGCCGACGCGTTGCGTTCCTCCGCGGTGCCGACGGCAAGGCGACGCAAATCGCAATGCTCGACCTCGCTGGCGGCGAAGCGCGGACCCTAACGAACCTGCCCGAGGGTTCCATTCGCGCCATGCACTGGTCGCCAGACGGCACCCGCCTTGCCGTCACGTTCCGGCCGACCGAGGCCGACTGGACGATCGAGGCGAAGAACGCGCGCGAGCGGGATGGGCGCGGAGATCCACCGCGCGTGCTCGACGACCGATGGAATCGCCTTGACGGCGATGGTTGGTTTGGCGCGGCGCGCTACGCCCTTCATCTCGTTGACGCATCGAGCGGCAGCACGACGCTACTCTACGCCGAAGACACGCTGGGCGATTTCGACATGGCGTGGTCGCCTAACAGCGCGCGGCTGGCGATCACCACAAATCGCGCGAACGATGCGCTTTTGAAGCCGTGGAAGTCAGAGCTCATGCTCGTTGACGTAGCTCGCGGCACTGCGTCGCCCATCGGCGGTTTGCCCATCGGGCCAAAGCTCGGAGTGGCGTGGTCGCCGGACGGCGCGCGACTCGCGTGGGCTGGGCGCATCGGCCGCGACAGCGCGTACAGCACTGAGAATCTCGAACTCTGGACGATGACGGTGCCTGGCGCGAGCGCGAAACGCGGACACAAGCCGAGTGCCGCAGCGGGATCGTCTGACGCGCGCAGCCTCACGCATGCGACCGACCTCTGTCTGCTCGCGCCGACGCTCAGCGATTCGAGCGAAGTCGCATTCAAGCCCACGATCGTGTGGCAAGACAATCGCACCGTACTCACGCGCGTCGGTTGGTACGGTGGTGGCCATCTTGTTGCAGTGAGTCTTGATTCCACGGCGCCGCGGTTCTTGACCGAAGGCTTGGTGGAACACGTCATCGGAAACGTCGCTCGTGACGGCGCGCGGGTCGCAGCGCTTCGTTCCGATCCGACGACGCCCGCCGAAGCGGGCACGCTGGAGCTTGGTCAGCGCGGCAAGACCGCTGGCGCACGGTGGCGTCCGGCGACTGCGTTCAACGCAGCATTCGTCGAGCGACTCGATCTCGTCGCGCCGAGTGAGCATTGGGTCACGGCCGACGACGGCCATCGCACCCAGGTGTGGGTGATTCGGCCGCCGAAGTCGGCCCCACGTGCCGCGCGCTCGCGCGGACAACGAGGGCCCGCGGTTCTTGAGATTCACGGCGGCCCGCACACGCAGTATGGCGCTGGATTCTTTCACGAGTTCCATCTGCTCGCGGCCCAAGGGTACGTCGTCTTCTATCCGAATCCCCGCGGCAGCAAAGGGTACGGGCGCGACCATTGCGACCCGATTCGCGGCTCGTGGGGCGACAAGGATTGGCTCGATGTACAAGCGGTCACGCGCTTCATACAGTCGATGAAGGACATCGACCCGAAGCGCATCGGCATCATGGGTGGAAGTTACGGCGGCTACATGACTAATTGGGCGATCGCGCATTCGAAGGCGTACTGCGCCGCGATTACCGACCGCTGCGTGTCGAACATGCTGTCGTTCGCGGGAAACTCTGACTACCCGCTCGTGCCCGGCGAGTACTGGACCGGCACGAACTACGACAACCCGGAACGACTTTGGAAGTCGAGCCCGATCGCGCACTTCAAAGGCGTGTCGGCGCCGACGCTCATTATCCATTCCGAAGGCGACCTTCGTTGCAACATCGAGCAAGGAGAGCAAGTGCACACGGCGCTGGTTCTGCAAGGTGTTCCCACGCGTTTTGTGCGTTACCCCCTGTCGACGAGCCACGGTATGTCACGCAGCGGTCCGCCGGATATGAAGCTGCATCGACTCCGAGAGATCATTGGCTGGTGGAAGAAGTGGCTGTGACGAATCTGAGTGGCTGGTAGCACGAATTGACGCACGTGCTCAACCACCACGCCAACCACCACGCCAACCACCACACCAATGGCATCGACATGGCACCTCGCATCGCCCCGAGTAAGCTTCGGTCCATGCACGAGCCTGATCTCAACTCGCCCGAGACCATTGAAGCGATGGCGCATGTGCGGTCGATTCTCCGCTACATCGGAGACGACCCCGAGCGCGAAGGTCTCCGCGACACACCGAAGCGCGTCGTCAAGGCGTGGCACGAGCACTTTTGGGGCTATGCAGAAGACCCCGTCGCGCCGCTCCAACGGACGTTCTCTGAGATCGAAGGCTACGACGAGCTTGTCCTGCTCCAAGACATCGAAGTTCACAGCCATTGTGAACATCACATGGTTCCGTTCGTGGGCAAGGCGCACGTTGGCTATATCCCAAATGGTCGTGTCGTCGGACTCTCAAAGCTTGCCCGCGTCGTCGAGATCTTCTCGAAGCGCCTTCAGGTGCAAGAGAAGTTGACCGCACAGATCGCTGGCACCATCTGGGAAACACTGAAGCCGCACGGAGTCGCCGTCGTCCTCCAGTGCCGCCACTTCTGCATGTGCTATCGCGGCGTGCGGCAGCCGAGTGCGATCACGACAACGAGTAAGCTGCACGGGATCTTCTTGAGTCAACCGGCAGCTCGGGCGGAGTTCTTCACGCTGCTCAGTGCGAAGCCAGACAAGGGCTGAGTCGACGAGCTACGCCCGCCCATACACCGGCATAAGTGCACCGCTCGTCAGCGCGTTGGCTGGTGCCGCGAGAAACACAATCGCTTCGGCAACCTCTGCGGTCGTTGGCCACAAAGAATGATCGGCGCTCGGCATTGCAGCGCGGTTTGCTGGCGTGTCCATAATCGAAGGCAGCACCGCATTGACGAGGACGCGCTCGGCCTTCAGCTCTTCAGCTAACGTCTCGGTCATTGACGCTACGCACGCCTTGCTCGCCGTGTACGCGATCATGCTGCCCGCCGGGCGCACTACCGGGCGCGCCGCGACGTTCACGATGCGTCCGCCGTCAGCCCCGAACCGCGGGCTGCGTCTCATCGCGCGGATCGCTTCGCGGGAACACAAGAAACACGTGAGCGCGTTGAGGCGAAAGAGCCGCTCAAACTCAGCAGCGCTCGTGTCGACGATGGGCGACATCGCGAATCCACCTGCGACGTGGATCGAGGCGTAGAGCGAGGGCAGCCCCCGATAGAACGCGTCCACGGCCGCCTCGTTGTCGAGCTCAACCTTCGCGAGCGTCACGCTGGTGGTGTGCGGAAACGTCGCGAGTTCGCGATCTGCGATCCACGGCACGTGCACCGTCGCGCCGAGCCCCAGCAATCGCGCAACGATCGCTCGACCAAGCGCGCCGGTACCACCACTGACGACGACATGCATTTCATCCATTCGCATGACGAAACGGTACCATCCCCGTCCATTTCCAATTGTTCAGTCAGACGACGCGAGCGACCTATGAGCCGAATGGATGACATCGTTTCCCTCTGCCGCCGCCGCGGCTTCATTTTCCAGTCGTCAGAGATCTACGGTGGCATCAATGGCTTCTGGGATTACGGCCCGCTCGGTGCCGAACTGAAGCGCAACCTCAAGAACGCGTGGTGGAACGACATCGTCCATCGCGAGATCATCGGTCCGGACGGCAAGGCGGTCGACATCGTCGGCCTCGACACCACCATCATTATGAATCCGAAGGTGTGGGTCGCGAGCGGACATGTTGGTGGCTTCGCCGATCTCATGAGTACGTGCCGGCAGTGCAAGAAGCTGATGCGCTGGGACCACGTCTGGGAGATGACCCAGGAGTCCGACTGGTTCAAAGCGCTCCGAGAGATGTATGGGGAGAGCGGCCAGGTGTCGAGCATCCAGCTCAAGCGCTGGGCTGAAACGAAGGGCCGGAAGCTTGCCCCAGGGCTCGCGCTCGTTCGCAGCCCGGAGATAACGCTGAGTTGGCTCGCGCAGAAGCTTGAGACGCGCGCTGGCGTGGTTCTCGCGTTTCGCGATCTACTCAGCCATCTCGCGACCGAGCAGTTCTCCCGCGATGGGCTGCAGACTCCCTGTCCCCATTGCGGCGGCGAGCTCACCGAACCTCGTGCGTTCAACCTCATGTTCGAGACGCACTGCGGTGCTGTGCGCGACGACGACTCGAAGGCATATCTCCGACCGGAGACAGCGCAGGGCATCTTCACGAACTTCTGGAACGTCGTTGACACCAGCCGCGTCAAGGTGCCCTTCGGCATCGCGCAAGTTGGCAAGGCATTTCGCAACGAGGTCACGCCCCGCAACTTCACGTTCCGCAGCCGCGAGTTCGAGCAGATGGAGATCGAGTTCTTCATTCGGCCCGAGACCGCAAACGAGTGGTACAAATTCTGGCGCGACTATCGATTCAATTGGTGGCAGTCGATTGGTCTCACGAGTTCTAATCTTCAACTGCGAGAACACGATCGCGACGAACTCGCGCACTATGCCAAGGAAGGCGCGGGCACGAGCGACATTGAGTACAAGTTTCCTTTCACCGACCCGGGTTACGGCGAACTAGAAGGTGTCGCGCATCGCGCCGACTTCGATTTGAAGGCGCACGCGAACGCTTGCGGCAAGGGCGACAAGCTCAAGTACTTCGACCAAGAGAAGGCAGAGAAGTATTTCCCGCACGTCATCGAGCCGTCCGCTGGTGCCGATCGCGGCACGCTCGCCTTGCTCTGCGAGGCGTACACGCCCGACGAGTCGCGCGCGAGCAAGGTCTTTATGAAGTTTCATCCCCGTGTCGCACCCACGAAGGCTGGCATCTTCCCGCTGGTAGCGAAGGACGGAATGCCCGAGGTTGGCGAGCGGCTCTTCCGCGAGTTGCGAAAGCGCTGGACGATCGAGTTCGACGAGAAGCAGTCGATCGGAAAACGCTACGCGCGCATGGACGAAGCAGGCACGCCCTACTGCTTTACGATCGACAGCGAAACGCTGACAGGCCAGACGGTGACGGTTCGCCATCGCGACACCCAGGCGCAAGAGCGCATCGGCCTCGACCACGTCGCCCAGTTTCTCGAAGAGCGAATCGCCTAACACTACCGCCGATCTCAATCCGTCTCGCGTTTTCCGTCGTACCACAGCTCAAGTCCATCGCGGCGTTTCCACGACTCTGGTCCGCGCCAGAGCAGCTTCACCGCGTAGAGGAAGAGCGGAATCGGTTTGTGCATGCGCACCTTGCGCCCGCTTGAGACTACCGGCGGCGTCACGAGCGCGAATCGACCTCGCTCTTTCAGCGCCTTGCTGAGCCAGACCTCTTCACTCGCGTAGTAGCTCTCGTCGAATCCACCGATCGCATCGAAGTCGGCCTTGCGGCACCAGACGAAACAACCGGCAGCGTGCCCAAGCCAGCGCCACACCCAAGTGAAGATCGTGAACGACGGCCAGATAAGAAGCGGAATCGGCCCTTCAAGTCGAACCTGAGCGCCGCCGCCAACCGCGCCAGAATCGAGTTCGCGCATGGCTGCTGCGAGCGTCGCATCGGGCACTTGCGTATCGGCGTCCACGAACAGGAGGAATCTGCCCTGCGCGATTCGTGCACCCGCATTCCGCACCGCAGCGATCTGTCGTTTCTCGACCCGTTCGACGTGTGCACCGAAGCTTCGCGCGATCGCGGCAGTGCGATCAGTCGAGGCGTCGTCGACGACGATGAGTTCGTAGCTGCGCCCCAGTGCCCGAAGCGCCGCGCAGAGGCGAGTCAGCGTCGATGGGAGTTCGAACTCCTCGTTCCACGCGGGAATGATGATGGAAATCTCTGGCGCCGAGTCCATACTGACTGCGAGCGTACCCGCCGCGGTCGCTGCTGTGTGCCGCTCTGCTCTTCATCGTCTCGCGCGGCCTTTGGCGCTCCGCCGGCCGTGCCGACAGTACCGACGGCAATCGAAGAGCGCGACGCACTCTTCAGCAGCGGTCCGAACAACCTTCGCTTCGAGCTTGAGCCAGCCGACTTCGAACGACTCAAGGGTGACGCTCGCGCATACGTGCGCGTCACGATGCGCGAGGTACATCGCGACGGCGCTATGGAAGAGCCCATGGTTGTCGCGATGAAACTCAAAGGCGCCGCTGGAAGCTATCGCGAGATCAATGACAAACCCGCGCTCACTATCAAGGTCGATCGCTTCGAACGCGACGCAAGATTCCACGGCTTGGCCAAGTTTCATCTGAACAACTCAGTGCAGAACGAGAGCCATCTGCACGAATCGCTAGCATCGGAACTGTTCGCCGCCGCAGGCATCGCAACACAGCGCGCGACGCATGGTCGCGTCTGGCTGAATGGTCGCGACCTCGGGCTGTACGTTCTGAAGGAGAGCTTCGACGCGTGTCGTGAAAGCGATCCCGTCGAGCGGCTCGTGCGCGTCGAGCGCCTCATCGATCTCGACGCATTCCGCTCGTTCACGACGATGGAGCGACTCATCGGGCACTGGGACGGCTACACCGACGGCAGCAACAACTATCGCATCTACACGCGACCCGACCGAGAAGGCCACGGCATCTCGGCGGTGTTTCTGCCACAGGGGATGGATCAGGTCAGGGCGATGATCCTGATCCCCCACTCTTCGACTTCGGCGAAGCCAGTGCGATCGCGCTCGGCGACTGGTCACCGGCGAGCAAA
>Ga0209490_10004979_pt1 | contig 12165 bp, 14 predicted proteins | sample MAT06_FD_187209 | JGI IMG/M metagenome (GOLD analysis project Ga0209490, IMG submission 187209) | Freshwater microbial communities from Lake Fryxell liftoff mats and glacier meltwater in Antarctica - MAT-06 (SPAdes) (version 2) | ecosystem: Environmental > Aquatic > Freshwater > Ice > Liftoff...
GCAGTTGTTCGCAATTCGGCGCTGCCCGGGGGCAGCGCCAGACGGGGGAGAGCGTTTCATGTCCATCCTCACTAAGGGCGACCTTACACGTCGCGCGCTTGGCGGGCTTGCCGCGGCAGCAGCCGTTGCGGCACCTGGTGTCGCCAGCGCGCAGGCGCGGACGACGCTGCGCTGGTGGTCGCCGCAGACCGCGCCGGCCCAACGCGAGGCTTACAATTTCCAGATTCGCACCTTCGAGGAAGCCAATCCGGGCGTGCGCGTGGTGTTCGAAGCCACGAGCGATGAGGGATATCCCGCGCAGATGGCGGCCGCCTTCGCTTCCGGCCAGGTGCCGAGCGTGGTGACGCATCTGCCCTCCTTCGCCGTCTCGAATTATTGGCAAGCCGGGCTTCTCGAACCGTTCAACGACGTCATCGACATGATCGGACCGCAGAATTTCTACGATGGTGCGAACCGCGTCTATGAGATCACGCCTGGCCAATACGCGGGCACTGGCATCGGGAATTCTGCGGCGAATGCAATGTGGCTGCGGCGCGATCTGATGGAACGCGCTGGGATCTCAGCCACGCCGCGCACCTGGGACCAGCTTCGCGACGCCTGTCGCCGCATGCAAGGTGGCGGCGTGTTCGGCGTACCGCTGCCCTATGGCCGCAACTCGATGACCAGCCTCGTCTTCATCTGTTTCGTGCATGGCGCGGGCGGACAGATCTTCACGCCGGACCTCCAGGTGGCGGTGAACAGCGACGCCTTCCGCAACTCGCTAGAGTTCTACAAGTCGATGCGCGAGTTCGCGCCACCTGGCGCCACCAGCTATTCGTGGGGCGAGAGCCTGACAGCCTTCGTCTCCGGCGCCACGGCGACGGGCATCTATACGGGACGTGTGCTCGCCAATGTCGCGGCACAGAATCCCCGGATCGCGCCTTTCATCACCGCGCATGAATATCCGACCGTCTCGGCCAGCGTGCCGCATTGGACCTTCAACGACTTCCCGAGTGTGATGATCCCGAAGGTCGCGCCCAACATGCCGATGGCCAAGAGGTTTGCGGCTCATCTGTTCCGTGCTGATGGCTACATCCGCCAATTGCATGCCGCGCCTGGCCACGTACTGCCGGTGCTCAAGACGATCTCGGCGATGCCAGAATACCAGGCGAATCCAATCATCCAGGCGAACCGCGCGGCGGTGGATCTGATGAGCACGATGGCGGCTTCCGGCCACAATCTTGGTTGGGAAAGCCCCCGGCACCGTCCCAACACCAAGGCGGGCCAAGTCATTGCGAGCCACGCCATTTCGGAGGCGGTGCAGCGCTTCGTGATCAACAACGAACCGATTGCGCAGGTTGTCAGCACTACGGCGCAACGTCTCGAAACCTTGATGCGGGCCTGAGGCAGGCGCATGGCGGCGCAGCACGGAACCGCGGCCGGGCAGGGCAACCCGCTCGACCACAAGGACGCGCTGCTCGGTGTCATGCTGATCGCGCCGACGGTGCTGATCTTCTGCGCCGTCATCGTGTATCCGCTGGTCAGCGCGCTTTATCTCAGCCTCTTCCGCATCTACACGCCCACACTTCAGGGCAATTTTGTGGGCTTCGCGAATTACGCGGAGCTTGCAGGCTCGCCGGAATTCTGGCGCAGCCTGCTGAACACCGCGGTCTGGACGGTGCTGACGCTGACGCTGCAGATCGTCTTTGGCATCGCAGCGGCACTGATGCTGAACCAGGCGATGCTGTTCCGCAGCCTGGCGCGCAGTCTGATCCTGTTCCCGTACTTCGTCTCTACCGTGGTTGCGGTGCTGGTGTGGCGGTGGCTGTTCAATGACCTGTACGGAATCCTGAACCACGCCGCGATGTGGGCGGGCATCCTGGACATGCCGCTTGATTGGCTTGGTTCCATGCCGAATTCGATGATCAGCATCGTGCTGGTCGGCGCGTGGAAGTATTTCCCCTTCGTCGTCATCGCCGTGCTGGCAAGGCTCCAGACAATTCCGGAGCCGCTGTACGAGGCCGCCCGAATCGACGGTGCCGGCGCCTGGAGCCGCTTCACCGACGTCACGCTGCCGCAGTTGCGTGAGGTGCTGGTGGTGGTCGTACTGTTGCGCGCCATCTGGGACTTCAAGGAATTCGACCTGATCTATCTGCTGACCGGTGGCGGCCCGGTCATCGCGACGCAGACGCTGCCGCTGATGGTCTACAAGGAAGCCTTCGGCCTGAACGAGATGGGCCGCGCCAGCGCCGTGGCGGTGGTGATGATGCTGGTCATGCTGGTGTTCATGCTGCTCTATCTGCGGGTCAATCGCGCGCAGGATCAGCGATGAAGCGCAGCATCCTCGGCGGTATCGCTTTCAACCTGCTGGCCTGGACGGTGGTTTTCATTGTCGCCTTCCCGCTGGTCTGGATGGTCATCACCTCGGTCAAGCCGCAATTCGAGCTGTTCCGCATCCCGCCGACCTTTTGGCCCGAGCAGATCACCTTTGAGCATTACACGCGCCTGCTGTTCGAGACTCCCTTCCTGACCTACATGCGCAATTCCCTGGTGCTCTCAAGCGCGACGACGGTGCTGGTCGTGGGTGTGGCGACGCTTGGTGCGCACAGCCTGGTACGCTTTCGCTACCGGGGGCGGGAGGTTCTGGCGCAACTCGTGCTGTTCACCTACCTGCTGCCTTCGGTTGTTCTGCTGCTTCCGCTCTATCTGATGATGGTCTGGCTCGGCGTTGCGAATTCGCTGTTCTCGCTGGTCATCGCCTATACAAGCTTTGCGCTGCCCTACGCGCTTTGGTTGCTGCGCAGCTTCATGCAGGGCATCCCGGAGGACCTCGAATCCGCCGCCCTCGTTGACGGCGCGACGCGCATGGAGGCGTTCTTCGACGTCATCCTGCCGCAGGCACTGCCGGGCATCATCTCGACTTGCCTGTTCACCTTTATCCTGTCGTGGAACGAGTACCTCTACGCGCTGGTGCTGGTGAACACGGATGCGGCGCGGCCGTTGACCACGGGCGTCATGTCGATGCTCGTCAGCGCCTTCAACATCGAATGGTCGCTGCTGATGGCGGCATCGGTGATGATGAGCATCCCGCTCATCATCATCTTCGCCTTTCTGCAGAAATTCCTGACCAGGGGCTTTGGCGCGGGGGGCGTGAAGGGGTGAGCAACCCGGATTACCAGGTGCGGTTCGACAAGGTGCGTAAGGCCTTCGGTACTGCCGTGGCGGTGCGTGACCTAGACCTCACCATCGAGGGCGGTGAGTTTGTTTCGCTGCTCGGCCCCTCGGGCTGCGGCAAGACCACCACCTTGCGCATGCTCGCAGGCCTCGAATTTCCGACCGATGGCGCGATCTCGATCGGCGGGCGCGTTGTCAACGAGGTGGCGCCAGGTGCGCGCGACATCGCCATGGTGTTCCAGAGCTACGCGCTCTATCCGCATATGACGGTTGCCGAGAACATTGCCTATCCGTTGAAGAAGCGCGGCGTGGGAAAGGCAGAGCGAGCGACCCGTGTGCAGAAGGTGGCGGAGACCCTGCAGCTTGGTGCGCTGCTCTCCCGCAAGCCGCGGCAACTCTCCGGCGGGCAGCAGCAGCGCGTGGCGCTGGGCCGAGCTCTCGTGCGCGACCCGCGCGTGTTTTTGCTTGATGAGCCGCTGTCGAACCTCGACGCGAAGCTGCGCAGCCACATGCGCGCGGAGCTGATCGAACTGCATCGCCGCATTCGCCGCACCTTCGTCTACGTCACGCATGACCAACTCGAGGCGATGACGATGTCCGATCGCATCGCGGTGATGCATGACGGCGCGTTGCAGCAATTTGGAACACCCGCCGAGGTGTACAACCAGCCGGCCAACCTGTTCGTCGCCGGTTTCATCGGATCGCCGGCGATGACGCTGCTGCACGGCGAGGCGCGTGACGGCGCCTTCCACCATCCCGCCGTGACCATGCCCTTCGGCGCGCCAGTTTCCGCCGGAAAACTGGTGCTCGGCATAAGGCCAGAGGATGTGACGCTGGGGCAGGGGCCTTTCGAGGCTTGCATCCGCCTTGTTGAGCCGACAGGGCATGAGCAGATCGTCGCGCTCGACCTCGCCGGCGGCGCCTCGTTGATTGCGCGTGCCGTACCCGACATGGTGCTGCGCGCGGGCGAGACCTTGCGCTGGAGCGCACGACCGCAGCGGCTGCATGTATTCGATGCCACCACTGGCCAGCGACTGGCCGTAACGATGACCGAGGCCGCGGCGGCCTAAGGCTGCGGCAGAAAATGAGGGAAGTGCCGACGATGGATCGCAACAGCGTCACCTGGTCCGGGCCCATGCCGGCCGTGACGACGCCCTTCGATGCCGAAGGGCATCTCGACCGCGCGGGCTTCCGCGCCAACATCACGCGGCTGCTGGATGATGGCGCCACCGGTGTCGTGGCCTGCGGCTGCACCGGCGAATTCTGGTCGCTGAGCGCCGAGGAACGTCGCGCGCTCTACGCCGACACGGCGGCGACGACGAAGGGGCGTGGGACCGCCATCGTCGGCGTTGGCTGTGTCGGTGCGGCCGAGACAATCGCCTTCGCGAAGATGGCAGCCGAATGCGGTGCGGATGGCGTGCTGGTGTTGCCGCCCTATTTCGTGAAGCTGACGGATGATGAGATTTTCGCGCATTTCGCGGCGGTCTCCGCAGCCTCGCCGTTGCCGATCATGGCCTACAACATTCCGGGCAATGCGGTGAACGCGATTTCGCCCGCGCTGGCGCTGCGCCTCGCCTCGCTTGAGCAGGTGGTGGCGATCAAGGAAAGCAGCGGCGACTGGAACAATTTCTACGCCACACTGCTCGCGGTGAAGGACCATCTGCGCGTGTTCTGCGGCCCCTCCTCTATCTTCGGCGTGCCGGCAGTGACGCTCGGCGCGGATGGGACCGTCGATTGCTTCCCGAATGTCTGGAAGGGCTGCACGGACATCTACCACGCCGCCAAGGCCGGGCGGATGGACGAGGCCGAGCAGTTGCAGGCCACCTGCCGCCACTTGACGGATCTGTTCGTCACTGGCGGACGCACGATCTATCCTTCGACGAAAGCGGCGATGGATTTCCTCGGCTTCCCGGGCGGCGGGATACCACGCATGCCCCTGCAACCTTGTGTCGGTGAACCGCTGGAGGGCCTGAAGCAGGGCCTTCGCGACCTTGGGATTGCGCGCTGATGGACCTCGGCATTCGCGGCCGTCAGGCCATTGTCTGCGCGGCGAGCAGGGGGCTCGGCCGTGCCTGTGCGGAGAGCCTGGCGCGCGAGGGCTGCGATCTCACGCTCATCGCTCGCACGCCGGGGCCGTTGGCGGAGGCGGCCGCCGAGATCACGGCAAGACACGGCGTCAAGGTTCAGACGATCGCCGCCGATGTGAACACCACTGCCGGGCGTGAGGCGCTGCTCGCGGCGTGCCCGGCGGCGGACATTCTCGTCACCAGCCCTGGCACACGCCAGGTGCCAGGCGATTTCCGTACCTGGGACGAGGCCGAATGGCGCCGCTGGTGGGATGAGCACTTCTTCTCCGCCGTCGATCTCATCCGTCGCACCACGCCCGGCATGTCCGAGCGGAAGTTTGGGCGGATCGTCAACATCTCGGTCAGCTTCATCAAGTTCCCGCAGGTCGGCTTTGCGCACAGCCACTCGGCGCGCGCCGGGCTGGCCGCTGCCATCGCGTCCTTTTCGCGCGAGTTGATCGGCCACAACGTGACGATCAACAGCGTCTGCCCCGGCCTGTTCGATACGGATGCGCTGCGCACCAATCTGCATGGCCATGCGGCGCGCGGCGGCGTGACCTATGAGGCGATCGTGCAGGATCGCCTGAAAAGCTGTCCCGCGGGCCGCTTCGCCGACCCTTCCGAGAATGGCGATCTCGTCGCCTATTTGTGCAGCGCGCAGGCGGGCTTCATGACGGCGCAGAACATCGTCAATGATGGCGGCGTCTATCAGGGCCTGTTCTGAATGAGCGAGGCGATGCTGCCTGCCGACGGTCGGGTCGTCGCGCTGTCGGGGGCAGGGCGCGGACTTGGCGTGTCCCTGGCGCGACGCCTGCACGCCGAGGGGTTCGCGTTGGCGCTTGGCGTGCGGGACCCGAAGGGCGCAGCATCGCGACTCAAGCTTGTGGGTGGCGCTGCGGTCAGCTTCCATCATTTCGACGCGACCCAGCGTGAGACGGCAGCGTCGTGGATTGCCCAGGCCGTCGCTGCGCATGGCAGGCTCGACGCGCTGGTGAACAATGCCGGCATCCTCGCGCGCGTGACGTTCGACGATGAGGATGAAGCGGCGCTCGATGCAATGTGGGAGGTGAATGTGAAATCGCCGCTGCGGGTCACGCGCGCCGCCCTGCCGCATCTGCGCGCCTCCGGTCATGGCCGCGTGGTGAACATCGCCTCTACCGATGGCAAGCGCATCCGCGACATCTCGGTGACACTCGGCTACGCCATGTCGAAGCATGCGCTGATGGCGCTGACGCATGCCACACGCTTTGCCGGGCATGCGGAGGGGTTGCGGGCCACGGCACTTTGTCCTGGCGCGATCGACACCGAGCTCGTCGCCAACCTGCCCGGCGTCACGCCCGGTCCGGGACGCCTCCAACCCGATACCATCGCCGAAATCGTCAGCCTTCTGCTGCGCCTGCCCGACCAGGCGCATGTCGCGGAGCTGATCGTGAACACCCGCCTCGAATCCATGCTCTGAGGAGACACCCCATGGCCGATTTCCGCGTTGCTGCCTCGACCTTCCCGTTCCTCTATTCGCATTCGGGCCTTGGCGCGCTCAAGCATCTGGCGAGCCAGGGCTATCGCAACTTCGAGATGATGATCTTCCCGCCGCATCTGTGGCCCTCCTCGATGACGCCGGCCGAGAAGCGCGAGGTGAAGACCTGGCTCGCCGATATTGGCGGCGCCATCACCAGCTTCTGCTACCCGCTGCTCGACAACAACCCGAACAGCGTTTGCCCGATCATGCGCCGCTATACGCTCGATCGGTACAGGGAGGCGATCGAGCTCGCTGCCGATTGGGGCTGCCCCTATGTCTGCGCCATCCCCGGCCCGGTGAACTCGCTGATCAACCCGCCCGTGCCCTGGATGCGCGACTGGTTCGTGGAAGGCACGAAGGAACTCGTGGCCTATGCCAAGGGCAGCGGCACGGAGATCATCCTCGAGAATGTGCCCTTCACCTTCCTGCCGACAGCGAAGGACATGCTCGACGTCGCAAACGACATCGACGCCTCGGTCGGCATCAACTTCGATGTCTGCAACAGCGCCTACATCAAGGAGGATGTCGGTGCGGCGATCCGTATGCTCGGCAGCCGCATCAAGAACGTGCACATCAGCGACACCGGCTACGGCGATTTCAAGCATGACCGCCTCGGCACCGGCATCGTCGAGCCCGGCCCCGCGGCGGCCGCGCTGCGCGAGATCGGCTATACCGGGCTGACGGTGCTCGAGATCATCACCGATGCCGCGCAGCCCGGCACGGATCCGGATGCGGACCTTGCCGTCAGCCATGATATCCTGGCGCAACACGGATGGGAAAAGCGCCCCGCATGACTTCACCCTTGATGTTCACGCCGCTCACCTTGCGCGGCCTCACGCTGCGCAACCGCATCGTCGTCGCGCCGATGTGCCAGTATCTGGCGGAGGAGGGCGTGCCGAATGCGTGGCATCGCGCGCATCACGGGCGCTTCTCGCTCGGGGGCGTGGGCCTGATGATCGCCGAAGCCTCGGCAGTGCTGCGCGATGGCCGCATCACGCATGGCTGTGCCGGCATCTGGAATGATGAGCAGGTCGCGGCGTGGCGCGACATCAATGCGCTGCATCATGCGCATGGCGTCGCGTCGGGCATCCAGCTCAACTACGCCGGCGGCAAGGGCGCGACTCAGCGGCCGTGGGAGGGCAACGGCCCATTGCCCGAGAGCGGTGCCGAGGCCTTCTGGGAAACCATCGGCCCCTCCGCGATTCCGATGCGCGAAGGGTGGCGCGCCCCGCGAGAGGCCACGCTGTCCGATCTGGACGCGATCGTCGAGGGTTTCGCGGCCGCGGCGCAGCGCTCGGTGCGTGCGGGATTCGACTTGATCGAGCTGCACGGCGCGCATGGCTACCTGCTGCATGCCTTCCTCTCGCCCATCACCAACCAGCGCAGCGATGCCCATGGCGGCGACGCGGCGGGCCGCATGAAGCTGCCGCTTCGCGTGGCGGAGGCGGTGCGCGCGGTAATCCCGGATGATATGCCGCTACTGTGGCGTGCCTCGCTTGAGGACAATTTGCCGGGCGGCCTGACGCTGGCCGACTCCATGCCCGTCATGCGCGCATTGAAGGCGCGCGGCGTGGATATGGTGGATTGCTCCGCCGGCGGCATCGGCCTGCCGGTCTCGATGTCGCAGGTGCCGCAGACGCACGGCTTCCAGGCGCCCCTGGCGGCGAAGGTGAAGCGTGAGGTCGGCATTCCGACCATGGCGGTGGGCCTGATCACCGACCCTGTTCTCGCCGAGCAGATCATCGCCGAGGGCCAGGCCGATGCCGTGGCCCTGGCCCGCGAGTTCATCGCCGACCCGGCCTGGTCCTATCGGGCGGCGCGCGCGCTTGGCGTAGCCAAGCCCGCGGATATCCTGCCGCCGAGCTACGCCTTTTACCTCAACCGCCGCGCCGCCGCCCAAGGTAGGCACTGATCAGGCGAGGCCGCCATCGACGCGCAGCATCTTGCCGGTGATGGCGCTGGCGAGGTCCGAGACGAGGAATAGCGCAGTGTTCGCGACCTCCGCCTCGGTCGCGATGCGGCCGAGCGGGGTGCGCGCGGCCTCCGCGGCGAGCGCTTCATCTCCCGCCAGGCCGCGTGCGGCGATGCGGCCCCGAAGGGCCTCGGTGGCGATCGGTCCGGGGCCGAGCGCGTTGACTCGGATACCGCTTGGGCCAAGGTCCAGCGCCGCGGCGCGCACCAGCCCCAGCACCGCGTGCTTCGTCGCGGTGTAGAGCGCCTGGCCCGCCGCCGCGCGTTCCGCATTCAGGCTGGCCATGGCGAGGATTGCGCCGCCAGGACCCATGCGCGGCGCCGCGTGCTTCATGCAGATGGCGACGCCACGCACATTCACCGCGAAAACCCTGTCCCACTCGGCGAAGTCGAGCGCCTCAACCCCGCGCCAGGGCGGCACCACGCCGGCATTCGCGACCAGCACGTCGATGCGCGGCAGGCGCGCCATGGCGGCGGCGACCTGCGCTTCGTCAGTGACGTCGCAGGCCGGCAGGTCGAGGCCCTGCACCTCGGCCCCCTCGGCCGCGAAGCGTGCGGCGATGGCGGCGCCAAGGCCGCGCGCCGCGCCGGTCACCACCGCGATGCGGCCCGCGAGCAATCCCATCTGTTCATCTCCCGTCGAAACGCCGCATGATGGACGCACCACGCGGCTGAGCGATAGCCGCACGCCGGAGGGCCGCATGCGCAACGCCGAACTTACCGATGCGCTCGAGGAAGCGCGCGAGACCTATGCGCAGCGCCGCCCGCGCAGCCAGGCGCATCACCTGGACGCCGCGCGCGTCATGCCGGGGGGCAACACGCGCAGCGTTTTGTTCCACGGCCCCTTTCCCTTCCGCGTCGAACAGGGCGAAGGCTGCCGGATTACCGATTCCGATGGCCTGACCTACGTCTCCATGATCGGTGAGTATACCGCCGGGCTGTTCGGCCATTCGCACCCGGCGATCCGCGCGGCGGTGCTGCGGGCGCTTGATGTCGGCGTGAACCTCACCGGCCACAACGCGCTGGAGGCCGACTTCGCCCGGCTCGTCTGCGGGCGTTTCCCGGCGGTGGAGCAGGTACGCTTCTGCAATTCCGGGACGGAGGCGAACCTGCTGGCGCTTTCGCTCGCGCGCATCGTGACCGGGCGGAACACCATCCTCGCCTTCGAGGGCGGCTATCACGGCAGCCTCTTCACCTTCGCCGCCGGGCCCAACCCGGTGAACGTGCCGCATCGCGTCGTGCTGGCGCGCTACAACGATCCTGAAGGTGCGCTTGCCCTGGCGCGTGCCCATGCAGCGGACCTCGCGGCCATCATCCTGGAGCCGATGTTGGGCGGTGGCGGCTGCATCCCCGCGAGCGCGCCCTTTCTCGCCACGCTGCGCGAGGCCGCGACGGAGGCCGACGCGCTGCTGATCTTCGACGAGGTGATGACCAGCCGCCTTGCGCCCGGGGGCCTGCATGGCGCGCTGGGCCTGACGCCGGACCTGGTCACTCTGGGCAAGTATGTCGGCGGCGGCATGTCCTTCGGTGCGCTCGGCGGGGGTGCGGCGCTGATGGCACGCTTCGATCCGCGGCGCGGCGATGCGGTCGGGCATGCCGGCACCTTCAACAACAATACGCTGACCATGTCCGCCGGCATCGCCGCGCTGTCGGAGATCTACACGCCGGAGGTCGCCATCGCGCATAATGTGCGCGGCGACGCGCTGCGGGCCGCGCTCAACGCGCGGGCCCAGGCGCATCGCCTGCCGATGGTGGTCACCGGCCGCGGCAGCATGATGGCCTTCCACTTCACGGAGGCGCCGCCGCGAGACGCCATCGAGGCGGCGGCCGGCGATCAGGGGTTGAAGGAGTTGTTGTTCCTCGACCTGCTCGAGCGCGGCTGGTACGTCGCGCGCCGCGGCATGGTCGCGCTCTCGCTGATGGTCGGAGAGGCGGAGCGTGCGGGCTTCGTCGAGGCGGTGGATGAATTCCTCGCCCTCCGAGGCCCGTTGATGCGCGCCTGAGGTTCAGGCGCGCATCACCAATTCACTGCGCCGAAGCGCGCTGCACGTAGGCCAGCACGTCGTTGAGTTGCTGGGGATTGCGCAGCCCCGCAAAGGCCATCGAGCCCCCCGGCACCACCGATTTCGGGTCGGCGAGGTAGGCGCGCATATTCTCCTCGGTCCAGACCAGGCCGCCTACGGCCTTCTGGCGCATCGGCGCGGAATAGCGGAAGCCCTCCACCGCGCCAGCCGCGCGGCCCCAGACGCCATGGAGGTTGGGGCCGACGCCATTGCGCCCGCCCGCCGCGATCACGTGGCAGGCGCGGCACTGGTTGAACACGCGCTGGCCCGCATCGGCATCCTGCGCCTGTGCGCTTGGTGCCAGGAAAAGGCCCGCGGCCGCGGCCAGCGGCAGAAGGAAGGAACGGCTCATCTGGATGAACTCCCGGCTTGCTTTTCGAACCCGCCGCATATTCTGCCTTTGCCGCGCTTGGCAAGCCTTCTCAGGGGACGAGTTTCGCTTCCCACCGCGCGGCGAAGGCGAGGGCGCTGATCGGCTTGCGCAACGTGGCGCCACTTCGCGCGGCCAGCGCCGCATGGCCTGCCGGTGCGCCGAGCCTGCTGCGCGCGGCTTCCAGCAGGCTTGCGATGCGGTCGGTCATGAGGCGGGCGAATCCATCAGGCCGAGGTCGGCGAGATGCGGGCCGAGTTCGGCATTGTCCGCGAGGCTGTGCTCGCCCTTCACGACGCCGGCCGCCGCTGGCTGGCTGGCGGGCGGGGCGCCGGATCGGGAGGAATACGCGCTGCCGAGAGTGACACTTTCCTAATCCACCTGTGGTTTCATGCTACCGACGCCGTCTCGCCTCAAAGGCGCCATTACCGGTGGACTAAGCCCGAATAAGAGCGTCACGTGTCTTTCAAGGCGGGGATTCCGCGTGAGGAGGAAGGAAATGGACCAGCAGCCGTTCCGCCGTGAGCAGATGCTCGCTTCGGGCCTGTTGCGTATGCCAGAGCAGGACGCCATGCCGCTTCGGCATGAACGGCCAGCCCAGGCCGCCGCGCCGGTCGGGTCAAAGCCTGCAGGTCTTCCTCCGCGCGAGCCTATTCCAGCCGGATTCCCAACTCGCGGATGATCGGTGTCCACCGCGCGCGGGCGCTGGCGATATGGGCGCCGAAGGCATCAGGCGTGCCCCCCACCAATTCGGCCCCCCACCACCTGGGCCCCGTGCACGCGGGCCAGGTGCTCCCGCAACTCCGGTACGGCCAGCACCTGGCCGAACAGGCGGTTGGCGGCGGCCAAGAGCTCGGACGACATGCCGGCCGGCGCGACCACCCCGGTCCAGACAGCGACATCGAAGCCAGGCACCACCTCGGCGATGGCCGGCACATCGGGCAGCTGAGCGACGCGGTTGGCGGTGCTGACCGCAATCGGGCGCGCCCGACCATCCTGGAGGAAAGGCAGCGCCGAGCTGAT
>Ga0209490_10004980_pt1 | contig 12164 bp, 14 predicted proteins | sample MAT06_FD_187209 | JGI IMG/M metagenome (GOLD analysis project Ga0209490, IMG submission 187209) | Freshwater microbial communities from Lake Fryxell liftoff mats and glacier meltwater in Antarctica - MAT-06 (SPAdes) (version 2) | ecosystem: Environmental > Aquatic > Freshwater > Ice > Liftoff...
ATGACACGTAAAGAGATACAAAACAAGTTTGATGAAATTGTCGACTTTGCCGGAGTGGCTATGTATATTGATACACCAGTGAAGCGGTATTCATCGGGTATGCAGGTGAGGCTGGGTTTTGCCGTAGCAGCATTTTTAGAGCCGGAAATATTAATTGTAGATGAAGTACTGGCAGTTGGCGATGCGGAGTTTCAGAAGAAAGCGATTGGTCGAATGAAAGAAGTTTCGAAAGGTGATGGCCGTACAGTGTTGTTTGTAAGCCACAATATGGTTAGTGTAAAAGCACTTTGTACAAATGGAATTTTATTGAAAAATGGAGAGCTCTTTGCTCAAGATAAAATCAATGAGATTGTTCGATTGTACCAAGAAGGCGGGGTAAGTTATTTAACGGAACAGAATTGGGAAATTGGAATCGATGCACCTGGAAACGATAAGATTAAAATAAAACGAGCCGCGGTTTTTGCTGAGAGTAAAGCGAGTTTATCGCCAATTATGACAACTGATAGTGTCGTAATGGAATTCGATTTTTTCAATCTCATTGACAAAATTAATGCGGACATTACCATTGATGTTTTTGATAGTGAAAGTGCACATGTAGCTCGGTTTGGGATGGTTTTTAGCAAACAAGGTCTTCCCAAAGGATTGCACCGCACACGTGGAGTAATACCTGGAAACTTGTTGAATGCCAGACGATATATTTTCCACGTTACTTTCGGGCTCAATCAAAGAGAGATATTGTATCGTTATGAGGATATTTTAGCGATGGATATAGAGGATGCAATTGAAGGTAGAGGCAATAATTTTGTTCCATTCCCAGGCGTTGTTCACCCCATTATTAAATTGGAGACCAGTACTCTCGGATAAACTCTCGGAACACACAATGTTGTCAATAGCCCCTAACAGATTAAATGCAATCTATCACCGAATAAGGAAAAAAATAGTGTCGTTGGTAAAAAGGAATGATTTTCTTTTAAAGACAGAATCCTTGTATCACTTTAAGAGCAACATTCTATTGAATATTGAAAAGGCGGACATATTCATTTCTGTTGGCCCTGCTATTTTTTCTGAAACGAAGCGACAAGTAGAGGTCGCTTTACCGCCATTAAACTTATATTTATTTGAAAATAGTATCGTCAATAGCCGATCATCTTGTATTGTATATAAGAATCAGCTAGTAAAAGAATACTTCAATCTTAGCGAAAGATTTAACGTAGGCTTTATAAAAACGCATACAGATTCAACGGCATTGATAAAGCGATATGAGGTTGTAAGAATAAGTGAAGGTCTCTTTTTGGGTGGTAATGGCTCTTGGAATTGGTACCACTGGATTATTGAGATATTGCCGCGAACGTTGTTGCTTAATCATATTAAAACCAAAACCCTCCTTGTAAGCGATGATTTGCTAAAATATTCAAGTATGTTGAATACATTGAAAGCAGTAGTGGGTGATTCATTTCATCTGGTGTTTATGTCAAGTAAAAAAAACTATCTTGTAAAAAAATTATACTACGTCAATGGCATATCCTATATGCCGTTTAATCTTCCGAATAACACTGCGTTCCAACTTAAGGATAGTTTTATACGTAGCAATATTTTAATTAAGCTTAGAAATACATTGGTACTTCAGTTTGCGCAGGAAGAACCGTTGGAAAAGATAGAGAAGATATTCTTATACAGAGCCACGCATCGTACTTCAAAAAACCAGGATCATCTTCTTCACGAAATGCAAAAAGAGGGATTTAAAAGCGTTAATTTTGACGGGCTCACTGTTCAGGAACAAATTCACTATATGCAATCTGCAAAAGTTGTTATGGGCATCACAGGAGCTGCATTCACCAATTTAATTTTCGCCAATCCGGGTACCAAGTTTATATGTTTAATGCAAAAAGGTTTGGAAGATGTTTCTTGCTTTTCGAATTTGGCTAACATTTTCGATATTGATTTGTACTATCATTTCTATACAAGCAATATGCTGCACGATGAACATTACTCAAGTGATTTCGAATTGAATATTGTTGAGATTGTGAGTTTATACAAAAGAATAATACATGGATAAGCCTCATTTAGTGCAATTTCCAAAGAAAGGAGCAATTGATTTGGGATACATTTCGGTTGCTGAGAAGGACAATTTACCGTTTGAAATTAAGCGCGTTTACTGGACTTATTATGCACCGCATGAGGTAATACGAGGTCATCATGCGCATAAAGCGTTGCGCCAGTTAATTTTTGCCGTTAGTGGCATTATAAAATTTGAACTTGAAAATGTTTCCGGAGAGAAATTAAACTTTGTTCTGGATTCACCAGAGGTAGGCTTATATATTCCAAAGTTGCATTGGAGAACGATTCAATTTTCCCACAATGCCGTATTGTTGTGCATGGCATCTGAACCGTACGATGAAAGTGACTACATCAGGGACTATAATGATTTTACCGCTTACAAGAAGTTATGAAAAAAATATTGATAGCAGGAGCGGGTGGCGCTCCATCTGAAGGTGTAATTAATTCTCTTCTTAAGTCTAGTAAAAATGAAGAAGTCATTGGTATGGGAAGTGAGCCAACCGATTTGGTTTTATCAAATGCCATTCGCAAGTACTATGTTCCTTATGCTAGCGCACCGGAGTATAAAAGTGAGTTGTTGAAAATACTGAGAACGGAAAGGCCTGACTTAATTCACTTTCAAAACGATCTTGAAATATTTTATGCGTCTATCTTTCGGGATGAGATTCATGCTGAGGGGGTAAAAACATTTATGCCCGACCATGGCGTTATCGACACCTGCGTCCACAAGTTTAAGACCTATCAGAAACTCGAACGTGCTGGCGTGAAAGTACCCAAGAATGTGATGCTTCATAATGAGCAGGATTTGATTCGGGCGTTTAAAGAGCTCGGAGATAAAGAAGGCAAAATCTGGCTACGTGCTTCCTCTATCGGTGCTGGTGGTAAAGGCGCTCTGCCGACCAATGATTTTGAATTCGCTAAACATTGGATAAGTCATTTCAACGGTTGGGGAGATTTCTGTGCGGCACAAATGCTATCTCAGAATACAATAACCTGGCTTTCCATTTGGTTTGAAGGAGAACTTATAGTAGCTCAAACCAGAATTCGAAAGGGTTGGGTCCATGGCAATCGTACGCTTTCAGGTGTTACGGGTGTTACGAAAGTCGGGCAAACATATTCAGATCCATCTGTGGACGATATCGCGATTAAAACAATAAAAGCAATTTCTGAAAAGCCACATGGCATATTCGGTGTGGACATGACATACGATAATAATGGAATTCCAAACCCAACTGAAATTAACATCTCCAGATTCTTTACTACGGTTTTGTTTTTTACGAAAGCAGGACTGAATATGCCGGAGATCTTTAAAAACATTATCCTTTACAATGAATTCCCAAAGCTCGAAAAGAAAATCAACCCGTTGCCTGATGGACTTCTTTGGTTGCGAGGTATGGACACCGAACCCCGTCTTATGGAATCAGGGAAAATTGAAAAAGAGATAAAAAACCTGTTGTGATTTTAGTTACAGGAGTTTCAGGTTTTATTGGAAAAAAGTTACTCACTGCTTTAGTGAAAGAGCATGGTGCTCAACACATCCTTGCTCTTACTTCAAAACCCACTTCTGAGTGTCCGTATCTCTTGCACCACGATTACACTTTTGAGAAGGACTATCTGATAAAATCAGGGTACGAATCCATTCATACGATACTCCACGTGGGTGCTTTTACTCCGAAGAGTGCTTCTGAAGTTAATGATTGGATTCGCTGCTCAAGCAACATCACCAATACACAAAAATTACTGCAACTGGAGTTGCCACAACTTAATAAATTTATTTTTCTCAGCACAGTGGATGTGTATGGGAAGGCCGAAATGATTGCAGAAAATTCACCAATTGAGCCTGCATCCTTATACGGGAATTCAAAGTTGTATTGCGAAAAAATGATTTCTTCATGGGCCAAGAATCATCACAAACTACTTCATTTACTTCGGGTTGGACATATCTACGGACCAGGTGAAGAGGCGTATCAGAAGCTAATCCCAGCGACCATCCAAAAGCTTTTAGCGAATCAATCATTACAAATGTGGGGGACAGGGAATGAGATTAGGTCTTTTCTATTTATTGATAACCTGATCGGTGCGATTTTGAAATCAGTTATAATTGATTCTGATATTGGAATTGTTAACCTTGTTGGCAGTGAAAAAATAACCGTTAGAGAATTGACTGAACTATTAAGAGAAATTAGTGGGGTAAATGCTTTAATTGAAACGGTGGCCACTACAGTTGAAGGCAGAAGTCTGATTTTTGATAATTCAAAAATGCAGAGAGAACTCGGCCAATTTGAAATTCCCATACGTCAAGGTCTTACTGAGGAATGGGAGTATATGAAGAAGTTGAAACGATGAAAATTTTCTTTGATCTTGATGGAACACTCGTGGACGCAAGCGATCGATTGTATCAGCTCTTCCAATTTTTGGTTCCAGATTCCAAACTCACCAAGAATTCATATTGGGAACTAAAACGTAATAAAATCAGCCATCAACAAATTCTAAAAACTCAATTTAGTTATGCTGGTGAACGTATTAAAACATTTGAGCAAGCCTGGCTAGAAATGATTGAATTGCCGGAGTGGATAGCATTAGATAGACCATTCATAAAAGTGACCGAATATCTATCTGAAATAAAGAAGCATCACTCTTTATTCGTCATTACGGCCAGACAATCTGAGGAGACAGCCACGAATCAACTTCGGACTTATGGATGGGCTACTTTTTTTGATGATGTGCTGGTAACCAAACATCGTCAGGAGAAATCGGAAATGATGAAAAATAAAAATGTTGAGATATCTAAAGATTGGCTAGTGGGGGATACTGGCAAAGACATTGAGGCCGGAAAGAAAATAGGCTTACTGTCGGCTGCCGTACTCACGGGATTTTTGAATCGGGAAAAATTGCTAGAGTATAATCCAGATATCATTGTGAATAGTGTCGTAGACTTAACCTTCAAAAAAAAATAGACATCATGGATCCATTAAAGGATAAAGTCATTCAGTCTTCTAGTTTTTATGAGAAATCATTTTTGAATTTCGATTATCAATTAGCAGATTTTAATTTTCAAACATTGAGAGCTTTTTTCAAAGGTAGAAAAGCGCTTGAGCTCGGCCCTGCATCAGGATATATGACGAAATTGCTTGTTAAGGAGTTTGATACGATCGACCTTGTTGAAGGATCAGAAAGTCTTCTTCAGCAAATACCAGACTATCCGAATATTCGAAAATTTTGTTCATACTTTGAAGAGTATGAAACCACCGAACAATATGACACCATTGTGATGAGTCATGTATTAGAGCATATCAAAGATCCAGTTTTGGTATTGCGTAAAATTTACAACTGGCTTGATGCAGATGGTATTTTCTTGATCTCAGTTCCAAATGCAAAATCCATTCACAGAATTGTTGCGGTGGAAATGGGACTTTTGAAATCAGTCTACGAATTGAACACGCGAGATCATGAGTTAGGACATTACCGGGTCTATGACATGGACACTTTAAAGTCTCATGTGAGAGAGGCAGGTTTTAATATTAAAGAAACGGGAGGTATATTTTTAAAGCCCGTGTCAAACGGTCAGATAGAGCAACATTGGACACCGGAGATGATAGAAGGTTTTTATAAAGCAGGAAAACACTTTCAGGAGAACTGCGCTGAAATATTTATTGTCTGTATCAAATAATATAGAATGCGGGTTTCATCTCTAACATTGGTTACCGATGCGTTTGTGATTTCTAAATTTGTAGACCGTATTGTGTTTGTTTCGCGTCAAAACTGTTCGCCTAAGGCGTTTATTAAAAGTATTAACGAGTTCCTTAGGTTCGGAAAGCACATATTTGTAAATCGGGACTGGGCTACGGTCAGCAGTATGCACACCATCGTGGGTATGGGAACGGATATGGAGGAAAGAGAATAAGTGGTAATGGTTATTATACGAATTAATGCTTAGGTGAATTCATTAGCATTCATACCTGCCAGAGGAGGTTCGAAGCGCTTGCCCGGTAAAAATATTATGAAATTTGGAGGAAGACCTCTGATTTATTATTCCATTGCATTTGCCCTGTACAATAAAATTTCAAAGATAATTGTGTCAACAGATGATGATGAAATCGCTTCGGTAGCAGAATCGTATGGTGCTGAAGTACTGAAGCGGCCAATGGATCTAGCAGGAGATTATGTCTCAACAGCCAGTGCCGCAAAGCATTGTCTCCTCGATCAACAGTCAAAGGGATTTTATCCAGATTGTTTTGTAACGCTACAACCTACTAATCCGCTTCGACCAAAAGAATTATTCTCTGGAGCAATAAAGTTGTGGGACAGTGAGTGTGATTCAGTTATTTCAACAACCTTGAATAAAAAGAAGTATGGTACTATTAAGGATGGATATTTTCAACCCTCAAATTATTCTCCTGGAGTCAGATCTCAAGATTTGAATTTACAATATTATGAGAACGGATTGCTTTATTTAACCCGGCCTTCCCTGATTGAACAGGGAGAAATATTTGGTTCTAAAATCAAGACTATACTGACAGATGAGTTGTATTCTTTAGTAGATATTGATACTGCTTTCGATTTTGATCTTGGTGAGAAACTCTTACGTAGTTATTCTCAAGAATTTTCTTACCTGATTTAATTTTAAAATTAATCATGCAACCATTTATTGAAATTTCCGGCAGAAAAATTGGTACCGACTATCCTCCTTTAGTGATTGCTGAGATTGGGATAAATCATGAAGGTTCACTTGCCACAGCATTTGAAATGGTAGATGCGGCAAAACGTGCCGGTGTTGAATTAGTTAAGCATCAGACGCATATCGTTGAAGATGAAATGAGTGGTGCCGCAAAAAAGGTAATCCCAGGTAATGCCGATGTTTCCATTTATGAAATTATGAGACGCTGCGCGCTTTCTGAAGAAGAGGAGGTTGAACTTCAACGATATGTCATGAGTAAGGGAATGATATTTATCTCCACACCCTTTTCACGGGCTGCCGCAAATCGTTTGCAAAAAATGAATGTGCCTGCCTACAAAATAGGAAGTGGCGAATGCAATAATTACCCGTTGCTCGATCACATTGCCAGGTTTGGAAAACCGATGATTATAAGTACTGGCATGAACACAATTGAGAGCGTGCGAAAAGCAGTTGAGACAGTTATGGCACATGGGGTTCCGTTAGCGTTACTACATACTACTAATTTGTATCCAACGCCACACCATCTTGTTCGGTTAGGTGCGATGCAGGAATTGATGAATGAATTTCCTGAAATTCCAGTTGGGTTGTCCGATCATACAACAAGCAATCATGCATGCTTTGCTGCAGTTGCGTTGGGGGCTAGCCTACTGGAGCGGCATTTTACAGATCGTATGGATCGCACAGGGCCGGATATCGTTTGCTCCATGGACGGAGAAGCTGCCCATGAATTAATTGAGGGTTCAAAAATAATACGTCAAATGCGTGGCGGCAAAAAGGAGCCCGCGCTGGAGGAACGGGTTACGATTGATTTTGCTTTTGCAACAGTCGTTAGCATTGCCGACATAAAAAAGGGAGATGCATTAACAAAAGAAAATATTTGGGTGAAGCGACCGGGCACTGGCGAAATCAAAGCACTTCATTTTGATCAGCTTATTGGAAAGATGGCAATAAGAAATATTTCAATCGATACCCATTTGGAATGGATAGATTTTAAATAATATGAATAGGAGAAAAGTTTTTGTACTTGTTGAAAGAAGAGCAGATTACAGTAGGTATAAGCCAATTTTAACAAAAATGAAAGCCGATCCATTTTTTGAAATTCATTTGGTCGTTACGGGCATTTGCTTGCTGGATCTTCACGGAAAGGATGTGAGCTATATTGAGGATGATGGTTTTGAGATTAAGGCGAAACTGCCAATGTTTCTTAATGATACCATTGATTCAGGTGGCGGGATGGTTAAAGCAATGGCCAGGGTATTGGATAGTGTGGTGGATGAGTTAGAGAAGGCGAAACCAGATTTGGTACTATCGGGTTTTGATATCGGTGGTAATTTTGCCGTAACAATCGCAGCAGCCCATATGAATATTCCCGTGGCTCATATTCAAGGCGGGGAGGTTACAGGAAGCATTGACGAGAGTATAAGGCATGCTATGAGTAAATTCTCTCATATTCATTTTCCTGCCACGGAAGATGCAAGGAATAGGTTAATTCGTTTAGGCGAAAATCCTGAAAATATATACACCGTTGGATGTCCTTCCATTGATGTAATAGTGGATACGGATTATTATCCTAAAGAAGAGCTTGAAAAAGAATTTGGTTTAGATTTCTCTAAACCATTTGTTATCATGATTCAACATCCTGTTACCACGGAAGCAAAGTCTTCATTGGATCAAATTAAAGAAACTATCGCAGCGATTAAAAAAGTAGACGTTCAAGCAATTGTGCTGTTACCTAATAACGATGCCGGCTACTCTGACATTATTAATGAGATAAAAAAATCGGGGTTAATGTGGTTACCAAGCCTGCCAACAATTAAATTCATAAACCTCTATCGAAATGCATGGGCATTAATTGGAAACTCCAGTAGCGGTATCCACGAAACGCCCACGTTTAAGATACCTGCAATTAATATTGGTAATAGACAGATGGGAAGAGAAAGGGCAGAAAATGTTATCGATGTGCCGAATGATAGAGTCGAAATTGAGAAAGCATTGCGAAAAGCATTGTTTGATAAGGAATTTAGGGGCTATGTATCAACAATAAAAAACCCGTATGGAGAGGGTAATTCTGCCGAAAAGATTGTCAACATTTTGAAAACAGTTCCGCTAGGAATAGAAATTATTCAGAAAAAATTTTATGAGTGATTTAATTATCGCTCAACCAATTTGATGAGAGTATTGATATTAGGGGGTGGTGGTTTTTTGGGAAGAACTATGTTTTCTTATCTCAAGTCATTTAAAGATATTGAACTCGTTTGTGGAGATGTATTGGATCCGGAAATTGCTCATGTAAAATTCAGCTACATCGATATTTTGGATTCAACATCCAGTGCTTCAATAAAGAATCAGTTCGATACTATAATAAACTGTACGGGCCAGGTAACAACACCTATAAATACATGCTATAAATTAAACTCGTTAGGCATTGATAATATCATTAGTTCAGTAAGACAAACGGATACAAAGCTTGTACATATTTCTTCTGTTTCAATTTATGGAAGCTGCAGTATAGCCGATGAACAGACAGCATTCAATCCCGAAACACCCTATTCTACCTGCAAGGCATATTCCGAATATTTGTTATCCTCTAAACTGAACCCCAATCAATTGACAATCGTGCGATTATCTAATTTGTATGGACAGGGACAAAATAAAGGGATATTGAGTTACCTGATAAAATCGTATAAATCTGATCGCGAATTGCATTTTAATAATGATGGTTCATTAGTTAGATACTATTTAAATGTTGAGGACTGTGTAACCAATCTTGCAAAGTTTTTTTTGGATAGAAATAACTTTATCTCAGGAGTTTATAATTTGTTGGGTAATGATAGGTATACAGTGATTGAATTGATAAACCTTGTAGAGCGGATAACGAAAATAGAATTTCTCAAACATTTCGACCCGATAAAACCATACGATAATACAATTATTGTCCAGGATGAGGCGATTAAAAACAAACTTCAAGTGGAATTAAGCCATTCCTTAGAAGCCTATTTAAATTCAAGGATTAGTGTATGATTATAGAAGAAAAAGATCTTGATAAATATATTATTCAGCCTCAGCATTCTATTAAGGATGCCATGAAGATTATTGATGAGAATAAATCTGGAACAGTGTTCGTTATCGATAGCGATAAAAGACTTATGGGATCCTTAACCGATGGAGATATAAGAAGAGGGTTTTTAAGTGGAGAAAATGTAGACAGTTCAGTTGCAAAAGTGATGTTCAAAAATGCGACTTTTGTAAAGGAGAATTTTTTACTCGAAGAAGTGAAAAAACTGTTGCGAGAAAAGCAGATCAAAGTGATCCCGGTAACAGACGATAATCATAGACTAGTTTCAGTCATAACGAATCCACCAGTCAGACTAAACAATCAGCAAATCGATAACTATGTTATATTGATGGTTGGAGGTGAAGGTAAAAGATTATTGCCTTTAACGAATGATGTTCCGAAACCATTGTTAGAAGTAGGAGGCAAACCTATTCTTCAAATCATTATGGAAAGATTAGCCGCCAATGGTTTTAAGAATGTTATTCTGTGCACCATGCACAAGGCAGAAGCAATAGAAAGATTTTGTGGTAATGGAGAGCAATTTGGACTTTCGATTTCTTATTTTAAAGAGGAAGAGAAATTAGGAACAATAGGTGCTGTTAAATATTTGGAGTCAAAACTAACGGAGCCTTTTCTGGTAATGAATGGAGATTTGCTTACGTTGGTTAATTATAAAGGGGTACTTGAATACCATATCCAGAACCTCGGTGACTTAACGGTGTGTAGCAAAGAATTTTCTTACAACATACCCTACGGAGTTTTGGAGGTTAGCGGGATGGAAATTCGTGCAGTATCTGAAAAGCCGAGCTATTCATATAGAGTTAGTGCCGGGATCTATGCAGTTAATCCAACCATACTGGATTATATTCCAAAAGGACAGTATTTTGATATTACGGATTTAATGAGCAAAGTTTTAAATAATAAAAAACGACTGATTACTTTTCCAATTGGAGAGTATTGGTTAGACATCGGCCTACCGAACGATTATAAGCAGGCAAATTTGGATTTTCTTGATCACTTTGAGGAGACGTAATTATGATTGACAATTTTTATAAAAATAAAAAAGTCTTTGTAACAGGTGCAGCAGGATTCATCGGCAGTCACCTGGTTGAGAAATTAGTAAAGTCGGGTGCTAAAGTAACTGCCTTAGTTCATTATAACTCGGCATCCTCAATTGGTAATTTACAATATCTTGGTAAAGATCTCTTGAAAGAAGTCCAAATTGAGTTTGGAGATGTTACCGATAGCTTCCAAATGATTACTTTGACAAAGAATAAAGACATAGTTTTTCATCTTGCAGCGTTGATAGGCATTCCGTATTCGTACGTGGCACCTGTAGCGTATGTCACCACAAATATTAATGGCACATTGAATATGTTGGAAGCTGCGCGTATCAATAATGTTGAAAAACTTGTTGTTACCTCAACCTCTGAAACGTATGGAACTGCTCGATATGCACCGATTGATGAAAAACATCCAATGCAAGGACAGTCACCCTATAGTGCTACAAAAATTGGTGCCGATAAAATTTCTGAAAGCTATTATCTTTCCTTTGATCTACCCGTGTGCATATTCAGGCCATTTAATACCTATGGACCCAGACAATCCATGCGCGGTGTGATTCCCACTATTATCACACAGGCACTGCAATCCAAAGAAATTAAATTGGGTTCTCTCTCTCCGGTACGAGACATGCTTTTTGTTAAGGATACCGTTCGAGGATTTATGCTTGCCGGGTTAATAAAAGAATCTGCAGGCGAAGTAGTAAGTGTGGGTACGGGTGTTGGATTCACGATAGGAGAGATCGTGAATTTAGTTCAGAAAATAGTTGGGAGTGAGAAACCGGTTATGGAAGATCAGCAGCGGGTGCGACCTGAAAAAAGTGAAGTCTTCAAATTGATATGCGATAACAGGAAAGCGAAAACGCTTCTTAGTTGGGAGCCCAATTATACGTTGGAACAAGGTTTAGAGAAATGTGTTGAATTTATTAAAGAAAACGCATCCTTATATGATGTTAGTAGATATTCAATCTAATCTAATCAAATCAAAAACTTTGTTATTTGATTATTTAGAGTTTGCGCGGGCTGTCATCAACCCAGTATCTTCTCTGAAATACAAAGCCTTAGTCCACTCTCCAAATATTTTAACGAATTATCCGGCTTAAAATGAATGAATAAAGAGATAACAATCATTAAGGCAAGTACAGGTTGGCGTGCTGTTAATCTCAAAGAGTTGGCGCACTATCAGGATTTACTTTGGTTTTTAACAATCCGCGGAATAAAAGCAAAGTACGCCCAATCAGTTTTAGGGGTAGGTTGGGCTGTCATTCAGCCCTTATTCTCTACACTCGTATTTACTGTTATTTTTGGGAGG
>Ga0209490_10004983_pt1 | contig 12163 bp, 9 predicted proteins | sample MAT06_FD_187209 | JGI IMG/M metagenome (GOLD analysis project Ga0209490, IMG submission 187209) | Freshwater microbial communities from Lake Fryxell liftoff mats and glacier meltwater in Antarctica - MAT-06 (SPAdes) (version 2) | ecosystem: Environmental > Aquatic > Freshwater > Ice > Liftoff...
CTTGAAAATACTTTTTACTTCTCAGTGTAGAATTAGCCAACTTCAGAGCTTCAATAATATCTTTCTCAAGCAACGCACAAACCTGTTGAAACTGTTCCTCTTCCGACAGAATCATCAAGGCTGGAGAATTATTTTTAAGATCTAATCGGCTCGTCATAATCGTGTTCTTAATCTATCTAAATTCCTAAATTTACCAAACTTTTAAAACGTCCCGACTGAAACAGCGACTCAGGTAGCCCAGCATTTTCTCTAGCAATAGCAGGAGGACGATAGTGACCAGACTCATTAGTCCATTTCCGCAAAATCCCCCGATTTGTCCGTCCTGAAAAATAGAGTCGTCCCGCATAGTCCACATCGCACCCCATCGCCAGATCGACATGACCGATTAAGCTACTTCCTACTTTAGCATTAGCTCTACGGATAAAGACAACGCCTTCTTGAGTAACGAAATTATAGACACCTGACGCAGTGCGGCTTTTTTGATTTGACATCACCTCTCTCCACTTTCCATCACAATAAACCAATCTCGACCTTTGAATAATTTTGGGCAAATCCTCTGGGAATAAGTTAGGAAATTTTAAAGTTGGCATTAACCAATCTTGTACCTATCTGCAAAAGCCAACATTGCATCTAACTGAGAATCCATTAATAGACATTGCTCCAAATACTCAATATCCAGATCGGGCAAACCCAAACTACCTTGCATCTCTAAATAATCCCCATCCTGCAAGCAATAAATCCTAATCTTTCCCTCTTCCCAAAACCAAACTTCAGGAACGGCTAACAACTGATACTTTCTGAGCTTGGTCACATTGCCACTAGTCACCACCACCTCAATACATAGGTCGGAAATCTCTTTTTCTGTATCAAAGCTATAGGATAAATCCGCTTGAAATTCTGTACGTCCTTTAACCGACTGGGTATAGGCTCCTGTAGACACAAACCGAATGCGCTTGAATGTGAAATATGACATTAATAACGACCCAATCAGGGTACAAATCATTTCATGTAGTCTGCCAATACCCACGATTTCTAATACTCCTTCGCAATAAATTAACCGTACGCCGTCAATTTCGGTAAAAGCAGATTCTAGGGTTTTGAACTGCTCCCAAGTTACGAACTGTTTTATAAAATATTGATTATCAGCCTTTGCTTCAGTTTGGATCATGGCTTGAAAACTCTGAGCTTAATATAATGATTCTATCTTGGATTTGAGATTAGGCTTTCCGTTATCTAATGATAATTGATGAAACTTGCTCAAGCTGGAAATTAGATGGTGCTAGTAAAGTAGCGGTTGATTCACTCCAACGCACCATCAAACTGGGTTGAATGCCTAAAATAACGATCAAGATTGCTAAGACAATGGCAGGTAGGCGATCGCTCCATAACACAGCAGGTAAATTAGAACTAGCTTCATCTAATCTGCCAAAAAATGCCTTATTGAGTAATATCAACAGATAAACACCAGTTAAACCCGTGCCCACCATACATATTAGGGTTTGAATAGGGAATACGGGAAAACTACCGCGAAATACTAGAAATTCCGAAATAAAACCTACCATCCCTGGAATCCCTGCACTTGCCATTACCCCCGTAATCATCAAGGTGCCAATCAAAGGTAATCCCCGCTCAGGATTTAGGAGTCCCCTCAATACATTTAGATCTCGACTACCTGTCTTGGCATAAACTACACCGACTAACAGAAATAACATCGCCGAAATTAAGCCATGACTGACCATTTGAAATATAGATGCCAAAATACTTAAATCATTCATTGCCGCCGCCCCTAACAGGACATAACCCATGTGAGCGACAGAACTGTAGGCAACTATTTTTTTCATATCAGTCTGAGCGATCGCTGTGAACGAAGCATACAACACCGTAAATGCTGCCCAAGTTGCTAACCAAGGTGACAAAACTGCCCAAGCATCAGGAAATAATCCTAATCCAAACCGCAGTAACCCGTATGTACCAAGCTTCAGTAAAACTCCTGCAAGTAATACCGAAACGGGTGTAGAAGCTTCAACGTGAGCATCAGGCAGCCATGTATGCAACGGCACAAGGGGAATTTTAATGCCAAACCCAATTAAAAGCCCACCCAGCAAAATTAGTTGTGTTCCCAGAGGAATAGCAGAAGTTAAGGCATTGCTGTAGTCAAAATTATGGGAGCCGCCCAGCCATGTGGTGCCTAAAAACGTACCGAGGATTAAAATTCCAGAAACCGCAGTGTAGATTAAAAACTTAGTAGCTGCATAGCCGCTCTTTGCCCCACCCCAAATGGCAATTAGTAGGTACAAAGGAACAAGTTCTAATTCATAAAATAGGAAGAATAATAGAAGGTTTTGAGCAATAAATGCCCCGACGACGGCAACATTAAGCAAAAGAATTAAGCTGTAATAAAGTCTTGGTCGCTTAATTGAGTTTTCGCTGCTATATATAGCGATCAAAGTCAATAAACTATTTAAAGCTACTAAAGGTAAAGATAAGCCATCAATTCCCACTTGGTAGCTTAGTCCTAGGGTATCAATCCAAGGTAAATATTCCTGAAATTGAAAGTGGGGATTAGTAAGATCGAAATTAAATCCTAAAAATATTGTCCAACCAAGGGCGATCGCCATTAGGCACAGGGATAGTTTCTTAATTTGATCAGTTTTTAAAAAACCTCCAACTCCGATGATCAGAACTCCCAAAAGGGGTATAAAAACTAGCGCACTGAGCATATATTAATTTCTAAATAAGTCCTAAAATAATCACCATGAAATCAATAGAGTAAAAAGTCCCAAACTTATGAGGATAGTTAAGATATAACCCTGAGACTGCCCAGAGGTACTGTACTTTAGCCCTTCACCACTAAAAATTGAGGTTAGCCCCACAAAATTCACTAAGCCATCGACGATATAGCGATCGCCCCAAGCACTAATTTTTGATAGCGTACTCACAGCAAAAACTATAGTTATGCGGTAAAGCCGATCTATATAAAAATCGTATGCCAGTAAATCTTGACTCATCCGCAATGGCAATTGTAATGATCTTGACCATGCCTTTTGCAAAGGGATTGCATATCCGATCGCCACACCCAAAATACTAGAACCAATTAAAGCTAAAGCCGCAGGCTTATTAATTGCTGTCCAAGTGGGTAATAGTTCCAGCTTTTGCATAATCAAAGGGATCAATAAACATACAAAAATTAGTGACACCATCGGCACTGCCATTGTCCAAGGTACTTCAGGGGCGCGGCGAGTTTTTGGTTGACTTTCTCCCAAAAATACTAAGCGATATACCCTAGTTAAACCCAAGGTGGTAATGCTATTCACCGCTAAAATCAATAAGACAATCCCAGAATCATGCCAAAAATCCGCCAAGCCTTGGAGCAAAGACCAGAATCCACCCAAGGGCGGCAGCGCAATTAAACTCAAAGCCCCAATTAAAAAAGAAGTGGTTGTAGCGGGCATTTTTGACCACAATCCCCCTAATTCTGTTAAATCTTGATTTTGAGTTGTATAAATAACTGAACCCACACTCATAAACATTAACGCCTTGGCGATCGCATGGGTAAATAACAAAATCAGAGCAAAATCTAGGTGATTCATCCCCACCGCCACAAACACTAAACCTAAATAGGCACTGGTAGTATGGGAAAAAGCTCTTTTTATATCAATTTGAGCGATCGCCACTAAAGATGCCCCAATCGCAGTGACTGAACCAATTACAATTAAAGCGGTTAAGGCAAAAGGTGAAAGGGCAATAATTGGTTGTAGTTTAATTAAAACGTATGCCCCACACCCAACCACGACGGAATTTCGTAAAATTGAGGCAGGGTTCGGACCTTCCATCGCCTCATCTAACCACAGGTGTAAAGGAAACTGGGCACATTTACCCGTAGGACCTGCCACTAAAGCTAGTCCTAATAACGTGGCAATCAGTGGATCTAACTTCACGGTTTCTGCCCATCTATATAAACTAGGAAAATTTAAATCCCCAGCGATCGAAGCCAAGGCAATAATCCCCATCAGTAAAATTACATCACCCACCCGTTTTGTTAAAAAAGCATCACGAGCAGCAGTAACCACTAGAGGTTGAGCATACCAAAAGCCTACGAGCAGATAAGTTGATAGCGTTAATATTTCTAATAAGGCATAGCTGAGTAATAAAGAATCACTAATTGCCAGACCACTCATTGCCCCTTCAAAGAAACCCATCAACGCAAAAAATCGAGCTAATGCCCAATCTTTTTCCATATAACCTAGGGCGAAAAACTGAGCTAATAAGCTTAAGCCTGTAATTAACTCCATCGCCCCCATGTTGATTACGGAAATATTAAAGCTAAACGTAAGATCAAAATCTAAAACCCTTAACCATTCAAAGGTCAATATTTGCGGAGGTAAATGCCAAATTGACCGAAATATGATCGTGCCATGGATAAATGCCACCACAGTCATTAAGAGATTAATATATGCCGCAGGACGTGGACCTGTACGCTTCACCACCCCAGTTGCCCAAGGTAAAGTTAACAGAGCTCCTACTAAACCATAGCAAGGTATCCACCAAGTTTTTTGCAATAAAAATTCGGTCAAATTCATTATTATTTATAGTAGATTCGTATAGGTTGACAAGCTCTGGGTTTATACCCTGAAGCCTTTCAACAAATTCAAAATTATTGAAAAAATTTATATTTTATTAATACTCATACTTTATCTAGACAAAGTCAATTCACTACTTCTTTCCCAATCAAGAATTAGTTGTATTGGTGTGTATCCTTACAGGAAATTATGAGCAAACGTGCTACAGATAGAAAAATAAAAAGCATTACGGGGTTTCGCCCTGCAAACCTCTTTTGTGGCGGAATTGAAATTAAATCTAAGGATATATAACCAAATTTTAGGTTTTAGTTAGCTTAGGATTACCAGATTTGTTCTATTAATTAATTTGGAGATTCGTTATTCTGACAAGGACAGGCGATCGCCGTTTCTCCATTCCAGTCTGTAAGGGTTTGAGCATTTCGGTAATGTCGTGGGGTATTCAGGAGAAATTGCCATGCTTCACTTATATCTAGTAAATTATAGCGATCGCCATAGTGTTCTTTCAATAATGCTTGCACCATTGGATAGTAATTAGAATTAAGATTCGGGAAAATATGATGCTCGGTGTGATAGGAAAAGTTGAGGTGGATAAAATCAAAAAATTTGGGAACCCGCACCGAAAGACTATTAACCAAGGGATCGTTAACTTCGGTCATGGGGCAGAGTAGGTGATTGGTATAGATATAAAACATCACGCCACTAAAACCTATCCAAATTGGCAGAAAGTAACCTAGCAATAGTTTTAGAGGATGAAAATCTAGGTAAAATAAAATACTGGCATGGATAACGATCATTATTATTAATTCCACGGCGATCGCTCTCCGTTCTTTGCTACTAACCTTAAATGCTGCTGCTGGATATTGGGCTTTAGCATTATTAAACAAAAGTACAGAAGTTAAATTTCTAAAATTATGCACGCCCCAAGCATTGGCTGTACCGATAATTAACCATATTGGGTGGACTTCTGTTGAGGGTACAAACAGATGTTGAATCCATTTTCCCCAGCTGTCTGGTTGATTTTCTAAATAGTTACGGTCTGGATCGGATATAGAGTTAGTTTTACTGTGGTGTTCGCGATTGTGAACCGCTTTCCAAAAGGTGGGTGGTACCCAAAGCATGGTTAAGCCCAGAAGACCATAAACCTGTTTAAGAAAGGGACTTTTGACATTATTACTATGCATGACATCATGGGTACTAAATAGTAAAACAATGATGCAATTGCCCATAATCGCAGCCAAAGGTAGATAGAGCCAAAGATAGTACCAATTCCAACGATCTAAATTATCGGCGATCGCCCAGCCCAAAGCTAAAATTGCCAGATTAACTATGATTAAAGTAAGTCGATCTGGATTTGGGGTAAATGCCTCTGGCGGTAACAATGGACGTAATTTTTTGACATAGGTTGACTGGGCGATCGCAAAGTTACGATCAAGGTCGTATAACATAGATAACTGATTGGTACTTACAAATAAATTGACTAACTTTTTTGGAATGGCACTTTACAACGTCAATTCATGATTTTGCAAGTAAGAATTTGCCCTCATATCTAATTATGTAGTAAAAATACGAAAACTGTTAATATAACTACATTTTTGCAGTAATCCTATCTATGCAGCCTTTCCATGCGTTAACATTAATAAAGCTATATTTCCCTTAAATTTTTGAGCTGAGATAAGGCAGGTTAAAAGCTGAAATGAGCATTACTGTTGCCCTAAGTGATCATTAGAATTTCCCTCAAGAGCAGTAAATTTGCTGGACAGAAAATTTTCAAATCCCTGACATATCCTGCCCAGAACTAAAATACAGATAAAGAAAGATTATATTTGGGGTAAGGTTGTATCTAACCCAGTCGCAAATCACTAAATTACCATTTAATTTACTTTTGATTTATTCTAAAAATTGAGACTGCTAATCACCGCTATCATCACCCTATGTCAACCCTTGTTATTGTCGAGTCGCCTACAAAAGCCCGTACCATTCGTAATTTTTTACCTTCTGGGTATAGAGTCGAAGCATCTATGGGGCATGTGCGTGACTTGCCGCAGTCAGCTAGTGATATTCCTGCCAATGTTAAAGCTGAACCTTGGTCAAAGCTAGGGGTCAATGTAGAAGCTGATTTTGCGCCACTATACATTATTCCCAAGGACAAGAAAAAAATTGTCTCGGAACTGAAGGCTGCTCTTAAGGATGCAACAGAGTTAATTCTGGCAACTGACGAAGATCGCGAAGGTGAGAGTATATCTTGGCATTTATTGGAAATTTTGCGCCCTAAGGTACCGATTAAGCGCATGGTTTTCCATGAAATCACCTCTGAGGCAATCAAAGCGGCTTTGCAAAACTGCCGAGATGTAGATGAAAAATTAGTCCATGCCCAAGAAACTCGCAGAATTTTAGACCGTTTGGTGGGCTATACCCTATCGCCATTGCTATGGAAAAAAATTGCTTGGGGGCTTTCCGCAGGTCGGGTGCAATCGGTGGCAGTGAGATTATTAGTTAATCGTGAACAGGAACGGCGGGCTTTTAAGTCAGGGAGCTATTGGGATTTAAAGGCAACTTTGTTTGCGCCTAATCAAGAATTTCCGACGCAGTTAGTCAGTTTAGGCGGTAAGCAATTAGCAACGGGCAAGGATTTTGATGAGTCTACAGGTAACATTGCCAAAGGTAAAAAAGTAATATTATTGGATCAGCCCAGTGCGATCGCTTTACTGGAAAGATTAAATGGCAAAGTTTGGACGGTAGCTAATCAAGAAGAAAAACCCGCAACTCGTAAACCTTCTCCACCTTTTACAACATCGACTTTACAACAGGAAGCAAATCGTAAATTACGCCTCTCGGCACGGGACACCATGCGGACTGCCCAAGCTTTGTACGAGCAAGGTTTTATTACCTATATGCGGACAGATTCGGTGCATTTATCACAACAGGCGATCGCTGCCGCTAGAAATTGTGTTACGCAAATGTATGGCGAGAATTATCTTAGCCCTCAGCCCCGCCAATATACAACTAAGGCAAAAGGTGCTCAAGAGGCACATGAGGCAATTCGACCTGCTGGTGAAAGTTTTCGGACACCGCAACAAACAGGCTTAACTAGTCGAGAATTTTCGCTTTACGATCTCATTTGGAAACGGACTGTGGCTTCACAAATGGCAGATGCTCGCCAGACGATGATTACTGTGCAAATTCAAGTTGAAGATGCTTTATTTCGCTCTAGTGGTAAACGCATTGATTTTGCAGGGTTCTTTCGTGCCTATGTGGAAGGTTCTGATGATCCTGAAGCGGCGATCGATGGACAGGAAATTGTGTTACCGAAGCTGGTAGTTGGGGATCATCCAGTTTGTCGGCAGTTACAACCTGTGGGGCATGAAACCCAACCGCCTGCCCGTTTTAGTGAGGCATCTTTAGTTAAAACCCTTGAAAGTGAAGGCATTGGTCGTCCTAGTACCTACGCTAGTATTATTGGCACTATTTGCGATCGCGGCTATGCCCAATTAACCCACAATACCCTGATCCCCACCTTTACCGCCTTTGCTGTCACCTCTTTGTTGGAAGAGCATTTCCCCAATTTAGTTGATCCCAGTTTTACCTCTAAAATGGAACAGACTTTGGATGATATTTCTACAGGTAGTGTGGAATGGTTGCCCTACTTACGTAAATTTTATTCTGGTAAATCTGGACTAGAAACCCTTGTCAAAGATCGTGAGCAAGCGATCGATCCTGATACTGCCCGCACGATCGCCCTAGTTGGATTAGAAAATATTAAAGTTAAAATCGGTAAATTTGGCGCATATATTCAAGTTAATGAAGGTGATAAGCAGCTATCCGCCTCAATTCCTCAAGATTTAACACCTGCGGATTTACTCCCAGAAAAAATTGAATTTATCCTCAAACAAAAGCTCCAAGGACCAGATCAACTGGGAATCCATCCTGAATCAGGAGAACCTATATTTTTGCTGACAGGACAGTACGGTGCCTATGTGCAAATTGGCGAAGTTACTGAAGCTATTCCTAAGCCCAAACGTGCTTCAATTGCTAAAGGTGTAACCCTAGAGCAAGTTACCTTAGACATGGCTGTGGAATTACTACGAATGCCCAGAGACTTGGGAATTCATCCGATTACTGGCAAAAAAATTGAAGCAAACTTAGGTCGGTTTGGACCCTATGTTGTCCATAAAAAAGGTGGAGCTGAAGGTAAAGATGATTTCCGATCGCTCAAGGGTGACGACAATCCTTATACCGTAACTTTGACAAGGGCTGTAGAACTACTAGCTGAACCCAAAGTGACAAGAGGGGCAAAAGTGCTTCGGAATTTGGGATTACATCCTGCCGATGAGGAACCAGTGGAAATCCTATCTGGGAAATATGGTAATTACGTCAAGCACGGTAAAGTTAATGCCACCTTGCCGAAGGATCATGCGGTAGAAGAGATAACTTTAGCTGAGGCGATCGCTCTGTTGGCGGTGAAAGAACCAGCTAAATCCCCAGCCAAAACTAAGGCTAAATCGACAACCAAATCCACTACTACTGCTAAAACTGCCGCTAAGACTAAAGCCAAAACCACAAAAACCCAAAAATCCTCAGCTAAAGCTACGGTCAAAAGCTAAAAGTGCTAATTACAATTAGTAAATGTTCAAATTTAATATTTTTAGAATTAGTTATTAGCTACTATGTTCATTAGATTAGTGCTAACTTATTTTCCGTAAATTTAGAGCATAGTTAAAACCGTGTCAGACTCAGAAAGCAAATCTCAAGTTCAGTTTGAAAATCCACCAGTTGTTGAGGTAGCTTGTGGTGTAGTTTTTAATGAGCTTAATGATTTACTTGTGCCACATTTTGGCTTGCTATGGGAAGAATTTAAGGAAGAATATCCCCTTTGTCAGGAAAAACCAGACTTAGCTGTGAAAATCGAAAACCTTCCTGGATATCCAAATTTTCCTCCTGAAGTAGAGTTTTTTGATACTCCACCACTACCTAGAATTTGGTTTCTACGGGATAAAGAAGATAGAGTTATTCAAGTTCAGCGAAACCGTTTTCTTCACAACTGGAGAAAAGTAAACGCCAGTGATGAATATCCAAGGTTTGATACGGTTATCCAAATTTTTGAGCGACATTTATCTACTTTTAAAAATTTTATTACAAAAAGAGGATTAGGTGAAATTCAACCACTGCAATACGAAATTGTATATGTAAATATTATTTCACCAGCCATGAGTAATCAAAAATTGACTGAGATAGGTCGAGTCTTTCCTGATATATCATGGCGAAATAAACAAAACAGATTTTTAAAAGAGCCAGAATCAATTAACTGGAATGCAACTTTTCTACTACCTGATGATCAAGGAAGAGTTTATGTAAATACTAAAACTTTAAGCAATGCTGATAATCAAAAATTTTTGATGGAAATAACAGTCAGAGGTATACATCCTAATCAAAGCTCACTAGAAGGACTATCGGATTGGTTTAGGCTTGCTCATGATTGGGTTGTTCAAAGTTTTACTGATTTAACCAGTACAGAAATGCAGAATATAGTATGGAGAAAAAAAGATGAGAACTAGTTTTATGAATGAATCTCCAATAGAAAGTAGGAGGAGATCATCTCAACTTATTATTGAATCTCCAAGCATTTGGAATGATTTAAATCAGGCACCTAATCTTAAAAAACAACCTATCCATAATAATGCTTCTAAGACAGTTGATGCTCAAATTACTTATACAGAGACTATATTCATTGAAAAAGGTAAATTCCTAACTAATTATCCAGAACTTAATATAGCTGCCCTTAGACTAGAGAAGCTGTCGTATCAGATTGGCTCAATGACTCTTCACACTACTTTTGCCTTACTTGCAAAGTTATTTGATATAGCGCAAAAAAATAACTTATGGTGGAGTTTACCTCTAATTAATATCGGATTTGATTCTGAAGTCATATTTGAGTGGTGGCATGATGACAGAAAGCTAGATTTTGACATATCACATTCAAGTATAAATTACATGAAGGTTTGGGGTGCTGATATTGATAATGACATGGAAGATGGTTCTACTACTATTAATGAAAGTTACCTAACTAGCCTTTGGAAGTGGATAGCCAGCTAACACCAAAAGCAGGTTGTGAGCTTGAAGTATCTCTTGTGGATAATGAAGAGTTACTTTACAGGAGAATTTTTTCAATTGCCCATAGCGATGTTCAACACTACAAAATATTCTCAGAAGGTAAGATAAATTTTAGTACTATGGCATTTAGCGATAAAAGTTTAAGTCCTTCGGTTGATAGGGCTTGCCTTCATGGGAGTGATGCCGCTAAAACTCAGTCAACAGATAGCGATGGAGTAATTGGGTTAATAGCTAAAAATGTTAGAGCTATAGATGATGTCAGCAGTGATAAAGATGGTGTTGAGGTTGTGTATAAAATCGATGTTATTCATCGTCCAAAGCTAGAAAATAAGGCTCATGCCCAAATAGAACCATCTCCACAATATGCAAGTGAAAAGATATTTAATAAAAAAGTACGACAACGATTAGCAAGATTAGCTGACCAACGGCTTGTATCTTATGGATGGGAAATTGAGCCTAGTGAGATTAGGCGTGAAAATAAAGTACCAAGTACTTGACGGTAGCACAGTCGTTTAACCTAAGTTACTTGGTAACCTATTAATCTGTACTCCCCTTAACTGAAAATATGTTACTTATCCCCAAGTTTTAAAGATATTGAACCCATGATTAAGGCATTAAATTGGCAAAGAGTGATTCCAGCATTAATTCAAATATTAGTTCTGAGCCTTGTCATGGGCTTGGGCATAGTGATTTGGATAAATATCAGCCGTAATCTTGCTCAATCGGGGATTAGACTGGGGTTTGATTTTCTCAATTCTCAAGCCTCCTTTAATTTAAGAGAAACTTCTATTCCTTTTAAGCCCACAGATACCTATGCTCGAGCGTTGTTAGTAGGGTTAATCAATACGCTCAAAGTCATGGCGATCGCTATTTTTGCTGCCACAGTTTTAGGATTCACCATTGGGATAGCCAGATTATCGGAAAATTGGTTGGTGCGGAATCTGGGCATGGTGTATGTAGAGATAATTCGGAATACGCCTTTACTCTTACAAATCTTCTTTTGGTATTCTGCGGTCTTTTTAAGCTTACCGCCCCAATCTGATTCTTTAAATGTTTTATGGGGAGTTTTGAATTTAAGTAATCAGAGCTTGAGGGTTTTGAGTTTTGATTTTTCCCCAGAGTTCTGTGCTTTAGTGATTGGGTTAACCGTGTATCAAGCTGCTTTTATGGCAGAAGTGGTGCGAGGGAGTATTTTGGCAATTCCCTTAGGACAGTGGCAAGCCGCCAAAGCTATGGGTTTTAATAGTAGTCAGGTTCTAGGATTAATAATTTTACCTCAAGCTTTACGCATTATCATTCCACCTCTAACTAGTCAGTATGTCAATATTGCTAAGAATTCTAGCTTGGGTGTGGCGATCGCTTACGAAGATATCTATGCCATTGCCTCAACTACTTTTAATCAAACGGGGCGATCGGTGGAAGTGGTATCTTTACTGGCAATCACCTATCTATTAATCAGCTTAGTTACTTCTTTA
>Ga0209490_10004987_pt1 | contig 12158 bp, 3 predicted proteins | sample MAT06_FD_187209 | JGI IMG/M metagenome (GOLD analysis project Ga0209490, IMG submission 187209) | Freshwater microbial communities from Lake Fryxell liftoff mats and glacier meltwater in Antarctica - MAT-06 (SPAdes) (version 2) | ecosystem: Environmental > Aquatic > Freshwater > Ice > Liftoff...
TTCAATCTCGCCAGGCTCGATCCGGAAACCACGGATCTTTACCTGCTGATCGGTCCGGCCAAGAAATTCGAGATTGCCGTCCGGCCGCCAGCGCACGAGATCGCCCGTACGATACATCCGTGCGCCTGGATCAGAGGAATGCGGATTGGCAACAAAACGCTCCGCAGTCAGCGACGGACGATTGAGATAGCCAATTGCCAACCCAGATCCGCCGACGTACAACTCGCCCACCACACCTCGGGGTACCGCCTGCAAGGCGGAGTTGAGTACATACGCGTGGCGCCCCGCGATCGGTGCCCCAATCGGTACGCCATTTCGTAAGTCAGCGTCGACAGTGATGTCAAAGCAGCAACTGAAAGTAGTGTTCTCCGTCGGCCCATAACCATTTATAAGGACGCAGCCCGGATGTGCTTTCCTGTAGCGATCAACGTGCTCGGCCGATAGCGCGTCGCCGCCTGCAAGCATGGTGCGCAAAGCCGAAAATGCCGGCAGCGCGCTGTCGACCATCTGATGGAAGAGGCCTGCCGTGAGCCATAGCGTGTCGATGCGATTTTGCCTGAGCGCGTCGCTAATCTCCTCGACGGAGACAGCACCCGGCGGCATCACAAAAAGCGTCCCACCGTTCAATAATGTACCCCAGATCTCGAACGTCGCTGCGTCAAAACTCAGCGGCGCAAGCTGCAGCAAACGCGAAGAAGGACCGAGCTCGACGTAGTCCGCGTTACACACCAAGCTGACGACGGCGCTGTGCGGAATCAGCACGCCTTTCGGCTCGCCAGTGGAGCCGGAGGTGAAATTCACATAGACCGGAAACTGGGGCGACAAGGCGACGCAGGGATTGGTATTCGCAAGCAAGGTCAGGGCAGCACTGCCCATCGAGCTCGAATCGAGTATGTGGCGCAAGCCGGCGTCAGCGATGAGGCGATCACGGCGATCACGCGGCCAGTCGGCAGCAATCGGAACGTACGCGCCTCCGGCCTTGACGATGGCAAGCAACGCAACCACCATCTCTATGGAGCGCTCAATCTCTATCCCGACCAGCGACCCCGGACTTACGCCCCGCGCAATCAGCTGGTGCGCCATCCGGTTGGCGCGATCATTGAGATCACCGTATGATAACGAACGCGTGCCAGAGACGATTGCAATCGCTTGGGGTTCGCGGGTCACCTGCTCTTCGAACAGCTTCGCTAGGTCGTCCTCAGGCATATCCACCGGTGTCTTATTAAGCTCGTGCAGCAGGTGGCGGCGTTCGTCTGCCTCGAGAGGATTGATCTGGTAAAGCTGCACCTCGGGCGAGGCGATCGCAGTTTCGATCAGTCGAACAAAACGTGCAAGCACCAACTCAGTCGCGGCGCGCGTGAAATGCATAGGGTCATGGTCGAACCGCAGCTGCAATCCATCCCACGGCGCGACCGTGAGCGTCAGCGGGTAATGCGTCGCACCGCGGTATCGTACGCTGTCGATCCGCAGGCCATCGATGCCGCAGAGGCGCTCGCTGTCGACCGGATAATTCTCGAAGACGACGAGCGTATCGAACACGTCTCCGGGGAGGGTGTCCACCAGACCCAAATGCTGATATTGGAGCAACACCGCTTGGCTTTGTTGAATCTCGTTAAAGATTGTGGTCAGCGGCGCATCAGGGCGCAGTCCCACGCGAAGCGGCACGGTGTTGATGAACAGTCCAACCATCCGTTCGACACCGGCCAACTCCGCGGGCCGGCCAGAGACCGTCACGCCAAACACGACGTCATCGCCTCCCGTCAGTTGTCCAAGCAGCACAGCCCAAAGTCCTTGCACAAGCGTGTTGAGCGTGACCCCGCGCTTTCCCGCGAGCGCTCGTAGCTGAGCAGCTAGGTGCTCGGGCAGGGACGCCTCCAGCACTTCGTGCAAACCGCGCGACGGATCGCGGCCACCGGCATTGACGAGTCGCGAAGAGGCTTCAAATCCAGCCAAAGAATCGCGCCACGCAGCAATCGCTGCTTCTTTGTCTTGTTGCGCTAGCCAAGAGAGGTGGTCTGCGTAAGGTCGCACCGGCAGAAGCGCTTGCGTGTCGCCGCCGCTGTCATAGAGACCTAACAACTCACGAAAAATGATCGGCAAGGACCATCCGTCTAGCAGCATATGATGAACCGTGAACACCAATTGGTTCCTCTCGTCGCCGAGACGTAGCAGCGTGAAACGAAGCAGCGGCGGCTTCGACAAGTCGAATCGCGTGTAGCGGTCTGCGGCAAGCCACTGCTCCAAGCGCGTGCGCTGCGCATCACCATCTAGCATTGAAAAGTCTTCCTCGCGCCACGGTACTTCAACGTCGCGCAGTACCACCTGCACCGAGCTCTCGAGTCCATCGTGCCGGATCGCCACGCGCAGGTTGCCGTGACGGCGCAGTAACGCTGCAACGGCGAGCCGCATCCGCGCGCCGTCTAGCCCTCCCTCGAACTGCAGCGCGACTTGCATCGTGTACACGTCCGGCCCATCCTGGTCATACAGCGCGTGAAACACCAGTCCTTCCTGCAGCGGCGACAGCGGCAATACGTCCTCTAGACCCGGATACGCAACCTCCAGTTGCTCAACCTGTGCTAACGACAACTTCGTCAACGCAAAGTCCGATGGCGTGTGGCCTCCAACTCCCTCCTCCCGGACGGCACACGCCAGCTCCTCCAGAGCCCCCTGCCAGCGTTGCGCCAGCGCTCGCACCTCGTCTTCCGTCAGATGTTCGTCCGCCCATGTCCACTGCGCAATCAAAGACGGTCCCTCGGGCCCATCAACGGTCTGCGCATTGATGTCGAGAAGATGAAACAGCGACATTGCAATATCAGCACCGCCGCCGCCGAGATGGGAATCGGCAGAAAAACGGCCCAGATAGTTGAACCCGACCTGCGCTGGCGCGTGCGCAGCAAGGCGAGGACCCGTTTGCGCATTCAGATACCGCAACAGTCCATAACCAAGCCTCTGCCCAGGAATCGCGCGCAGTTGCTCCTTCACTTGCTTGACGGCACGGCCCGGACCGAGCGAACCAACATCGAGTCTCACCGGGAACAGGCTCGTGAACCAGCCTACCGTGCGCGACAGATCATGCTGCGCGTCCATCGGCTCGCGTCCATGCCCTTCAAGATCAATCAGGATCGAGCCCTCGCCTCGCCATTGCGTGATCGCCATCGCCAGTGCTGTTAGCAGCACGTCGTTGATTCCCGCGTGGAACGCGGCCGGTACGTCAGTCAGCAGTGCCGAGGTGAGTTCGACCGGTAGCTCGACGCGCAGAAATCTCGCAGTCGAGACGGTGTCCCGCGTTGGATCGAGCGCCCGACCGGGTAGCAGTGCGTCACCCGCGAGAATCTTCTCCCACACCGGTAGCTCCGCCAGCACCTCCGGCGAGTGCGCCCGCTCAGCCAGATGACTCGCCCAAATGCGAAACGGCGTCATCACCGGCTCAAGCGCCACGCCACGCAACGCCTGCTCGAAGTCGGGAACGAGGATGCGCCATGAGACGCCGTCGACGGCGAGATGATGGATCATTAATTCGAGTTCGCCGGGGGACCAGACGGCTTTCATGATGCGGCCTGCCTCCGGGTCCAGCTCGTGGGTAAGACATTCGCGCGCCAGCACACTCCCGCGCGGCGCAATGCGTAGCGCCCCGTTATGGAGATTCAGCCGTAGGATATCGTGGTGATCAATGACCGTCTGTAACGCCGCCAGCAGCTGCGCTTCGGTGAGGTCGGCAGGTATACGCAAGATCATTGATTGATGGAATGTACGGCTCGGCGTGCCCAGATCAAGAAACCAGCGAATGATTGGTGTCGCAGTGAGGTCACCGATCCCCGCCGACTCGTCCCAGCGCGGACGTGCCTCGACGTCGGGCCGACGTACCACCGCAGCCAATGCCTCCACCGTCTGGTGCTGGAATACGTCGCGCGGTGTGAGCTCAAGACCCTCGCGCCGCGCGCGACTCACCAGCTGAATCGACATGATGCTGTCACCGCCAAGGGCGAAGAACCGATCGTCAATACCAACCCGCTCTAAATGCAAAATCTGCGCAAATAGGCCGCATAAGATCTCCTCCTCGGGCGTCCGTGGCGGACGATAGTCGCCGGTCTGCCGCTCGTTTCGTCCCGGAATGGGTAGTGCTGCGCGGTCGACTTTTCCGCTCGAGGTGAGTGGCCACGAGGCTAGGACCACCACGGCCGTTGGCACCATGTAGTCGGGCAGCGAGCGCTGTAGGAACGCTTTGAGTGTCAACCCGAGCTCGTCGGTCGCGCGGTCTTCCCGCGGTACGTTGGCATCGCCCTGATAAGTGCTACGCGGTTGATCGGATTTGGCCGTTCGTGATTGCCACCGTGGATTGAAAATCGCGTCATAGATGCCGTCCGCGCCGAAGCGCTGCCATGAGAGGGCGACGCCAAGACGACGCGAGAGACGGCTGAGCGCGTCGGGGTCCTCACCCGCAGTTGCCTTGACAGAGGCGCGCAGCTGCGCCACGTCGTCGCAAGCGCGCACATCGAGCAATCGCACCGCTTCGACAGCAGAAGCCACCCGCGCATCGCGCATGCGGCGGATCCCGACTGGCTCGGCGGGTTGTGCTGCGAGCGCGTCTTCGAGCGCGCCCCGCCATGCGCCGGCCGCATCCCACGCGATCCAGCGCTCGACCGGACAAAGCGCCTCCTGCCCGCCAAGCGTCAACATCACGTCGTAGCGGAACCGGCTCAACTCATTGTCGTAGGCGCCCGATTTCAACGACACATCGCAGCGCGCGTTTGGCAATTTATCAAATAAAGCCGGCGAGACGACGAGTTCCCCCTCATGGCGTTGCGCCTGCTCAATCTGATGCCGCAGCACGTCAAGGGAGGTCGCAGGCGCCGCCTGAAACAACTGTACCGAGGTGTGAAACGCACGCAACAGCGGCAGACTCCGCACGTCACCGACGAACACATGCCCGCCGCGTCGCGTCACGCGGAATGCTTCCGCGAGCACATCGAGCAGATAGTCGAGGCTCGGGAAATACTGCACGACAGAATTGAGGATCACTAAATCAACGCTGCCGTCGTCGAGGAACGCCAGTTCATGGGCGAGCCCTTGGCGCAACTCGACATGCTGCAGGTCTTCTTGCGCCGCACAATGGTGCCCGAGCTGCGCGATGACCTCCGCAGAAAAATCAAGGCCAACGTAGCGTTCGCAATCAGGCGCAAGACGCGCCAGCAGCAAGCCGGTACCGCAACCAACCTCAAGCACACGATTTGGCTGCAACCCACGCAGGCTGTGCGCCGTCTCCTCGACCCACATGCGCATCTCGTCTGCGGCAAGCGCTTTTCCTGTGTAGCTGCTATTCCATCCTGTCAGGTTGAAGGCACCAAGATTCTTGGCGCCCTGCGCATATGTCGAATCATAAAGTTCCTGCCACTGCTCAATGCGGGATGTCTGCGCTTCTTCAGAGGCAATGACGTAAGCGAGAAGTTGTTTCTGTGCACCCTGCACATGAAGCGTAACCAGCGCGTCTTGCACCCGCTCGTGCTTTCGCAGGACCGCTTCGATCTCGCCCGGCTCAATTCGGAAGCCGCGTATCTTTACTTGCTGATCAGCCCGGCCGAGAAACTCAAGATTGCCATCCAGCCGCCAGCGTACGAGATCGCCGGTGCGATACATCCGTGCCCCCGGACCAGGCGAATACGGATTAGCAACAAAGCGCTCAGCAGTCAGCGCCGGCTTGCCGAGATAACCGCGCGCAAGACCGGTGCCCGCAACGTACAACTCTCCACAAACTCCCAACGGCAATGGCTCTAATGAGGCATCGAGCACATAGACCAGGGTGTTAAAAATCGGCGACCCAATGGGCGGCGAGCCGTCCCCAAACAGCGCATCGCTCAGCGTAGCAGCGACCGTCGTCTCCGTGGGGCCATACGCATTAACCAAGCGACGGTGAGGCGACCAGAGCGACACGAGTTCTCTCGAACAGGCGTCGCCGCCAAGAACAAGACAAGGCAAGGGCACATGGGCTGGATCCAGCGTCGACAGCACAGCCGGCGGCAGCAATGCGTGCGTCACGCGCTGCGCCGCGAGTAGCCCACTCAATGCCTGCCCGCTTCTGGCGTGCTCACTTGCAATCACGAGGGACGCGCCACTCGTGAGCGCCACTACGACTTCCCAGAGCGAAGCGTCGAACGTCATGGAGGCAAACTGAAGTACGCGCGACTCGGCCGTCAGGCCCAGGCGCTCGACGAAGGTGTTGACGAGACTCGGGATGCCGGCATGGCTTACCACCACGCCCTTCGGTCTGCCAGTGGAGCCCGAGGTGTAGATCACATAGGCCGGGTGCTGAGGAAGGAGCGGCAAGGTTCGCTCTGCATCAGCGGGCGAATGCGTCGGCTGCGTCTGGATGTCATCGAGTTGAAGAATCTGGATGTTCTGGGGCAACCGTTCTGTCAGAGGTGCGCTCGCGATGACAACTGCAGGTTGTGCACTCAGAAGAATCAATTCGATGCGCGCCTGCGGATGCGCGGGGTCGAGCGCGAGATACGCGCCGCCAGCTTTGACAACGCCGAGAAGCGCGACGATCGTGTCGGCCGATCGCTCCATCAGGAGCCCGACCAGACTCTCGGGTCCGACATGCATCTCGATGAGTCGGTGCGCGACGCAGTTTGCGCGCGCGTTCAACTCTTCATAGGTCAGCTGCAGCTCGCCATGCACCAGCGCGATGGCCTTCGGGTTGCGCGCGACGGCTGCTTCAAAGAGCGACACCAGGGTCGCTCCCGGCAAATCCCTTGCGGTTGCATTGAGTTCTGTCAGAAGGTGCTTCAGCTCGTCGGGCGGGACGATCGGCATTCTCCGCACCGGCAGATCAACCGACGCGCCCAGTCGCGCGAGCAATGCTAAGAAACGGCTCTGGTGCGCCTCTACCGCATCCGCAGAGTAATGTTGGGGATTGGCGCAGAAATCGATTGCGATGGCATCGCTGTCCTCGTGGCGTTCGTATGCGACGATCTGGAAATCCTCCACCAGCCAATTGCCTGCGTTGTAGGCGCGCACTGGATGTCCGGCGAAACAGAAGTCGTAGTCGAACGGCATCACGTTCACTGCCAGTCCGAAGAAATGCTGGTCTGGCCGCAACTTCATCTGCCGACGAAGATCGTCTTCGCTGTATTGCTGATGCCGCACCAACGCGAGAACGCGCGTGCGGACTTGATCTAGGAGGGTACCAAAGGAGGCGTCCGGATCGACGTAAACCCTTAAAGGCACCGCCTTGGACGCCAACCCCACGGTCTGACGAATACTCTTACTGCGTGCGGCGAGGGCTATCCCGAGCGTAATGTCAGATTTGCCAGTGAGTCTGTTGAGGTAGGCAGCGCCGGCCGCCATGAGCACCTGTGCCAGCGTCGCCCCATGCAGGGAGGAGAGCGCGAGGAGTTCGTTTTTCACAGCGCTTGGAATCGATCCACGGCGCTTGAGGAGCCCTTTCGGCCGAGTCGGCGGCTTTCCACTGAGCGTTGCTGGCTCAGGAAGGTCACGCAGTTGTTGGTGCCAGAACTCTTCGTCCACCGCGTGTCGCCGCGAGGCTCGATATCGCTCCTCCTCGCGAACTATGTCCAACCACGAACTCGGCGGAGCGTCCTCGGGCTCACGGCCTTCAATTAGCGCGGAGTAACACGAGGCAACTCTGCGGGCGATCAAAGCCACCCCGACCCCATCGTTACAAAGGTGGTGATAGCGGGCGCACCAGTAATAGCGATCGCTAGAGGCTCGGAAAAGCGTATGGCCGAACAACGGACCATCAACTAGATCAGCGGCCCTCGACATTTCAATCTGCATCAAACGCTCGGCGGCGCCTCTAGGATCTGTCTCTCCGCTTACGTCGACGAACGACATCTCCCAAGGCATAGCGAGATCAATGTACTGACGAGGACCTTCGCTCGTCTCGACGAAGCGAAGATGCAGGGCGTCAGCAGCGAGGACCACACGATGCAAGGCCTCCTCAAACCGCCTTGGCTCAATCGGACCAAGAATCTCTAGATATTCCCCGATGTTGTAGCCCGGATCCAGCGGGTCGAGTTTCTGCGCAACCCAAATGCCCTTCTGCCCAGCGGACAGTGGAAGCAAAGGAATGCCCGTCTGGGGTCGGTTACCCATACACTGCACCCCTCGAATCGTCTCCCGAGCAACCTGCAACTCCTAATCTCATTTCGGTGTCGGACGTTCAGCGCCGAGGGAAGTTGCCGTAGGGTCGGGGCTCAGCGGGAGCGTTAGCAGCTTTGGCATTGTAGGCAGCGGCGGCTTGAGTGCCGCGGGCGCAGGGGGTGCCTTCGCCGGGCCCTGCGTAGCTGGTTTAGCAGGCAATTTGTCGGACTTTTCAGCGGCCTTTACCTTGCCCGCAGAGTCTTCGAGGTTGCCGAGTATGACGGGCAGGCCTCCTGGCCCTGAACCAAAGATGACGACCTTGCTGTTGGGTGACTGTGCGAGCGAGAGGGTTGCTTCCACGCCGCGCCAGCGCAGGTAGCTGTCGGTCAGTCCTGGCCTGACGATATCTTGAAAACGACGGATACCGTCTGCCTCGACCTCTTTGCGTACAGCCTCTTGCCGCTCGGCTTGCAGGGTGAATTCATACTGTTGGGCACGATGGTATTCAGTGACCTTACGCTCGATAGCCTGCTCGACGGGTTCCGGCAGCTTAACGCTACGGATCAAAACGTCCTCTATCTGGACAAAACGCACTTTGGTATAACCTGGTGGGTTAAAGCCGTCTATCAGATTCCTATCCACGGCCCGCGCAATCTCGTTTTCTATTTCGGTGCGCTTTGCCGTGAACGCCACGTCAGGAAGGTAATTGGCAAACACACTCCTCGCTTGCGAGGCCACGTCGGGAACGAGCAGCTTATCGAGGTAATTTGGGCCAACGAAGTTATGCATAGCCGTGAGGCTATCGGAATTCGCAAAGAAACGGAAAGCGATATCCACGTTGGAGAGCAATCCGTCGGACGTAAGCACCCCCATTTGCGTGTTGCCAATTTGCACACGTAGATCGTAAATGGTCATGATGTCCCAAGGCAGCATCACGTGGGTCCCCGACTTATAAATCCGGTCCATAACGGTGCCACCGAAGAAACGACTCCACAAGACTCCTGCATGCCCCGCAGGAATAGAGACCACTGACTGAGGCCACAGCACGATGACGCTAAGGGTGAGTGCGACACTGCTAAACACCACTTTTACGAAGTTCCGATCCACCCAGAGGTAAAGCGCCTCTCGGAACCGAGACAACGAGCGCCTCAGCCAAGACCAAAAACGGAGCGTCGATTTAAGCATGAGATGTCCTATACTCATCTGCGGAGATCTGGCCGTAATCAAGAGATATTCTTCGATCTGCGATCTCGAAGTAGCGTTCGTCATGCGTCACGGCAATGATTGTCTTCCCCAGCCGCTTCAACTCCGGAAGCATAATTCTGTAAAATTTTTCACGGAACTGCGGGTCTTGATCGGCCGCCCATTCGTCCAGAACGATGATGGGCTTTTCCTCGAGCAGTGCGACCAGGAGCGCTATCCGCTTGCGTTGCCCACTGGACAAATTCAGCGACGAGAACTCCCCGTTCACGACAGACGTTTTCTTCTCCATCTCCAATAGCTGAAGTAGCTCGTCGATGCGCTCCTGCGCGGTGTCCATCATGCCAAACAGCCGCTTAAAAAGATGGAAGTCCGAGAATACGACCGCGAACAAGTTGCGATAGGCCACCAAGCTGTGGCTGTCCACTTCTTTGGAGTCGATTGTGATGGTGCCTGACGAAGGGCGATAAAGGCCGATCAGGAGATTGACCAGCGTTGATTTGCCCGAACCGTTACCACCGCTGATAAAAACCAGTTCGCCAGCCTTGAAGCGCAGATTGATCGGCCCGAGCGTGAACGGAGTGTCGTCTCCGCGCTTCTCGTGCTTGTATGAAACCTGCTGGAGAACAATCTCCTTAAATTCATGTTCAATCGGGAGGTCGGTCGCGGGGTCGGTCGGCCACGAAGATTCGTTCAGTTCCTTCTCGATGCCACTTATGTGGCCCGCCGCCGCATTCGCCTCAGCGAAGACCGGTATGGCCGCGATGAGTATCGTGAGGGAACTCACCATGAACAGCACCGTCGTTGCTGTTTTCACCGCAACGTTAGAAAACGAGTCCGAAAAAATGGGCACAACGAAGACCATCGTTCCGATGAGCATGTACAACATCGCCTGAGACAGGCTGTATTGCCGCGCCAGCATTTCTAGGGCACCTGACTTGGAAATTGCCGCTTGCTGCGATTCGACTTCGAGGTGGCGCGACATATCCTCACCACGCCTCTGATGGAGTTTGATTTCTCTGAAGCCGGACAGAAAGTCGTTGATGCTCGCGAGACAGGCGTTCTCCTTGTTGAGTGCTTCCCGCAGACCTTGTTCCACGCGATTCATTTTTACGCTGTGGAATATGGCTGCTGCGGCCATGAATAGGCCGCCGATGATGAAGGCTGGCAGCGAAAGCCATCCTAGGTACAACAATGCGAAGGTCAGCAATGCCAAGGCTTCAGCCGCGTTGGTCAGCATGAACGCCGCCTGTGACAAGACTTGTGTGTCCTTACCGACGCTCGCTAGGATGTTGCCGCGCCCAATGCGATCAAGCGCAAGAAGATCGCTCCGCAGCACCTTCTCGACGACCCGCAGTCGGATACGATGGATGATCTGCTCGGTCTCGTGAATGGACGTAAGAAGTATGAAACGCTTAGTGAGCAAAAACGTCGCGGTCAATCCTAGGAAGGCGAAGAAGTAGGCCGTGGTGGCTGGAGAACGAGACGCGGCTTCAGCAGCAGCGGCATTCACAATTCCGAGTACGGCGGCGCTGCATAGGCCTGCAAGGGCGCTCATGGCGACTATACGAGTAGGCTGCAGTGCGCTCTCCTCACGGATTAATCTCAGCAAATTTGAATCAGACATCATTGCTTTCAATTGATGAGAGTGAGTCGGAGTGCGGTCGACCGTCTCCGGCTCAATGAGGAGTGAGACGTTTAGTGCCTGCTGCAGGACGTCTAAGTTTAGCAGCGATTCTTTCCGTTTTTAAATATGCGCGCACCTAGGGAAGGTCTGATTAAGTCTGCTGGTTCTGTGCTTCAGGCGTTAATAGGGGATGCCAAAAACAAGGGATCGGTGAAGCGATGAAGCAGATGACATTTGGCACGGTGACTGGTTTCGAGAAGCATCGGAAGGTTACGCGGCGCGCGCAGTTTCTGGCGGAGATGAATCAAGTGGTGCCGTGGTCGCGTCTCATGGGCCTGATTGAGCCGCACTACCCGAAGGCGGGCAATGGCCGTCCGCCCAAGGGCTTGGAGATCATGCTCAGGATGTACCTGCTGCAGCAATGGTTCAACCTGTCCGACCCGGCGGTGGAAGAAGCGCTGTACGACTCGCTGGCGATGCGCGCCTTTGTCGGCGTCGATCTGGGCCGCGACGCCGCACCAGATGAGACTACCGTATTGAAGTTTCGCCATCTGTTGGAGAAGCACCGTCTGGGCGACCAGCTGTTTGCCGAGGTCAATGCCTATCTGGCTCAGTGCGGTATCAAAGTATCGGGCGGCACCATCGTCGATGCGACCATCATTGCCGCCCCGTCCTCGACCAAGAACGAGGACAAGCAACGCGACCCGGAAATGCGCCAGACCAAGAAAGGCAACCAGTGGTACTTCGGCATGAAGGGCCACATCGGCGTTGACAGCAAGAGCGGCATGATTCACTCGGCTGCGGTCACGCCTGCCAACACCCACGACAGCCAAGTGCTGGAACATCTGCTGCATGGCAATGAGACCCGTGTCTGGGGCGATTCGGCTTACACCGGGCAAGGCGAGACAATCAAAGCGGTCGCGCCAAAGGCGCAGGACTTCACTAACGAACGTGGGCGGCGCAACGCGCCGCTGACGGACCGGCAGAAGGAAAAGAACACAACCAAATCGAAGGTCCGTGCGGCGGTCGAGCATCCGTTTCTCACCATCAAGCAATTGTTCAAGTTCGCCAAGGTCAGCTACCGGGGGCTTGCCAAGAACGCTCACCGATTCTTTGTGGCCTGTGGACTGGCGAATCTGCATCGGGCGCGACACTACCTGATGCGCTTCGACAGGAGAGGTACGCCTACAGCAGCATGAAGCACCGGAAAAGCAGGGAATACACCCACTTT
>Ga0209490_10004988_pt1 | contig 12156 bp, 9 predicted proteins | sample MAT06_FD_187209 | JGI IMG/M metagenome (GOLD analysis project Ga0209490, IMG submission 187209) | Freshwater microbial communities from Lake Fryxell liftoff mats and glacier meltwater in Antarctica - MAT-06 (SPAdes) (version 2) | ecosystem: Environmental > Aquatic > Freshwater > Ice > Liftoff...
CTCGGTTAAAAAGAAAAACTCTTTGTTATTCTAAGTGTGAAAAAATGCTAGGGTATTCAATTAAATTACTAATTCATTATCTAAAATTTGGAGATGTTCCAATTCCCCATCAAAATCCAAGAAATCATTTTCGGCTCCCCTCTCGTATTTTTGCTCGTATCATATCCTAATTCAGCAACGCCCCTTTTTTTAGTAACAATACTTCGGACAGTTTTTTAAATCCCCTGGCAGATTGACAGCGCTAGCTATGCCCTTTTCAACGCATTGTTTCTTTCTCTCTTCACTCTTACTTAAACGAAAGAAAAAACAGTCCACAATACAGCCAGCCTGGGTTTGGGGTAGTCGATTAGAGCCTAAAACTGTCCGAAGTATTGTTAGAAAAAGAGTAGCGCGAAACAGGAAAAACAATTATTTTTTAATTTGACCTTGTTGCCAATTTCCTTCTAGCTTAGTTCCATCTGCATAAATGTAGGAACCTTGACCGTGTTTCTGCCCGTTGAGAAATTCACCTTGATAGCGATCGCCATTGGCGTAAATACAGATACCTTTGCCATTAAACTGACCCTCGCGAAATTCACCTTCGCAGCGATCGCCATTGGCAAAAACATAAACACCTTTCCCGGTCATCTTACCCTTGACAAAAATGCCTTTATAGCTATTGCCATTAGCAAACTCGCGGACACCCTCACCATTAAATTCTCCATTCTCGAACGGGCCTTGATAACGTCCCCCTTCTTTAAAAGTTAACAACCCCTGACCTTGAGCATTGCCCTTGACAAACTCTCCTTCATAGCGGTTGCCGTTCGGATATTCGCGAACCCCTTTGCCATCAAATTGCCCTTCACTAAACAGCCCCTGATAACTACCTCCTTCAGCAAAGGTATAGGTTCCCTGTCCGTGAGGCAAGTTACTCAGCAACTCTCCTTCGTAGCGGTTCTTATTAGCATATTGACAGACTCCTTTACCGTTAACTTTGCCTTCTTTAATATCTCCTTCGCAACGAGTGCCATCACTGAATGTAAAAGCCCCCCGCCCGCTGGGAGAACCATTGGCAAAAGAGCCTTCATAACGAATGCCATTAGTGGAAGTAAAAGTACCTGTACCGTCGAATTCACCGTCTTTAAAAGTTCCTTCGTAGCGGTTGCCGTTAGCAAATTCGCGGACACCTTGACCGTTGAATTCACCAGAGGCAAATTCTCCTTGGTATCGACCTTCTGCTTTAAAAGTATAGACACCTTTACCGTGAGGTTGGCCGTTGAGAAATTGCCCTTCATAGCGATCGCCATTGGCATATTGGCAGAGGCCCGGTCCGCTGAGTTTTCCCTCGCTCAATTCTCCCTCACAACGTCCGCCATCGGGTAAAGTAATCACTCCGGCCATTGCGGGGTGAGGGTTGGCGAATAACTCAGCCATTCCCAAGTTGGAGCCAAGTAATAGAGCGAATCCAAATCGCTGAAGTTTACTTAATGTTGCTGGCGACATTCCAAAATTCATAATTTACACAAAATTCAATTTTTAGCTTTGCAGTTGCTTTCTTGGTGCTATTGAATTCCCAGCCAAATTGCTAGGTTTCCAGAGAATCCCTACTCATTGAGCCGGAAGGTAATGGATGCTATTTTTCCTTGAATGCCGCTTTCTGATGAGACGAATTTCCATTTTCCTACGGTTTGAATCGCTGCGCGATCGAAGTCGTCGTAGTTGCTAGAAGTCTCGATCGCGATGTTGAATGCCTTACCGTTAGGGTCAATATCAAACTTGACTTTCACTTGACCCTGGCGCCCTTCTTTTCTGGCGGCGCTCGGATATTCAGGTTTAGCAGCGCAGCTAATGCAAGTGCCTGGTGCAGGGCCCGAAGGACGGGAAGGACTCCCCCCTCCACCAGGGTTTTTCGGTTTTGGCACTGAGCCCGAACCACTGCCAAAGGGCTCTGAAGAAACCCCTCCACCAGTTCCACTCCCACCGGATGCTGAGTTCGAGGGACTTCCTCCTGGGTTTGTGGCATCCGCGATCGCACTTCCCGAATTGCGGCCGCCTCCAGGCCTGGTAGCTGTGACTGGCGGGCCCGCTGCGGGCGATCGAGCTATGGGGCCAGAACCTGCCGCAAATGGCTCTGAGGAAGATATTCCGCTTTCACTCTGGGGGTTTCCGCCTCCGGGGCCAGAGGAGGGGTTTGTGAGATCCGCGATCGCAGTTCCCGAATTGCGGCTGCCTCCTGGCCTGGTAGCTGTGACTGGTGGGCCCGCTGCGGGCGATCGAGCTATGGGGCTAGAAGCAGGATTTAATGGCTCTGAGGAAGGCGAGGGCGAGTTATTGTTTTCAGGACTATTCGAGGACTTGGGATTTCCAGCATCTGCAGTAAAATCTGTGGCACTCTCAGCGCCCTTGGGGCGAGATTGGGTAACGGGTGGTTCGCTTTTAGGAGGTTCCTCACTGGCGATCGGGCTATCATTTTTGGGAGGATCGGGCGATGGGGTTTTGGGTTCGTTGGCGATCGGGCTTGGAGGAGTTTCTGGGGGAGTCAAATCCTGTTTAGGTGCGATCGCAGAAGGAGCCTCTGGAATCGGCGGTGGCGTTGCTGCTACGGGTGGCGCCTCTGGAATCGGTGGTGGCGTTGCTGCTACCGGGGCTTCCTCTGGAATCGGTGGTGGCGTTGCTGCTACGGGTGGTTCTTCTGGAATCGGTGGTGGCGTTACTGCTACGGGTGGCTCTTCTGGGGGAGTTGGCTCTGGTGGCGGTTCTGGTTTGAATGTCTCAGGCGGGGGAGATACCTTTTCTTGAATAGCTGGCTCTGGCTTGATTTCCTCTACTTTAGGTTCATCCAGCATGACAATTTCAATGGCATCGTCTGCAAATTCAGCAGGTTTGACCAACTTGAGGCTCAACGGCAGTACAACAGCGTGCAGTATGGTTGAGGCTAGCAGACCGATCGCCAGAAATTTTTTGAGAGCCTCTTCTTCTTGTTGTCTTTGCGTCGCCGAAACGTTTGAAAAACTCATGCCTGATGAATCTCCTTCATAGATTGATTGATTGGCAGCATCCTCGCTCCCGCATATAACCCAAAAAAAACTACCAACTGCTAGTTGAGCTTGCCATCTACGATCGACCTACTCATCACCTTCAACACTATTACAATCATTCTCATTTAGTTATTTTTTATATAGCTAATTTATCCTATCACCGGGCATACTCTTTTGCTGTCTGTGTTACTCACGCGGGCGCTGTCCGCAGTCGAATTCTGGCAGAGAAAATTCCCTAATTCCTTAAGTGCAATACTCTAAGCCATACTCTACCAAAAAAAATCAGTATTCTCAAGCCTTTTAGACTATAAATATTATTTATATTTTTTTAAAATACTATAATTTATTTGTATGTCATTTGAGGTGTGATCGCTTGACATTCCCTAAAAATCGTGAAAATCTAGTTGAGAATCTTTTAAAGTATTGAACACTATTGTCAACTCCTAACGCAAAGATTTAGCAACAAAGCACTGAGAGAAAAATCGGTAGGGATAACACTAGGAGCATTTGGAGTACAGGCAAAGATACTCACATACAGGTAGTGCGTTTGTGCGATCGCGCCAAGGAGTGAAACAATTTTCCGTCTCAATCACTTGTGCCGACTTGACGCAGAAACTCTACCAGCCTTCTGTCGCGGGGCGTTGCAGCATTAGGCATCCTGCGATCACTTAACAGAGCTAGCGAGACTACAAACCAATGGATACTTTCATTTACATTTTTAAGGCCGCAGGCATTGTTGCTTGGCCGCTATTGGCCTCGTCAATCGCAGCAGTCGCGCTGATCATAGAACGTCTTGCCTTTTGGTTTAGGGTAAATCGGCGGCAGCGGCGAGTCGTGCGAGAAGTGCTACAGCTATACCGTGAAAACCCCGATTTGGCCATCAAAAAGTTACAAGTAAACGCCGATTTGCCCCTGGCCCGGATTTTTTTAGAAGCTTTAGAATTAGACTCGCCCAACATCGAAGAATTTCGTTTGGCCCTAGAAAGTGGTGCTCAGGCAGAAATCCCTATTCTGAAGCGATTTAATACAATATTTGATACCATTATCAGCCTTTCCCCACTATTTGGGTTGCTAGGCACTGTTTTGGGATTAATTACCACTTTTGGCTCGCTCAAACTGGGAGAAGCCGGGAGCAGCAATGCAGCAGGCGTTACCGGTGGGATTAGCGAAGCCCTGGTATCTACGGCATTGGGGTTAGTGGTGGCAATTTTTACGCTTCTATTTGCCAATATGTTTCGCGGGTTTTACTTACAACAAATTGCTTTTATTCAGGAAGCTGGAGGGCAACTAGAATTATTGTACCGTCACCGCTACGAAAAATTACCGAGAGAATCTAACTATGCGTCTACCCGATGAACCCGATAACATTGCTCAGATCAATATCGTGCCAATGATTGATGTGGTATTTGCTATATTGACGTTTTTAATCATTTCTTCTCTGTCTTTATCCAAATCCGAGGGTTTGCCCGTAAATTTACCGAAAGCATCAACTTCTCAGGCTCAGGAAGCGCCTTCTAAAATTACCATCACCATTGAGGAATCGGGAAAATTAATGGTTGATAAGAAGCCAGTCAACTTAGACCAGATTGAGGGTGCGGTGCGGCAGGTTATGGGGTCAAATCAGACTTCTTTAATTATTTTGAACGCGGATCAAGGTGTCAATCACGGAAATGTTGTGGAAGTTATGGATCGATTGCGCCGAATTAAGGGAGCTAAGTTAGGGATTGCTACGATCAAGTAGAGAGTTAGTAGAATTCCTACTTGATAATTTTCTCATACCCTTAAACTGCAATTCCCCGATGCAGATTTACTAAAGATCGTAGGATTGACGCACGAGTGCTTAGAAACCGTGTTTTTTCAATAAAATATAGCTTTCTGTTTCTCCGTCTTGCAGAAAGCTAAAAGCTAATTGATGAGGCTGGTGCTGGCACCTGTAGCGCAGGAAGTCTAAACCTGTCGAACTTTTAAGCTATTGTGCATTTAAATTGTATATTTCGACGATCGATCAAAAATCTTCTCCCCCTCTCCCCCTCTCCCTCTCTCCCCCTCTCCCCCTCAATCACCATAGACAATTGGGATGCAAAACAGCTTACTGGAGATTTCTCAAAAATCCTTCAAATGTTGAGCCATTCTACTTGTTGCACTCATTGCAACCCTGAAATCTTGAAATCGGCGATCGCACTGTCGGTAACTGCGATCGTTTCTTCAAAACGTTTTTTAGGTGTGACTAGAGCTTATTAAGATTAGTTATTAATTAAGCTAAATTTTAAAAAGCTAAATAATCGCTTTTGGCGAGCAATCATAGATAATAATTTTTAATCTAATTCCTCGAAAATCATAGTTTTTATTGTGGAAAATAACGGACTCATCCAATCTAGAAGCCAATACGGTTTACTTAAGACGATCCCCCCTAACCCCCCTTAAAAAGGGGGGGACAAGAAAGCTCTCAAAGTCCCCCTTCTTAAGGGGGATTTAGGGGGATCTCCGGGGCATAAATAGTGTTAAGTGAACCGTAGACTCATAGATAATAATTTTTAATCTAATTCCTCGAAAATCATAGGTTTTATTGTGTCATACAACGGACTCATCCAATGCAGAAGCCAATTTTCAACCGATTTGCAGCTTAAAGCGCGGCGAATTCCAACAGCGCCCCTCACTTGTCGGCAGTACAGTGAAATTTTGCCAAAAACCAAACAAACTCGATCAAAAATCAAATAACTATTTGCTTGACATTTGCAAAAAATTTGTTTATTTTAATGAAGTTAATGCAAATAATATGCAATAATTACTGGGTTGTTGACTGCGACCGGAGAGCATCATCCCTCATGTCAGGAAACTAGATTGAAACTACGAGCAGCATAGCTGCGCCTGTTACTCACAGACTTGGTTTCCGTGTTTGTGTAGGTAGGTTTTCAGCAGAGTACAAGTGACCAGAGTGCAGATCAATCGGTGGATTCGCTCTTACAGATGGTGTAGCGTCTCAATTTTTTTAAGTGTGTGGTGTGGAAATGAAACTGTGTTTGCCGTTTTTTTTTGTGGCACTGCTCGGCGTTGGTATCATGCCCGTAGCAGCAGTTGGGCCAAGGAGTTTCTCTGACGGCGCTAACCCTGACTCTGGTGAAGCTGCGCCTGCGATCGCCCCCGATCCGAGTTCCATAAATCCATCAAAAGAGGACGATCGCACTCAATCTCAATGGTGGGCGATGGCTTCTGCGATCGAGCCCCAAAAAACCATCGAAGAAAAGCCCTCATCTGAAAGCGAGGAGTTAGAAGTCAAGGTACCGGTAGAAAACAACGACCAAAAACCCAATTCTGACTTGACATTTGTTCCCAAGCCGGATGGCGATCGCCCGAATCCTATTCCTAATATTGAACCGACAGCACCGGCAAAAGAGCCCACAGCAGCAATACCAAAACTCGACGAAATAGCTCGTCCGAATACCAGTGTAGAAAGCTTATTAAATCCGTCGAGACCGAGTTTGACCAACTTTTCAGATGTTGTGCAAATCTCTCAATCAGTCGTACAAGTAACAGGGGTGCGATTAAACCCAACACAGGCAGGTTTAGAAGTCATTTTAGAAACAGCAGAGGGGCAAGTCCTGCAAGCGAAGACCAGGACTGAGGGCAAAACTTTAATTGCGGATATTGCTAATGCTCAATTAGCCTTACCTGATGGTCAGGAATTTCGGGCCCAAAATCCATTTGAGGGAATTAATTTAGTCACGGTGACTCAGGTGGATGGCAATAGTATCCGTATCAACATCACGGGTCAAGAAAATTTGCCAACAGCAGGTGTACTCAGAAGCGCCAGCGGTTTAGTTCTGAGTGTCAGCACAGAAAAAATTAATATCATTGTCACCGGCAATCAGCAAACTCCTTATCTACAGCCCAACGCTTCCACTGCAACAAGAACCGATACGCCAATTCGAGATATTCCTCAGTCGATTCAAGTAATACCTCAAGAAGTAATCGAAGATCAACAAGTAATCCGAGCAGAAGACGCACTAAACAACGTCAGCGGTGTGACTTTTAGTGGTGGTTCTGAAGGTCAGGGACTCAACGTGGTTATTCGTGGTTTTACTGGTTCTCCTGTTTTGGTTGATGGTTTCAGAGATTATGCTTCTGTAGGAGGGAGTGACTTGTTCCCAGACACAGCAATAATTGAGCGCATCGAAGTTCTCAAAGGGCCAGCTTCAATCTTATTTGGTCAAATTGAACCGGGCGGTATTGTTAACGTTGTTACCAAACAACCTCTATCAAATCCGTTTTACGAGGCCGAAGTTCAGTTAGGTAATTATGGATTTGCTCGCCCTCGCATTGATATTTCTGGCCCCTTAACCTCCGATGGTAGTTTACTCTACCGATTGAATGCAGTTTACGAACACTCAGAAGGGTTTCGTGACTTTGAGCAAGATATCGATCGGGTGCTAGTTGCGCCAGTGGTGACTTGGAAAATTAGCGATCGCACTGATTTCACCGTTCTATTACAATATTCAGATATCCAGCAACCTATAGACTTTGGTCGAATTGCTGCGGGCGATAAGCTACTTGATACTCCTCGCAATCGCATCTTTGGAGAGCCAGACGATTACACAAAAATCCAACTTTTAACTACTGGATATAACTTTGATCATCGGTTTAGTAATAACTGGACATTCCGTAACGCATTTCGATATTCAGATAGATATATGGAGCAAAGATTTACTTCGTTCCCTTCTCATTTGATGAGGTAACTGGCATTGGCGATCGCAATTACGGTGGGTTTGACGTGGAGACTGAAACTTACTCCCTACAGACCAACTTGGTGGGTAACTTCGCTACAGGTTCAGTAAAGCATACTCTATTGGTGGGGGTTGACCTGAGTCGCACCAAAGATACAGCGATTGGGAGGCTTGATTTTGACTTACCGGTACCGTTAAATTTTTTCGATCCCGTTTATGGAACCGTTCCCAGGCCAGGCTTTGAAACTCTTCCTGGTTTCTTCGATCAAAAGGTAGATAGCGACAGGCTAGGAGTCTATTTACAAGATCAAATTTCGCTGTTTGATAATTTGAAACTGCTGGCTGGCATCCGCTACGACACGGTAGAGCAAACAATCGGTAGTTTAGAGGGTTTTTTCACTCCGACTGATGTGAAAACTACCGAAACTAATGATGCTTTTACGCCGCGAGTGGGAATTGTGTATCAACCAATTCCACAGCTTTCTCTCTACGGCAGCTATTCGCGATCCTTTCTTCCCGTCACGACAACTTTCGCCGATGGTAGCCTCTTGCCACCCGAAGAAGGTCAAGGATTTGAGTTCGGTATTAAAACTGAATTACTCGAAAATAGGATTTCTGCTACTTTGGCGTATTTTGACATTACCAAGCAAAATGTTGGCACTCCTGACCCCAACGATTCATTTTTCTCTGTGGCAACAGGCGAGCAACGGAGCCGAGGAGTTGAGTTCGATCTTTCTGGCCAGATTCTGCCTGGATGGAATATCATCACTGCCTACGCTTACACAGATGCTGAAGTTACTAAAGATAATGAAATTGAAAAGGGTAATAGCTTGATTGGTGTTCCCAAACACAGGGCCAGTCTGTGGACAACTTACACCATTCAAAGCGGTGATTTAGAAGGGTTAGGCTTCGGAATTGGATTCAACTTTGCTGGGAAACGAGAAGGGGATCTTGAGAACAGTTTTCAGGTGGATAGTTATTTCCTGACGGATGCTGCTATTTTTTACCGTCGAGACAATTGGCGCTTGGCAGTCAATGTTAAAAACATTTTCGATATTGACTACTCTCCAGGCGCACCTTTTGGCACAACAAGAATCGAAGTAGGAGAACCTTTGAGAGTAGTTGGTTCATTTTCAATTCAATTCTGAGAGTTTATCACAATTCGGAAACAACTCAATTAAGTTGTGATTTTTGATACCAGGAGATTCCACCATGAAACGATTTAAAGTCAAGGCAATTCTCGTTGTAACTGCGTTAATCGCGATCGCGTGTCAAGCCGAATCAAATCAACCACAAGCAAATCAACCTGATGTTCAAACAGCTACAACAAACGCTTCAAGCACCCCTGAAAAGGCTGTTGATCAAGCGCCCCCCAAAATTGCGCCATCACCTGTAGCCACTCAGGTGATCTCTATGAATGCCTATAAAGTCCCTTACTTAGGATTTAATGGCGTGTTTAATCTCAACACAGAACACCAGAACTCTGTCAAAGATCCGCGCAATCCCAAACGCATTGATATCGAGAAAATGGAGAAATTTAGCTTCTACAAAGATGCAGCCGGGAAAAAACCCATCGCACGGAATTGTCAGTATGTCTACATGGGTGCAACTGGCGATTCCAAGTATTACGCCGAATACAAAATAACTTGGGATTTATTTGAGTTGGTGAAACAGGAAAAGCAAGATCCAAACTGTAATAAGTTCCAGTATCTCAGTTTCGTACCGCCGCACGGTGAATCAACTGGTGAACCAATACATATGCACTTTCGTTATGCCAGTAAGCCATCTAGTTTTGCAACGCTGGTGAATATGACCAAAGATCCAGAGGATGCGACTAAATTTAGTCCTTGGTTTGCCACTTATTGTAGTGGTGGCAAAACTAAGTGTGGCACAGGAGAGTGACAGGTGAATTTACCATAATTCCGCTCCGGGGCGGGTTTACTAATATCTGTAATCAAGCGCTCTCGGAGCCTGTAAACCCGCCCCCGATAGTAGTTAAAAACTAAAATTAACATGACTCATATCAACTTTGATAAGAATAACAAAAAATCAATTAAGCTTACCGTAAAACCAGAAATATTATGGAATAATCGCGATCCAATCCCGCTAACAACTCTCACCATTTCTATTGGCAATGCTCGGCATTAGAGTCGGTTAATCCGTAGTAGGAGGAGAAAAACCCTAAATGCCTCAAAAAGTCATAAAATTTGTTTTATTTGATACTTAATCATTTTTTTTACCATGAAAATTCGCAAATTGATACTAACAATACATGGTTCGATTGCGATTGCGATCGGGCTATTACTAACTGTGATTAGTTTGACTGGTAGCGCCCTTGTATTTCACCAGGAACTAGATCGCGCGATTCACCCATCTTTCATGCGAGTTGTTCCCCAAGCAAAGCTAGCATCGCTGGATGAAATGATCGCACCAGTGCAAGCTGCTTATCCTAATTTCCCCTTAGAGTCAATTCGCTTTCCTCAAACGCCGGATGGCAGCTATCAGATCACAATAAAAGCCCAAGACGGGGAAAGCCTAGATACATTTGTTAATCCTTACACGGCTAAGATTTTGGGATCGAGAAAATGGGATAGTTCACCAATAGGATTTCTCTACAACTTCCACTACAAATTAGCTATAGGTCAAGTGGGAACGGTGGCTGTCGGTATAACGGGCTTGCTATTTTTACTAATCGTAATTACAGGGATAATATTGTGGAGTGGTTGGCGAAAGTTGAAAACAGGCTTTACAGTTCGCACGACTGCACCACTACCATTATTAAGTTACGATATCCATCAAGTCGGAGGCATTTTATCAAGTACATTTTTACTAATTCTGGCTGTTACAGGTGCGATATTGTCATTTTTAGTTCTGCAATTTTCATTCAATCAATCTCCGCAATTGGCAAAAGTCTTGCTCCCTGCGAAACAACCCATAGCTTTAAGTGAACTGTTACGCAAAGCTGATGCAGCTATGCCGGATGGAAAAACGACTTATGTAGTTTTTGATGAACATGAACCAGAAAAAATTACGGTTAGCAAGCAACTTCCTCACGAGTCGATTCGGTTTGCTCTGAGTAATGTAGAACTGAACCGATATAGTGGGGAAGTGTTGACAGTCAATCGCGTTGTAGAACCGCCACCTATGTTAAAGTTTATGATTGCGATCGGCACTCTTCATTTCGGTCTTTTTGGCGGAATTTATAGTCGCATTCTCTATGTATTCATCGGCTTAATACCCAGTATTTTATTAATCACTGGTTCGGTGAATTGGGAACGGAGACGGTGGCTGAAGGCAAGACGGGAATCAACATCCCAATTACTGGCAAATCAAACTGAGTCAAATCGGCTTTCTTAGGCAGGATTTACTCACAAGAAAGAAACCGGGTTATTATGAAAAATTGACGATTTTTAACTAGAGATTTATGATTTAACTAGGTTTATGGTTTATGACCCTGAAGCCTGTAAATACTCGTCGGTTGATAGCGAACAATCTGAATTCATATTCGAGTTTAGCAACGCCATCAAAGGCGTTGCTGATTTACGGTATGAAAGGCTAAATATGCCAGTCATAGAAACCTGTATCGACAAAGCTTGGGGATTTAAAACTTATTTTTTTCATACCCTGATTAAGCAACGCCAGATTTTTAAGCCGGAGTGGGTAGCAGTTAAAAATTAAAGTCCTTACTGCCAACAAACAGCAAGGACTTTAATTATTTATTCCTGAGTTTTAAGGACGAACATCCTTACTACACACGTTAAATACTTGCCATTACTTCGCGGGCTGCAGCCAAAGTGCGATCGACATCTTCCTCAGTATGAGCCAAAGAAGTAAATCCCGCCTCAAACTGCGACGGAGCTAGATAAATACCGTGTTCCAACATTCCGCGATGAAAGCGGCCAAACTTTGCTACATCCGACTTTTTCGCATCGTCGTAATTGTGCACCGGACCCGCCGCAAAAAACAAGCCAAACATCCCGCTAATTTGCCCGCCGCAAACTGCGTGTCCGGCTTCCTTAGCAATTTTCAGCAATCCGTCGGACAGTTTTTTCGTAATCCTATCCAACTGTTCGTAAGTGCCAGGTTTTTGCAGCAATTCCAAAGTTTTAATCCCAGCAGTCATCGCCAAAGGATTTCCCGAAAGCGTACCAGCTTGATACACAGGGCCCGCTGGAGCAACCATCCCCATAATATCGCGCCGTCCGCCGTAAGCTCCCACCGGCAAACCGCCGCCGATAACTTTACCCAAAGTCGTCAAATCTGGGGTGACACCGAATTTTTCCTGAGCTCCGCCGTAGGCGATGCGGAAACCGGTCATTACTTCATCAAAAACTAACAAAGCACCGTTATCTTTGGTAATTTCCCGCAAACCTTCGAGAAAACCCGCATCCGGTACAATAAATCCGGCATTTCCTACA
>Ga0209490_10004990_pt1 | contig 12154 bp, 14 predicted proteins | sample MAT06_FD_187209 | JGI IMG/M metagenome (GOLD analysis project Ga0209490, IMG submission 187209) | Freshwater microbial communities from Lake Fryxell liftoff mats and glacier meltwater in Antarctica - MAT-06 (SPAdes) (version 2) | ecosystem: Environmental > Aquatic > Freshwater > Ice > Liftoff...
ACGCCGACCGCCGCGCGCTGGCCGAACATCTGCGCCAGCTCATCGCCGCAGGGTTGCAGCGCTGAAGGCCCGGTCGAGCGGAAGCGGTGCCACAGCGATGCAGCCAGACTTTCCCTCTCTTTGCTGCTCTCGTTCCCGCTCTCTTGGCGGCAAGCCGCGCAGGGCTTAGCGTCAGGTCATGCAATTACTCGCCTTCGACGATGAAGCAGCGCTCGGCCAGAAGCTGGCCGAGGCGCTGGCCTGGCCGCTGGCCGTGGTGCAGCGACACCGCTTCCCCGACGGCGAGACCCGCCTTCGCCTGCCGCCCGCATTGCCGCGGAGCGTGGTGCTGCTGCGCGGTCTGCAAGACCCCAACGCCAAGCTCACCGAACTGCTGCTGGCCGCCGCGGGTGCCCGTGAACTGGGCGCCGCGCACCTGACGCTGGTCAGCCCCTACCTGGCCTACATGCGCCAGGACATGGCCTTCTCGCCGGGCGAGGTGGTCAGCCAGCGCCACCTGGGCGCGCTGCTGGCCACGGTGTTCGACGCCGTGATCACCGTCGACCCCCATCTGCACCGCGTGGCCACGCTGGACGAGGTGCTGCCCGGCTGCCGCGGCCTGGCGCTGACGGCAGCGCCGCTGTTGGGCGCCCATGTGGCGCAGCGGATGCCGCACGCCTTGCTGCTGGCTCCCGATGAGGAAGCCGGCCAATGGGTGCGCGCTGCGGCGGTGGCGCATGGCCTGAGCCACGCCGTCTGTCGCAAGCAGCGCCATGGCGACCACGAGGTCGATGTGGCGCTGCCCGACGTCAGCGTGCGCGGCCGCGCCGTGGTGTTGCTGGACGATGTGGCCAGCACTGGCCGCACGCTGGCAGCCGCCGCACGCGGCGCTCTGGCGCAAGGCGCGGCCAGTGTCGATGTGGCGGTGACCCACGCGCTGTTCATCGGGGACGCGCTGGCGCAGGTTCACGCCGCTGGCGTTCGCCACGTCTTCAGCAGCGACTGCGTGCCGCATGCCAGCAACGCCGTCAGCGTGGTGCCGCTGGTGGCCGAAGCGCTGCACTCGCTGGTGCAGCAACGCTAGGGGGGTGGTGGTTGGTGCAGCCGAGCTAGGGCTTGTCGGACACCGACGCTCCGGCGCCTTGTGCAGCCACGGCAGCGGCGGCACGGACTGCTGCCTCGGCGTCGCCGAGGTAGTAGCTCTTGACGGATTTCAGCTGAGCGTCGAGTTCATAAACCAGCGGTATGCCGTTCGGAATGTTCAGGCCCACGATGTCGTCGTCGGCAATGCCGTCGAGGTACTTCACCAGCGCGCGGATGCTGTTGCCGTGCGCGGAGATGACGACCCGCTGCCCCGACAAGAGGGCCGGCGCAATGCGCTCGCTCCAGAAGGGCAGCACACGCGCCACGGTGTCCTTCAGGCATTCGGTCAGCGGAATCTGATCGGGCAGCAGCTTCGCGTAGCGCGGGTCGTCACGCTCGCTGCGCGGGTCGTCTGGCTGCAGCGCGGGCGGCGGCGTGTTGTAGCTTCGGCGCCAGATCAGTACCTGCTCGGCACCGAACTGCTGGGCCATGTCGGCCTTGTTCAGGCCCTGCAGCGCGCCGTAGTGGCGTTCGTTCAGGCGCCAGTCGTGCTTCACGGGCAGCCAGGTGCGGTCCATGGTGTCCAGCGCATGCCACAGTGTCCACACGGCGCGCTTCAGCACCGAGGTGTAGGCCACGTCGAAGTCGTGGCCGGCATCCTTCAGCAGCTGGCCGGCTTGCTGCGCCTGCAGCACGCCGGTGGCCGTCAGGGGTACATCGGTCCAGCCGGTAAAGCGGTTTTCCAGGTTCCAGGTCGATTCGCCGTGGCGGATGAGAACAAGCTTGTGCATGGCGCAGATTCTATAATTCGCGGTTTCGCACAGATGCGCAGCCATGCGCCAGCCACCCGGTGAAGTTCTTTCTCGACAACTGGATCCTCTTCGCCCTGGCCGCCACTTCCGGCGGCCTGCTGTTCTGGCCGCTGATCAAGGGCGGCGCTACCGCTGGCAGTGTGGGCACGGCGGAAGCCGTGCGCCTGATCAACCGTGAAAAGGGCGTGCTCATCGACGTCGGCGAGACGGCCGAGTTCGAAGCCAGCCACGCTGCCGGCGCGCGTCACATCCCGCTGGGTCAGCTGGAAGGCCACAAGCAACTGCCGACCAACAAGACGCTGCCCCTGCTGTTGATGTGCCCCACTGGCTCCCGCGGCGGCCGCGCTGCGGCGCAGTTGCGCAAGGCCGGCTACGAGAAGGCCGTGGCGGTGGCCGGCGGCACGGCGGCATGGCGCGAAGCCAGCCTGCCAGTGGAAAAGCTGGCCGCCAAGACGCTCGACGGCAAGACTGCCTGACTGGAAGGCCGCTGGACGTGAAGGCCGCCTGAGTGCGCCTCTGCAAGGCCGCGCCCATCGCGGGACAATTCAGCCCGTTCCACAGCTTCCAGGGAAACGCCGCATGACTCCCGTCACCATGTACACGACCCAGGTGTGCCCTTTCTGCGTTCGCGCCAAGGCCCTGTTGAAACAGCGAGGGGTCGAGCAGATCAAAGAGATCCGCATCGACCTCGACGCCCAGCAGCGCCAGCAGATGATGGAGATGACCGGCCGCCGCACGGTGCCGCAGATCTTCATCGGCGAGACCCATGTCGGCGGTTGCGACGATCTCATCGCGCTCGATCAGCGCGGCGGTCTGCTGCCCATGCTGGCGGGTCAACCTGGCTGAAGCCTGGCACGCGGCAGTGCGCCCCCGCCCCGCCCCCGCCTTCGCGGGGCGGGCTGCAGCGGGCGCTCGGACATAATCTTCGGCTGCGGCTCGGCACCATCGGGTACCGGGCTTTGTCACTCTTGGAATGACCTCAAATGGCCGACGAAACCCCCGTTTTCCAGATTCAGCGCATGTACCTGAAGGATCTGTCGCTGGAACAGCCCAATTCGCCAGGGATCCTGCTCGAGCAGACCCAGCCACAGGTCGACATCAACCTCGGCATGGCCGCACAGCCGGTGCAGGACGGCATATTCGAGGTCACCGTGACCGCCACCATCACCACCAAGGTGGGTGACAAGGTGCTGTTTCTGGTGGAAGCCAAGCAGGCCGGCATCTTCGAGATCCGCAACGTGCCCGAAGAGCAGATGCAGGGCATCATCAGCATCGTGTGCCCGCAGATGATCTACCCCTATCTGCGCGCTATCGTCAGCGACGTCTGCACCCGCGCCGGCTTCCCGCCCATCCTGCTGACTGAAGTCAACTTCCAGGCCATGTTCGAGGCCCAGCAGGCGCAAACCGCAGCCCAGGGCAACGGCGCTCCGCGCATCATCACGGGCGCCAACTAGCGCCAACTGGCGACAACCCAGGGCTCGAGCGCGGTGTCGTCGTGAAGATTGCCGTGCTTGGCGCTGGCGCCTGGGGCACCGCGCTCGCCATGGCCGCAGCGCAGCGGCACGACACGGTGCTCTGGGCGCGTGACGCTGCCCAGGCCCAGGCCCTGGCAGCCGAGCGGCGCAATCGCCGCTACCTGGGTGAGGTGTCGCTGCCGCCCACTTTGCGTGTCACGGCCGACCGGGCCGCGGCGCTGCTGCACGCCAAGTCTGGTCTGACGGTGATTGCCACGCCGATGGCGGCACTGCGCGAACAACTGTCAGCGCTGGGCGACGGTCGCCCGGCGCTGTGGTTGTGCAAGGGTTTCGAGGCTGGAAGCGGCGCGCTGGGTCACGAAGTGGCCCGTGAAGTGCGGCCGCGGGCGGCGGCCGGCGTGCTGTCAGGCCCCAGCTTTGCGCTGGAAGTGGCGCGGGGCCAGCCGACGGCGCTGGTGGCTGCCAGCAACGACTCAGCCCTCGGGCAGGCCGCGGTGGCCGCCTTTCACGGCGAGGCCCTGCGCGTCTACACCAGCACCGACGTGATGGGCGTCGAGGTGGGTGGCGCGGTGAAGAACGTGCTCGCCATTGCCACGGGCATCGTCGATGGCCTGGCTGCGCCCGCGCCGGCGCAAGATCTCACCGGCATGCCGGGCCTGAACGCCCGCGCTGCACTCATCACCCGAGGCCTGTCCGAAATGACGCGCCTGGGCGTGGCCCTGGGCGCGCGGCCCGACACCTTCATGGGTCTGTCGGGCCTGGGCGATCTGGTGCTGACTGCCACCGGAGATCTCTCGCGAAACCGCCGTGTCGGCCTGATGCTCGCTGGCGGACACAGCCTGGCTGACATCTTGCGTGAACTTGGCCACGTCGCCGAAGGCGTCTACAGCGCAGCCACCGTGCGTGCGCGGGCGCAGACGGTGGGTGTAGAGATGCCCATCACCGATGCGGTGTGCGAGGTGCTGGCCGGCCACCTCAGCCCGGCCCAGGCGCTGCGCCAGTTGATGGCGCGCGACCCGCGGTCAGAAGCCTGAAGCCTGATCCTTGCTGCCGGGGCGCAAGGCTTCACCCCGCGCCCTCGTAGCCACACTGTCGCCATGCGTCGAACACCGCCACCGCCACCGCGTTGCTGAGATTCAGGCTGCGCTGGCCCGGACGCATGGGCAGGCGCACACGCTGTGCAGGTGGAAAGCTATCGCGCAAGTCGGGCGGCAGGCCGGCGGTCTCGCTGCCGAAGATCAACCAGTCGCCCGGCAGCCAACGCTGCACCGCCAGGCTGCTGGAACCCCGCGTGGTGAAAGCAAAACAGCGCTGCGGGTTCGGTGCTTCGGCTTGCAACAGTGCGCCCCAGCTGGCGTGGCGTTTGACGGGGGCGAACTCGTGATAGTCCAAGCCCGCGCGGCGCAGCAGCTTGTCGTCCATCGAAAAGCCCAGCGGCTCCACCAGATGCAGCGTGCAGCCGGTGTTGGCCGCCAGCCGGATGACGTTGCCGGTGTTGGGCGGTATCTCGGGATGAACGAGGACGATGCGGAACATCGGGTTCAGGCCGCAGCCACGCTGTCTGGCGTGCGTGCCAGCACCCACAGGTCCACCGCAGCGGCACCGGCACGCAGCAGCACCGCCGAGGCCTCGCGCACGGTGGCGCCTGTGGTCATGACGTCGTCCACCAGCGCGACGCGCCGGCCCTGCAGCAGCGCGCGCCGTGTCGGGTCTGCCATGAAGGCGGTGCGCAAGTTGCGCTGACGCTCGACACGGCCAAGGCCGCTTTGCTGCAGGGTGTCGATAGGGCGCTGCAGCAGCCGGGCTTCGGCCGGCAGCTGCAAGCGGCGCGCGACACGGCGCGCCAGCTCCCAGGCCTGGTCGTAGCCCCGCTCGACCAGACGGCGGGGTGACAGCGGCACCGGCAGCACGAGGTCGGGCCAAGGCAGCGCCTCAGACTGCAGCGCCTGCTGCACCGCCAGCGCCAGACGTTCAGCCAGCAAGCCGGCGAGTTCGGGTCGACCCTGAAACTTGAACGCGCCGATCAGGCCGTCCCACGGGAAGCCGTAATCGGCCGCGCAGACGGTGTGGGAGAAAGGCGGTGCGTCCCGCAGGCAGTCGCCGCAGCGCGAGGTGGCCAGGCCCAGGCTGATGCCGCAGCAGGCGCAACGCGGTCGGGCAGCGGCGTAGCGGCCCACGCAGTCCGCACACAGCGCCGCGCTGCCCCAGCGCCGGCAAACCTCGCACTGCTGGGGCAGAACCCGCAAGCGTGGCAAGCGTGGCAAGGTTGGCAAGGTTGGCAAGCGTGGCAAGCGAGTCTGCACAGACATCGGCTCAATATACTGCCCGGCATGTCATCCAAAGCGTCCAGCGGCGCCCCTTCCGCCCGTCCGCTGGACGTGGCGGCCCTGGCGCGTGTGCAGCGCCGACTGCAGGCCGCGCCAGAGGCGCCTTGGCTGCATGCCGAGGTGGCACGGCGCATGGCAGCGCGCCTGCCCATCGTCAAGCTTCAGCCAGCCCTCGTGGTCGACTGGGGCGCGTTTCTCGGTGCCAGCGACGAGTTGCTGACCAGCACCTATCCGAAAGCCCGGCGTCTGGCGGTCGAGGCCGATGGCCCACGCCGTGACGCCACGGCAACGATGCTGGCACGCCCCTGGTGGTCGCCACAGCGGTGGACCGGCATCGCCGCACAGGCGCTGACCGCGGAAGAGTTGCAGCCAGGCGTCGCGCAACTGCTGTGGTCCAACATGGGCCTGCACGGTGCCGCCGACCCGCAGGCGCTGATGCGCCAGTGGCACCGGGCGCTGGCGACGGACGGCTTCCTGATGTTTTCGACGCTCGGCCCGGGTTCGCTGACAGCGCTGCAGACGATTTACCGCAGCGAAGGCTGGGCAGCGCCGTTTGCGCCATTTGTCGACATGCACGACTTGGGCGACATGCTGGTGGAGGCCGGCTTCGCCGGCCCGGTGATGGACCAGGAGATGGTCACGTTGACCTGGGCCTCACCCGAGGCGCTGCTGGCCGAACTGCGCCAGCTGGGCGGCAATGTGGCCTCGGGCCGACAGGGCGGTTTGCGCACGCCGCGCTGGCGCCAGCGCCTGCATCAGGCGCTGGCCGCCACAGCCGGACCCGATGGCCGTGTGGCGCTGGGTTTCGAAGTCGTCTACGGCCACGCCTTCCGGCCTCTGCCGCGGCCCAGAGTGGCCGCGGTGACCGAGCTGACGCTGGAAGACATGCGCACGATGGCGCGCGCCGGGCGACCGCGAGCGCCTGACGGCTGACCATGGGCGTGTCGTGTTGCTGCACTGCGATAGAATTTAAAGCTGATTTCTAGGGATTGAAGTCGGCGCTCCGTCCACGCGAGCGCTGCATCTCTGGACCCAAGAGCAACCTTTCAAAGCAGCCGCTTTCCCTGCCTGATGTCCGTTACCTACGCCCCCGGCCCCTGGTCCGAGTCGCAAGCCCACCGGCAGCGTGGGCCATGGGTGTTCGGGCGCGAGGTGGTTTTGGCCGGCATGCCGGGCGCGCCGCAGGCATTGCAGTGGCTGCAGAAGCGCAATTGCTCGCTCACGCCGCGGCAATTGGGCTTGTTCTACTTGTCCTTGAGCGCGGTCTCGCTGCTCATCGGTGTCTTCTTCTTCCTGCAGGGCGCTCCCGTGGTGCTGCTTTTCACGGGCTTGGAGTTGCTTGCCGTGGGCGTGGCGCTGGCGGTCTTCGCTCGCCATGCCGGAGACCGCGAAACCTTGACCCTGGTGGGCCGCTCGCTGCAGGTGGAGCAGTGCGTAGGCTCAAGCGTGAAGCGCACCGAATTCCCGGCCGACTGTCTGCACGTGGAACCGGCCCGTGGCCAGGGTTCGCTGGTGCAACTCAGCGGCCGTGGCCAGCAGGTGCGTGTGGGGCGCTTTTTGCGCCCTGAGTTGCGTGGCGCGTTTGCGCGCGAACTTCGCCATGCCCTGCGCCGCCTGCCGCCGCAGGCCGGCCCCGAGATCGATCTGAACCGAAGCACCTGATGATGATGAAGAAGCTTACCCACGGGCGCAGCCTGAGCCAGCGCTGCGCCCAGTTGTCGCTGGGACTCGGCGTGATTTTGACCAGCGGTCTGGCCCAGGCCGTGAACGACCTGCCCGGCGGCCCCAAAGTCAACCAGCTGAATTTGCATGAGCCAGTAACGCAGATCGGCGTGCAGCAGCACTTTTTGCACAACTTCATGCTTGTCGTTTGCATTGCCATTTTCGTGGCGGTGTTCGGCGTGATGTTCTATTCCATCCTCAAGCACCGCAAGTCGCTGGGCCACAAGCCAGCGAACTTCCATGAGAGCGTGGCGGTGGAGATTGCCTGGACCATCGTGCCCTTCATCATCGTTATCGGCATGGGCGCGCTGGCCACGCGCACCGTCGTTGCGATGAAGGACACGAGCAACGCCGACCTCACCGTGAAGGCCACGGGCTACCAGTGGAAATGGGGCTACGACTACCTCAAGGGCGAGGGGGAAGGCATTGCTTTCCTGTCGACGCTGGACATCGCCCACCGCACCATGTCCGACACGGGCAAGCCTGCCGGCGACAACTACCTGTTGAAGGTGGACAACGCCCTGGTCGTGCCCGTGAACAAGAAAGTGCGCGTCATTACCACTGCCAACGACGTCATCCATGCCTGGATGGTGCCCAGCCTGGGCGTGAAGCAGGACGCCATCCCCGGCTTCGTGCGAGACACCTGGTTCCGCGCCGAGAAGGTGGGCGACTACTACGGCCAGTGTGCAGAGCTGTGTGGAAAGGAGCATGCCTACATGCCCATCCACGTGAAGGTGGTTTCGGCCGAGGACTACGCCAAGTGGGTAGACGGCAAGAAGAAGGAAATGGCAGCGTTGGCTGACGACCCCAGCAAGGAATGGCAGCTGGCCGAGTTGGTGGCGCGTGGCGAAAAGGTGTATGCGGCCAATTGCGCGGCTTGCCACAAGGCCGACGGCAAGGGTGCAGGTGCGATCAAGGCGCTGGACGCCTCGGCAGTGGTGCTCGACGCCGAACACGACAAGCAGATCGCGATCATGCTGAATGGCGCAGCGAATGGCGCCATGCCGGCCTGGCGCACGCTGTCGGACACCGAGATTGCGGCTGTCATGACCTACACCAAGAACACCTGGAGCAACAGCACCGGCCAGCTCGTGCAGCCAGCCGCCATCGTTGCCGCCCGCAAGTGAACAAGACAAAAAGCCGCCGCCAAAAGGACAATTTATGAGCGCAGTACTCGACCCCAAAGGCCAGGCAGGCGGCCAGGCAGGCGGCCAGGCAGGCGGCCAGGCCGACGACCACCACGACCACGCGCACCCGTATGGCTGGCGGCGCTGGCTCTACGCCACCAATCACAAGGACATCGGCACGATGTACTTGTTGTTCAGCTTCGCGATGCTGATGGTGGGTGGCGTGCTGGCGCTGGGCATCCGGGCCGAGTTGTTCCAGCCCGGCCTGCAGTTCGTCAACCCCGAGCTGTTCAATCAGCTCACCACGATGCACGGGCTGATCATGGTCTTCGGCGCCATCATGCCGGCCTTCGTGGGCTTCGCGAACTGGATGATCCCGCTGCAGATTGGCGCTGCCGACATGGCTTTCGCGCGCATGAACAACCTCAGCTTCTGGCTGCTGATTCCGGCTGCGTTGACGCTGGTGGGCAGCTTCTTCATGCCGGGTGGCGCGCCCGCCGCCGGGTGGACGTTGTATGCGCCGTTGACGCTGCAGATGGGCCCGTCGATGGACGCCGCGATCTTCGCGATGCACATCATGGGCGCGAGCTCGATCATGGGTTCGATCAACATCATCGTCACCATCCTGAACATGCGCGCGCCTGGCATGACGCTGATGAAGATGCCGCTGTTCTGCTGGACCTGGCTGATCACCGCCTATCTGCTGATCGCTGTGATGCCGGTGCTGGCTGGCGCCATCACGATGACGCTGACCGACCGTCACTTCGGCACCAACTTCTTCAACCCCGCCGGTGGCGGTGACCCGATCATGTACCAGCATATTTTCTGGTTCTTCGGCCACCCCGAGGTCTACATCATGATCCTGCCGGCTTTCGGCATCATCAGCGCCATCATCCCGGCCTTCGCCCGCAAGCGCCTGTTCGGCTACACCTCGATGGTGTACGCGACGGCTTCGATCGCCATCTTGTCTTTCATCGTCTGGGCCCACCACATGTACACCACCGGCATGCCGGTGACGGGCCAGTTGTTCTTCATGTACGCGACCATGCTGATCGCCGTGCCCACGGGCGTGAAGATCTTCAACTGGATTGCGACGATGTGGCGCGGCTCGATGACCTTCGAGACACCCATGTTGTGGAGCGTGGGTTTCATCTTCGTGTTCACGATGGGCGGCTTCACCGGGCTGATCCTGGCCATGGCGCCCATCGACATCCAGCTGCAGGACACCTATTACGTCGTGGCCCATTTCCACTATGTGCTGGTGGCGGGCTCGCTGTTCGGCATGTTTGCCGGCTACTACTACTGGGCGCCGAAATGGACGGGGGTGATGTACTCCGAGTTCCGCGGCAAGGTGCACTTCTGGGGCTCGTTGTTCTTCTTCAACCTGACATTCTTCCCGATGCACTTCCTGGGGCTGGCTGGCATGCCCCGCCGCTATGCCGACTACCCGATGCAGTTCGCCGACTTCAATATGGTGGCTTCAATCGGCGCCTTCGGTTTCGGGTTCATGCAGGTCTATTTCTTCCTTGCCGTGGTCGTGCCGGCGATGCGCGGCAAGGGCGAGCCGGCGCCGCAGAAGCCCTGGGAAGGTGCAGAAGGTCTGGAGTGGGAAGTGCCGTCACCGGCGCCCTGGCACACCTTCGAAACACCGCCCAAGCTTGACGCTACCGCCACACGCGTGATCGGCTGATCTTCAAAAGACCATGGCGATCAACCAACAGCAACGCAAATCCAACCTGAGGCTGGGTTTGTTTCTCGCATCTTGGGCGGCGGCTGTCCTGATCGCCTTCGTCGCGAAAGTCATCTACTCCGGCAGCTGAGGCCGCTAGAAACTTCTGACAAAACCATGCCTGCCGTGAACCGCCTGTTATTTGACAACCGCCGCATGCTGGGCAAGCTGGTGGTAATGGTCGCCGTGATGTTCGGCTTCGGATACGCGCTGGTGCCCATGTACCGCGCCATCTGCGAGGCTTTGGGCATCAATGTGCTGACGCTGGCCGAGCAGCGCGCTCAAACTGGCAGCTGGGGCAAGCACACGGTGCCGGCCAATACGCAGGTGGACACCACACGCACGGTAACGGTCGAGTTCGACGCCAACGTGCGCGGGCCTTGGGACTTCAGACCCGCAGCGCGTTCAATGCAAGTGCACCCCGGCGAAATGATGACGGTGATGTACGAGTTCCGCAACAAGCAGAACCGCACCATGGCCGCGCAAGCCATCCCCAGCTACGCGCCCATGCAGGCCGCTGCGCACTTCAGCAAGGTGGAGTGTTTCTGCTTCAACGAATGGACGCTGGCGCCGGGCGAAAGTCGGCAGTGGCCAGTGACCTTCGTCATCAACCCCAAACTGCCGAAGGACGTGGCGACCATCACCTTGTCGTACACCTTCTTCGAAGTGGGCGGCAAGGTGCCTGCGGCGCCTGCTGGAACAGTAGGCGTCAAGGCCGTATCGCTGCAAGGCCCCGGGCTGTGAGCGACGAGCTGAAGCAAGCCGTGGCGCGTCGTGGCGCCTTCTGGCAAACGGCTCGGGCCGTGGCCTGGTCGTTCTTCGGCGTGCGACGTTCGGCTGATCTGGCGAACGACGTGCAGAAGCTCAACCCGGTGCACGTGGTCATCGCGGGTCTTGCAGGTGCGGCGCTGTTTGTCGTCGTCCTGGTGCTGTTGGTACGCTGGGTGGTCGGCAGCGGCATCGCTGGCGCCTGAGGCGAGCCCCCTGCGCGCCTGACGGTGATTTTTCTGGTTCGAGGAGATACACACAACATGTCAGCCACCACGTCCGCAGGCAGCGCGCCGCACTACTACATACCGGCGCCATCGCGCCACCCGGTGTTGATGGCGCTGGGGCTGTTTTTCGTCATCCTGGGTGCTGGCCAGTGGGTCAACGGCGTCGGCTGGGGCGCATATGTGCTGCTCGCCGGCATGGCCGTTTGGCTGACGGTGATGTTTCAGTGGTTCAGCCAGGCCATTGCTGAAAGCGAAGGCGGCCTGTACAGCGAGCGCATCGACGTCAGCTTCCGCTGGAGCATGAGCTGGTTCATCTTCAGCGAGGTGATGTTCTTTGCTGCATTTTTCGGTGCCCTGTACTGGGCGCGGATGCATGTCATCCCGAGCCTGGGTAGTCTGGAAAATCAGCTCTTGTGGCCCGATTTCAAGGCGCTGTGGCCGACTGCCGGCCCGGGTATCACGGCTTCGCCGGCCGGCATGGTGGAACCCTTCGGCACCATCGGTCCCTGGCCGCTGCCCACCATAAACACCGCGCTGCTGTTGACCTCGGGCATCACGCTGACGATTGCGCACCATGCGCTGATTGCCGGGCAGCGCAGCAAGACCATCCTGTGGATGTGGGTTACCGTCATTCTGGGCGCCGCCTTCGTGGGCGTGCAGGCCTTCGAGTACGTTCACGCCTACCGCGACCTGAACCTCAAGCTCACCAGCGGCATCTTCGGCAGCACCTTCTTCCTGCTGACCGGCTTCCACGGCTTCCACGTGCTGGTGGGCATGCTGATGCTGCTGTTCATCACGCTGCGCCTGATGAAGGGCCACTTCACGCCAGAGCGCCACTTCGGCTTCGAGGGTGCCGCCTGGTACTGGCACTTCGTCGACGTGGTGTGGCTGGGCCTGTACTTCGT
>Ga0209490_10004992_pt1 | contig 12154 bp, 12 predicted proteins | sample MAT06_FD_187209 | JGI IMG/M metagenome (GOLD analysis project Ga0209490, IMG submission 187209) | Freshwater microbial communities from Lake Fryxell liftoff mats and glacier meltwater in Antarctica - MAT-06 (SPAdes) (version 2) | ecosystem: Environmental > Aquatic > Freshwater > Ice > Liftoff...
AAAATCCTTAGGAATGCCAGTAGTTCTCCATGAGTCTAATGCGATTCCGGGGAAGGTGACTCGTTGGTGTAGTCGGTTCTGTGATACCGTGGCCTTGGGTTTTGGGGCGGCAGCCAAATATTTACCTGTGGGCAAGACTACGATCGTCGGCACACCAGTCCGGGCCACCTTTCGCTCTCCCCAGTCCCTAACTCTGCCAATTTCTGAACCAATTCCTGATGATGCAAAATTAATTGTGATTGTGGGTGGCTCTCAGGGGGCGATCGCCGTGAATAAGCTGATCCGGCAGTGCGCTCCGGCTTGGGTAGCCACAGGGGCTTGGATTGTTCACCTCACGGGAGATACGGACTCTGATACTGGCAGTTTTTCCCATCCTCATTACCTCCAACTCCCGTTCTTTGATGACATGGCAGCACTATTTCAACGGGCAGATTTAGCCATTAGTCGGGCGGGTTCTGGCTCCCTCACGGAACTAGCCGTAACTGGGACTCCAGCAATTCTGATTCCCTATCCCTACGCTGCCGAAGATCATCAGAGTTTTAATGCCAAAATCTTTGCTCAAAATGGTGCAGCATTGCTGTTTCGTCAAGCAGACCTGACTCCCTCTTTTTTAGAAGCTCAAGTTCTTGATCTGATTCAGAATCCAGATAAACTACAGGCTATGACTAAGGCGATGCAAGCTATGGCGATCGATGATAGTGCAGAACGCTTGGCGGTGATCCTCAAACAATTAATTGCCAATAATAATCACCAGAGTTGAGATTTTTAGCTTGAAGATTCACTGAAGATTTATAGAAAACTCTCAGAACTCCCATCTTTTTTTATGATTTCAGAAATTATTCAACAGCAGATTGAACAAAGTCCCCAACACCGGATTACTTTTGCTGAATATATGGATTTGGCTCTCTACCATCCCCACCATGGTTACTACGCCACGGGGAGAGTCAATATTGGCGATCGAGGAGATTTTTTTACTTCACCGCATTTGGGGGCAGATTTTGGGGAACTCCTAGGGAAACAGTTGTCTGAGTTGTGGGAGATCATGGGCAGACCTCAGCCTTTTCAGCTAGTGGAAATGGGTGCGGGACAAGGATTAATGGCGATCGACATACTGCGCTATCTCCAACGGGGCTACCCAGATTTTTTTAGTGTATTAAATTATTTAATTATTGAAAAATCTCCAGCCTTAATTAAACAACAACAAAAAAACCTAGAGCCATGGGCAGCAATCATCCCTAAGGTTAGCTGGTGTAGCTGGGATGAAATTCCTGAAAATTCCTTAGTCGGCTGTTGTTTCTCTAATGAATTGGTAGACGCTTTTCCGCTGCATCTGTGGACGATCGAGGCAGGAGAACTGAGGGAAATTTATGTCACGGCAGGAGCAGGAGAATTTCATGAGGTAGTGGGCGAAATTTCTACGCCCCGGCTAAAAGATTATTGGCAATTTACGGGGATCAAAATTACTGATTATCCAGAAGGTTATCGGAGTGAGGTGAATCTGGCTGCTCTGGATTGGTTGACGATCGTGGCAGGTAAATTACAAAGAGGCTACGTGATCACCATTGATTATGGCTACGAGAGCGATCGCTACTATAGCCCCGGACGCAATCAAGGCACGCTCCAATGCTACTACCGCCACCGCCACCACTCCAATCCCTACATCCATGTCGGCAGGCAAGATATCACCGCCCATGTTAATTTCACCGCTCTGGAGCAACAGGGAAAACTACTGGGTTTAGAGTCTGAGGGATTGACCAAACAAGGCTTATTTTTAATGGAACTGGGTTTGGGCGATCGCCTAGCTGCCCTTTCTAGCTCAACCTCTGGTAATACTCTCGCTACTCCCCAAGAATTGATCCAGATTATGCAACGCCGTCAGACTCTCCACCAATTAATTGATCCCACTGGTTTGGGCGAATTTGGAGTTTTAGTGCAAAGTAAAGCGGCTCATAGCTACTAAAATTCACTAGTTATCTCTGGGAAAGTGGGGGGTGTATTAAATAGGATTAATGAACTAAGATAGTACATAGTTTAGTGCTAGGTTTAATGCTAAGTTTAAGGTTACATTTTAAGACTACATAGTTTAATGTTTGCTGTTGGAAAATGAGAGGGAATGATCGGGAGGTTGAAAATGAGTAGTCAGAGTCCCTATGAACAACTGGGAGTAGAAACGGATGCGACCTTTGATGAAATTCAAGAGGCAAAGAATCGCTTGTTACAACAATATAATGGTGATCAGCCCACGCTCGAACTTGTCGAAGCTGCCTACGATGCCATTATTATGGAACGCTTGAGGATGCGCCAAGAGGGGAGAATTAAAGTTCCAGATGTGATCCGGTTCCCAGAAAAGACCCTAGAGTCGATCGAGCCAAATCTTACTTTTCCTGCTAACAAACGACCCCAGTGGCTTCAACGCCTATGGGACAAGCCCAGCCCCAAGGAATTAATGGTGAGTAGTATCACTTTCTTGGTGTTAACTGGGGGCATAATTTTTTATCCGGGGGGTGGTTCTCTCTTATCCCTAGCGATCGCCCTTGGTTTTGGGGCAAGCATTTATTTTATTAACCGTAAGGAAAATAAGTTTGGGCGGGCAGTGGGGATCGCCCTCGTTGCCTTGATCGTTGGTTTGGTACTAGGCAGTTTGGGCGGGGCTGGGTTTTCCTCCCAATTGGCACTATTCCGGATCCGCCCCGATGAGTTTGCCAGTGTGGTAACTTTCCTTGTTTTCTGGTTTATCAGCAACTTCTGTCGGTAACTAATCTAGACACTACGACACAGGAAATCCACGGCTTCCTGAAGATTTTCCATGATTAGATCGGGCTGGTATTTTTCTAGCTGAGTCCGGTTGCGAATGCCACATAATATACCAATTACTGGGACTCCATGAGTTTTGGCGGCAATAATATCTGCTTCCGTATCCCCGACCATCCAAGTTCCAGCGGCAGGAGATAGCTCTTTCAGAGCCCGTTCCATAAGTAGGGGTTTGTCGTTGGTATCGCCAGTTTTGATGTAGTCATTTCCAAGGCAATAACGCTGGGCTGGAGGAAAGAATTGCCCCAAATTGTTGCGATCGAGGGCCTCATCCAACTCCCGCACCCGGCGCATGGTCATCACCACAATATCTATTTCTGCATTTTGAGCGGCTTTCAAGGCTGGCACTGCCTCTGGTTGTAGACGATCGTGTACTAGATAAGGCATGGTATGAACGATTTCCCGGCGCATCTTCGCAAAATTCCGTGCTTGCAAAGATTCCAAGCCAGAGAGCTTGCCAATTTCGACTTCAGGAACCTGTGATCGTTTCAACTCCCAAAATTCCTCCTTTGATAGCTTGATAATCTCCTGATCAGGCAAACCAAGTTGTTCTAAGCAAAATTGATAAACCTGATAGTAGCGATCGGCCACATCCATAATGGGGCCATCAAAATCAGTAATAAGTCTCAGCATAGGTGGAGAAATGGTAAGGTGAACTACCAGACACTAATACTTTGCATACAGCACTGGCTTCCTGACTCATCGGGATGTGCTTTTATCTCCGAAAAGATAAGTAGTCTTACCGTCCCTCCACAGGCTGGAGTCCTAGTTCCTAAGACCCATACTTTTTCTTGCAACATGTCCCGTTCAGCTTGGTTTTCGCATTGGAAGAGAATGGTCAAGATACTGATATCTTATCATTGATTCGCTATCACTCAATTCATTTTTTGGCTCCCTTTCTTCCTGTCACTCAGTCACAGCGGATAGAGTGCGGGACTTCCCGTTCGGATTAGTTAAATAGCCCGGAGATGGCGTTGGCGTTGCTCCTGTTCCATGGCTGTAAACAAAGCCCGGAAATTTCCTGCCCCAAAGCCCTGAGCGTGCGATCGCCTCTCGATTAGCTCAAAAAAGAATGTAGGTTGGGAAAATATTGGTTGGGTGAAAATTTGTAATAGGAGGGATTCTGGACTTTCTGCCTCCCAGTCAACAAGGATTTCTTGGGACTTTACTGCTGCCAACTCTTGGGAGCCGAGGGCGATCGATCCCCTCCTTTGCAATTCTTGGTAATAGTCTGGATTTGTGGGCAAAAATTCCACCCCACTACTTCGTAATTGTGCCACCAATTCGGTAATATTGTGGACTTGTAAGGCAAGATGTTGAATCCCCGCCCCGTGATTTAAGTCTAAAAACTCTTGAATTTGCGAATTAGCAGAGGTCGGCTCATTAATTGGTAACTGGAAACCTGTTTGTGGATCCAGCATTACTTGAGAATACAACCCCGAATATGGGGTGGCGATCGAAAACTCTTGCTGGGGTTGGAGCTGAAAAACCTGTTGATACCATTGCACCGCCTGTACCAATTCTCCCGGTGGAACATTCAAAACTAAGTGATCAATTCTAATGTAAGGTGATGATCTAATGTAAGGTGATGACTTTTTAGAAAAAGGTAGAGATGAAGATCGCTCAAAATTTTGAGAAGTATATTTATAAATACTAGGTTTCTCTAGCAAAGTATGACTCAAGGTTCCCCAACTTCCAATCTTAGCCGATCGAATTTCTTGGGTATTTTGAATATCTTGAATATCTTGATAAATCTTTCCCCCATAGATAGCCAACCTTGCCATAATCCCTTCTAAGTCATCCACTACAAGGGCAATATCAACTACTCCGGGAGGATGGGCTTGGAGGAAATCAGCTACAGGGCTATAGTTATTCAGAGGAGAAGATAGGCGAAACTGCACCATCCCCGACTCGACGATTTCTGTATGAGTATGCTGGTTAGTCTCTGTACCTAAACTTTGAAAATCCAAATTTGACTGGAACCAATGGCTCCAATTTCTAGCATCTTCTACATAAAAATGGATATGATCAATGTACATATTCCCTCCAGTTGTTGATGCTTTTGTAGGTAATTCGTAGGTGATTTATCGGCAATTCATAGGCAATTCATAGGCAATTTATCACTAATTTATCAGAGATTACTAGAAAAATAAATGGCTTTCTGGTTGGAGGTTGATTTCTAAGGGGACAGCTTGGGGTGGAGAATTTAGGGCAAACATAATGGCTTGGGCGGCAGTGGTGGGTGTGAGCATTTTTGATCGATCGACCTTCAGCGTCACCTGATCCCAAAAAGGAGAATCCACTCCTCCAAAATAACACAAGGTAAATTTAATCCCGTAGCGTTTTAGCTCCTCCGCCATGGATTTACTAAAGCCCACCACCCCAAACTTGGAAGCACAGTAGGCTGCTGCCATTGCCATGGAATGCTTTCCCAAAATCCCAATCACATTACAAATATGCCCACTCTTCTGCTCCTTCATGATATTCGCTGCTGCTTGGCTAGTGTAGAAACTGCCCTTCAGGTTTAGGTCTAGCATCAGATCCAAATCCTCTGGGGTAATTTTGTTGTATTGCTTCATCACGCCCGCTCCTGCCGCATTCACAAGGACATCGATCGACCCCAACTCTGCTGCCACTTTTTGCATCAAATCTTCTACCTGCTGAGGCTGGGTAATATCCGTAGGGAGAACTAGAGTATCAGTTGCCAACTCTGCTGCCAAGGCTTTTAAGGTTGCTGGATTCCTGCCTACTAAAACTAACTGAGCGCCCTGGGCTGCCAATTCCCTCGATACAGCGCTACCGATGCCTCCTGATGCCCCGACTACCACCACAACTTTATCTTTCATGCTCTTTATATTTCTTCATGATCCTTTACATATATTGACTATCTTAACAAAGAATTTCCTAGGATTAACTTCGGGATTAATTCTGGGATTAACTTCGGGATTAATTCAATAGCGGCAAGATGAGCCAGTGGGTAATTCCGGTAACTTGGAGTTGGGGATTATAGAAGTTGGGATGGACGAATTTAATACTTCAGAGTAGCTGAGAGGTGTTGTTTTACTAGTTGGTAGAAATGTTGAATGGGGGGAATTTGTAAGCGATCGCTCGTGGTGACGAGGACTACTTGACGGCTGAAGGTGACGGGTCGATCGCCGTGGCGGAGGGGAGTTGTGGAGATGGAACGCACGGCTAAGGTGGGATCATCCTCAGAACCAACGATCACCGATCGAGGTAGTAGGGCAATCATTTTACTTTGGCGGACAACCCCCCGGAAAGCATCGGGAGTATTTAACTCTAGGGCAGCATGGAGACTCACTCCCAACTGGGAAAACTGCTCTTGAATAATGCGCTGCATTCCGTAGCCATGCTTAAACACCACTTGGGGAAACGGAGCAAGGTCTGCCCAGGTCACCAAGGGAAATTCTGTCAGGGGATGATCCACCGCCATCAAGACTTCGATCGGTTCATCAAACAATCTCTCTACCACCACCTCATTATTATTAATTAGATAACGATTATTCATGATGATCGCCATATCTACCAAGCCATCCTTCAAGACTTTCAAGGCTCGATCGCTCCCCAACGCCGTCACCCGCAATTGTACTTGAGGATAATCGGCACAAAATTTTTGCAACACTGGGGGCAGATGATAGGCACACACCGAATGAATTGCGGCTACGCACAGTTCTGGCTGCTTCCCCTCCCGGAGTTCCTGTAGTTCTTGGGTGGCATTGTGCCAATCTTGGGCAATTTTTTTGGCATGGCGCAATAACCGCTCGCCAGCGATCGTCAACTTAGAATGATTACTCCGATGAAATAATGGTAGCCCTAGCTCTGTTTCCAAAGCCTGTACCTGACGGCTAACCGTAGATTGGGTCACTCGGCACTTCTGGGCTGCCTGTTGAAAACTTCCCGTTTCTGCCACGGCTAAAAAAGCCTGTAACTGATCAATACGCATGAATTAGTTAGCCAAATATTAGCCAAAGACAAGGATGGTTTAGTGAATTTAACTAAATTCCTCTCCAGACTCTGTAGCAGAACTTACCGAAAATTTAGCTTTCAAGCCCTTTCTCCCCCAATTACAAATAACTCTGCCAACCATCTACTATCCATTTACTACTAACTGCTAACTGTTCACTGTTCACTGTTCACTGCTAATCCGGTTCTTGGGGCGAGTATTTATTTTGACGATGTTCATGGTAAAAGTCATACCATGGCTTAGAACTACGGATTGCTAACCACAAAAGTAACAGGGCAATTAACCCCCCTTGGTTGGGAGCATCAAAGGCAAAAACTACTAAGCAAACGCAGAGAACATCTTGTAGTAACACTAACCAGATCGGTAAACCCCGGAGGCGATAGAACCATCCAGTTTGTACCAACTGCAATACAAAGGCTAACAAACCACCAATAATCGCCACTAACCATCCCAATTCTGAAGTTAAGCTAGTAAACTTTGCCACGGTGATCCCCAAAATCGCTCCAGCGATCGGGCTGAAGCCCAACTGAATAACTTGTAAAATTCTTTGTCCGACTAATTTCTTGGAGGCAAACAACTCAAATAAAGACCAACTCACCAAGACAAACACCACAACTTGGGGATGAATCGCTGATAAGATGGGTACTCTTGACCACAGTTTCTCATTCTCGATTAGACCAATGACCAACAAGGGCAAAGCAATACGCATTCCGGCAGCAGCCGAGGCAGACAGAACAGCGAGAATTTCTAGCATTAGGAGTGAGCTTTAATCAGCTTTTTTAAATTTGGTAATTTTGGCAATTCAATGATGGTGATTATCTTTGGTAGTTATCTTTAGAAAAACAAGGCTAAATTAATAATTCCGGTTAATATCAAAAACTTTTCCCAAAGCATACTCTGAAATTAGGACAACTCGGATGAGGGTAAGTATCCTTCTTAATAGTCGATCGCCCTAATCGCCTTGATCGTTCTCTTTTTCCTACGCCAATATTATTTTATTATATCTTAATCTATAGTATTTAATATCTAAATATCTAAATATCTAAACACCTGTATTTAATGAGTCTCAGAATTTACGGTAATCGATTATTAAAAACCCTACCGGGTAAAGATACCAGACCGACGACTGCGAGGGTTCGGGAGGCAATCTTTAATATTTGGCAAGAAAGATTGGGGGGTTGTGCTTGGTTGGATCTATGTAGTGGCAGTGGAGCCATGGGGGCTGAGGCTTTAGTCCGGGGGGCAGATTCTGTGACAGGGATTGAGCGATCGCCCAGAGCTTGCAGTATCATTCAAGAAAATTGGCGACTGGTAGCCCAAGAGACTCAGAAATTTACCCTGCTGCGGGGAGATGTGGGACAAAAGTTAAAAAAATTAGCTGGGGAGCAGTTCCATCTTATCTACTTTGATCCCCCCTACGATGGTGATTTGTACACCCCAGTTCTAGAGCTAATTGCTCAACTAAAAATCCTCCATCCCACTGGAGAACTAGCTGTAGAGCATGATCCCAAATTGCCCTTCCCAAAGATTATTGGCTTAGAAATCTGCCGTCAAAAAACCTACAGTAATACTGGAGTAACTTTTTATCAGCCGAGTTAATAAACCTGAATCCATTCTTTAACTTGATACTCTGTCCAAATCCCATTTTTCCAGTAGGGATCGCTTTCAACAAGATTTCTGACGGTAGTTTCATCAGGAGCATCATAAATAGCAAAAACCTTGGTGACATCTTTGGTGGGCCCCACGGTGATTAAAATGCCCTCGGCTTTCTGAGCCGCTAACCCCGCCAAATGAGCTTCTCGGTAGGGTGTCCGTTTTTCTAATACATCTTCGCAGTAGCTACCCCACATCACATATTTCGGCATAATTTCTGTTTGTTTTTGTTAGTAATTATAGCAGTTCTAAATACTCAAGTTTGGGTCGATCGACCACGCATCACACCCGCCGTTATTCCCAGAAAACCTAAGCCGACTAAGCCTGCAAGGGGGTTTTTGCCTACTCCAGTGATCCAGTCTGAGACAGTGCCAGTATAGGTAATCAGATTGCCGACATTGATCAGGTAATAGCCCCAAACTAGTCCGCCGTGGAGTCCGATCGACAAACCTAGCCTCCCCTTCGATCGTTGTTTTGCCCAAATTAAAGCTAGTCCTAGTAATATCAAGCCCGGAAACTGGGGCAGGCTAGCAAGCATAGCCTCTAGGGGTTTGAGAAAATGTAGGGTCGCAAAAACTAAGGTATTCACTACCAAGCTAGTCCGAAAATTATAATCCCGTCGCAACTCATCCCAAAGCCAGCCCCGAAATAGCAACTCCTCCGCCGTCCCGATCGCCAGAGACATCAATAAACCCTCTAAAACAATTTGCAAAAAATTCTGCCCCGGAGCTTGCCAACTTAGCCATCCCCACCAGCCTTGAAACAGAAACATCCCCATCACCAGAGCAACCCCGATCGCCAACCCCAGCAAAATCAACCGCCCATTAACCCAGCTTGCCTCCAAACCATACCTAGTCATCAACCTTGGTTCTTGATAAACTGCCCTGCCCCACCACCGCAACAGGATCACAAATTCTAGGTAAAGGAGGACTAAAGTTAAGATAGACACAAGATTTTGATCTGCTATCAAGAGATAAATCGGTGCAGCTAGGGGCAGCCAGACTAAAAGTAGCAATATCACAAAAATACCCAGTCGTTTGATTACTGGGTAGTGGGCAATAAGTTGGGGGTTGAATTTCACTAGATTTTGGTTAAGGTTATTAGTCCAGTTATTTGGTTAGTTATTCATCCAGTTATTCGTCTGGCTCGATCGTACTAGTCAAGCCATGGTTATTTAAAGTTTCACTATAAAATTCGGCATGTTCTTGGGCGCAGGTGATCACCAAAGCAACACCACTTTGATGAGCTTCCATCATGATATTTACGGCTTGAGGCTGGGTTAGGCTATTAACAGTTTCCAGCAAAACCCGCACCACATACTCCATTGGGTTAAAGTCATCATTGTGGAGTAAAACTCGGTAACGGGGAGCCAGCTTCCTGACTGTAGAAGGTTTTTGAATAGTTTCAACAGACACGGCTTCCCTCTGACACTAATTATTAAGTTTAATAGTTTTTTTATGGATATCTAGCTAAATATAACACTTTTATGCTTGGGATGCAAAATCTTGTTAGCTAAAATTTACATCTATTACTATCTAGAGTACTACACCTAATAAAAGCAAAAACAGGTCTAGTTAACTAGGAACTAAGCCTGTTGATGTTGAAGTAGGTTGGGTTTTTATTCCCAGGGGAACGCAGTTAATAATATTTGTAGATTTAGCAGGGTGAACTACCCAGCACTCATCGCTAGGCAATAGAGTGTGGGCTTCCTGATTCATTGGGATGCGCTTTCTACACCGAAGTATAGCAAGTCTTACCTTCCCTCCACAGGCAGGAGTCCTAGTTCCTAAGACCCATAGCTTTTCTTGCAACACGTCCCTTTAGCTTGGTTTTCGCATTGGGAGATAGTGGTCAAGATTGAGATATCATATCAAAGAATATAGCAAAAACTATAAAAAAATAATCTAAGCCTTCCGAGAATAGAACTCAACTACTAGTAGTTCATTAATTTGCAGAGCAATCCATTCCCTTTCTACCACACCATTAACTTTGCCTGTCAAATTGGCTTTGTCAAATTCTAGGTGGCTGGGCAAGTTTGCTAAGCCGGGGAACTCTAGATTTTGGGTAACTAATTTCTTCGATCGCTCTGTCTCTCTCACGCCAATTACTTCACCGGGACGGCATTGGTAACTAGGAATATCAACCACCCGACCATTAACGGTAACGTGACCATGATTGACTAGCTGGCGCGCTCCGGGAACTGTTCCCGCCATACCAAGGCGAAACACAGTATTATCCAAGCGCATTTCTAATAGTTGCAGGAGGGCTTGACCAGTAGAACCAGTCGCTCTTCTTGCTTTGCGGACATAACGTAATAATTGTTTCTCGCTCACGCCATAGTTAAAGCGGAGTTTTTGCTTTTCCTCTAGACGAACAGCGTACTCAGAGCGTTTTTTGCGGTTTTGTCCATGCTGACCAGGGGGATAGGCTCGTTTAGCGGTTTTCCGACTTAAACCGGGCAATTCTCCTAGACGGCGGACGATGCGTAGTCGGGGACCTCGATATCGGGACATATTACTTTTCCTTAGTGTCTCCAGTATAAAATTTACTCAGAATTGCAATTATATCAGAGTTTTCCTATAGCAGTCCATACCTGCCGGATAACTATTTTATATTAATTTTGGATTAGCTAGGGAAGATTATTTTTTGTGGAGGTAAACTCTTTGGCACGGAAAGCTTTGAGCTAGATATTTGGTGCTAGGGAATTAGTTTCAGAAAGGAGATGAGAAGGCAGAGATTGTGTTGGGATTGCAACGATTTACATCTGTTGAGTAGTCTATAATGCAAAGAAATTTAGCTGCTCTTAATTTTTGTAATTATTTGTAATTGTTAACCTAACCATGAATGACCTAGTTCTCGATGTCCGTAATTTGCAAGTGAAGTTTAATGCTCCAGGGGAGAAATTAGCGCAAAAATTGCCTAAAAAATTAGGGCAGAAATTAGCTCAAAAACTGGTGCAAAAACTGGCGGTAGATGATGTTAGCTTCCAACTGCAACGGGGACAGACTCTAGGTATTGTGGGGGAGTCGGGTTCTGGTAAATCGGTTACTTCCTTGGCGCTCATGGGCTTGGTTCCCCATCCGGGCAAAATCATTGGCGGAGAAATCTGGTTTACACCGACTAATTCTCATAACTCTGGTCAAAATTCTGGGGTCGATCGCCACTCTACGGCATCTGCTGAATCTACTAAATCTGCTGAATCTAAGGGGACGGCGGTGAACTTGTTGCAGCTTGATCCAGAGACGAGACGATCGTACCGGGGCGGACGCATGGCGATGATCTTTCAAGAACCCATGAGTTCACTGAACCCAGTATTTACCTGTGGCTTTCAACTCACGGAAGCGATCCAACTCCATCAACAGGTTTCCCTGCCCCAAGCCCGACGTTTGGCGATCGCCAGCCTCCAAGAGGTGAAGTTATTACCCGCCGACGAGCAACTCCGGCAAGAATATCTCCAGCAATGGCAGCAGGAAAATCCCGTTGGCGTAGCCTCTCCCTTGGAGAATCGATCCCCGATCGAAGCACCCAAGGAACTGGAAGTAGAGCAGCAAATTAATCTCCGCAAGCAGGCGATGCTCGATCGCTATCCCCACCAACTTTCTGGAGGACAATTGCAACGGATGATGATCGCCATGGCAATTTCCTGCAACCCCGATCTGCTTATTGCCGATGAACCAACCACTGCCCTTGATGTGACAGTACAGGCGA
>Ga0209490_10005002_pt1 | contig 12143 bp, 9 predicted proteins | sample MAT06_FD_187209 | JGI IMG/M metagenome (GOLD analysis project Ga0209490, IMG submission 187209) | Freshwater microbial communities from Lake Fryxell liftoff mats and glacier meltwater in Antarctica - MAT-06 (SPAdes) (version 2) | ecosystem: Environmental > Aquatic > Freshwater > Ice > Liftoff...
ATTAAACTAGCCCAAATGTCAAGCTGGACAAGGACTTTATTTACTTTTCTATATATTTGTTTCGATATTTTTACTGATTTAGCTATTGATTTAGCATAGTAAGTAAGGAAGAACCCTAATTATCAGTGGTAAGGTGCGCCGAAAAGCACCCGAAAATTACAAGACTCCTATTGCAAACATTCGCTCTTTTATCACGAAAGGCATCTGCGTTAATCTGCGTTAATCTGCGGTTTCCCGATCAATCTAACAAGGCAAGCGAATAGTAAACAAACTGCCTTTGCCCAAATCGGATTTTACCTCGATCGTGCCGCGGTGAGCTTCGACAATTTGCCGACAGAGGTGTAGTCCCAAACCTGTACCGGATTTCTTGTGAGTTCCCGGACCAAACCTTTCAAATAACTTTGCTTTTTCGGTGGGAGAAATGCCGGCGCCGGTGTCTTGGATTTCAATAATTACCCATGCCAGCGGTTGGTTTTTGAAGCTCGTATAAGCAGGTGAATTGGCAGCTTTTAAGCTGACATCTATTGAGCCGTTGTCGGTGAATTTAATCGCATTTCCGATTAAATTTGTCAGCAAGCGGTGCAGTTCCAGACGATCGCCCGGATACTTCGCAATCGGTGCACTTTCTGCACTTTCTGTCAAATCTAAATTTACCGACAAACCTTTAGCATCCGCTAGGGGAGCTAGTTCTTCAGCTACCTCATTAATAAGCTGGCGCAAGTCAACGGCAGCGAAACTTAGGGATTTGCGGCCTGCTTCGTAGCGGTATACTTCCAGCAACATATTTACCATCGCGATCAAGTTTTTGTTGCTGCGAACCATCGTCCCGAAAGCGTCGCGGATCTCAAGCGAAATTTCTCCCAAAGCTCCCTGCTGCATTAAAGTTAGCATTCGATCGGCTGCTACGAGGGGCGTCCGCAAGTCGTGAGCGAGTCGGGAGACAAAATCTTCGCGCTGGAGGGCGATCGAATTGCGCTCGTCTACGCTGTGTTTAAGCCGCAGGAGCGATCGTACCCTCGCCAGCAGTTCATCCATTTCAACTGGTTTGCGGATGAAATCGTCTGCTCCCATGTCCAATCCCTGGACTACGCTCGCACTGTCGTGAGCCGTGATCAGCAAAATCGGGATAAAGGGCAATTCCTTATTTTGCCGGATTCGTTTAGTGACTTCGTAACCGTCCATTCCCGGCATCATCACGTCTAGCAGTACCAAATCCGGGGCTGCCTTGTCAATTTGACTCAAGGCAGAAAAGCCGTTTTCTGCCGTGCTAATTTCGTAACCTTCTTCTTCTAGGATTGTCTGAACCAACAAAACATTATCTGGTGCGTCGTCTACCACCAGAATGCGATCGGCTTTTGTGGCATTCGGAACAGATAAATAACTCATTTAATTGTTAGCCTGGAAATAAATACTAACTTTAATATGGCATCCGATTTATGTTTTCACATTTTTACAGTTGTTAACTCTGTCATAAGGAAGATCTCACAACTTTATCAAATCTTTTTACTTTTGATCACTCGGATGTAATCTAATCTACTACTTGGTTGTCATCGTATGCACGCCGTCCCAATCCTCGGGCGGGGGTACTTCCAAATAGCTCAGGGAGCGGTCGAGGTGAACTTCCACAGGTCGATCGCTGGGTCGCATTGCTAAAGCCGCTTCAAAATAACTAATAGCTTTCTGAAAATTTCTAGCAATATAAGCATCCCTACCGTTACTGTAAAGTTCCAAAAACCGAACGGTTTCCCCGTCGATGGGTTCAGAACTATTTTGCAGCAACTCGTAAATACCCACTGGCTGATTTTTGCCCTTAACCCGCACCTTGTCTAACTCTCGCACCCAAATTCCTTCGCGACACAAACTGTATGTAAATTCGCTCAAAATTATATCGCATCCGTACTCCTTTGTAAGCTGTTCCAATCGCGAACTCAAATTCACAGCATCCCCGATTACCGTGTAATCCATCCGCTTTTGGGAACCAATATTTCCCGAAACCACCTCTCCGGAACTAATCCCAATTCCGAAGCGAAACGGATCTGCACCGGGGCGAGAATCATTAAACTCTTTCAAACGCCGGCGCATATCTAAAGCCGACTGAACCGCCATCCAACCGTGACTTTCCGGGGGATTGAGCGGCAGGGGCGCGCCGAAAACCGCCATTAAAGCATCGCCGATAAACTTGTCTAAAGTGCCTTCGTAGTGGAAAACGGCCTCCACCATCGTCTCAAAATATTCGTTCAGCAGGGATACCACATCGGACGCTCCCAAATTTTCGGTCAGCGTGGTGTAGCCGCGAATGTCGGAAAATAAAATAGTGACTTCTTTGCGTTCGCCCACCATCAGGGCGCCTTCACCCAAGGCCATCACTTTATCTACGACTCCAGGAGTCAGGTAGCGGTACATCGTATTTTTCATCCGCTTTTCGCGGCTGATGTCTTCGAGCACCACTAAACCGCCACGCACGCCGCCCTCTGGATTGATCAGCGGGTTGACAGTCAAATTCAAACTACGTTCAATTACTTTAATTCGAGAGGCGGGGATGGGCAGCGGACAATAAGGGTGATACAGGGCAGAATTTCGCAGCGCAAATAGAGATTGGGCATTAGCTAATTCTGCCAGCGCTACTTCCTCAGTCCAGGCGCGGTTTTCGCCCCAAGCGTAATATAAATTGGGGTCAGTGCGATCGCGCACGGCCAAAATATAACTTTCTTCTTCTTCTTTATGTTGGGAATTTAACGTTTTTTCTACCAACAGTCCCACAGTTAAACTTTGTTCAGGAACATAATGTCGGGCAGCATTTTTGAGACTGTCTTCTAGTCGAAATTGCAAATTGTCGATCGGCACAACTTCCCAAACATAGCGATTCACAAGTTTATCTTCCCAAATCTGGGGATTGTGTTTGCTTTTAGCTTGATTTACCGGACAGCCCAACAATTCTAGGGCTGCTTCGTTAATAGTCACAACTCGCCCCTTCAAATCCGTGGAAATCACTGCATCAGAAAGACTTTGCAGCATATCTTTCTGATACTGCTTTTCCACCATCACGTTTTGAAACAGTTGAGAATTTTGCAACGCCATTCCCGCTTGGGAATTAAACGCTCGCAAAAACTCTTCGTCGGAAGGAGTGAAAGTACCTTGGTTCTTATTAATTAGCTGAGTTACCCCGATCAGCTCACCTTTAGCGTTATGCACCGGCATACACAAGACAGTCCGAGTGCGGTATCCCGTTTTCTGGTCTGTAGAAGGGTCAAAGCGGGGATCGTCGTAAGCATCTGTAATATTTAGATGTTGACCTGTCGAAGCGACGTAGCCAGCAATTCCCTTATTAGCAGGAATGCGGATTTCGACCATCGTTTTGTCGTCGGCCTTGGCAACTTTTGTCCAGAGTTCGTTGGTTTCCCGATTTAACAAAAATAGCGTGCTGCGATCGGCTTGCATCAAGTCGCGAGCTTGATCCATGACAGAGCGCAAAGTTGTTTCCAAGTCAAGACTTTGACCCAAAGTCGTGGTGGCTCTCAAAAGTGCGGCAACCCCTCGCTGGTTGCGCGCCACGACGTAGAAAGACTGACAGCTTTCGAGAATAATCCCGATCGAATCTGCAAAAGCCTGGAACTGCTGTTCGTCTTCCTCGCTAAAGGAGACATTGCCAGCTTTATTTAACAGTCTGACCACCGCTACGGGTTCATGTTGGCTCTTGCTGCTAAAAATCGGCATACAGAGCATGGTCTCGATCTGGTAGCCCGGTGGTTCGTCTACTTCGGAATTAAAATGCTCGTGCGATCGAGCTTCGGCGACATTGATGGATTTTCCGGTTGTTGCTACGTAGCCTAAAATGCCTGCATCCATAGGCAAGCGCACTTCTACATCCTCGCCCGTAAGTGGATCGAGTGTTTTGTGCCACAGTTGATTTTTGTTGGAGTCAACCAAAAAAATTGTTGTCCGGTCTGCTTGCAAAATTTGACCAATTTTGACAGTGAAGGCATCTAAAAGTTGCTCTAAGAGACTTTCGAGTGCTTCATTGTTAATCAGATCCATCGCCCGGATAAATTGTTGAAATTCAGCCGTGATAAAGTCCAGCAGGCACACTAATTCAGGAACTGGCAGGCTCTTAACACGGGAGGTCAATGCCCCCATAAAATTGACTTGAGTCAGTGTAGCCAGAACGCTACCAGTATTGGAGAATGTCATGATTAACTGCTTGCTCAGAGGGGTAGACTGACCGCAGGTCGATCGGCGCTTGATTCGGCGGCGGTGCAAACTCTTGAATTTGTTTGCAAGCGCATCGGCACTCGCTTGTCGCTTTGATGAATCGTGAGTTCAAAAGTGGCGCACGCAACTTCAGTTTGCTTGTTATGTATACTCGATCTTTTTTTTTACAAGACCGATACTGATCCTGGTTCGTGAATTAAAGCTGAACTTGAGTTCGGAACACTGCCAGCCTGAAAATTAATTTGCAGGCTGGTGCGATCGATCGCGGGCGATGTAGATTTTACGCTCTGTGCTCGGATGCTGCGCGGTGTGACTGTTTTAGCGCGATCGGCGACCGTATCCGGTCTGGTGTTGGGCGGTATTTTGTCACGGGCGAAACATTCCAAAGCTACTCATCAAAAAAATGGGTAGAAACCCCGTCCCTTCGGCAAGCTCAGGGCAAGCCTTTTAGGACGGCTTTACAAAAAGATTTGCCTAAAACCAACAATATCACAGAAAATGTGTTAACCTGTGAGAATGGAAAAAGCCTACCGCTACCGTTTCTACCCCACGAGCGAGCAAGAAAATCTCTTGCGACGGACAATGGGGTGTACACGGTTAGTATACAACAAGGCTTTGGCTGCTCGCACAATCGCGTGGTACGAGCATCAAGAGAAAGTTGGCTACAGCCAAACTTCCTCCATGTTGACGAATTGGAAGAAAGAGGAAGAGCTTGACTTTTTGAATGAAGTTAGCTGCGTACCTCTTCAACAAGGACTCAGACACCTTCAGGCGGCATTCAGCAACTTCTTTGCGGGTCGTGCTAGATATCCTAACTTCAAGAAAAAGCATAATGGCGGTAGTGCTGAATTCACCAATTCAGCTTTCCGCTGGAAAGATGGACAGGTGTTTTTGGCTAAATGCAACACACCATTACCTATTCGCTGGAGCAAACAGATTCCCGAAGGGTGCATCCCATCTACCATTACGGTAAGACTGACACCTGCTGGACGTTGGTTTGTTTCCATACTTGTAGACGACTATACAATCAAGCCACTTCCGAAGATAGAGAAATCTATTGGATTGGATGTAGGAATAACCAGCCTAATTGCTACTAGCGATGGCGATAAAATCGCCAATCCTAAGCACTTTAAAAAGCTTCGCAAGAAGCTAAAGAGGAAACAGAAAGCGTTAGCCCGCAAGCAAAAGGGAAGTAACAACAGGCAAAAAGCGCGGGTACAAGTAGCAAAGATCCATGCACAGATAACCGATGCGCGTCAAGATTTTCTACATAAATTAACAACTCAACTAATTCGTGAAAACCAAACGATTGTAGTTGAGAATTTGGCTATCAAGAATATGGTGAAGAACCATAAATTATCCCTTGCCATCAGCGACGCTAGTTGGGGTGAGTTAATTCGTCAACTTGCGTATAAATGCCAGTGGTATGGTCGAGAACTGATTAAAATAGACCGCTGGTTTCCCAGTTCTAAGCGTTGTGGAAACTGCGGGCATATTGTAGACAAATTGCCGTTGAATATTCGGGAATGGGAATGTCCTAAATGTGGGACAAACCATGACCGAGATATCAACGCTGCAAAGAACATTTTGGCGGCTGGGCTAGCCGTGTCAGTCTGTGGAGCAACTGTAAGACCTAAAGAGAGCAAATCTCGGAAGGCTGGTGCTACGAAGCAGAAACCTAATCAGTGATGATTGGGAATCCCCGTACCTTGACAGTCGGGGTGGATGTCAAAGTTTAATGGTAAACGCAACAACACGATAGCTACCGTAATCTAAGCAGCAAAAAAGTTCCGGTCTTTGAGGACATCCATCCCCGCTACAAACCGAAGTATCGCGCGAGACCAGCGAAGCTGTCAGTGCTGTTTAAAGGCACGACATCCCGGCATTTAGGCAGCAGAAGGCATGGACTGAGCAAATATCACCGATTGATAGTAGCGTCGCAGTTGTGCGGTAGCAGCGCCCCAACCCCAGCGTTCAGCTTCACAGCGAGCGTTTTGGCGCAGGGTTTCCCGTTCTTCTGGATTGGCAAACAGGCGCTTTGTAGCAGCCAGAGCTCCTGCTTCGTCAGCCGGATCAAATAAATATCCGTTAACGCCGTCAGTGACGATATCAGGAATTCCGCCACTGCGCGCCGCCACTACAGGCGTCCCTGCAGCCATTGCTTCTAGGAGCACTAAGCCCAGGGTTTCGGTGCGGGAGGGAAAAATGAAGGCGTCGGCCGATGCGTAAGCAGAAGCCAGTTCTTGCCCCTTGAGGTAGCCGACAAAATTGGTGGGTGTACCGGCAAAATATTGTTCAAGGGTTTGCCGATGCGGGCCGTCTCCCACTAAGGCGAGGCGGGCATCGGGAATCGCTGCGAGGACTGGTTTGATGCGTTCGATTTCTTTTTCTGCACCCAGGCGGCCGACGTACAGCAGCAGGGGACTGTCTGGGTTATTTTCCGAAAGGCGCGATCGCATTTCTCGACTTGCCAATCCCGGGACAAACATTTCAGTATCTACGCCCCGCTGCCACAAGTCTACTCGCTCAATGCCGTGAGTTCTCAACTCCTCCACCATTGCTGTAGAAGTGCAAAGATTCAATTCGGCTTGATTGTGAGCGCCTTTGAGCAATTCCCACAGCAAAGGTTCAAGCATTCCAAAACCGTAATGGTGCAAATATTTAGGCAAATGCGTGTGGTAAGAAGCCAAAATCGGAATATTAAACTTTTTGCCGTAATATATACCGCCCAATCCCAAAATAGCCGGATTGACAACATGAATAATATCCGGTTTAAACTGCTGTAATTGTTGGCCGATTGCCGGACTGGGAAGCGCCATTTTCAGTTCCGGGTACATGGGCAAAGGCAAACCCTCTACACCGTAAACGCGAGCGCCTTTGTATTCTGTAATCCCGTAATCTGGAGAAAATATCAGAACTTGTTCGCCCGATCGCTGCAAGTGATCTACAGTGTGAATCAGGCGCGTCACAATGCCATCTATTTTTGGCAGAAATGTTTCAGTGAACAGAGCAATTTTCATAAAACGAAGAAAGAAGGAAGAAGGAAGAGGGAAGAGGGAAGAAGGAAGAAGGAAGAAGGAAGAAGGAAGAAGGCTGTAGTTATTCTTTATATATTATTGTTTAGGAAATCTATAGTCCCTGTCTTTGGCAAATCTCGCGGTTAGTAACAGGATTCACTGTTTAATTAAGTTAAGTGCGATCGAGAGGTTTCTGGGGTAAAATGCAAATCCCCTGAATACCAATTGATACAATTATTCCACCTAAAAGCAATCCCACACCTTCAGCAAAGCAGTTGATTCGGTGAATTTCCTGTGCAGTTCTGGCAATTAATATCTCCTTTTCCGCAGCCACAGGCGATGCGCTAACTCGGCGGTAATTTTGATAACTCGCCGTCAGTGCAGCCCATTCCGGTATTAAATAATAAGCACAAACTGCACTAGCAGAAAATCCCGGCAGAACAACTAAAAGCAACAAGATGAGAATTCGACTTTTCACGGTATTTCTTCCCAAACAAGCCAGGCGAAAAAACTTTAGGCGATTTTTAAATTCACCGCAGAAGAAGCAGAAGACACAAAGCCAAAAAGAAAAAATATAGATCGTGTTCCGACACGAAAAAAGTAATATACAGCCAACTCCCTTCAGAATTAGCGAACATTTCCCTTCTTTCCTCTTGCTTCGCGCCCTTCGCGCCTTCGCGGTTCGTTAAAAAATCTCTTACCCGCCAATAGATACCAGAACTTACTTCCAAGAAACCTTCGGCAAAATCTGGTTTTTATCGACACGATGCTGATATTTTGTAGCAAAATTCAGCAGAGAATCGAGCAGGGAATCTGAGAGATAGTGCGGCTGCAAGCCTAGTTCTAGTAAACTGGTGTTTTTGGCATTGAAATAATGTTCTTCTTTCTCGACTCTGGGATTTTCGAGGTTGTTGATTTCTACTTTTAATCCCATTGCCGTGCCTGCTTTTTGCACCAATGAGGCTAACTCGCCGACGCTGAATTGTTCGGTGAATTGGTTGAAGACGCGGAATTCTCCGGCGGCGGCGGGGTTGGCGATTGCTAATTCCACGCACCGCACGGTGTCCCGAATGTCTAGGAAGGTGCGGGTTTGCCCGCCTGTGCCGTAAACTGTCAGGGGATGACCGATCGCAGCTTGGACGCAAAATCTGTTCAATGCCGTACCGAATACTCCGTCGTAGTCCAAACGGTTGATTAACAGTTCGTCCATGCCGGTTTCTTCTGTGAGCACGCCGTAGACGACGCCCTGATTTAAGTCGGTGGCTCTTAAACCCCAGATTTTGCAAGCAAAATGGATGTTGTGGGAGTCGTGGACTTTTGACAGGTGGTAAAAACTGCCCGGTTGTTTGGGATAGGGTAGTGTATCTTTGCGGCCGTTGTGTTCGATCGTAATGTAGCCTTCTTCAATGTCAATATTCGGCGTGCCGTATTCGCCCATTGTCCCCAATTTCACTAGGTGACAATCGGGGAAGTCTTCGCGGATGGCGTACAGCAGGTTGAGTGTCCCGACGACGTTATTGACTTGGGTGAGGACTGCGTGTTCGCGATCAATCATTGAGAAGGGGGCAGAACGCTGTTCGCCGAAATGGACGATCGCCTCTGGTGCAAATTTTCTCATGCTTTTGCTGAGAAAATCGTAGTTGGTGATGTCACCGACGAACAAGTCGATCGACTTACCCGTTAAATCTTGCCATCGCTGGAGTCGTTGCTGAATCGGTGCAATGGGAGTGAGGGTGTCGCTGCACAGTTCCAGATCCCAGTGCCGCCGCACGAAGCTGTCGAGGATGCCAACTTCGTGACCTTTGTTAGAAAGGTAGAGTGCGGTTGCCCAACCGCAATAGCCATCGCCACCAATAACCAGGACTTTCATAAAACAACGGTGAATCTTGCTTGCCAATACTGGGTTAATGTACCAGGTTATGGTACATTCTGAACCTTTAATCAAGCGTGTTCGCCCAGGATGGACTCAGTTTTTTTTGCATTAAACCTGAATTTCGTCGGCGAAGCTGGCCCAGCGGATGAATTCAAAGGGGCCGGCTTGGGCTCCCCAGACGTGGGCGTCGGTTTCGGGGTCACGTCCGCGATCGTGGCTAATAAATTTGTCTTGGTCAATTTCGAATTCGCTGTCTAGATAGGTTTTTTTGCCCTTTCTGACCACCATACAGCCTTTTCCGGGTTCGACAGACCCTTTGAAGCTGTTGCCCGTCCAGTGCGTAAAAAAGGTGCAGCCTGGGAGGAGTGTCAGTTGTGCTTTTTTGATTTCTTGCAGCCGTTGCGGGTCGCGGGAAGCGCCGTAGAATTGCTCTTCGTTTTCTATGGCATAATTTTCGATGTCGATGCGATCGTCCACCGGGACTAATTTCAAAACTCGGACTCGGTACGGTACATTCAGTTCAATATCGTAGGCTTGTTCTAGGTACAAGCTGAACCCATCCAGAACTTCGAGCGGCAAAGGCCTCATGCAGACGCGGATGTGAGCGAAGAATGGCGGGTTTTCAAAGGCTTGGGCTTGGTTGCTGAAGTCGGCGGCCATCCAGCGGGCGAGGGTGACGATATCTGTGGAATGAGTCATTTCGATTTTAGATTTTAGATTTTAGATTTTGGATTGAGGGAGTAGAAGTTATTTTAGGGGAAAGCGGGCGATCGGCTATAGAAGGTGTTATGTGCTTTACGAACAAGTAAAGAAGCGGCGGCGATAAGTACGGCATTAATCAAGGTATCCCCGACGCGAGATCGCTCTTTTCTTCTACCAGGGCTCGAAGTTTTAGTCGAACTCGCCCCATTGGTGCGCCCTCAATCTTCCAAAATCTCGACCAAATCTTCCATTGTCACGTCGAAGGCGCGGGCAATTTTGTAGACAGCAGAAAGATCGACTGTGTTTAAAGCATCGCGCTGAACGTAGCTTCTGACAGTGTTGTAGTTAACTCCGGATCGATCGGCAACTTGCTTTAGTGTCCAACCCTTTTGCTCAGCTAGTTCTCGAATCCGCAGTCTAACGTATCCCATGTTTTAACTTGACATTGATGCGTATGCAACATATAATATCTATGTACACTGAAAACGATCGCCCTCCTAGCCTCTAAAACTTAAGGGCGACCGTTTTTCTACCAAATCCCGCTTTCGGCGGGAAGGATTACCCTATGATACCAACATCCAAGCCCAAATTAAACACTCATCCCTGGTGTATCGTGCGGCAATTGCCAAATATGCAGCGATTGGTGGTTGCTCGGTTCCACCGCCGGGGCGATGCTGAGGGATACATACAGATTTTACAGCGGTTGTTGCCGGCGGCTAAACACGCGATCGTTTTTGATACGACAGGGGCCCAGAAATTGGCAGAAGTGCGATCGACTCAATTAGAGCAAATGTTGTAATTAATCAGGAGCGATCGTGTTTTATAGCAAGTGCGATCGCTCCTTCAACCTCAAGGTGAATAAACCTCAGATTTAGCGTTACTCTCAAGATATTGCTGATAAGCTGCGTCATCTCCTCCAAAGGACTCGATCGAAATACGAGCACTTGGGACTGGCATCAGCGGACTAGGTTTAGGTGCGTACTGACAATAACAAACAGCAATCATATCGTAGTTGCTTCCTGGTTCCGCAGTTGGGTATTGTTCAACCCTGACAACTTCCCAATCTCCGACTCGATAGTGAGTATCGCTATCGGGGAATTGCGGATCGTCGAACTCTTCAATCCGGTAAAACTCGTAGGGACGATTCCCTGGTTGAGGTAGGGGTTCGTCAGAGGAATCGTAATACTCGCAGAGAATATCAGTTATTGCCCCAGTGTGAGCCAACATTCTATTTTCCCAGCCTTCTGCTGACATCGATTGAGCCTTAAAAATGATATATTTCCGCATAATTAATCTTCATCCTCATTTTCTAGATAGTTAGGAAAGCGAGTTTGTCCTTTAAAGATACAATTGACTTTTAAAATATCTCCTCCGACTCTCTTAATTCGCAGCAACTTCCATCCATACTTTCGTTCCATTTCCAAACACTTTTCTGGATCTGTTGCTGCGTGCCAAGAGGTATCTTCTGGGTTGGATTCATTAATATTGGTCATGCAATTGTCAATAAGTCAAATATCAAATTAATCAATTCTAGCCTAAAGTTATATTAGTCGAAGCATTTGCGCCTAAAATCTACAGATTAAATCAGAGATTTTAGGCGCAAATACTTTGTCGAACTGATACTTTTGCCAGAGATTAAATCCTCTGGTTCAGACATCTAAATTAGCAAATTAGATGAGTTTGACAGCCCGCAGACCAAACATCAGCACTGTCGCCAAGCCGATCATGCCCCCGAAAATCCCAAAAAAAGTTATTGCTCCGCTAAGAGTCATTGCAATTTCTCCAAAACAATCAATAAAAAGACATATAAGAACTATAATCGAAAATCTAATATCTAAATTAGATAAATATGCAATCGATAATTAAAGTTGACTTGGGGCCACAATCTTACAATGTTTGCGTGCGATCGGGCGGTTTAGACGAACTCGGCAGTCTGATGAGCGATCTAAGTTTGGGCAAAAAAGTGCTGCTGGTGTCGAATCAGTCGATTTTTCGGCAGTACGGCGAAAGAGCAACAGCAGCCCTCGAATCGGCCGGTCTGGAAGTCAGTAGCTGCATTTTACCACCGGGAGAACAGTACAAAACTTTAAATTCGGTGCAGAAAATTTACGGTGCGGCTTTGGCAAACCGCTTAGAACGTTCCTCGACAATGGTGGCTTTGGGCGGCGGGGTGGTTGGCGATATCACCGGTTTTGCGGCCGCGACTTGGCTGCGGGGAATTAATGTGGTGCAGGTTCCGACTTCGCTGCTGGCGATGGTTGATGCTTCTATTGGCGGCAAAACGGGGGTAAATCATCCTTCTGGGAAGAATTTAATCGGGGCTTTTCATCAGCCGCGTTTGG
>Ga0209490_10005003_pt1 | contig 12143 bp, 12 predicted proteins | sample MAT06_FD_187209 | JGI IMG/M metagenome (GOLD analysis project Ga0209490, IMG submission 187209) | Freshwater microbial communities from Lake Fryxell liftoff mats and glacier meltwater in Antarctica - MAT-06 (SPAdes) (version 2) | ecosystem: Environmental > Aquatic > Freshwater > Ice > Liftoff...
AGATAGGATCAGGATCAATCCCCAGTTGGCGCAATCTCTCCTCTAATTTGGCAACTTTTTGCTGTTCTAGTGACATTTCATACTCTGCCTGTTGTCTAGCTTGTTCTGCTTCTTGTCTGGCTTGGTCATTTTCCAGTGGACTGTTTAGCTTTTTACCAGTATTGGGATTATAAAATCGCATTTCCCCATTATCAAAACGCTGTAGCTCCAAGCCTAAAACTTGTGAGAATACTGATAATTTACCATCTTCAGTTTGGCTAGGAATTTGCAGGTAATTTCCTTCAATTAACCGAAACCCTTGTAAAGGTGGTTGGAGATAGTCGGAGGTTGGGTCATATTGAAAGTATTCTTTAACGCCTAAATAAGCATATAGTCCTCTTTTTGTGCCACAGTCCTCACTAGCAGTGCTTTTAGATGTCACCTCTAGGACAAAATCTGGAACCTTGTTATGTTCTTGCCATAACTTATAGGATGGTCGCTTTTTTTTCTCGACCCCAAACACCACAAAAACATCGGGAGCCACTACTGCTTTAGGATTGCCTTGTTCGTAATAGATAAATAAATTACCAGAAATATAAACATCAGAATGATCTTGAAAATGGCTAGTTAATGCCTCAACTCCATAAATCAAATAATCTCGGGTTGCATCACTTTCAGCCATGGGTAAACCGTCACTTTCTGGGTAATCAATATCAAAAATTGAGTATAAAAAGGAAGTTGTCATTATCTAAAATCCTTAAATTACTATAGTAAGAACTTTTTTGATCATACATCTTCGTCCACTAAGCGCCAAAAATAGCCCGAAGTTTGAGGCTCCGAGCTTAAAGAAATTTTTAATTTTATAGTTAGTTTTATGCGGGTATGAACCTAGAGTCTATATAGAGAGTTGTTATATCTTTCACGATTAAGAGAGTTATCAGGCTGAAACAAAGTAAATTTATCAGCATTATCTTTAATTTTTTGCTGTTGAGCTTCGGTTAATCCTGCGATATTGAGAACATCATCTAGGGAACTGTAAGGAGCATTTTGAATTAAAATTCTGCCTAAAGTTGGATAAAATCCGCTAATTTTTTTGAAGGCATTAATATTAGAGTTATTAAGATCGATCGTGCTGGAGTCTATTTTAATAACATTAGTCTTGGGTAATTCATTGGCATTTACTGCATTTACAGGAAACCCAAAGGTGCAAAGGATGGCGATCGCACATAGGGCGATAATTGAAAAGCGAACTACTGCTTTCATTGGCTTGTATCTCTTAATTAATTCTAAAAGTAATTTTCCTAGACATTAGCAGAAAAGATTAACATTTATCACTAATGGTAAAGACTATTCATAATTGGGAACTTTCAGAGCTGTGGTAGATTAAGGGTTTAATCTTCATTACAAATCATCTAAATTTTTAAGTTATGAATTCTGAGAATTCTGACCATGTCGCCATTACTACGCCTCTTTACTATGTCAATGGGTTGCCTCACATTGGTAGTGCCTATCCCACGATCGCTGCTGATGCCTTAGCAAGGTTTTATCGACTACGGGGGCAACCAACTTTATTTATTACTGGTACCGATGAGCATGGTCAGAAAATTCAACGGACGGCTGAGGAGCTGCATATTCCGCCCCAAGAGCATTGCGATCGCATAGTTACAGAATTTCAAAGTCTCTGGCAGCAGTTAAATATTAAATATGATCGGTTTTCACGAACCACAGATGTAAGGCATCAGGCGATCGTCAATGAATTTTTTCAGTTGGTATTTAAAACTGGAGATATATACCTAAGTCAACAACAGGGCTGGTACTGTGTCGCCTGCGAAGAATTTAAAGAGGAACGGGAATTATTAGCCGATCACCATTGCCCCACCCATACCAATGTGACCTGCGAGTGGAGAGATGAGGCAAATTATTTTTTTAGATTATCTAAATATCAAGCCAAATTAGAGCAACTCTATCGCGATCGCCCTAAATTTATTCAACCCGAATCCCGCCGTAATGAAGTTCTAGGTTTTGTGGCACAGGGACTTACGGATTTTTCCATCTCTCGCATTAATTTAAGTTGGGGATTTCCTGTACCGACCGATCCGCAGCATACAATCTATGTGTGGTTTGATGCGCTTTTAGGATATATCACAGCTTTACTAGATCCCGATGACGAACCCACCTTGGCTAATGCCCTCAAAACTTGGTATCCGATTAAAGTCCATATTATTGGCAAAGATATTCTGCGCTTTCATGCTGTTTATTTTCCCGCCATGCTAATGTCCGCAGGCTTAGAAATCCCTGAGCGTATTTTTGGACATGGATTACTCACCAAAGACGGGGTAAAAATGGGTAAAACCCTTGGAAATGTTATTGATCCCTATGCATTAGTCAAAAAATATGGAGCTGATCCTATTCGCTATTACTTTTTAAGGGAAATTGAATTTGGCAAAGATGGGGATTTTAGTGAAGACAGATTTATTTCCAGTGTCAATGCTGATTTGGCTAATAGTTTAGGCAATTTATTAAATCGTAGCTTGGGGATGGTTGCTAAATACTGCGATCGCACAATTCCCCCATCAGACTCAGCCAATATTGATCCCCATATTTTAAGTCTAATTGAACCTGTTAAATCTAAAGCGATTAATCTAGGCGATCGGGTCAGTGAGTCCTATAAAGATCTCGCCTTTCGGTCTGCCTGTGAGCAAATTTTAGAACTAATTTGGGACTGTAATAAACTAATTGATGATGCCACACCATGGAAACTATTTAAGGCGGGAAAAACTGCCGAGGTAAATCAGCTTTTATATAGCATTTTAGAATCTGTACGGATTGCGGCATACCTCTTGTCACCTATCATTCCTCAGATCAGTCAAGAGATTTATCGCCAATTATGCCTAGACTTTACAGAATTAGAGCCGCCGTTATGGGAACACACTAAGTGGGGAATAATCAAATCAGGTACAATATTAGCGGACTTCAAACCTGTTTTTCAGCGCCTTGAAATCGCTAGTTAGTAAGCAATTAGATGTATTCATTTGCCTTTAATTACTATTAGTAAAAATTCATCTAGGTATTTGATTAACTTATAGTTATTGACTAAGTTTTGTGCCTAATTCTGTTTGTAATTATTAAATATTTATAAAATTAACTCACAATCAATTCTGAGCATATATACTTATTGGTGTGAATTATATAATTTGCGTCTTTTAGTACTTATTTTTCGCAGGGTTAGCACATTTATTTTTCCGCTTTCCCTTTTTAATTAATTTATAGGAAACCAAATGTTAAATTTTGAAAATGACCCCGCCTTCACGCCTGAACAGGTGATGGAAAATCGTGGGAGGGTTGCCATTTTTATAGATGGGTCAAACTTGTTTTATGCCGCCTTGCAGTTAGGCATTGAAATTGACTATACCAAGCTATTATCTAGACTGACTGAAGGTTCTAGATTACTAAGGGCATTCTTTTATACTGGGGTTGATCGCACCAATGAAAAACAACAAGGATTTTTACTATGGATGCGGCGCAATGGCTATCGAGTCATTTCTAAGGAATTAATTCAGCTCCCTGATGGTTCCAAAAAAGCTAACCTTGATGTGGAAATTGCCGTAGACATGATGGCACTGGCTGGTTCCTATGACACGGCGATCTTAGTCAGTGGTGATGGCGATCTTGCCTATGCCGTTGATGCTGCTAGTTATAGAGGTGTAAGGGTTGAAGTTGTCAGCCTACGCTCTATGACCAGCGATCATTTAATTAACGTTGCCGATCGCTATGTTGATCTAGAAGTAATTAAAGAAGATATTCAAAAAATTTCCAGAAATACAGGCTATAGCTATCGACCAATGTCTGGGGTTGGTTCGGTGATGGGCATAGAGGATTAGAACAATGGATAGAGTAAGTGGTGTGTGATATATTAATCAGCTCCTGCAAGTAGTGGGAGCTTTAGATTTTATAGAACTAGAAAAATGATCAGGCAAAGATTGGTTTTACAGCCGCAGCAAGTAGAACAACTTCAGAATTTTTCTAGAATCAACCTTAATCTAGAGCAGCAAAATTACTTATATAAAGTACTGAGATTAAGAGCAGGGGCGGAATTTATTGCCTTAGATGGTCAGGGCAGTTGGTGGCGGGCAGTATTAACTGAGGATGTCGAAAAAGTAGAGATTTTAGAAAAAATTCCCACTAACCCAGACTTACAAGTTGATATAACTCTAGCGATCGCTATGCCTAAAGCTAATGGCATGGAAGCCGTAATTCGCCAAGCTACAGAATTGGGAGTTAGGAGAATTTTGCCACTGTGGAGCGATCGCACAGTCATTAGACCACAAACTAATATCGGCGCAGCTAAGCAAGAACGGTGGTTGAAAATTGCTCAAGAAATCTCGGAACAAGCCCATCGTAGCTACGTTCCCCAGATCCATGAACCCCAAACTTTGAAGGAAGTAATTTGCAAATTTACTGATACTTTTACTGATGCCCAGAAGTATATTTGTGTTACCTCCAAATTTACACCCCATTTACTAAACGCTCTCCTTAATCTTGAGCAGCTACCAAGCAAAATTGTGATTTTAACTGGCACCGAGGGCGGTTGGACAGAATCAGAGACTAACTTAGCGATCGCCCATAATTTTCAGCCCATTAGTCTAGGCGATCGAATTCTTGCCGCAGTCACAGCTCCAGTGGTAGCATTGTCCATAATCACTGCTGTAATTGAGTCTAATCAATGCTAGTTACAAATCATAGTCAAATTAATAGTCAAATTATTCTTGATATTCCTACCAGTGGTAAAACCCTACACAATATTACAGACCAAGTTCAAACTGTAGTCAGCACCGCTAAGGTTCAGATCGGAATTTGCCATTTATTTCTACGTCATTCTTCAGCCAGTTTAATTATTCAAGAAAATGCTGATTCAGACGTACTTTTAGATTTAGAAAATTTTTTTGCTAGATTAGTACCAGAAAACCATAAATCCTATCGCCATTGTAGTGAAGGTGATGATGATATGCCCGCCCATATTCGGACTGCGTTAACCAGTACTTCTGAGGCTATTCCGATCGCCAATGGTAAATTAATGCTTGGCACTTGGCAGGGCATATATGTATGGGAACATCGCAGTTTAGGACGTACGCGTGAAGTGGTGGTAAATATCTGTGGCAATTAGATCGGCAATAGTCAAAAAATCTATGTCAAAATCTGCTCGAAAGCGATCGCGCACTCGCCCTATTACCAATGTCAAAGTTAGAGCTAAAAAAAGTACATGGTTTAAGTGGTTGCAACCAGGGTTACTCGTAAAACGGTGGCTGCTTTTAAGCCTAATTGGTGGAGTTTTAATTGTTTTAGGTTTAGCAATTTCCATCCAACTCCGCCCTGTACTATTTATTAGCCGCATAGTTAAAAACTTAACGGAGAGCCTAGTTAGTCTTTTACCTAGCTATATTAGTGGTCCTTTAGCGATTTTAATTGGACTAGGATTGCTATGGATGGGGCATAAACAGGTTTTAGCATCAATTACCCAAGTTCTCATGCCTGATGATGATCAAAAGTTGGTAGATAAACTGCTCAACCATCACAAACTCCATCGCGGTGCCAAAATAGTAGCGATCGGCGGCGGCACAGGGCTATCCAATTTGTTGAGAGGCTTAAAAAGATATAGTGCCAACATTACGGCGATCGTGACTGTGGCGGATGATGGTGGATCTTCGGGCAGATTGCGCCGTGAACATGGAGTTTTGCCACCGGGGGATATTCGCAACTGTTTAGCAGCGTTGGCGGATGAAGAAAAATTAGTGACAGAACTATTTCAATATCGCTTTCAAGCAGGCGAGGGTCTCTCTGGTCATAGTTTTGGCAACTTATTCTTAACGGCGATGAGTGAAATTACTGGGGATTTAGAAAAAGCAATTACTGCTAGTTCTAGTGTCTTAGCTGTACGAGGTCGAGTTCTACCCGCTACTTTAGAGGATGTTGTCCTGTGGGCAGTGCTGGAAGATGGACAGTATATAGAGGGTGAATCGGCAATTTCCGAGGCAAATGGGGTAATTAGGCAATTTGGTTGTAAACCAGACCACCCAAAGGCTGTCCCCCAAGCTGTTAAAGCTATTGCTGAAGCTGATTGTATTATTATTAGTCCTGGTAGCCTTTATACAAGCATTATTCCCAATCTTTTAGTTCCCGAAATTTTAGAAGCGATCGCTAAGCGGCAAGTCCCCTGTATTTATATTTGCAACATTATGAGCCAGATGGGAGAAACCCAAGACTATACCGTCGCCGATCATGTGGATGCCCTAGATACAATTGCGGGAACTCGGCTATTTGATGCCGTATTAGTCCAAAAAACTCCCCCTTCCTCCCAATCCCTTGCGAAGTATGCCGACCAAGGCTCGCACTTTATTGAAGTTGATCGAGATCACTTAGTAGAGCTAAATTGTCCGATATTATTAGCAGATGTGATGAAAGAAAGTCCTAACGGCTCAGTTAGTCATGACTCAGATAAGTTATCAGGAGTACTGATGCGTTGGTACAATCGAAGTTAATTTCTAAAATACTGGATCACTTACTCATATTGATTGATCGCAAAAAGGTATGACTGAGAAACACTCACTGCGAGTTAAGACTGACATATACGAGCTGACCATTATTCAAAAGTGGTTTCAGGAATTTTTTGGTCATCCTGAAATTAAAGTCCCAGAGCGCACCCTTCAACAGATGAATTTATTATTGGCAGAGGGATTTGCTAATGTTATTTATCATGCCCATGAGCATCTGTCCCCTGAAGTTCCTGTTGATATTGAAGTAATTTTTTATGCAAGTGCGATCGAAATCAGAGTTTGGGACTTTGGTAAACCTTTTGATCTTTTAAAAAAGTTAGATGAAATTCAAGACCAAGAAATTGATCTTACGGATATTGATAACTTACCGACTGGGGGCAGAGGCTTGATGATTACACAGGCGATCTCTGATCGGTTTAGTTACGAGCGATTTAATAACCGCAATTGTTTAGTTATCTATAAAAGCTTTAATTAACTCTTAACCACTTAGTTATGTAGGATAGCTCAAAGCTATAGGATAATTGCTATTAGAGTCCTCAAGCTGTTGAAAGTAGCAAAAGTATATGAACCCAGCCCAAGAAATTAACCGATTAGCCGACCTCCTCCCCGCATCTTGGCGCATGGCGAGCAAAATCAGAAACTTACCCGATCAACCAGAGGTAATTGCTAGCACCCCAATTCTGCCTTGGGCATCGGTAAGTGAAATTACCATTAATTTTAAGCTGTGGTCACAACTAGCTCCTAATTATCAAGATTTACTGTTAATTCGGGAAGTGGCATGGCGACAACAGGAAAAATGGGTTGCAGTCGGTACTTATCAGTTTGCGGCTCTTGGTGCCAGTGTGGGCGTAATTGTGCAGTTGTGGCAGTCTGATCCTGTGGGTATAGTTGCTAGTGGTGGGCTTTTAGCGATCGCTATTAGGCAACTTTGGCAAAAAAATCGCAGTAGTGAAACCCAATTACAAGCGGATACCGAGGCTTTAAAGATGGCAGTCAAAAAGGGCTACGAGGAAACTAGTGCGGCGAAAACTTTGCTTGAGGCAATTCAAACCGTGGCAAGACTAGAAAGCAGAAATGCCCCAGAGTTTATGGAATTATTACGTTGTCAAAATTTACGGGCGATCGCTGGACTGACAAATATAACTGTACCCGCCGAACTCAGGTCTAGATAAATTCCTAATTCATCGGAACCCATGCACTTCATTAATCCCAAAATTGACTACGCCTTCAAAAAAATATTTGGGTCAGAGCAGAGCCACGATATCTTGATCAGCTTCCTCAATGCCATGCTCTTCAACGGTCATGATACGATCAAAGCGATCGAAATCCTCAATCCCTACCTCGCCCCCCGTATCCGTGGCATTAAAGATACTTACCTTGACATCAAAGCCACCATTAATAATCCCGACAACAAACTCACCACCGTCATTATTGAGATGCAAGTTCTCAACATCGAAGGCTTTGAGAAACGGATTCTCTATAACGCGGCTAAGACCTATTCCACTCAGCTTAGGGTCGGCGCAGATTATACCGAATTACAACCCGTCATTGCCCTTACCATCACTGATTTTGAGATGTTCCCCGAACTAAACCAATTCATCTCTCGCTTCATTCTCAAAGAAAAAACCTATCTTACCGACTATCCAATCTATGATATTGAGCTAGTATTTATCGAATTACCAAAGTTCCAAAAATCCCTAGAGCAACTCCAAACCCTAGCTGACAAATGGCTATATTTCCTGAAAACTGCCAGAAAGCTAGAATCTGTTCCCCCGATCATGGAAGCTATCCCCGCCATTAAAAAAGCCTTTGCCATTGCTAACGAAGTCAACCTCACTTCCGAAGAACTAGAAGACCTAGAGCATCAAGAAATATTTATCTATGACCAACGCAACGCCATTAAAAAAGCAGAGCGTCTAGGACTAGAGAAAGGTATTGAGCAGGGCAAACTAGAAGAAAAACTAGCGATCGCCCAACAACTACTTAACAGCCTAGATGATGATGCCATTAGTAAGGCTACAGGACTAACTCTTGAACAAATCCAGAAACTGCAACAGGATTTTAAATAGTGTGAGGATATCATGGCTTCCAAAGAAAGCAATTTACTAAGTAGCTAAGCTAGAAGTGCATCGGGTGGCAAAATATCTCTGGTGAGAGTTTTAATTGATGCCAATATTGTCCTAGATTTCTTGTGGCAGCGATCGCCATTTGCTCAAGATACAGAGATGATTTTCTAAGCGATCGCTTCTGATCATATTTAATAGTTGACATCTGCCCTTATTAGGTTAATATTCTGTGGATATTTAACAAAAGATAAGCGATCGCAAACTATATGCCAACTTGGGAGTTCTTACTGCAAAAAAAGGGTGATAAATCATGGCTGCCTTTAGAGTCACCTACTTTAGAAATTTTAGAAGGTGAATACCGTTTAGCTGCCAAGAGTAGTGTAGGTAATATCCCCGCCCATATTCAGGTTGATTATTTACCCAGTGCTGAACAAAGCGATCGCCAACTAAATCGCCCGCTACATCGCCAACTAAATCGTGACATCAACGCTCAAGGATTATTATTAATCGTGCCTTTCTTGAGTTTTAACGTCGGCAGTTGGGAAATTAAATGCACTGTTGATGATTTTGGGACTAAATCCTTAAAAATCGAAGTTTTAGAGGCGATCGCTTCGGATTGGGACTTTTTCGATCAAATTACTGAACCAGTTATTCCAGCCCTTCAATCTGAAATATCGATAACCGATCCTTTAACTCAAATTGAACTAGCTGAATTGGAATTAGTATTAATTGCCAATGCAAAACCCTTATCCAAAGCCCCATTCCTTCCTTCCCAATTAATCACCTTAGAACAAACTGAATTTACAGTTAAAGGTGAAGCCACAATTGAGATTACAGGCGAGTCATATCTGTCGGGCGAAATAGACATTATTCTCAAAGATGCTCATACTAAGATTGCCCATAATCAATATACCCACAATGTTGCCGATAGTGACTTCTTTAGTTACTCCATCACCATTCCCGAACAATTAGAAACTCAAATACTCTCAGGGGAAGTTCGTATTCGCCCCCATCAACATATTGAACAAAATAAACATATAGTCAGCCAATCTGTTTCGATCAATTATCAAGCCATAGTTGATCCGTTCCGCAAATTCCCGATTCTGCCTTTTGAAAAGCTGCCCACCCACGTCCCGATCCAACGGAATATTAAATTCCCTGAGCTACCAGAATTTTTAACCCTAGGGAGAAGGAATAAATCTAAAGCGGTATTAGCAAAGCCTAAAAAGCCAATCCCTAACTGGGACATTGCCACCCCCTACAAAATTCCCAATTATGGAAATAGTAACGATTTGCGCTTTGAATTTGAATAACCAAAAAGCTATATAAAATCAACATGACCATTAAAAAAATCATCTCCATTGGCTTCTTGATATTTATCCCCATTTCCTTTGCTGCGGAATTTTTACACTGGGGAGCGATCGCAGTTTTTGTCACCTGTTGTTTAGCAATTATCCCCTTAGCCAGTTGGTTAAGCACTGCCACCGAAGAAATTGCCGTAGTTTTAGGACCTTCCTGGGGTGGATTAATGAATGCCACCTTTGGTAATGTAACTGAGTTAATTATCGGCTTAGTGGCACTAAAAGCGGGCTTAGTAGATGTGGTTAAAGCTAGTATTACAGGCTCAATTTTGGGGAATTTATTGTTAGTTTTAGGTTTAGCAATGTTTTTAGGGGGATTACGGTACAAAGAGCAAGAATTTCAACCCATGCTTGCCCGTACCAATGCTTCGGTTATGAATTTAGCTGTAATTTCCCTTCTGATTCCCACCGCAGTTAACTATACCTCCACAGGAATTGAAGAAAGCGTCCTGCAACAACTGTCGATCGCCATATCCATTGTTTTAATTTTAGTCTATGGTGCCACTCTACTCTTTTCCATGAAAACTCATTCCTATCTCTATGATGTGGGAGTAACCGAGATTGAAAGTGAAGGTGGAGATCCAGAGAAGGTAAACTTGGCATTGTGGATTAGCGTATTACTAGGGGCAACAGCTTTAGTGGCGATCGAATCCGAGTTTTTAGTAGCTAGCTTAGAGTCAGCAACTGCCACTTTAGGATTAACAGCTTTGTTTACGGGCGTAATTGTGCTACCGATTATTGGCAACGCTGCCGAGCATACGACCGCCGTTACTGTGGCTCTGAAAAATAAGATGGATTTATCGGTTTCAGTATCCGTTGGTTCTAGTATGCAAATCGCCTTATTTGTAGCACCTGCTCTAGTCTTAGCTGGTTACTTTTTAGGGCAGCCCATGGATTTAAATTTTAATCCCTTTGAACTAGTAGCCGTAGCTGTGGCTGTATTAATTGTGAATTCTATTAGTTCCGATGGACGTTCTAACTGGCTCGAAGGAACTTTGTTATTAGCAACTTATATTATTTTAGGAATTGCTTTTTACGCCCATCCCGTTGCCTAGTCTCGATCGCAATCCCTCCAAATTTTTCTTCATCCGCCCAGTTCCAAAATAATATCTGCCCACAGAACAGCTTCATTGGTTAAAGGCATCTCTGCTCCTCGATCTAGCCCTGCTGAATCTACTTCTAAGCCCTTATATTTTGCAAATACTGCTTCGGCTGTGGGGCTGCGTAGTCGGTTCTTACTGCAAATAAGCGGTTTTGGGCAATCCGTAAACATGATAAATTAGAAATATACCCCACACTTAACCTTGATTCAATGCATATTTCTCTAAACTGGCTGCAAGAATTAGTAAGCTTTTCCCTATCACCGCAAGAAGTTGCAGACGCTTTGACTATGGCAGGATTTGAGGTAGAGGGCATTGAAGATCGTCGCACTTGGGCAGATGGTGTGGTTGTGGGTAAAATTTTGAATGCCGATCGCCATCCCCAAGCTGATCGCCTACAGGTTTGCACTGTGGATATTGGCGCACCTGAAACCTTAAATATTGTCTGTGGGGCGGCTAATGCGAGAACTGGGTTGTATGTACCTGTGGCTACTATTGGCACCTATTTACCTAAGGTTGATCTAAAGCTACGTCCGACGAATTTGCGGGGTGTGCGATCAGAGGGCATGATCTGTTCCTTGGCAGAATTGGGATTAGCAAAGGAATCAAGCGGAATTCATGAATTTGCAGAGGACGCAGTTATCGGTGCCGATGTTCGACCTCTATTGGGTTTGGATGATGTGATTTTAGATGTGAGTTCTACAGCAAATCGGGCTGATGCCTTGAGTATGGTAGGCATGGCACGGGAATTGGGAGCATTAATTGGGCAAAAGGTTAATCTCCCGATCGCTAAATCTATACAAGAAGCTAAAATGGAAAATTGGTTGTCTGTAAGTGAGGCGAAAGCTTGCTCTGCCTATATTGGCACTTTAATTCATGGCGTGAAGGTTGCTGATTCCCCCGAATGGTTGCAACGTCGTCTGCAAGCTGCGGGAATGCGTCCGATTAATAATATTGTCGATATTACTAACTATATTTTGCTGGAATGGGGGCAACCTCTCCACGGTTTTGATGCGGATACTTTATTCCCCGATTTAGATCCCGCTTCGCTTTATCTAACTATAGGCGTGCGGTTTGCGCGGGAGC
>Ga0209490_10005005_pt1 | contig 12141 bp, 9 predicted proteins | sample MAT06_FD_187209 | JGI IMG/M metagenome (GOLD analysis project Ga0209490, IMG submission 187209) | Freshwater microbial communities from Lake Fryxell liftoff mats and glacier meltwater in Antarctica - MAT-06 (SPAdes) (version 2) | ecosystem: Environmental > Aquatic > Freshwater > Ice > Liftoff...
GGAGCTAGAGACAATTACGCCGTCTGCTGCTTGCATGAGAGTGCCAATATTTTCCCAGTTCGCCCCACTGCCGATCAGTACCGGAGTTCCCTTCGCCGCTGCCAAGGCCAACTCTAGGTCTGTCAGATTGGGCGGATCTCCCGTCACCCAGCCACTGAGGATCACCGCATCCGCCAAACCCCGCTCGATCGCCTCCTGCACCGCAATAGTTAAATTGGTATTACTCAAAGGTCGGGCGTGTTTCACCAACACATCGGCAAAAATCTGCACATCACACCCCAACTCCCGGCGGTAGCGTAGTAGCTCGTGGGCTTTGCCTTCAATGAAGCCTTGATCCGTTGCCATCACCCCCGTGAGGACATTCACCCGAATAAATTGGGCTTGGGTACAGGCCGCGATCGCCATGCCACTAAGGGCATCATTGCGCAAGACATTCACCCCCAAGGGCAGGGTAACAATACTCTTCAGGCGTTGCACGATCAGGGTCATGGCACTAATCACCGCCCCATCTACATGGTCTTTGACAAAGGGAGCATCAAAGAAATTTTCGACAATAATCCCGTCCACACCACCAGCAGCTAGAGCCGTGGCTTCCTGCTCCGCTCGATCGATCACCGCCTGTAAACTCCCCCCCCAACGGGCAGAACTAGGCAAGGGCAACAGATGTACCACACCAATAATGGGATTCGGGGTTTTAAAGATTTGCTTGAGACTCACAGATATTCCTAACTAGGGCAGCTTGACGCTGGCAATATAATGATTTAATAGAAGTTTGTATACTTTTAGGATTTTAACTAAAATTGGATATCTGTTTGTCACCCAATTTAGAATTATCCCCCAGAGGATTCACAAGGATTCACGAGGATTCACTCTGGGGCTACCCCCCAAAAATCCTAAATTCTGACTGAGTTCTAAATATTAGTTTCTGAATATTACTGAATATCAGTTTAATTAAGGCTTTGGCAATGCTACCATTACCATCCTGCCATCATTAACAGAAATTTTGTGTCTGCATATTTGTCCCATATTCAATCAATATCCCTTAAGACTCAATCCTCTTTTAGCTTGGGAACAACAATAGCTACCAGTAATTGCACTTAATTGAAACTAACCTAGACTAACTGCAACTAAGCAAAATTAACTAATTATTAACTTTTGTCAAGCAAATAAAATCAACTTCTCTAAAAATTCTATGCCTAACTCTCTGACTAATAATATGCCTAATAAGCCAACGATCGCTATCTCCCATCTAGGATGTGAAAAAAACCGGATTGATACAGAACATATGCTGGGATTGCTAGTGGAAGCGGGCTATGGGGTTGATGCCAACGAAGATTTGGCAGATTATGTAATTGTGAATACCTGTAGTTTTATTGAGGCGGCTCGGCAGGAATCGGTGCGGACGCTGGTGGAGTTGGCGGAGGCGGATAAAAAAATTGTGATTACGGGATGTATGGCGCAACATTTCCAAGAGCAATTATTAGACGAAATCCCTGAAGCTGTGGCGGTGGTAGGGACGGGGGATTATCAAAAAATCGTGGAAGTGATCGAACGGGTGGAGCGGGGCGATCGACGAGTCACCCAGATTACCCAAGAACCCAGCTACATTGCCGATGAAACCCTACCCCGCTACCGGACAACTTCTGAGGGTGTGGCTTATTTACGCATTGCCGAGGGCTGTGATTATCGTTGTGCTTTTTGTATTATTCCTCACCTGCGGGGCAACCAGCGATCGAGAACCATCGAGTCAATTGTCACAGAAGCCCAACAATTAGCCGCCCAAGGTGTCCAAGAAATTATTTTAATTTCCCAAATTACAACCAATTATGGACTAGACTTGTATGGGGAGCCTAAGTTAGCCGAACTAATCAGGGCTTTAGGCAGTGTGGATATTCCGTGGATTAGAATGCACTATGCCTACCCTACGGGTTTGACGACCGTGGTCATCACGGCAATTCAAGAAACTCCCAATATCCTCCCCTATCTAGACTTACCCTTGCAACACTCCCATCCTGATATGCTCCGGGCGATGAATCGTCCTTGGCATGGGAGAGTCAACGATAGAGTGATTGAACAAATTAAAGAAGCCATTCCTGAAGCGGTGATGCGCACCACATTTATTGTGGGATTTCCCGGAGAAACGGATGAACACTTCCAACATTTGTTACAATTTGTAAAGCGTCATGAATTTGACCATGCAGGCGTGTTTACTTTTTCTCGTGAAGAAGGAACCCCCGCCTACAATCTGCCCCACCAAATTCCTCAGGAAGTAATGGAACACAGGCGTGATACCCTGATGGCGGCTCAACAGCCGATCTCTTTCCGAAAAAATCAGAATTATGTGGGTAGGGTAGTGGATGTGCTAATTGAGCAGGAAAATCCAGACACCGGAGAATTGATCGGGCGATCGCCTAATTTTTCTCCAGAGGTAGATGGGTTAGTTTATGTGCAAGGGGAAGCTCACCTAGGCACAATCACTAGGGTAAAAATTACTGATGCTGATGTTTATGATCTCTACGGTCAGACAGTTCCCCACGAGTAAACCGTGACTAGTTCACAGGTTAATCAATTTCACAAAACTAAACCAAATAAATTATGACCCTTTCATTTTCTAGCCTTGGGCTATCTGATGCGCTTGTTCAACAAGTAGAAGCTCTTGGTTTCTCTACACCAACCCACATTCAATCCCAAGCTATTCCGCAATTACTCTCTGGGCGAGATGTAGTTGGACAATCCCAGACTGGTACAGGTAAAACTGCTGCTTTTTCGCTGCCGATCTTGGAACAAATTGATATGGATAGCAAAGATGTCCAAGCCCTGATCCTGACTCCTACGAGAGAGTTGGCTCAACAGGTGACTCAAGCCATGAAAGACTTTAGCGGCATCAGCGATCGCCCTAGTAAAGATTTCCGGCGCTTACAGATCCTCACTGTTTGTGGTGGGCAATCTATGGAACGGCAAACTCGCCCTCTACAGAAGGGTGTGCATATCGTTGTGGGGACTCCGGGACGGGTGATTGATCTGCTCGATCGAGGCAACCTCAAACTAGATAACGTCCGGTTTGTAGTCTTGGATGAAGCCGATGAAATGCTGAGTATGGGCTTTATTGATGATGTCCAAAAAATCCTCGAAAGCTCTCCCTCATCTCGGCAAACCGCCTGCTTCAGCGCCACCATGCCCCGACAGATTCGTGACCTTGTCAATAGATTCCTAAAATCTCCTACCACCGTCACCGTCGACCAGCCCAAGGCAGCCCCGACCAAAATTGAGCAACGGGTATACATGATCCCCAGAGGCTGGACTAAGAGCCGAGCTTTACAGCCTATTTTGGAACTAGAAGATCCGGAAGCAGCGATCATCTTCGTGCGGACACGGGCAGCGGCAGCTGAACTCACCAGTCAACTCCAAGCGGCGGGACACAGTGCCGATGAGTATCACGGGGATCTCAGCCAAGGACAACGGGAACGCCTCCTCCACAGATTCCGCCAGCACCAAGTCCGTTGGGTAGTTGCCACGGATATTGCGGCTCGTGGTTTGGATGTGGATCACCTGACCCATGTTATTAACTACGACCTGCCCGATAGTGTGGAAACCTATATTCACCGCATCGGCAGAACTGGTAGAGCTGGAAAAACTGGGGTGGCGATCTCCCTGATTGGCTCTATGGAGCGCCGCAAGTTGCAATTAATTGAACGTCGGGTGCGTCAAGGGATCGAAGTAGTAAAAATTCCTAGTCGATCGCAGATTGAGGCAAAACGTCTGGACAATCTCCAGTCCCAACTCAAGGAAGCGCTAACCGGAGAGAGAATGGCTTCCTTCTTACCTGTAGTCCGGGAGTTGAGCGAAGAATACGATCCCCACGCGATTGCAGCCGCAGCTCTGCAAATGTTCTACGACCAAACCCAACCTAGCTGGGGTAATAGCGATGATCTAGATATTTCTGTTGATTCTCCCAAGCCTATGCTGAAGCGTCAAGGTCAATACAACGATCGCAATGACCGTAATTATGACCGCAAGGATCGCTCTGAAGTTGGTCGGGGTGGGGGCAAGCCTAGATTTCGGGGTCAAGAAATGGGCCTCAAAACCCAAGGCTAGATTTCTGAGTTAATTCTAGATTTTAGATTTAGATCGCAAGTCTGGATGCTAAAGCTAGAACGCCACTAGGAAATTCAAGAGATTCAAGGCGGGGTGTACAAGGGAAACCAACCTACATCCTGCTTTTTTTGCTAAAGTTTATTTAACTATCTAAAACTATCTAAAACCTAATTTTGATGGAAATTGTGACTGAACCAGTAACTTCTACCAACGAATTGCTTGATCTCCGGGGAACTCCCTGCCCGATTAACTTTGTGCGGACGAAACTGCGCCTTGAACGTATGAAAACAGGGGAGATTTTGGAGGTGTGGTTAGACGGGGGTGAGCCGATCGAACAGGTTCCCGATAGCCTGAAAATGGAAGGTTACATTATTTGCGAGATTGTCGATCGTCAAGAATTTTTTGCCCTCCAAGTACAATGTCCCTAACCCCAGAGATGACCACAGCGTTAACTCCAGAGTTGCAAATCCCTGATATCCTCCTAGGGACAGTGGTGGCAGTACAGGCAAATTTCTACCAAGTCAAACTAGAGCCAAGGGATTATCCAGATAGTTTGGCAGATAATTCCCTAGATAATTCAACATTTTTGTTGTGTACCCGCCGTTCTCGGTTGAAGAAAATGGGACAGCAGGTGATGGTGGGCGATCGAGTCGTGGTGGAGGAACCAGACTGGCAAGGAGGCAGGGGTGCAGTTGCCGCAGTATTGCCCCGGCGGAGTTTTCTTGATCGTCCCCCGATCGCCAATGTAGACCAAGTGTTAATTGTCTTTGCCCTAGAGGATCCTAGCCTCGATGCCTATCAGCTTAGTCGTTTTCTGGTGAAGGCAGAATCCACGGGATTAAAAGTAAATATTTGCTTAAATAAAAGCGATCTTGTGAGTCCATCAGCCATCGAAACATGGCGGCAACGCTTGCAGGGCTGGGGCTATGAACCTAAATTTCTGAGTGTCTTAAAAAACACAGGATTAGAAGAATTAAATAAAGAGTTGAGCGATCGGATCACCGTTCTGGCGGGATTGTCTGGGGTCGGCAAATCGAGTTTAATTAATTACCTAATTCCTGATACTAATCTCCGGGTTGCTGCTGTGAGTGGCAAGCTCCAAAAGGGTCGCCATACTACTCGCCATGTGGAATTATTTGATCTCCCTCAAGGGGGATTACTTGCCGATACACCGGGTTTTAATCAGGCAGATGTGGATTGTTTCCCAAGGGATTTAATTACCTATTTTCCCGAAGCGAGGGAGAGATTAGAACAGGGAGAGTGTCAATTTAGTGATTGCTCCCATTGTCATGAGCCGAACTGTGTAGTCCGGGGTGATTGGGAACGCTATGCCCACTATGTCCAATTCCTTGAGGAAGCAAATATTTATGCAGATCAAATCCATCATCAACGCCATCAGGAATCTAGCACAAAATCTAAATCAAAAAAAGGCAAACAGGGAGAAGAACCCAAGCTAGAAATGAAAAAATATCGTCAAGTTTCTCGCCGCAAACAACAACAATCTCTCCAAGATTTTCATCAACAAAATCGCTATCAAGAGCAGGAAGATTATGATTAATTGGTTGCTGGAACCCCTACAGTATGAGTTTATGCGGAATGCCCTAGGAGTAGGAATTCTCTTGGGGATTCTCTGTGCGGTGGTGGGAACTTATTTAATTGTGCGCCAGTTGGGAATGATGGCTCATGCGATCGCCCATTCAGTGTTACCGGGCTTATCGATCGCTTTTTTCTTGAAAATGGATCTATCCCTAGGGGCTTTTATTGCCGGGATTATCAGTGCTTGGATCGTGGCAGCAGTGGAATCTAAATCGAAAATCAAAGCCGATACAGCTATTTCTTTAGTTCTCTCTGGATTTCTCGCCTTGGGAGTAACTTTAATCACCACTCTCCGCAGTAAATTTGATTTATTTGCCTTCCTTTTTGGAGATATTCTCAGTGTGAGTTTTGCCGATGTGATCAGAACTGGAATAATTACTTTCTTTGTCCTATTAATGGTGAAATTCTTTTACAAGGAATTACTTTTTTATACCTTTGATCCCCTAGGAGCGCAGGCAAGTGGTTTACCCGTTAATCTGCTATATTTTGGCTTCATTGCCGTGATTACGCTCACAGTAATTGCTAGTATGCAAACCGTCGGTGTGTTGTTAGTATTGTCTCTGTTAATTGCACCGGGAGCGATCGCCTATCTCTTGGTAAAACAATTACATTTAATGATGATTATCGGCGCCTTGGTAGGAGTTATAGCCACCATTTCTGGTATGTATCTCAGCTATTATCAAAACTTACCCTCTGGGGCGGCGATCGTTTTAGTAATCTCTACTTTCTTCATCCTTACCTTTCTTTTCAGTCCCAGCCAAGGAGTATTGATCAAACGCTAAACTCCCATAAGATTCTAAGCAATTATATGGTAGTGGTGCAATGTGATGTTATCAATAACAGGAGACTAACCGTTTGACACCAAAATCACCATTTCTATGCATCACTACCCAATTATATATTGATATTCTCAAGGTAAAAGCTAACCCTTTAGTCTAATTCTAGGCTCTATAACACGAGGATCAACTCCATATCTTGCTGCTGCTTCTATCATTTTTAGTTGCAATAGTTCACTGTTATTTATTAAAGAAACTACTTTTTGAGGCTGCTTTAGATTTGTTCCTATCGCTTCCCGTAACTGTTGAGCAACGGCTCTGGCTAAGAGGGGCGGGACTGAGTTCCCAATTTGGCGAAATCCATGCCACTTTGTACTATGAAACCGAAACCAATCAGGATAGGAATGTAGTCTTGCGGCTTCCCGGACGGTAATGCACCGGGGACGATCGGGGTGAATTGGGCGAGGGGCAGTAAAGGCTCCCCGATTGCTAGGAGTCCCGGCTCTCAGTGTGTTACAAATACCATCGGGATCGAGTTTGAGAAAGCGGCTGACTTTTTCTACTTCTCCTTGGGCAGTGGCACTAAAGCGGGCGATCGAGGGGGGAGTGTGCACAGTCCCAATGCTGGAAGTAAGCAGTTTAGGATCGTATTGGCGAGGATAAGAGAAATTATTAATATCTAACTTTAATCCTCGTAAATATTTACTATATAAGCTCTGGGGTTTTTCATATTCTGCTACACACCAATCTTGTTTACTTAGTTCTTGGTATTGAGAAATATCTGGCAGGTCGGCGATCGCATCCCTCACCGTTGGGCTATCTGGTAAATCAGCAAGCTCTTGAGGAATTCTTTTTCCTTTTGCGGGTTTAGTAATTGGGGATGGATAATTAGGAAGGGCTACATCTTGACGACAACCAATTAAAAATAGTCTTTCTCGATGTTGAGGAACACCAAAATTAGCAGCATTAAGAACTTGGTAGGGTTTGAGAATTTTGTAGCCATGTTTTTCAAACTTTTCGATAATTTCTGCTACAAACTGGCGATGATTTCCTAAGGTTAAACCCTTGACATTTTCCATTACAAAATATTTAGGATTAAGGTCAATTACTAAGCGCATAAAATGCAATACCAATTGATTGCGGGGATCATCAAAAACCCGTTTACCTATTAAGGAAAAACCTTGACAAGGTGGCCCACCAAAGACGACATCTACTTCTTGATTGCCAATTTGAGATTGGTGGCGAATCTCTGCACTGGATATGTCTGTAACACTGGCACAGATGGCTGTCCACAGGGGAAAGTTGTATTCATGGGTAGCACAATGGATCGGATCGATCTCCACAGCCGCAAGAACATCAAACCCAGCCTGTTCAAAGCCCAAGGTCATTCCCCCAGCCCCGGCAAATAAATCCACGGCGATCAGTCTCTGGTTTTTCATGATCTACAACGTCTTGCTGATTATTTTTTTAACCTAATTATGCTTACTTGATTGTCGGCTTTGATATCAACATCAACGTCTTTTTTGTAATATCTGCCATAGAGTCTTAAAGGTTTCGGGGAGGGGTGCGATCGCCTCAATTAGTTCTCCTGAGACTGGATGAATTAACCTTAATTTCCATGCATGAAGAGCTTGCCCGGGTAAATTTACTCCCACATCTTTGCCATGACTGTAGGCTGGATCACCGACAATAGGATGTTTCATAAACGCACTATGGACTCGAATTTGGTGGGTTCTACCCGTTTCCAATTGGAATTTGAGCAGAGTGTAATTTCCTAATCTTTCTTGGATTTGCCAGTGAGTTACCGCCGTGCGTCCGCCCTTTTCTTCGGGGATCACTGCCATTTTTTGTCGATCGACCGGATGACGACCGAGGGGCTGATCTACAATTCCTGACTCGGTTTTTGGACAACCATAGACAATCCCTAGGTATTCCCGGTAGGCAGTTTTATCCTTGAGTTGTTGCTGGAGATGGTGGTGAGCTTGGTCAGTTTTGGCAACGGCGATCGCCCCGGTTGTATCTTTGTCTAAACGATGGACAATTCCCGGACGCAACACTCCCCCAATGGCAGCGAGGGGACAATGAGCCAGCAAGGCATTAACTAGTGTCCCTTGACTGTGCCCGGGAGCCGGATGGACAACTAAGCCTGCGGGTTTATTGAGAATAATTAAATGCTCATCTTCGTAGAGGATATCAAGGGGAATCGCTTCTGGTTGGAGATCAATGGGTACATCTGGGGGAATCACGACCGAGAGTCGATCGCCCGCCTGCACCATGGTTTTTTTCTCCCGACAGACCTGCTCATTCAGGGTTATTTGACCTGCTTCTATCAGTTTTTGGAGGCGCGATCGAGATAAATTTGGGGCTAACTCAGTAGCTTCTTGGGCAAGGTAGGCATCTAGGCGTTGGGGAGTGTGGTTGTTCCTAGGTACGAGGAGGTCGATCGGATTCATTTTTTTTGCACAGCCATTTTTACACAGCTATTTCTTATTTTACGGAGCTATTACTCAAGAATACAAATACTTACTTCCCAGAATATAGCATGGGGAAAGTTGGCACTCAAAGTTAGAGAGTGCTAGATTAAGTGCTAAATTAGGTATGGTCGTATATTAAACTAATCATAACTATGTCAAAAATTATTGCTTTCAAAGAAGAATCTCGTCGATCGCTAGAAAAAGGCATCAACGCCCTAGCCGATGCGGTGAAGATCACCCTAGGTCCCAAGGGACGGAATGTGTTGCTAGAAAAGAAATTTGGCGCACCCCAGATCGTTAATGATGGCATTACTGTGGCGAAGGAAATTGAGCTAGAAGATCCCCTCGAAAATGCTGGAGCTAGATTAATCCAAGAAGTAGCTTCCAGAACTAAGGACACGGCTGGGGATGGCACAACTACTGCCACAGTGTTAGCACAAGAAATCATCCGGGAAGGCTTGAAGAGCGTGGCGGCTGGGGTAAATCCGGTGGCTCTAAAGCGGGGAATTGATAAAACTATTAATTTCTTGATCGAAGAGATTGTCCGGGTTGCCAAACCAGTGGAAGGGAGTGCGATCGCCCAAGTTGCTACGGTGTCCGCCGGGAATGATGAGGAAGTCGGGGCAATGATCGCCGAAGCCATGGCAAAAGTTACTAAGGATGGTGTAATTACCGTTGAAGAATCCAAATCTCTCTACACTGAATTAGAAGTCGTGGAAGGGATGCAGATCGATCGAGGTTACTTGTCTCCTTACTTTGTCACCGATAACGATCGGATGCTCGTTGAGTATGAAAATGCTCGTCTCTTGATCACCGATAAAAAGATTAACTCTATCCAAGACCTGATCCCCGTCCTCGAAAAAGTTGCTAGAGCCGGAACTGCGTTAGTAATCATCGCTGAAGACATCGAAGGCGAAGCCCTTGCTACCCTGGTCGTCAACAAAGCTAGAGGGGTGCTAAACGCTGCTGCCATCAAGGCTCCCGGTTTTGGGGAACGTCGCAAAGCCATGCTCGAAGATATTGCGGTTCTCACTGGGGGGCAACTGATTACCGAAGATGTGGGCTTGACCCTCGATGCTGTCACCCTCGAAATGATGGGCGTTGCCAAGAAAATCACGATCGACAAAGATAGCACCGTGATCGTCTCCAGCAATGAACAAAGCAGCGATGTCCAAAAACGCATCGTCCAAATTCGTACAGCCCTAGAACTCACTGATTCTGACTACGACAAGGAAAAACTCCAAGAACGCATTGCCAAACTAGCTGGTGGTGTGGCGGTGATCAAAGTCGGGGCAGCCACAGAAACCGAACTCAAAGACCGGAAGCTCCGTATTGAAGACGCTCTCAACGCTACCAAGGCTGCTGTAGAAGAAGGCATTGTCCCCGGTGGTGGCACAACCTTGATTCATCTCAGTAAACAAATTGAATCCTTCAAAGCCAAGCTGGATGCCGATGAACAACTAGGAGCTACGATCGTCGCTAAATCCCTCGAAGCTCCCCTCCGGCAGATAGCTGATAATGCTGGAGTCGAAGGGGCTGTGGTGGTAGAAAAAGTCCGGGAAACCGATTTTGCCATTGGTTACAATGCGGCTACTGATACCTACGAAGACCTAATTGTTGCTGGGATTATTGACCCCGCCAAGGTGGTTCGATCGGCCCTCCAAAATGCTGCCTCGATCGCTGGAATGGTCTTAACCACAGAAGCTCTCGTCGTCGAAAGACCCGAAAAAGCTGGAGCAGCTCCAGACATGGGCGGTATGGGTGGCATGGGTGGTATGGGCGGCATGGGTGGCATGGGCGGCATGATGTAATCTCTCCGACCCATGAAACTACGTTAGCAAATTAATATTAGGTAACAGAAATAGGGGTAAACTACCAAGTCTGCCTCTATTTTTTTAGTTTTTAGTTTAATTAATTATTTTGATATTTTGTCTAGCTTATAGCCCAATCTGCCCTAGCATTTTTTTCAATATTGAGGGCAATAAATAAAGATTATCCTGTCTTTCTACTAAGCAACGCCGAGTCAGAGAATGTAGAGCATTGAGCAAGTCAGAGGCAGGCATTATATGATTTTCTAATAATTTTGCTAGGTTGATAGCCTCGTTTTCTTTTGCTAATAGGTTAACAACTTCTTTTTCTATAGCTGATAGGCGACTAAGCTGTTGTTGTAAATTATCCTTCAAATCTTCTGGCAATAACACAGTATTAATAGGCAATAAATCGGTTACATTTTCTCCTAATTCTTGCATGAGAGTGGCGACACTTTTTATCCATTGGGGATTACCTTGATAAAGGTGAATGAGTGTTTCCCAATTATTAATTTCTGCTAATCTATAATCTCTGAGTATTTCCCGTCCAGAGGTAATATCTAAGCCTTTGAGTTGTAAGCAATTAATAGGTGCATTTTGGTTTTTAATAGGAGTCATTTCTCTAGGTTGTTCCCAGCCAAGGAGGAGAAAACAGCTTTGATGAGATAGTTTTTCTATTTGTTTGAAAAAAGAGCGATATTCTTCGTAGCCAGTTTTATATTTTCCAGCTAGTTCACCACTAGAGAAAAGGTTATGAATATCATCTAAAACTATTAAGCAGCGATGTTTCTGAATATGTTTGATTAGCGATAAGGGTTTGGTATTTTGGGGTAACTCTGGATTTTCTGGTTGGGAGAAAAATTGGATTAGTTTATCTTGAAATTCTGGAAAGGTGGGGGATGATTCTAGGCTGTACCAAAGGACGTAATCAAATTCATGTTTAATCTGGTGAACAAGTTGGACTGCTAAGGTGGTTTTGCCAATGCCACTAATGCCAGTTAGGGTGATGAGACGGCTGGATTGTTTGATCCAACTGGTAAGGGTTTCTAGTTCGGATTTGCGGTTATAAAAATTACCCAACTCTGGCATTTCACTTAAATCATGATGCAAAGTTTCAGATTGTTCTGCATTAGCTTTCTCTTTGTTCTGTGGATGTAAGTCTGATGAATATCTGCCTTCTCCACAGGTATTAAAACTACCTGTTACATTTGCAAAATTTACAATATTGGAATTCTGCAATCTCTGTATTGCAGAGCGTACATTTGTTTGGCTCTTCTGAGTTTGTGGGGATAAGTGTATAATAAGATACAAATACAGGTAATGGCAGGTATGAATATATTTCTTGACAATTTGTTAAATCTACCAAATACAACCATTGAAAGTTGTCAGCAA
>Ga0209490_10005012_pt1 | contig 12131 bp, 13 predicted proteins | sample MAT06_FD_187209 | JGI IMG/M metagenome (GOLD analysis project Ga0209490, IMG submission 187209) | Freshwater microbial communities from Lake Fryxell liftoff mats and glacier meltwater in Antarctica - MAT-06 (SPAdes) (version 2) | ecosystem: Environmental > Aquatic > Freshwater > Ice > Liftoff...
ATCAATCAATTGCGTCATGATCGAAGTCATCACCATGTGGGAAGGTGCAGATACCCGAATTTTTGCTTCAGAGGTGCTTTGTTTTTGAATACCTAACTTGAAGTCGAGAATTTGAAAGCTGCCGCCACCTTCTAAAACTAAATCAAGGGCATGATTCACGATCCCTGAATCTAGTAGATGTCCTGATAACTCAATAATTCTTGATTCTAGGGAAATATGCTCATTGGCGATCGGCATTACTGGCTCAGTCACCCTTAAGGTTAGGCACTTCGCAGCCCCACCTGCCTTGAGAAATTCAGTTAAAGGGGTCTCTAAAACCGTGAAGCCCTTTTGATTTAGAATTTGCTTAAGCTCGGCACTAGCTTTATTCATGATTACCGTCGTGCCAATATTCACAGTATTACAGGCAAAATTTAGAGCATCGGGTTCACTAATAGCAATCCGTTTCTCAGCAGGTACCCGCATCTCAATAATTTGATTGGAGTAATAATCAAAAGCGGGCGGATAGTAGAGTAAGTAGCCCCCAGTTAAAGGGCAGAAGCAGGTATCTAGATGATAAAAGCGATTATCCATCAACCTTAAAGACAGCACTTCAATATCCAGCCACTTTGCCAAATAAGGATGGGAATCTAACTCAGAACGAAAGCCATAACCCGCCCATAGCCAACGTCCTTCTCGATCTAAAAGTGCATCCCCTGCCCCTTCAAAGGGTAATTCTGGAGGTAGTTCAAATACTTTAAACCCGTTTTCCTCAAACCATGCCTTAAAGTATGGTTCTTCACCTTGGCGTTCCTTGTGATAAAAGCGGCTGACGATCGCAATATCTCCCAAAATCATACCCGCATTAGCGGTGAACACTAGATCGGGGACACCCTCATGAGGTTCAATTAAATGTACTTCCGCCAAACCTTGAATAGTTTTATATAGTCCTTGCCATTGCTCCACAGCGCGATCGCGACTAGAACGATGAATATTTCCTTCCATCCAAGGGTTAATTACATAGTCAACATCGTAGTGATCGGGTGGACACATCAAGAAACTAATTGCGGCGGTCATAGAAATAAGTGAATGTGGGTTATTTGAATTTGGTTAGTGTGATGGCAAAACTATCTGCCAGTGATCTTTTAGCACTTTATCATAATGGCAGGTCACGCAAGTTTGTTGGTATCACTAAGCACAACTCAACTTATCGCCAAACTAACTTCAACGAACTTGGAACTAATTAACCATTTCCCAAAATTGGCAATCTTTGCAGGTACCCATCGGGTTCACAGCACAACGAATTAACTCAGAATGAGCATTGTATTTACATCTAGCATCACCAATTACCCAACAGCCATTGACCAAGCTAGTTTCCGCAGGCATATTTGTAACTTGGACTTGGATCACCATGCTGCATAGACGATACTGCCCTGACTTAAGTTGGTAACGGTGCTTTCTTTCTAGGACTTTATATGCTTTACCCTCAATTTCCAAGTAATTACCTGGTTGGGGAATCCAATCTAGAAATAATTTGCCCAAAGATTTAGTAGAAGATGAAATCAGAACTTCAGTAGGTAGAGATAACTGTTCCATTAAAAATGCTTGCAATTCATTAAGAACTATTGACATTGGAGTTGAACTGACTATTCAGGATACCCTTAACAAAATCAAGAGAAAAACAAGATAGTCTGGCAAAGTTGTATGATTTAAATAGTAACAATACTTTAATAAAACTTAAAGTGAGCTTGGTACTTAACCTTTCACACCACATACATATTTACTCAGGATATTCAATTAGGAGAATATAATGGCATTTGAACTTCCCTCTTTACCCTACGCAAAAGAAGCTCTGGAACCTTACATATCTGCTCAAACCCTAGAATTTCACTATGGCAAGCATCACGCAGGTTATGTAACCAATCTTAATAACCTGACTAAAGATACAGAGCTTTCTGAAAAGTCTTTGGAAGAAGTCGTAAAAAGCACCTATTCTGATCCTGCAAAAGTTGGCATCTTTAACAATGCTGCTCAGGTTTGGAATCACACTTTTTATTGGAACTCAATGAAGGAAAAAGGCGGCGGCGCACCTACTGGAGCACTAGCAGCTAAAATTGATGCGGATTTTGGCAGTTTTGAAAAATTCAAAGAAACCTTTAAGGCGACTGGAGTTGGTCAATTTGGTAGCGGCTGGGCTTGGCTAGTTTTAGATCATGGCACATTAAAAATTACCAAAACTCTAAATGCCGAAAACCCTGTAGTTCATGGGCAAACACCTCTACTGACGATGGATGTATGGGAACACGCCTATTACCTAGATTATCAAAATCGTCGTCCAGACTATGCTCAAACCTATTTGGATAGTTTGGTTAACTGGGATTTTGCTGCTCAAAACTTTGCGGCTGCAGTCTAAAACATCGTCCTAAAATCTAGCTCTCATTTTTAAACTCTAAGTTTAGAGAATTTTTAGGTGAGAGCTTTTTAAACAGTTTTCTGTTATTATTACAATCTACCTAAATCCCATCGTTAAAGACTAGGTAACGAGAGGCAAGTAATTTTTTTTAAGCTACAAAAGCCTCTCTTTAAGTTTTTATTTAGATGGAAGGGTATTAACTGGGCGGATGGCGGAATTGGTAGACGCACTAGACTCAAAATCTAGCGAAGAGATTCGTGAGAGTTCGACCCTCTCTCTGCCCATAATCAATATTAATTACTAACAATCTGTGCCTAGACTGCGTTTAGCTGTAATCTGTGACTATCTTGAAGAAGGCTGGCATAGTATGGACTTGTGTGCGGATATGCTGATTACATATTTGAAATTAGAGCATAGTCAGAATTTTGAGGTTATTAAAGTTTGCCCAAAATTTAAACCCAGATTACAATTGCTGCCGTGGCTGGGAAAAAAGAAAGCTGCCTTTAATTTCGATCGCCTGATTAATCGGTTTTGGGACTATCCTAATTATTTAAAAACTAGGGTTAAGGATTTTGATCTATTTCATATTGCTGATCACACCTATTCCCAAATGGCTCTGGTTTTGCCAAGCGATCGCACAGGAATTTTTTGTCATGATATAGATGCGTTTCGCTCAGTTTTAGAACCAGATCAAGAGCCTCGTCCTTGGTGGTATAGATTCATGTCTCAACGGATTCTAAAGGGATTCAAAAAAGCTAGTATTGTTTTTCACACGACATTAGAAATTAGAAAGCAGATAGAGTATTATCAAATTATTGGTTCTAATCGCTTGGTACAGGCAAGTTTAGGGATTTCCGAAGACTTTGTACCTAAGTTAGATTCATCAGATTTATTGAATTCAAACACAGGATTTCTACCTTTTTTCCTTCATGTCGGTAGCTGTATTCCTCGCAAACGTATTGATATTTTATTAGAGGTATTTGCTCAAGTTAGAAATTTATATCCTGATTTTAAGTTGGTAAAAGTTGGTGGTGAATGGACGGATTCGCAGCGATCGCAAATTCAAAACCTAAACTTAGAGAACTCCATTATCCATTTACATAATTTGGAACCTAAAGAAATAGCTGACCTCTATCGCCAAGCCACAGCCGTATTAGTAACCAGTGAAGCTGAAGGGTTCGGGCTGCCAGTAATTGAAGCTCTTGCCTGTGGAGCAGTTGTAGTTGCTAGTGATATTCCCGTCTTACAAGAAGTGGGAGGAGAGGCAGGTATTTATTGTTCTATTGCTAATTTATCTGACTGGATAGAGGCGATCGCTCTTGTAATTAAAAAGTCTGAACAGGTTCCGAATTTAAACCAGAGGTTAGCGCAGGCACAAAAATATTCTTGGTCTAATCACGCTGCGATCGTGGCACAGGCTTATTTAAAAATTAAGGTAGAAAATTAACGACGATAGTCAAGGGCGGTGTCTTGGAGATTGGAACTGCGATCGCTGATGAACTCAGAATTCAAAACTTTAAAAAGAAGAGGATGGGAGTCTATACCCAACCTCAGAAAATAATCAATTAATTGACTCTATTTACTAACCAGTTAACTAGGCAGTAAGAAATGTTTTCTTAAATTCGGCGATCGCTTCTTTTAAGATTCCCTCTGCTTCCTCCCCAATTTTCTTTTCAGCCTTAACTAGTTCCGCATACTTAGGCTTGCTTGTCGCCAAGTAATTGCGTAACCCCTTATTAAAATCTGTCACTTTTGCCACAGGAATATCATCTAAATAGCCATTGATAGCAGTATAGATAATTGCCACTTGATCACTAACTATTAAAGGTGAATATTGAGGCTGCTTAAGCAATTCCCGTAATCTTTGCCCACGAGCCAGTTGATTTTGGGTGGTTTTATCTAAATCCGAAGCAAATTGGGCAAATGCCACTAGATCGTCATACTGCGCTAATTCCAGCTTAATCTTACCTGCCACTTGCTTCATCGCCTTAATTTGGGCGGCGGAACCAACACGGGATACAGAAATCCCTGGGTTAATGGCAGGACGAATCCCAGAGTTAAAGAGGTCAGAAGATAGGAAAATTTGACCGTCAGTAATAGAGATGACGTTGGTGGGAATATATGCAGATACGTCACCCGCTTGGGTTTCAATAATTGGTAAAGCGGTCATCGAACCCCCACCTAAATCATCACTGAGTTTAGCGGCACGTTCTAGCAGACGAGAGTGAAGATAAAATACATCTCCAGGATATGCCTCACGACCGGGAGGACGACGTAATAGCAAAGACATTTGACGATATGCTTGGGCATGTTTTGATAGATCGTCATAGATTACCAAAGTTGCCTTACCCTGATACATAAAGTATTCAGCCAAAGATGCGCCAGTATAAGGTGCTAAGTATTGAAGGGTGGCTGGATCGTTAGCATTTGCGGTAACGACGATTGTGTAATCTAATGCGCCATTTTCTCTAAGAATATTCACGACGCTAGCGACGGTGGAACCTTTCTGTCCGATCGCTACATAAACACAAATACAATCTTCACCTTTTTGATTAAGAATCGTATCTACAGCAACAGCCGTTTTTCCAGTTTGGCGATCGCCAATAATTAGCTCTCTTTGACCACGTCCTACAGGAATCATGGCGTCAATAGCTGTAATCCCAGTTTGAAGAGGCTCAAATACTGACTTACGGGCAACAATACCAGGGGCAGGAGATTCAATCAAACGGAACTCAGAACTTTTGATTTCACCTTTGCCATCAATAGGACGAGCTAGAGCATCTACAACTCTACCGATAAAGGCATCACCTACAGGGACTTGGGCAATTTTACCAGTGGACTTTACGGAGCTACCTTCAGCGATTTCGCGTCCAGCCCCCATTAAAACTACCCCAACATTATCTTCTTCAAGGTTTAAAGCGATACCGATGGTACCATCTTCAAACTCTAGCAATTCCCCTGACATTGCTTTTTCTAAGCCATAGACACGAGCAATGCCATCTCCAACTTGGAGAACTGTTCCCACATTGGAAACTTGCAACTGCTCATTGTATTGCTCAATTTGTTGCTTGATAATGTTACTAATTTCGTCTGGTCTAATAGCTGCCATAGTTTTTTACTCAATACTTTTACTCAATACTTTTACTCAATCTGAGTTTTTTAGATTTTTGGGCGCTAAATACCAACTTTTTAATGATATTAGAAGGATATTAAAGCGATCGCCTGATAGAACAATTAATTAAACATTTGACATTAAACCAGCGGTCAAACGTCGCAACTGCCCTCTAATACTGGCATCAATGACTTGAGAGCCAACTTTTATAATTACCCCACCGATTAAGTCAGGATTAATTTTAATTGCTAACTCTACACTCTGAAAACCAGTTAGTTCCTTTACCTTCTGTTTTAGAGTTTCCTGTTGATCTGCGGTTAGTACTACAGCTGTAGAAATTTCAGCTAAAGCCACTTGATTCATTAATCGTAGAAGTGCTTGAAACTTTAAGCAAATTGCTTCTAAAAATAAAATTCGCCGCCGCTCAACTAATAAACCCAAAAAGTTTGCGACAAAGGGATTAACCCGATCTGCAAATAATGAATTCAGTAAATCTTTTTTTACACTTTCAGGAATCAAAGGAGAACTTAATAATTTCCTAAGGTCTTCAGATTCTGTCAGAGTAGTCAAAATAGATTGAATGTCATTACCAAAGGTGTCAACTAGATTTTGCTGCTTGGCAACTGCTATCAGGGCTTCAGCATACGGTTCAACAATTGACTGACTAAAATTCTTCATTTTGACTCTCCACTAACTAGAAGACTAATACTGCGATCAACCAACTCTTGTTGAGTACTTTCAGATAAGCCTTGATCAAAATAGGCTTTCACCTGTAGAAGTGACTTCTGAACTACCTGTTGGCGCAGTTGCATAATTACTCTCTCTTGTTCATTCGCTAAGTCTTGGGTTGCAGAACTTTTTAGTCTTTTAATATCTTCAGCAATAGTTGCCAAAATAGCTTCACCGGCAGTTTTAGCATTAACCTCGGCTTGCAGTCTTAAGCGATCGCATTCCGCTTGAACTTCAGCTAACTTTTTCTGTTTATCGCCCAATTCCTCCGCAGCCTTAAGTTTACGAGACTCTGCATCTTTAATTGCGGATTCAATATTAGCGAGACGCTCAGATAAAATTTTACCCAAAAAGCCCCGACCAGAATAAATTAGCAAAGCCAGAATAATCAGGATATTAATCAAGTTAGTTTGAAAAATATCAGTATTAATGCCAAAACCCGAATGTTCTGCAGTCTCAGTGGCAACTAAAAATCCACTAAATGTAAATAAATTATTAATCATATTTTTCTGAGCTATTTCACCAGATTTCCGAGTAGCTTCTCTAAAATTTGGCGGCTGAGTACATCTACTTGGGTATCCAAAACAGCCATTGCCTCTGATTTTTGTTTTTCAATTTCCGCTTTAGCTTCAACAATTTGAGATTGAGATTCCGCTAAGGTAGCAGCAATCTGTTCAGAGCGAATTTTATTTGCATCACTTTGAGCAGCTAAAAGCATAGCTTGAGAAGATTTGCGGGTTTCAGCTAATTCAACTTCATATTGTTTTGCTAATGACTCAGCTTTCTCTAATCGCTCCTTTGCATCGGCTATATTGGTGCGCACGTAATCATTGCGATCGTCAATAGCTTTGGTTAAGGGCTTAAAGAAAATATTATTTAAAATCACTATTAAAATCAATATCTGCACTGCCATAATCGGCAAGGTCGCATCAAAGTCAAACAAGCCACCTTTAGATTCTGCGGACTCAACCGCTAGTATAAATGTTGAGTAAAGTGTCATGGGATTTAGGTAGCAAGTTAAGTATTTTCAGTGGATAGCAATCTCAAGAAGTTTCCGTAGATCGCTATCCCGATTAGACCGAAAAACTAAGCAGCAAAAGGGTTAGCAAATAATAGAACTAAAGCTACAACTAACCCATAGATAGTTAGAGCTTCCATGAAAGCTAAACTTAATAGAAGGGTACCGCGAATTTTGCCTTCAGCTTCAGGCTGACGAGCAATACCCTCTACAGCACTACTGGCAGCATTACCTTGACCAATGCCAGGTCCAACGGATGCCAAGCCAATAGAGATACTGGCAGCGATAACAGAAGCGGCGGCAACTAATGGATCCATAATGTTTTTCCTTTTAATTTAAGTGTAATTGGTTATTTAGAATTATCTTGCTAGGTGTTTTACCTAACTAGTCAACTGAGCTAGTGATGCTCATGCTCTTCTTCACCGTGTCCTTCGATCGCTTCACCGATGTAAGAAGCTGCCAGGGTCGAGAAAATTAGAGCTTGAATTCCACTGGTAAAAAGCCCTAAAATCATTACAGGCAACGGTACAAATAGTGGCACCAAAAGCACGAGAACTCCAACCACTAACTCGTCTGCTAATATATTGCCAAACAGACGGAAGCTAAGGGAAAGAGGTTTTGTGAAATCTTCTAAAACCCATAATGGGAGTAGGAATGGCGAGGCTTGAACATACTTGGAAAAGTAGCCTAAGCCCTTGCGGCTGAGTCCAGCATAAAAGTAGGCTGCTGATACTAGTAGAGCTAATGCAACTGTAGTATTAATGTCACCAGTTGGAGCAGCCAACTCACCTTCAGGAATCTTAATTAATTTCCAAGGAACCAAAGCTCCAAGCCAGTTAGAAACAAAAATAAATAGAAACAAGCTGCCAACAAAAGGCACCCAAGGACGATACTCTTTTTCCCCAATTTGATCCTTGGCAATACCTTGTACGAACTCAAGTCCATATTCCATGAAGTTTTGAAAGCCAACGGGAATACGTTGAATGTTACTGGTGGCGATCGCCGAAGCTAAGACCAGAACCCCGATTACAATCCAACTGACAATTAGAACTTGACCATGAACTTCAAAGTTACCGACTTGCCAATAGAAGTGTTTTCCAACTTCTAAGGCAGCAAAATTTGCGAATTGAGGGGATGACAATAATTGATTAATCATATTTATATTTGCTTATCTTTAGCCTAATAAGTAAGGCTTCATCGGTAATAACTAATTATCTTGATTTAATTTAGGATAAATCGTTAAATTTGCAGTACCAAGCCTAGTTAAGAAATTGATTTCGGGACTTGCACAAAATCCTGAGCCAAATAAACTAGGATTGACACTTTGTAGGTCATAAACCCCAAAAAAATCGGCAGAACTTGTAACTGCTCAAGGCGGGCTGCTAAAATCATTACACCTATAAATACACCCAAACGGGAGAAACCAAGGCGACTTCTTTGCTTACCCAATTCGTCAACACTTTGCGCTAACATTTTTAAGTAAACCACACCAGTGCACGCACCTAATAAATAATTTAGAGCAACTTTTAATCCGTAGAAACTACATACTGCCAAAAAAATTATGCCCGATAGGACTAAAGTAATAATAAAAATCTTAGATTTTAAGCTCTCGTAATCATCTACCGCATTTTTTGATAGAGAAGATTGATTACTAGAAGCTAAAATTTCGCTAGATTTTTTTAACTCTTTATTTTTAGCAGGAAGAACTTTCAAGGAATCTAAGCACTGTGAATAATCTTTCCTAGCTAGCATATCACGCAGGGTGCAACACAATATTTGAATTTGGTTTTGAATTTGGCAATTATTTTGAATCACCAATGGTATAAATTCCAAACTAAAAGACTAAAAGTGGTAATATGTCGAAGAATTTTCCTGTAAATACCCTGCAACTATGGTCAGACACTTCGGCACAAAAATATTTTTTGCTTTTGTCCTCTCTCTAGGAACTTTAGCTTCCGACATGGCAATAGCACAGCCAAAACCCAATGACCCGCCTCGCCCTTCTGTCCCTAATACATTAGATGTTAGTGTTTTTAGCATAGCGGGAGCAGATCGCTTAGTTTCTGAAGCAATGGAAGCTGCGGGAAAACAAAACTATGATTTAGCTACCACAAAACTCCAAGATGCTCGGCAGATATATAATCAGCTGTCCAATTTTTATCAAGATCTTAATGGTAGTTTTACGGGCTTAGATAATCGGATTGCAGACTCCCATCGCCAAAAAGCTTTGCAATCTGCTCAGTTGAGAGATAAAACTACGTATCAGCTAGCACTGGTATATAGAGCTAAAAATCAGCCAGAATTAGCCATTCCGCTTTTAGTGCAGCTAGTTAGAAGTCAACAACCTACTAGAGATTTGGGTAAGCAAGCTTATCAACAGCTATTTGAGCTAGGATTTGTAGAGGAGATTTTCCCTAGAGCTTCTACGACAACGGTTACTCCTCCCAAACCTTAATTAATACTTATATCCCTATAAGTGGAAGTTCCGAAAAATCCAAAGTCTTTAGAGCTTATGTGAAAAGCTGATAGAAAAGACTTTGGAAAGTGTATTATTTGAACTAGGTCAGGCTTAAAAAGCTCTTCCCATGCATTCACCAGGTTGGCAATATCCACAAGTAGGGGAAGCTATTCTCTGTCCGTCTTGATATCCCATTAAATAGATGGTTTCCGCAAGTTTGGTGCTAAGGTTAGTAAGGGCTAGGGCAATGTATGGATCTAAGGGTTCAGTCACATCCATGTAGAGTTTTTCGATTGACCTTAGTAGTGCTTCGGGAGTTTGCATTGCATTTTGATTGATCATTTGATTCTCCTCATTAGTATTCAGGACGTATTCGGATTGTTAGCAAATCGCAGGCATTTTAGAGAAATAAGGATTAGGTCGATTTCTCTGTGTGATCACCTTACTTCAGGTTTGTATAGAATGGCATCTCTACTTTGACTGATTTTTGGTGTGGTCACTATAGACCTAAATATAGCGTTGAATTATTAACAAATTGTAACTAGATATACGATCTTTATCAAATTGTGCTAAAGCTGAGATGACGATTACTGTTTAGATAGATAAGGATTTTTTATGGCTACCAGTCGTAGAGTTGCCCGCGTGGCAGAGTTGATTAAGCGAGAAGTTAGCGTCATGCTCCTCCAAGAAATTAAAGATGATCGAGTCGGTGCGGGTATGGTTAGTGTGACGGAGGTTGATGTTTCAGGGGATTTGCAGCATACGAAAATTTTTGTCAGTATCTATGGGACAGAGGAGGCAAAAACTGAAACCATGGCAGGTTTAGCCGCAGCTACAGGATTTATTCGTCGTGAAATTGGTCAAAGGTTAGCTTTGCGTAGAACTCCAGAGGTAATTTTTCAAGAGGATCGCTCCTTTGAACGGGGAAGTAAGGTTCTATCACTGCTAAATCAACTAAGTCGAGAGCGAGAAACTAAAGTGGATCTTGATGAAGCTGAAGAGGTTTTTGAAAATAAGCCACAAACTGGTATTGATATAAGTGCTGACAGTTAGAATATATTCCTTGGGGAAATTGTTAAGTATTGGTTGTTATTCAGTAATTGAAGTTTGTAATCGAAATTGATAAATGCAGCAAATATTACTAGGGTTAAGTAATTTTTCGGGGCGGTATCGTAAGCAGTTTGTAGCTGGATTAATTACCTTGATTACCTCAATGGGAATTTTGGGATTACGGGAGTTGGGAGCATGGCAAGCTATAGAACTCAAAGGTTTCGATTATTTATTTCAACTCCGTCCTCAAGCATCCATTGACGATCGCCTTATAGTTGTGGAAATTAGTGAAGATGACATTCAACGTAAAGGTAAATGGCCTTGGTCTGATCAATTATTTGCTGATTTAATTAATAAAATTAATGATGCTAATGCCGTAGTCATTGTAGTTGATAAATATCTAGATATTCCGATTGGTGAAGGTCGCAAAAATTTAGTCGAAGCAATTAAAAAAGCGAAGAATGTTGTTAATGTTACTTTCCTAGAGCAAGCAGACCGTAGGGGCATTGAAATTGGTAAAGACTTAGCTGATATTAGTTATCAAGGATTTGCAAATTTTGTTACTGATGCTGGATTGGTAGTACGCAGAGCTTTGATTGCAGTTGATTATGATTCCTTGGGTTTGCAAGCAGTAAAACTATATTTAGCAGCAAAGTCTAAGGCAACTATTGATTTTGATCCAAATAATCAGTCATTTGCAATTAATCAAAACTCTAAAAGTCAAATAATTCCTAGAGTTCAAAAAAGTTATGGGGGCTATCACAATATTGATGCTAATGGATATCAGGTTTTATTAAATTATCGAGGCAAAGAAAGATCGTTTAAACATATTTCGGCTGTAGATTTATTACAAGGCAAAATCAAACCTGAGGTTCTAAGCGATCGCATTGTTTTAATTGGCGTGACAGCAGTTAGTGTTAAAGATAGTTATTCCACCCCTTTTAGTACAGGGCAAGATACAGGGATTATGTATGGAGTTGAAGTTCATGCCAATGTTATCAGTCAGTTACTATCAGCAACCCTTGACGATCGCCCATTTATTCAAGTTTGGGGACAAATATGGGAATCTGTATGGATTGTGACTTGGACATTTATAGGTGGGACTTTAGCCATATTTTCACCTAATGTTTTAAGAAATTTAGGAATTTTGGCGATCGCTGGCACAGGATTAAGTGGAGTTGTTTATTTGGCGTTTCTTAATGCTTTATGGATTCCTTTTTTTCCAGCGATCGCGGGTTTAATCCTAGCCAATACCCTAGTTGTTAGTTATGAATTTTCTACAGAACAGGCAGATCGACAGCTACTGATGGGGATTTTTTCTCGCCATGTTTCTAAGGAGTTAGTAGAAATTATTTGGGACAAACGGGATTTA
>Ga0209490_10005013_pt1 | contig 12130 bp, 7 predicted proteins | sample MAT06_FD_187209 | JGI IMG/M metagenome (GOLD analysis project Ga0209490, IMG submission 187209) | Freshwater microbial communities from Lake Fryxell liftoff mats and glacier meltwater in Antarctica - MAT-06 (SPAdes) (version 2) | ecosystem: Environmental > Aquatic > Freshwater > Ice > Liftoff...
TTGGTTGACGGCGATCAGAGCGTGTGAAGAACTCACACGCTCTCGCGACGCGAAGCGTCGCCACATGAATCTGAGAGCCCAAAGGCTCGATTCCTTCACACGCTCCGAGAGCCTGTGAAGAATTCACGGGCGACGCGCTGCGGAGCGGCGCAGATGGTATCTGGGAGCGTGTAGGCTCGATTCCTTCACACGCTCTCAGAAGGAGAAACCGACCGACAGGTGCATCACGGCGTCGGACTCGCCCTCGTCGGGATCGGGATTCACTGCGCCATCCAGTCGGATCGGACCGATCGGCAGCAAGTAGCGCAGGCCGACCCCGATCCCCAAACCCGGATCCGTGAACGCGAAGAGGTCGTCGCTCTCGAGTTCGACCGTGCCTGCATCCACGAACACGGCGACTTGGAATCGACGTCCGAGCCCCTGCCGGACTTCCACCGTTGCGGTCGTCGAGGCTTCACCACCGATTGGTGAACCGTTCGAATCCTCGGGGCCGAGTTCGCTCTCGCGGAAGGACCGCACGCTGTTCTCGCCGCCGTTGAAGAACCGTTCCTGGATCGGGATCTCGTCCGTGCCACCGATGGGCATGATCCAGCCGATGCGTGCCGACAGAGCGAGTGTCGTGCGCGCGGCGAGCGGCACGAAGCGTGCATGTTCGAGACGGAGACGCACGAATTCGACCTCGGATCCGAGCACATCCGCGGAAATGTCCGCGCCCCCGCGCGTGAGCTGTCCGCGGTGCGGATCGTCGAACGCATCGCGCGAGTCCCACGTCGGTTGGAACGAGATCTCGGAAATGCCCACGTCGTCGTCGACCGCCGGCGCATCGACTTCGACATCGCGGGCCTCGCTCTGACGGTACTGCCAGTTCGCGCGCACGCTCCATTCTTCGCCCAACCGCCACGACGCGCCGAGTTCTACGCCGCGTTCGAGGCGCTCGAAGGACGGCTCTTGCCGTCGATTCCAGAACACCGAAGCGGTAGCCGTCGCGCTGCTTCCGAGGATCCACGGATCGATCAGAGAAAGTTCGGCGCGCTGCGCGAGCTCGCCGACGGTCGCCGTGAGGTCGGCGATGCGTCCCGTCCCGAAGAGATTCTTCTGGCGCGCTCCGAAGCCGAGTCGCAAGCCCTCGTAGGACCCGTATCCCGGCTCGACGTGGAACTCGCGCGCCGGCGCTTCCACCACGTCGACCACGACATCGCGAGTCTCCGCGCCATCGACGACGTGCGGCGGATCCGCGGCGACGACCGCCACGTCGATGGAGTCGAAGAGCCCTGAGCGCGAGAGATTCTGGATCGTCGCAAGGAGGAGGGAGCGTTGGTACCAAGCGTCCGTTTCGAGTTCGACACGGCTCTCGAGGAAGCTGGCGCGCGTCGCATCGCCACCTTGGATGCGCACGACTCCGATGCGCACGCGAGGGCCGGGATCCACGTCGAACACCAAGACGACCGCGGACGGATCCTGGTCGGACTGTTGCCCGGCGACCTTCGCGTCCGGGTATCCATGCTCGCCGAGGACGGCACCGATACGGCCACGCAAATGTCGGCTGACGCGTTCCGTCCACGGTTTGCCGAGAAATTCCTTCACTAGAGAATCGAGGGTCGGAGCGGGAATGCCCTCGGGTCTCGCTCCCGACGCGAAGCGGATGTCGACCTGCGCCAACTCGTGCAGTGGACCGGGCACGACCGCGACAGTCACGACGGCCTCGGAGCCATCGGCGCTGAAGACGACGCGTGGCTCGGCGGCCTCCGCGCGGGCATACCCTCGTTCGCGCAGCCACGCCACGAGCGCACGGACCCCGGCGGAGACGGCGCGCTCGGAGTACCAGGAGTCCTGGACGCCCGTTCGCAGGATTGCCCGCGCCGCCTCGCGCTGCGCCGCGTCCACACCGTCGAGCTCCAGGGTCGTGATCCGAGTCCGCACACCGAGGTTCGCTACGAACCGAGCGATGGGGCGCGTGCCCTCATCTGTCACGAGCGCCGATTCGACGCGCGCCTCGCGGAAGCCTCGGGATTCGAGGAGCAATTCCAGCTCGAACGCCGCGTCGTCGAGCACGGGGCCGTGCGACGACTCGCTGGCGAACTCCTCGAAGAGGTACGCGATGCGCTCGATCGCTTCGGACCTTTCGACGGCGGCGAAGCCCTCGAACTCGAGGTCCACGTCCTCAGGGGGGGAAGATCCACCGAGCAGCGAGCAGCCCGCCGTGAAGAAGATGAGCACGGTGGCGAGCAGCGCACGCGTCCCGGCGGCGGGGCCGGCTCTCATGGCACCCGCAGTACGAATCGCACGCCCATGTTGACCCGGTCGTAGATGTCGCGCTCGCCGCGCAAGTACACGGTGCGGCCCGCGCCACGGCTGGGTCCCGTCAAGCGGAAGCGCACCTCGATCGTGTCGGCGCCCGTCTGCGTGACGTCGCCGCCGGTGGAAAGTTCCATACGGTCGGCGAAGTTCTCGCCTGCGTCGCCGAACCACTCGTACGCGATGTCGCGCGCGACGTGCGTGGCGACTTCACCGAACACTCGATCCTGGTCGAGGCCCAATCCGCGCGATCCGGGCTGGCGTCCGGCGAGGAGCAGCAGCGCGAGATCCTCGTGAGTCGCCGGCGGAATCGACGTGAGCTCGACGACGGGATCGTCGGTCGTGCCCGTGACTCGCGCGCGCACTTCGTAGCCGCTCACTCGACCTTCGGCGGCGAGGTCGATACGCGCTCGACCCGGATCGTCGGCGTCGAAGTCGACGCGACCGCGCGTGATGTCGAGCTTGGATGCCGGCAGGGCCACGCGCCCCGCGACCAGATCGAGCGAGCCCGCGAGCGTCGGCGCCGCGCCGGTCAGGAGTTCGGCCTGAAAAAGCGGCGTGCGTACGCGGACCGGCTTGTCTGAGTGCACGTCGAGCTCGAGGGTCATCGCATCGAACGGCGCTTCACGGATCGGCGGGAGTTCGAGGATGCCTGAGCTGCCAGCGTCGCCGGACTTCGATTCGAAGAGCGATCGCAGCGTGCCCAGATCGAGACGCTGCTCGAAGCGCGCCTCGCGCAAGGCCGCAGTTCCGGAAAGAACCAGTTGGTGCCAAGGACCACGGATGGAGAGTTCGACATCCGAGCGCAGAGAGACCTCGGCGCTGCGCACGAGCGGCACGCTCTTGCCCGTCACGGCGAGATCGAGCACCGGCTCGGGCCCATCGATCGCGACGAAACCGGTCCAAGTAATGTCGCCGCCGCCGAAAGTCCCGTGTGCTGTTCTGATCAAGACGCGCTGTCCGCCGAGCACGAGGTCGAGTTCGAGTCCGGCAAGCGTCGGCAGCGCCGCGCCGAGTTTGACGCTGCCGTTCGAGAGACGCACGTTGCCGACGACGACCGGGTCGCTCATCGACCCGGTGAGGCGTACATCGGCCGCGAGAGCCCCCGAGGTCCGTCTCAAGACTTCGAGCGCATCCGCGAGCGGCGACAGGTCGGGCGCGTCGACGTGCAGAGCGAGGTCGAGAGGCGCGAGGACGACATGGTCGAACTCCGCGCGTGTGAGACGATCGAGATCGAAGGCTACGGCCGCCGTACCACTCGCTTCGATCCTCAGAGCGGAGGGCAGCGTGACCACGCACGACTCGATCGTGACGACGTCGCTGACGATCGCCGTGACCGCGACGTCGGCGCCGGAGACGCGCACCGCTCCGACCGCGTCCTCGATCTCCAGGTCGTGTGCACCAAGATCGATCCGTCCTCGCGGTGCGCGCCATGTCCCGCCGAGCTCGACCACGGCGCGTGACGATCCACGAACTCGGAAACCGCCGGGCAGCGGCGCGTCCGCGAGATCCGCGACGTCCGCGGTGAGAGTCAACGCGAGGGGGCCGTCGCGTCCTCCATCCGGCGTGTGACCGAGGGCAACGGACGCGGCACCGTCCAGCACCAACGTGCCGGGGACAGCGAGGCCGAACGCGCGGAGGATCCGCCCGACGCGCGCAGCGGTGAGCTCGGCATCCACGCACCAGCCTTCGTCGTAGCGAGCTTCGCGCAGCCTCACGGCCCCATCGCCGCCGGCGAGTTCGAGAGTTCCGATGTCGAGTCGGCCATTCCTGATCTCGAGCGTTGCCGGTCGCGCCAGAGAGACCGAGCCGTACAGGGCTTCGAGGTCGCAACGGTCGATCCGCGCCGCGAACGAGGTCGTGCTCTCGATGTCGACGCGCCCGGCTGCACGGACGGTGCCGAGGAGCGGTAGCAAGAGTTCGAGGGACTCGACGTGGATCGCGGCGCCGTCACCGCGCGCTGTGAGTTGCGCGAACGCGATGTCGAGGCCCGCGACGCGCAGGCCCTCGCACTCGGCCAAGAGCTCGCCCGTCGGCGCCGTGAACGGACCGTCGAGACGCGTTCGCACGCGTGCGCGGCCGGTGATCCACGCGGAGTCCAAACCGATGGCTCGTCCGAACGCCTCGAGGTCCGGTGCATCCATGTCCAGGGTGAACGCGTCGAAGCGGCGTTCCGCGAGACGAATCGAACCGGTCCCGACGAGGGTCGACGCACCCGCGCGTGCGTCGAGTCGCTCGATCGCGAGCACGCCCTCCGCGATTCCGGCGCGAAGCGTGAGCTCCTCGATCGCGATGCCGCGTACGACCGCGTCGCGTGCTCGCAGCGCGATGCGAGCCACCACACCGCGCGGCCCGGTGGCGAGACGCACGGATCCCGCGAGAGATCCTTCGATACCGAGCTCGCGCGCGACGTCTGTGGGGAGGAGCAGCCGCGCGAGCCCGGCGCTGTCGGGCGATCGCACCGAGAGCTCGATCTCGGTCGAGGGATCGGCCAACGCGAGGCGCGGGCCCGTTGCGAGAGGAATGTGCGTCGCGCCGATTTCGATGCGATTCGGACCGATGTCGACGGTGCCGCGTTCCACCGCGAGCCATCCGTCCGCGAGCGTCACTCGGGCGCGCACGCGATGCGGCGGTGCATCCTTCGGTGGGGCCAGGCTCGCGTCGAGTATCGCGGCGAGATCCGTGAGGTCCGCGTCGAGGACGACGGTCGCGCGCTGGAGGAACTCGCACTCGAAATCGGTATCGCGCGGTACCGAGGCGTGGGGGATCTCCGCCGCGTTCGGACCCGAGAGGACGAGCGTGCGCTCGACCTGGAATCGCCGCTCATCGGCCAGGAATCGGCCCGTGAGCGCGTCCGCGGAACGCCCCAGAATGAGCGGATCGATGGCGCTGACCTCGAGGTCGGCCGTGAAGCGCTCCGGCGCATCGAGCGGCAGCACGCACACTCCGCGTGCCGTCCACGAACCGCCGTACTGGTCCGTCTCGAGGCCGAGGAGGTCGAGCAGAGGCGCGACGTCGACGTCCATCAACGCGCCGCGGAACGCCAACTCCCGGTCCCGCGACCGCACTTCCAGATCGACCTCACCGAGCGGCGTGCGCGCCTCGACGCGAGCCGTGAACTCGCCGTCGGGCAAGGACTCGTAACGTGCCGTGCGGATCTCGAGTTCGTCACCGAGTCTTGCGGTCGTGATGACGATCTCGTCCGGCGACAGAGTTGCTTCGAGGGTCAACGCACCGCGCATCGATTCCGTCGATGCGGTGAGGTCGAGTTCGTCCGCGGTGATGAGCAACGCGCGCTCGCTCCCTCCCGGCTGCCCGAACTCCACGCGTGCGCCCGCTAGCCTCGCGTATCGGTTCGCGGCACGCACCAGGACATCCGCGCGTCCGATCTCGAGTCGCGGCAACTCGCGCAGGATCGTGAGGTCGAGGCGCGTCGCACTCTCGTCGCGGGTGGAAGCCGGCACGCGCTCGAGATCCAGCTCCGCGCGCACCGAGGCGGCCTGCACGGAATTCACCGGGAGCCCGTGGTTCCAGAGCGCGCTCACGTCGATCTCGACGTCGAGATCCGTGATCTCGATGTAGCGCACGGGCTCGGTTTCGCCGCGCGCGGTCGCGACCACGCGTTCGGCGCGCACCCGGGAGATCCCTTGGACTTCCAGTCCTTCGAAGCGCACTTCGAGTCCCACGCGAGAAACTGCCAGACGCGCGACCACTCTTCCGAGGAGTCGAGCTCGCGCGAACCAGATCGCGCTGCCGACCGCCACGAGGATCGCGAGGACGATCCACCGTCGCATCCGACTCGGACGACGCGGGATCTCGGCCGGAGGAGTCGGGCTCGTGCTCTTCGTCATGCGGCCCGTCGCGGGGCCGTCAGCATAGGCGCCTGGTCCGTCCGTTTCGCACCGCGATCTCTTCGAACCTCTGCCTGCCGCATGGCCGTGGCCGCTCTCCGAACAGAGCGCGTGGAGAATTGGCTAGTTCTCGCGTCCCGAAGCGCCGCGACTTGCGCGCGGTCTCCGAGCGTGTGAGCGCTCAGCGCAACAAGGCGGCGCTGAGGGAGTCCGAGAGCGCGTAGGCTCGATGACTTCACACCCTCTCAGAGGATTCTCTCAGAGGATTTCGTCGGACGTCGAGGAGACGATCAGGAGCAGACAACCCGTGTCGGTCGTTTGCACCGGGTGCTGGCTGCCTTCCTCGGCGCGCTGGAAATCGCCGGCGCGCATGTGAACGGCGCCGACGTGGATGTCGCCCTGCAGGACGAAGCACTCCTCGGGTCCGCCGTGTCGATGCGCCGGGTAGGACGTTCCCGCGGCCATGCGGACGAGCATCGTGACCTGATCTTTGTCGCGATCGACCGCGAGGCGGCGGACCTCGATGCCGTCGATGCCCGTGGGCTCGAACCGGGCCTCCGCTCCGGCTGCGTAAGACATTCCGTTCGGACCCACGCCGAGCGGAGCGACCCACTCCTTCCAGACCTGATTCGGCCGCGTGCTCTGCGCGTCGCGCGTCGTCGACGGGCCACGAATGCGACCGAGAACGCGGTTCCACAATTCGGGCGGCAGTGCGATCTCGGGAGCTGCGTGGGTGAGTTGCGCGGCCGTCAACGCAAGTGACTCGACTTCCATGCGGCACACGTCGCAGGACGGGAGGTGCATTCAAAACCGTCGCGCCTCCTCGGCTTCGAGCGCGCCCACGACGAACAGCGCGGCAAGATCGCGCGAGTCGTCGTCCAGGAATTCGTGCCAGTTCATGCCATCTCTCCTTCGGCGGAAGCGAGGGTCGCCCGGAGCGTGCTCAAGCCGGAACGGATGCGAGTCTTCACCGTGCCCAGCGGAAGTGGAGTTCACTCCGGTTGCGGGCGGCATCCATCTCGTGCGAGGCGTCCACATGATCCGCGCGGCTGATGGCGCTGCACACCAGTGGGAATCGCAATGGGCGTCGCTCACGTGCGAGTTGCCTCGGCGCTGAGAGCGCTCCAGACGCTGATGGCGCCGCTACCAGAACGCGTCGCCCGCGGGTTCTCCACGGGCTCGGAAAGCCAGGGCTCGGGACAGGCTCGGGTGATCAGCGCGCGAACTCGCGCAGGACGACGGTCGCATAACTACCTTTGGACAGACGGAACGAGATCCACAGTCCCTCCTCGGCCTCGCGGCAACTGAACTCCGCGAGGAGTACTCGGGCCGCGCGACGCGAACCGAGGAGCCGCGACTTCTCCAGGGCTTCCCACGCGATCCCGTTCGTCGCGAGGATCCGTTCCTCGTGCTCGGCGGCGGCATGTGCGGCGCGACGCATGTCCTTCCCGAAGAGCGGCCCCGACGGCGTGATCTCGAGGCGTTCGGCCCGCTCGACCTCGGCCGCTGCATCGGTGACGTCGAACAACGCGCCGTTGTCGAGACGTTTGGCGACGTCACCGAGGATCACGGTGCGCGAAGTGCCGGCTTCGAGCCGCTCGAGGAGCCACACGTTGAAGAGATCGGCCTGCCACGCCGTGCGATGCAGGTTCGCGAGCCAATCGCGACTGTCGTCGTTGAGCTTCGCGCGGCCGATTTCGACGTTCCGTCCGTCGGTCCCGAGGCGCTGCTCGCCGTAGAAGTTCGGCACCCCGAGGCGCACGAGTTCGAGCCCGATGCGTTCGGCATCGAGGCGCGCGTCGGCACGCACGCCGCGCACGAGCGCCTCGAAACGATTCCCGAGCAGGTGACCCCGGCGAAGTTTGTTGCCGTGTCGTTTCGCCCACAGCACTTCGCCCGGGAGGACTGCGGCGGCCCGCGTGCGCACGTCCTCGATGTCGGCCTTCGGGAGGGGCAGCGAGAACGTCTGTTCGGCGACAGCGATCTTGTCCTTGAGGCCCGCGACGCCGACGTCGAACGGCCGCAAACCGAATTCACGCGCGAGGCGGTGCGCGAGATCCTGCGTCGTCGATCCTGCGCGACGGTGACGCAAGTAGATGTGCTCGCCCGTGCCCGAGGGTTCGTAGAGCGGCGCCTCGACGACGACGAAGTCCTCGGGGGCGGACTTGACCCGACCTCCGATACCGGGGAGATCCTGCGTGACGAGGGGCAAGTTCACGGGAGTTTCTGCGCGAGACACCAGCGCATCGCGCGGGGCAGGATCTCGCCGACGAACAAGGTGTGTCCGCGCGCTTCGAGAAGCGTGAACTCGACCCGTGCTCCCGCCGCGCGCGCGGCCTCGGACGCTCGACGCAACGATGCGGAGCTCGCCAGCGGATCGAGCTCGCCGCCCGCGAGGAACATCGGTGACGACGTAGGGCCGCCTGCGTCGCGCGCTGAACCGGCGAGCAGGACGACCGAGGCGATGCGGTCGGATCGCGCGCTGCGCAGAGCAGCCGCGGATCCGGCGCCCATCGAATGCCCGACGACATGGATGCGCTTCACGTCGATCGCGTGCGTGAAGAGCAGCGCCTCGACGATCGCGTCGAACGCTGCCGGCGTCGTGCCGGTGAATCCCGCGCGCGGACAGGCGACCACGAACCCGTGCTCGCGCGCGAGGTCGCCGATCGTCCCGAGTCCGTAGCCCGCGAGGAACATGTTCTCGTCACCGCCCGCGCCGTGCAGCGCCAGGACGAGCGGAATGCGCGCTTCACCGCAGGCCGACTCCGGCGCGAAGACGCGCACAGGGAGCTCGGATCCGTCCGCGAGACGCACGACGCGCCACAAGTCTCCGACTCGCCGCCGATACGGGTCCCGACCCCGAGTGAGCGCTTGCGCCTCGAGTTCGACTTCGGCCGCGTGTGCGGCGAGATCGACGAGGAAGCGCGCGGAATCGTTCGCGGATGGCCGCGGGTCGAGCAGAGCGGCGCGGGCGCGGCACGTGACGCTGGCTTGCAGCAGCGGCGGCCCGTCGGGCTCGACACGCGCGAGATCGGCCACGATGCGCGCACGGATCGCGGCCAACGGCTCACCGACGAGAGCCACGCTCGTGACACGTCGCGGTCGCGCGCCAAGGACCTCGAGCTCGACTTCGAGGTCGATCCGGGTGCCGGGATGATCACCACCGCCAGGCACTGTGATCGTCGCGGTGGTGGAGTCCGCCTCGAACGGTTCTTGGATCACGACTTCAGCCAGGACGCGGCGCCCCGAGGCCGTGGGCAGCACGACGCGCACGACCGCGCTCGCGGGTGCTGCGTCGATCGTGCGCAAGCGGCGCAGGCGCAACGTGAGCCTCGCCCCGGCCGAGGCGGAGACCTCGCGCGGCTCCACGTCGAGCGCCAAGGCGTCCGCGGCTCGCTCGGCGGAATTCTGCGCCTGATCCGGATCGAGAACCGCGGTGAGGCCGTCGATGCGCTCGATCGCGCGCGTTCCCGCTCCGGTGAAGTAGTCGAGCGTCGCCGCATCGAAGCCCTTCTCGATGGCGGCGCGCTCGGTCGCTTTCGGCGGATGCGCTCGCAGTGCGTGCTCGAAGCGCAGGTACGCGGCGGCGAGGTCGGCGCGAGTGGGCTCGCCGATCGTCAGCGCCGTGAGGAGAAGGGAGAGCATGGGGCGGCGGAGGATACTCGCCTACGACCGGACTGCAGCGCACAACGCTCGATGCGCGGCGGCGAGCGACTCGTCTCGCGCGTCGAGGAACGGCGCGATCACACGGTCGTTCGCGCGCAGTTCCGCATCCCTGACCGTCACGATCCGTTCCGCGCCCGCGACGACGTTCCAGCCGCCCGTGGCCAGGAAAGCACGCAGGACGCGGACGTCGGACGACGAACCGCGCACCTCGATCTGGCTGGTTGGAGCCGGCTCACGAGCGAACAGCTCGACGTCGTGGCGCGTGACACGGTGCCGTTGCTCGAACATGCGTGCGAGCAGCCTGGCGATCGCGCGACCGGCGACGATGGAACCGAGCCGACCGAACGGGAGCTCGTACTCGATGTGGTCATCGAGGATGGATGTGCCGGCTGTATCGTCGAGGAACGCGTGCACGTGTTCGAAACGTCGAAACGGACCGCGCTCTTGGACGTCGCGAAATCCATGACCAGCGACGTGCCGATCGTGCACGGCGGACCAGCGGATGCCGAGGGGCCCGAGCGCGAGCACTTTACGCGCACCGTCCTCGATCCCGCCGCTGTCCTCGACCAGCCGAACGGAATCGCCGGGCGGCGCAAGGCGCTCGAAGGCACTCGGCCGCGCGTGCCAGGCGTAGAGCGCCGTGCGCGGAGCTTCGATACGCGAGCGAAAAACGGCGGTGGTCATGCGGATGCTCAGAATCTTGCCGCCAGCGATTCGGCGTAGCCCGCGAGTTCGAGGAACCCCGATCCCGTGACGCTTCCCGTGAGGCGGGCCGGTCCTTCCCAGTAGACCGTGCCGCTCGAAGCGCTCGCGACGACTTCGCACGGCTCGATCCGCGCGGCCAACTCCCCGTCGATACCCGCGACGGGAACCACGACGCGCCAGCGCAATGGATAGCGCGCACCGGTCGCAGCACTCGTCCACGTCTTCAGCGGCTCGAACGTGAAGTCGCCGAGCGCGAGAGGCACCGGAGTTCCGTCCTTCAGGACGAGCGTCCCGGCGGAGAACGGCGTCGGAGTGCCGTCCGCGCGACGCAGCCGATAGAGCATGAGTTCGCGCCCGTCATCGAGTCGCACGCCGGTCCAATCCCAACCGACGACGCCGGATCCGAGTTGGCTCGAACCCCATTCGTGATCGAACCAGGACTCTCCGCGCACGGCGAGAGTGCGTCCATCGAGGCGCAGCGTTCCACTGGTGGCGAGTCGTGTCGAGCTCGCATACGCCGACGCGTTGCCCGGCTCGGGGCCCTTCCGCGAGATGCCCGTCGCGCCGTGCATCACGATCGGCTTCGCGGGAAGGCACTGCAAATCGAGCTCGAACCCGACCTCACGCGCTGACGCGATCGCGTGGATCGTGCCGTCCTGCGCACGCTTCAGCGCGACGTCTTCGACGAACGCGTCGAGGTCCGTGATGGAGGCGGCCGCGAGTCCCGCGGCCATCCGACGCAAGCGCTCCGCCTGTCGAAACTTCCCCGCGGCGATCTCCGTCAACGTCACGTGAGCTGCCAGCGCGTGGCGTGCCCGCAGCGGGGATTCACCGCGCACCGGGTCACCGGGTTCGAGGCCTTGGCGGAAGATCGTGACCTGGAAGGCGAACTCGCTCCCGAGCTCGTCGACGAGATCGCCCGTCAGATACCACCATTCCGTGCGTGCGTCGAGGTGCGCGCCGTGATCGCGCGGCCACTGCGGGACGAGCGGCGATTCGATGCGTTGCCACTCGCTGGGCGTGCTCGTCGTCGCGAGGAAAGCAGCCACGATCGAGACGAAGATGTTCATACCGACTCCTCGCGCAGCGCCCCGGCCAATCGTCGCGGATCGGCTGCGTGCGCCGGCAGGAACCCCGCGGCCGCGCAGGCACAGACGACGGCCGCGATGGTCCCGAAGAGCACGCTCCACGGTTGGTGGTATTGGATCGTCCAGCCGAACGACTGGACGTTGACGACGGCGACGAGGATCACGCCGACGACGAGTCCGGTCACTGCGCCCGAGACGGCCCCGAGCGCGCCGAGGATCGCCGCCTGACCGACCACGACTGCGGCGATCTGCGCGCGACTGCCACCGAGTGCGAACAGGAGGGCGAGGTCGGCGCGGCGCTCCGAGACGAGCGCGTAGAGCACGCTCAGGACCGCCACGACGGCGACGATCGCGGAAACACCCTGCAGCGCGGTCGTGATCGCGAACGTGCGGTCGAAGACGGCCAGGACCTGCTCCTTGACCTCGCGATTCGCGAGGACTTCGAGCTGGAAACGCGTCGCGAGTGCGGTCTCGAGCTGCGATCGGATTGCACCGCGATCGACGTCGTCGGCGAGGTGCACGCGG
>Ga0209490_10005014_pt1 | contig 12128 bp, 10 predicted proteins | sample MAT06_FD_187209 | JGI IMG/M metagenome (GOLD analysis project Ga0209490, IMG submission 187209) | Freshwater microbial communities from Lake Fryxell liftoff mats and glacier meltwater in Antarctica - MAT-06 (SPAdes) (version 2) | ecosystem: Environmental > Aquatic > Freshwater > Ice > Liftoff...
CAGGCTGCGTGGCGAACCTGACGGCGAGCCGCGTGTCGACGGAGCAAGTCCGCAAACTGCGCATGTTTCAGCCGCACGAGTATCATTCGCTGGACTTCGCTAAGCAAGAGCTCTTCTCCATTCAAGGCGGTGGGCCAATGGGTCAAGCCGGTGGGCCGATGGGTCAAGCCGGTGGGCCAATGGGCTTCCAGTTCCAGCATGCCGCGATCACCAAGCGCGATTCCCTGGCCGCGGAGCTTGACGAATTCATCGCCTGCGTTCAGACCCGCTCTGCGCCACGGGTTGACGGAGCGGCCGGATGGCGGGCGCTCGAAGTGGCCCTGGCGATCATTGGTAAGATCGAGGAACACGCCCGCGTTGTCGAAGCTACTCTGGCTGCTCAGCAACCGGAGTAACAAAGCGCCCGGAGCGCGCGTCCAACCATTTTGTTGCCGCCGTCCACGTCCGAATCCGCACCAACGGTTGATTTCCTGATCGACTGGGAACACCAGTACGAGCGGCGACCGCTGTGGCTGTCGGTGATACTTTCGCTACTGGCGCATGTCTTTCTCTACGTTTTCTCTCACAACCTTCCCGATCTGCCCCCCCGCCAGTACGCGACGCTCCGGATGCCGACCGCCGCGGAATTGAAGGCCAAGGCCACGCCACTCGTGATGCCGCCGGATGTGATGACCCAGAAGGCGCCGAACAAGCAGAAACCGACCAAGGAGTTCGACCTCGAAGGCTTGGTAGCGCCCAAGACCGAGCAAGTGCAGAAACAATCGGGCACCGTGGCCCGGCCGGCGCCAAAGCCGCTCTCGATGCCCGGCCCCGAACGGGCGCAAGTTCTAGCGCCGCCCAAAACCTTGACGCCCGCGCCCGAGATCGCCGAAAAGCAGCAAGCCGCGCTACCGCAATTGGGCAATGCGCTTGAAGGCATTCAGACCCGCCCCCCGCAGCCCGCTCCAGAGCCGGAGAAAAAGCCGAAGCTGACTTTCGAGAGCGTGGGCTCGAACATGGGCGGCGGCACCGGCGTCAACAGCGGCGTGAAGATTCAAACTCCGAAGACGTCGGTCTCCGAGGCCGTCCAAGCGGTGGCGCGGAACCGGGGGACGGGAGGCTTGGTGGTTTCCGACATGGGCGACGTAGGCGGTATCGCGCCCGCGCCAAACAGCCTGCCGTCCCCGGGAAAAACCGGATCGCAGATCGAGTTATTGAGCGATCCGCAGGGCGTCGATTTTCGGCCTTATCTGATTCAGGTGCTGGCGGCGGTGCGCCGGAATTGGTTCGCCGTGATTCCGGAGAGCGCGCGGATGGGTGGGCGGCCGGGGCGCGTGGCGGTGCAGTTTGCGATCAGCAAGAATGGCTCCGTGCCGAAGCTGGTGATCGCCGGCGGGTCGGGCGTGGAGTCGTTTGACCGCGCGGCGGTGGCGGGCATCAGCGCGTCGAATCCCTTTCCACCTCTACCGGGCGAGTTCCGCGGCGATCAGGTGCGGCTGCAATTGGTGTTCAACTACAACATGCCGGCGCGCTGAGCGTGCAGCAGGCCGATGAAATCCTCGGTGGAGTGCGCCTCAATGCCGGGCATCAGCGCAGTGGTGCGCACCACCGAAGACTTCGAACGCCGATGCACTAAGAATGCCCGTACCGGCCGTTGGTGTTTTAGGAAGGCCTGGCGTAAGGTTTCGAGGCTATCGGCCATGCGCGGCATCGGCGTGCGCGAGGCCTTGGCCTCAATCAGCCAAGCTTCGCCGTTGGGGCCGGGCATCAGGAAGTCGACTTCAAGGCCGGGCCGGTCTCGGAAGTAGTAAAGCTCTTTGCGGCGACCGGAGTTCACCTGCCACTTACAGATTTCCCCCGCGAGGAATCCTTCATAGAGCGGGCCCAGGAACGGCGACTTGTCGAGATCGGCGGCCGAAGGTACCGATAGCAAATAGGAGGCCATGCCGGAATCGAGCCAGTAGACCTTGGGCGATTTGATGAGGCGCTTGCCCAGGTTTTCGAAGTAGGGCGGCACGCGCAGAATCTGGTTGGTCATCTCCAGGATGCGCAGCCATTGTTCGATGGTGGGTACGCTGACGCCCAGCGGTGCGGCGAGGTCAGTACGGTTGAGCACTTGGCCATGACGCGTGGCGAGGAGCGTCAAGAAGGCACGAAACGTGGGGAGGTCGCGCACGTTGGTGATGGTGCGGACGTCGCGTTCAAGATAGGTTTGCAGGTAGGAGTTGAAGCGCAATTCGCGGTCGCGCGGCCGGGCGAGCACCTCCGGGTAGCCGCCGAGGAAGACGTCCACTTTGGGTGATTCGGAGATGCTCAGCGGTAGCAATTCGAGCACCGCGGCGCGGCCCGCCATCGATTCGGTGACGCCCTTCATCAGGGGAAATTCCTGTGAGCCGGTGAAGAACCACTGGCCCATGCGGCGCGGATGCTGGTCAATCATGGTGCGGACGTAGTTGAACAGCAGCGGGGCATTCTGAATTTCGTCGAGAATGACGGGCGGCTTCAGCGATTCGAGGAAGGAGCGGGGGTCCACCTGGATGCGGGTCTGGATGTCGGGATCCTCAAGCAGGACGTAGGTCGCATTGGGAAGCATGTCCCGCAAGAGCGTCGTTTTGCCGGCGCGGCGCGGCCCGGTGAGGACCACGGCCGGAAAGGCGAGCATGGCTCGCTGAATGGTGAGTTCGAGAATGCGGCGAACGGTGTCCATGTGACAATATTAAAATGCCGGTTTCAATTTGTCAATGAGATGACAATGTTAAAGTTACGATTTATATTTGTCATTTAGTCTTATCGCCCGCTTGATAACCCGCACGGGCCCGAATCTGCGCCCGGGGATAGCGGCGCTTCGCCGTCGGCGACAATTCCACCCGCAGCGCACGATACTGGCCCGGCTTGGCATTATCGGGCAACGCGAAGGCCAACGAATAGCGGGTGCGCAGGCGGCGGATCATTTCGGGGAAAGCTTCATCGGCCCGCTCGGCGCGGACGGCTTCGCCCCCCGTGCGTTGCGCAATGGAGAAGACATCGCTGGGCGAGAAATCGGGATTGGCACCCGCGAAGGTGCGGGCATTGCGCACCTTGCCGGCCACCATGGCGTTGACCACGACGTTGGCTGCGGAGAGCGCTTTTACGGTGTGGTCCTCATTGATGAGGTAGTTGAGCCCGGAGCCATCGGTGAGCATCAGTACGGCGCGCCGGCCCGGCGCGGAGTCCTTTTGAAACTCCGCCGCCGCGTCGACCAAGGCGGCGTGAATGGCCGTGCCGGCGGGCAGTTTGGCGTCCTGCACGGCGACTTCAATTTCCCGTGCCGCCTCCGGAAAGCGATTCGAAAAGGCGTGCAGCACCGCGGTGCCTTTGCTGAAGACCATGATCCCGGCGCGATCGCGCGCATTCAATTGCCCCAAGGCCTGGCGCGCCGTCTTGCCCATCTGCAGGAGCGAAGATTTCATGCTGCCCGAGACGTCGAGCAATAGCAGTACGGTCACTGGCTCCTCGTCGCGGCCAAAGTACGTGAGCGGCTGCGGGGCGCCTTCATCGTAGAGCACAAAGTCGCTTTTGGTGAGTCCGGTGAGGGGACGGTTGTTCTCCACCACCTGGACGTCCACACGCACCTGCACCACGGAGGTACGAAAGGTCACCTCTTCTTGCGGCGCTTGGGCGAAGATAGAAGTTGCGAAGAAAAATGGAATGAGAAATGTCATCGTCGGCACCGCGGGCCATATCGACCACGGTAAGTCTACTCTAGTACGCGCGCTCACCGGTGTCGATACGGATCGTTTGGCGGAAGAAAAGCGCCGCGGCATATCGATCGATCTGGGCTTTGCGCATTTACCGCTGGCGGAGGATTTAAGCATTGGATTCGTCGACGTGCCGGGCCACGAACGGTTTGTAAAAAATATGCTGGCCGGGGCGAGCGGCATTGACTTGGCGCTGCTGGTGGTCGCCGCGACCGAGTCCATTAAGCCGCAAACGCGTGAACACTTCGATATCTGCCGCCTGCTCGGCATCGAAGCGGGCGTGGTGGCGATTACCAAAAGCGATTTGGTCGATGCGGACTTGGTCGAGTTGGTGAAGCTGGAAGTGGCCGAGTTGGTGGCGGGCTCTTTTCTCGAGTCCGCGGCGATCGTGCCAGTTAGTGCGACCACGGGTGCGGGCTTGGTTGAGTTGCGCGCGGCCTTGGCCGAGGCCGCTCGTCGCGTCGTTACAAAGCCGGCGGCGGCGTACTTTCGCCTGCCGATTGACCGCGTCTTCACCATGAAGGGCCACGGCACGGTGGTGACCGGCACCTTGACCGCGGGGACGCTGGAGGTGGAGGATGAGGTCCGGGTCTATCCGGAGTTGTTCGCCGCGCGGGTGAGAGGCGTGCAGAAGCATGGGCAGGCGGCAAAGCGGGCCACGGCGGGTCAGCGGGTGGCGCTGAATCTGGCCGGTGTTGACAAAGATCAGTTACGGCGCGGCCAGGTGCTGGGCGCGCCGGTATTCGCGCCCGTTGCGCGCCTGGACGCGCGCCTGACCTTGCTGCCGACGGCCAAGCCCTTGAAGCGCGGCGCGCCGGTGCATTTCCATGTGGGAACGGCAGAGTTGGAGGCAACGGTTGCGTCGCTCGAGCCGGGTGCGAAGCTTGAACCGGGCAGCGAAACGCTCGTGCGTTTTGAGCTCCAAGAGCCGACGCTGTTGGTGCCGGGGGATCGCTTCATTATCCGGCTCTTCTCCCCGGTGGTGACGATTGGTGGCGGCACGGTGGTGGACATATCGCCACCGCGTCGCGCCGGCACATTCGGCACACGCATGGCCCGGGCCATGGCCTTTGAACGTGATCCCGTGGGCGCGCTAATTCAGGAATCTCCGGGAGGATTGCTCCTGACGGCGGCCATCGCGCGGACGGGCCAGCAGCCGGCGCAGATCCTCGCGAGGAAGCCCGTGTTGGTAAAAGATTCTTCCGGCACGTGGCTTTTGCATCCGCCCTGGCTCGCGGCGCGCGGGGAGCAATTGCAGGCTTGGCTCAAAGATTTTCATACGCAGAATCCGCTGCAACCTGGATGGTCGAAGGAAGAGGCCCGCGCAAGGTTAATGCCGCAGTCGCCGGTGGTGGTGTTTGAGTACTTACTCGCGGAGACTAAGTCGGTCACCAGCGCCGGGGACTTACTCCGGCTGACGTCGTTTCGGATGGTTCTGCAAGAGGATGAGTCCGCTGCGCTCGCTAAGATGGAGAAGCTCTTTGCTGATGCCGGCCTCGCCGTGCCGGGGACGAATGAGGTTTTGGCGCAATCGGGCATTGACCCCACTCGTGCTAAGACGCTGCTGCAGGCCCTTTTGCGCGATCGCAAGCTGGTGCGGATCAACCTGGAGCTTGTCTATCATGCGGCGGCCCTGGAGCAAGTGCAGGCATTGCTGAAGGCGAGGTCCGGCCAGCGGTTCAGCGTCGGCGACTTTAAGGATTGGACCGGCGTGTCCCGCAAGTATGCGATTCCGTTGCTTGAGTTTCTCGATCGTCAACGACTCACCCGGCGCGACGGCGAGCAGCGTGTGATCAGCTAAGCTGAAACGGAACTGAAACCTGCATCGTTTATCCTCTGAAGATGACCTCGCGCACCACCCTGAGCCTGCTGCTAAGCTGCTCCTTGATGATCGCCGCCAAGATTGAAGTGCACGGCCACCGTGGCGCGCGCGCCGCGATGCCGGAAAACTCCCTGCCGGCGTTTGAATACGCCATCGGCCTGGGCGTGGACGTGTTGGAACTCGATGTCGTCGTCACCAAGGACGACGTGCTGGTGGTGTCGCATGATCCGGAGATGAATCCGGTGCATTGCGTGGGTCCAGCGGGCTCGCCCAAGGCGATTCGCGAAATGACTTATGCGCAGGTGCAACTTTGGGATTGCGGTGCCAAGGCTAACCCTGAGTTTCCTCAGCAAAAAGCTATTCCCGGTACCCGCGTGCCCTCGCTGGATTCGGTGTTCGCTTTGGCGAAAAAAGGTAAGTTCCATTTCAACGTCGAAACCAAGATCTTTCCGAATCGGCCCAGCTTGACGCCAACTCCGGAACGCTTCGCCGAATTGATGTTAGCCATGATTCGCAAGCATGGCCTGGAGCAACGGGTGATCGTGCAAAGCTTCGATTTTCGTACGTTGAAAGCCATGAAACACCTGGCGCCGGAGATTCGGCTTTCGGCCCTGCTTGCCTTCGCGCCGCAGGACTTTGTCGCCTCGGCGCGCGAAGCCGGGGCGACCATTGTGTCGCCGCAATATAAGCTAGTAACTCCGGAGAAAGTGAAAGTCGCGCATGAGGCTGGATTGCAGGTGGTCCCGTGGACGGCGAATACACCGGCTGATTGGGACAAGTTAGTTGCCGCCGGATCCGATGCCATCATTAGTGACGATCCGGCGTCTTTGATCGAGTATCTGAAGGCCAAGAAACTTCGCTAGCGGCGGCGCGCCATCACTTCGAGCACGTTGCGCAGATACTGCTCGTCAGAGAGATCTTCGGTGGCGGCGGGCGGGAAGTCGGCTTCGGCCTGGAAGCGACCGGCGAGTTCGCGGTAGAGCTCCAGTCGCGCAGCGGGGTCGAATTGGTCACGCCGTAACAGGGCTTCAAAAGTAATGGCGATCCAGGCGGGCGGCACGCGCATCCGCAGGCGCGCGGCTAAGTGCGGATAGGCGCTCAGCGAGTTGAATTTCGCGGTTGCGATGCGGGTGAAATCCGGCTCCGCAATGGCGGCCTCGTAGATCACCACGGTACCGGCGGCCAAGTCGCCGAGCCGCTGCCGGCGCTGATTGAAGAAGGAGACCGCGCCGCCGAGTAAGTACAATACCGGTAACGTATCCACAGGCCGCAGTAAGTTGCGCAGGACGATCTGCGTGGGCCGCAAGCGCAGTCCTTCAGCATCGACGACGCGTAGCCGCAAGGCGCGCTTGCCCACCGTCTGGCCCCGCCAGCGCCATTCGAGGAAGATGCCGTAGCCGGTGGACACGACGAAGTAGAAGAGATAGTAGAGTGCCCCCGCCACGTCATCGCCGACCAGGCTGAGCGCCCGTACCAGATAGCCGATGGTGGTCATGATGACGCCGACGCAGAAGAGATCCAAAATCATCGCGAGGCAGCGACGTACGGGGCCGGCCAGCGGCAGGCTGAAGGTGACTCCCTCTGGCGTGCGGATACGGAGGGCATCCGCCTCAATCGCGCGCATGGCGACCTGCCCGGCTGAGAAAGAACAATAGACAAAACAGTTCCAACAATCCAACGGCGATCTTCAAGTCGTACGGCAGAATGGGTTCGTGATATTGGGAGAAGAACGCTTCTACCATGCCGGCCCAGACGAGTAAAATCGCGACGCCGCCGAGTAAGTGCAGTACGTCCGGAGTAACTTGACGCAGCCGTTCGCCTAACCGGCGGCGCTCCCGGCGACGTAGTAAGGCGCCCGCGAGCACGAATCCCGCTTGGCCGCCCAGCAGGATCGCTGGAATCTCTACCGAGCCGTGTGGCAGCAGCCAGCCGAGTAAGAACCGCGTGTAGCCGGCCTGTACATAGTCGTAAGCCACGGCGCCGAGGATCACGCCGTTGTAGAAGAGGCTAATGGTGGTGCCGAAGCCCCAGGTCATCCCCAACGCGCACGTCAGGATCGCCACGCGTGTATTGTGGGTCATTAACTCGGCCGAAAAGCTCGTCTTTCGTCCGGCCATGCGGTCGCTTTGGCTTTGTTCCTTCTCCTCTTTCGCGACGCGCTCGGCGGGGGTCTGTTTCAAATGGCCAAAGCCGACCAGGGAGTCCTTCGCGCTGGGGTCCACGCGGAGGGCGAAAGCACCGAAGGCGGCGCCGAGGAATAATAGGCCGGCAGAGAGGGCAAACTCCCGGCGGCGACGCCGAAAGGCTTGGGGAAAGCTGACGGTGAACCAGCGCCAAACGCTGGTGCCCCAATGATGACCGCGCGTTTCGTGGATCTGTCCGTAAGCCCGGCTCACCAGGCTCTCCACATAGCTGCGCAAGGCGGTCTCGCCGGGCAGAGCACTCAACTTAGCTAGCCCCGCGCCGCCGCGCTGGTAGAGGTAGTGCAGGCGCAGCGCGTCCTCCATGGGCAAAGTCCGCTCCGGGTCCGCGTCCAACCGGCCGAGTAAGTGCTCCAATTCCTGCCAAAACGGCCGTTCGCGGGCTACGAAGCGCACCAGGTCCACGATCATAGTAACTGCCTCTGCTTCAAGGAGCGATACTGTTCAATCAACTCGTAAGTGAGCCGCTGAGGGTCGAGTAGGTTGAATTGAATTCCTTGCTGCCGCAGGCCGCGGCCGGCTTCTGTCAGTTTCTGCCAGGAGAGATGAGCCCCCAGCCGATCATAAATCTCGTCGGCATTGTGGGGGGCCGGACCCGTGAAGAGCGGACGAATCCCTTCCGGTTGGATTAAGTTGACACAGACCAAGTGTTGACGGGCGAGTAATTTGGCATTCCGAGTGAAGGACTCGGTCAGGGTCGGATCGTCCAGCGCCGTCAGAAAGACTAACATCGCGCGTCTACGCAGGCGGGTACGAATCTGAGCGAAAAGCTCGTCAAAGTCCGGATTCACGAACTGGGTGGTCAAGGTGACGAGCGAATCGCGGCAAAGGCCGAAATGGGGAGCCCCGGATGAGGCTCGAAGGAAAGCATGTACTTGGTCGGAGTAAGTGACCAACCCAAAGCGATCGCCATCCCGTTGCGCCGTGTCGCCGAGGATCAAGCCAGCGGATAGATAGCGCTCGAGCATACTTTGCCCGGCTACCATCCGGCCCGTGAGACGCGATGCATCGATAAGGATATAGATTTCCTGTGTCCGTTCCACGCGGAAAACGCGAGTTACCGGCGTGCCGCGGCGGGCCGTCGCCTTCCAGTCGATCTCGTCGAAACCGTCGCCCGGTAGATACTCGCGTAGTTTCTCGAACTCGCGTCCTTTACCGATTTGCCGGGGCTGCCGAGGCCCGACGGTTTGTCGTGAGAGCGCGGCGAGCGCGGCGCGTTCCGCCATCAAGTTCGGATAGACCCGCACCCGGCCTTTGGTGGCCAGGCGGCGACGATGCGACCACAGGCCTAGCGGCGAGGTAGCCTCGACGTAGCAGCCATCCAGAGGATACTCACCGCGCCGGGTCGGTAAGACGGGCAGCATCACGCGACTCCAAGTAACACCGGCCGGCAACTGCGCCTGCACCTCTACCGTCTCGTGCTCTAACTCCGGGGGCAGGGCCAGGCCCGTGCGGATGCTGAGTGGCCGCTGCGGCGGATTCTGAAAGCGGATGGCCAACTCACCGGGCCGCTCAAGTGCCAGTCGAGTTAGTGGTTCGAGTTCTGCACGCAGGCCGCGTAAGATACTCGCGCCCAACACAGCATCGAGCGCCAGCGTTGCGACGAGGATCACCAGCAGGCCTACTCCGAGTACGGTCTGCTGGCTCAATAGCGCGGCCGCCGGCAACGCTACCAAGGCAAAGACCAGGAGCAGCCGCGAGCGCGGCACGAGATGGGAGAAGAAAGACATTAGCGCGGAACGGGTACCTGCTCAAAGATTTTGGCGATTACTTCGTCCACCAGCACGCCCTCCATCTCAAACTCCGGCCGCAGGATTAAACGATGGCCGAGCACGGGCAGGGCCATGGTGCGCACGTCATCGGGCGTTAGGAAGTCCCGGCCTTCAATGGCGGCGTGGGCGCGGCTGGAAAGCAACAAAGCCTGTGTAGCACGGGGGCCACTGCCTACCATCACGCTCTCATGGGTGCGCGTCGTGCGCACTAAGTCGACGATATACTCGATTAACTCCGGGCGGACGGTAACCAGGTCGAGTAACTGCCGCGCGGCCTGAATCTGTTGGGTGCTCAGCACCGCCGCTACTTGGCCGCTGGCGAGGACGTTTTCCGGTGACAGTTGGCCGGTCAATCGCCGGGCAAGTTCCAGCTCATCTTCGCGATCCGGCCACGGCATTTGTATCTTGAGCATGAAGCGATCCTTTTGCGCTTCGGGCAAAGGGTAGGTGCCCTCGTGTTCGATCGGATTCTGCGTAGCAAAGACCGTAAAGTTGGGTGGCAGGGTATGGGTGTCGCGGTCGATGGTCACCGTGCGCTCCTGCATCGCTTGTAATAGGGACGACTGGGTCTTGGCGGGGGCGCGGTTGATCTCGTCGGCCAGTAGAAACTCCGTAAAGACCGGGCCACGCACTAACATGAATTCGTTTCGCTGTAAGTTGAAGACGCTGGTGCCGGTAATGTCGGCGGGCATCAGGTCCGGCGTAAATTGAATGCGGGAGAAATCGCAACCCAAGACGCGGGCGAGGGTGCGGACCAGAAGGGTTTTCGCCACGCCCGGGGCGCCTTCGATTAGCGCGTGCTGGCCGGTAAGAATGACGATGAGCGCCTGGTTGATGACAGCGGGCTGGCCGATGATCACTTTACCGGCTTCGGCGCGGACGCGGTGTAGTAAGGCGTGCAGTTGAGTGAGGTTGGTTTCCATTTAGCGTTTACGCTCCAAGGCCAGAGTGGCGCGGGCATAGGCCGCGACGGGATTATCAGCTTCGTGTAGTGCGAGCCGGACGGCTTCGCGTTGTTTCGGGGTGGCGGTGGCCAACCGCTCCCATTGCCGTTGACAAGCCGGAATTAACTCGCGCCGGGGGATGCCGCGGCGCAGGAGTTGGGCTAGCCCGGATTCTGCGGTGCGGTGGCTCAGCAATTCCATACTTCGGCGATGGTCCGCCGCCGGTAGCGGTACCAAGGGAAATGCCGCTTGCCAGACAAAGAGACCGGCGAGGATCAGCAGGGCCAATACTAGACCCACCAGGCCATAACGCCGCACTAAGACCATGACGCCCGGTTCGTCGCGAATTCCGAAATGAGTTTCTTCGAAGATGATTCGATCCACCGGGCCGATGACCTGGGACAACAAGGTGGGTCCTTTTAGTTCGGCAAGTGTCTGGTTGCTGAAGAGATCGGCATTGGCCGCGATCACCAACGAACCCTTGCCGAAGGGCCTTTCGAGGATCTTCCCCTTTTGGATGGAGTTCCACTGAGACGAGTGTGGCACCAAGCTCAGCGTGGTGTCGCGGCTGCCCTGCCAGGCGGGAGTATCTTGCATCTCTTCGGTGGGTGCGGAGTAAGTGAGCTCCAGATCCAGGTTTAGTAACTCGCGATTCTTGCGCTGGACCACGGCGGGCGCAAAGGCCAACACGACGCGCGCGCCGCGGTCGGTGAGCGTTTTCCAGTTACTCTCGTCCAATTGCGGGACGGTCAGATTGAGGATCAGAATCGTCACCTGGCGCAGATCTTTCCCTTCGAGCGTCGTGAACATCCGGCTCACCGGCCTGAGACGCGCGAGGCTCTCATAGAGCACGCGGGTGCCTTGACGGTCAACCCGCAACGACGAGCCCGCGGGGTAGATATCGCCGCCTCCGAACCGCATTTCCAGGAGGGAGGCGAAGCCCCAGCCGAGTGCGCCGAGTAACAAGAGTAAGTATAGCCACGACAACTTACGCATGCGACTTGATCCTTTCGAGATTGCCGAGGAATTGAGTGATCGTCTCGGCGGTGGCTGGATGGTCGCCGTACCAAGAGCGCTCATAGAGGCGCAGGTTTTCGGAGAAGTGACTCTCGAGGTCAGTGAGACCCTTGGCTCGGCGGCGGAGTTCGCGCAGATAGTCGAGGTTACTCTTGCCGCGATGCACCAGAATCCACTGCCGTTGGGCGAGGTGCGCCAAGGAGCCTAAGTAGAGGGCGCGCAAAGCGAGGCGGGTTTCGCCTTTGGCCATGAGTTCGCGGCTGAGAATGGCCCACTCGTCTTCCGGGCGATCGGTGGGCAGTAAGGTCTCATCGGTTAGTTCCACGGTGGCCGGCGTGATGGCCTCGGCCTCCGCTACTGGTGAAGATTTTGCTCTCCATTGCCGAATCACCAAGCCCAGAATGAGCATGACGCAGAGGCCGATGACAAGATAGCTGGAGGTGCGGAGGCTGCGTGCGGGGGCCGCTCCTCCTCCGCCAGGAATTACCGCGCGGTTGGCTAAGCTTTCGAGCCAATCGATGAAGTTTCGAACGCCCTGGTTGATGGCGCGAAAAACCGCGCGGGTGCCGTTTTGCAATGCTTCAAGCCATCCGGGTACCTGGGGCTTCTGCGCGGCCCGGGGGCTACGCCAAGTAAACTCTGGCTGTTGCAGCGTT
>Ga0209490_10005015_pt1 | contig 12127 bp, 9 predicted proteins | sample MAT06_FD_187209 | JGI IMG/M metagenome (GOLD analysis project Ga0209490, IMG submission 187209) | Freshwater microbial communities from Lake Fryxell liftoff mats and glacier meltwater in Antarctica - MAT-06 (SPAdes) (version 2) | ecosystem: Environmental > Aquatic > Freshwater > Ice > Liftoff...
TGATGGAGTCGTGGTCGCGCGTCATCACCAGCCAGGCCAGCCAGGCCACGCCGCCGCCGGCTGCCAGCGCCAACGCAGCGTCGCGGGTGCGGCGAACAGGGCTGCTTTCGCGCGGCGTCAGCGCGGGCAGCAGCGCCAGGCCCATCAGCAGCAGCACGGTGGACACCACCTCCACGCTGAGCTGCGTCAATGCCAGATCGGGCGCGGACAAGCCGAGGAAGCTGAACGACACCACCAGGCCCACCACACCCACCAGCACCACGGCACGGAAGCGCTGGTGGTGGCCCAGCACCAGCGCAGCGCATGCGGCCAGCAGCGCCAGCCAGAGCACGCCAGCCAGAACTGTGGCCGGCATCAGGGCCCGCGTGCCGGTGCCGAGTGCAGGCGTCTGCAGCAGCGGCCAGGCGGCCACGGCAATGGCCGAGGCCAGCATCAACGCCGCATAACGCTGCAGCGAATGGTTCTCGGTGGCTGCCGTGAAACGCCCGGCCGCGCCAAACAAGCCGCCCACCAGACCCGTGAACACGGCCTTGCCACTGAACGCGCCAGGCATGTAGCGGTGCAGGCGGCCGCCACTCACCAGCCCGAAGTACAGCGCCGCACCCCCGCCCACGGCAACGACGCTCATCAGCAGCGGCAGATTGATCCCGTGCCACAGCGCCAAGTCAAATGTCGGGGCGGCCGTGCCCAGCGCCGCGCGGGCAGCCGCTTCGACCATAGGCCCGGCCAGCAGCATCGGCGCCAGGCCCACCGCGATGCACACCACCACCAGCAGCAGCACCGGGCCCTTCATGCCCCATGAAGGCTCGTGCGGATGAGCCACCGGCAGGTCTTTCGGCGGGCCGTTGAAAAACACGTCGTGCACGAGGCGCACCGAATAGGCCATCGAGAAAAGCCCCCCGGCCGTGGCCAGCACCGGCATCAGCCAGCCCCAGGCGCCCCACATCCGCTCACCGCCCTTCAAGGCCTCGTCCAGCATCATTTCCTTGCTGATGAAGCCGTTGAATGGCGGAATGCCAGCCATGGCCGCTGCGGCGATGAAGACCAGCGTGCCGATGATGGGCAACAGCGCCATCAGCCCGCCGAGCTTGCGCATGTCGCGGCTGCCGGTCTCGTGGTCGACGATGCCCGCACTCATGAACAGCGCCGCCTTGAAGGCTGCGTGGTTCATGATGTGGAACACCGCCACCACCTTGGCCAACGGGCTGCCCAGGCCGATGAGGAAAGTGATGAGACCCAGGTGGCTGATGGTGCTGTAGGCCAGCAGCGCCTTCAGGTCGTGCTTGAAGATGGCCACGAAGGCCGCGAACACCATCGTCAGCAGGCCCACCGTGGCCACCACGCCCTCAAACAGTGCCGTGCCGCCCAGTACCGGGTACAGGCGCAGCATCAGGAACAGGCCGGCCTTCACCATGGTGGCGCTGTGCAGATAGGCCGACACCGGCGTGGGCGCGGCCATGGCCTCGGGCAGCCAGAAGTGGAAGGGCATCTGCGCGCTCTTGGTGAAGCAGCCCAGCAGCACCAGGGCCAGCACCAGCGGGTAACGCGCATCGGCTTGCACCTGCTCGATCAGGCCCGGCGTGGCCAGCATCACGCTCAGGTCGTAAGTGCCCGCGATCTGCCCCAGCACGATGACACCTGCCAGCAGCGCCAGCCCGCCGCCACCGGTGACGGCCAGCGCCATGCGTGCGCCGTTGCGCGCATCGGCGCCCTTCTTCGGGTGTGAACCCCAGTAGCCCACCAGCAGGAAGCTGCTGACGCTGGTGAGTTCCCAGAACACCACCATCAGCAGCAGGTTGTCGCTGAGCACGATGCCGAGCATCGCCGCCATGAACAGCATCAGCTGGCTGTACAGCTTGCCCGCCGGGTCTTCTCGGTGCAGGTAGAAGGCGGCGTAAATGATGATGAGCAGACCTATGCCGCTGATCATCAAGCCGAACATCAGGCTCAGGCCGTCGAGCCGGTAATTGGCATTCAGGCCGATGGCCGGCATCCATTCGGCCTGCGTCAGCAGCACCTCGCCCTGCATCACCGGGCCGGCCAGGCTGAGCAGCGTGACCAGCACCGCCAGCGTCACCGCGCCGGCGATGAGCGCTGTCGCTGCGCGACGCGCCGGCGTATTGCTGCGCCCGCACCACAGGCACAGCAGCGTGCCCGGCACCAGCGGCAGCAGAACAGCAAGGGCAAGCGGGCTCATGCGGTGGCTAGGGAGGGGGGGCGAAAAGCAGGCGGCCCGAAAGATCGGCCAAAACCACGAAGTTTAGGGGACCCGCGCCTGCGCGAGCCTTACCCCGCCACCCGCTGCGCGCTTGGCACCCACGCGACAGCGCCTCGCGCATCGGGTCGCTGGCTACACTTCTGGCCCTCAAGTTCAGCACTTTGCGCCCGCCACGCGTCCACGCCATGACCACCCTCATCCGCCAGGCCGACCTCATCGAGACCGTTGCCGCTGCGCTGCAGTACATCAGCTATTACCACCCGGCCGACTACATCAGCCACCTCGCCCGGGCCTATGAACGTGAGGCCGCGCCAGCGGCCAAGGACGCCATCGCGCAGATCCTGACCAACAGCCGCATGTGTGCCACCGGCCACCGGCCGATCTGTCAGGACACCGGCATCGTCAATGTCTTTCTGAAGATCGGTATGGATGTGCGGTGGGAGGGCTTCACCGGCAGCGTGGAAGACGCGGTCAACGAGGGCGTGCGCCGCGCCTACCTGAACAGCGACAACCCGCTGCGCGGCTCGATCCTGGCCGACCCCATCTTCGAGCGCAAGAACACGAAGGACAACACGCCGGCCGTCATCCACATGACGGTGGTGCCTGGCGACAAGCTCGACGTCACGGTGGCCGCCAAGGGCGGCGGCAGCGAGAACAAGAGCAAGCTGATCATGATGAACCCCAGCGACAGCATCGTCGACTGGGTGCTGAAGACCGTGCCGACGATGGGCGCCGGCTGGTGCCCGCCGGGCATGCTGGGCATCGGGGTGGGTGGCACCGCCGAGAAGGCGGTGCTGCTGGCCAAAGAGTCGCTGATGGACCCCATCGACATGTTCGACCTGCTGGCCCGCGGGCCATCGAACAAGCTCGAGGAAATGCGCATCGAGCTCTACGAGAAGGTCAATGCCCTTGGCATCGGCGCGCAGGGCCTGGGCGGGCTGACCACGGTGCTGGACGTGAAGATTGCCACCTACCCCACACACGCCGCGGGCAAGCCGGTGGCGATGATTCCGAACTGCGCCGCCACGCGCCACGCGCATGTGCAGATGGACGGCAGCGGCGCGGTCTACCTCGACCCGCCCTCCTTGAACCTGTGGCCCGACGTGCACTGGGCGCCCGACTACCAGCGCTCGAAGATGGTCGACCTGAACACGCTGACGCGCGAACAGGTGGCCGGCTGGCAACCCGGCGAAACGCTGCTGCTCAGCGGCAAGATGCTCACCGGGCGCGACGCCGCACACAAGCGCATTCAAGACATGCTGGCCAGGGGTGAAAAGCTGCCGGTCGACTTCACCAACCGCGTCATCTACTACGTCGGCCCGGTGGACCCGGTGCGCGACGAAGTCATGGGCCCGGCGGGCCCGACCACGGCCACGCGCATGGACAAGTTCACCGAGATGATGCTCAGCCAGACGGGCCTCATCGGCATGATCGGCAAGGCAGAACGCGGGCCTGCCGGCATCGCAGCCATCCAGAAACACAAGAGCGCCTACCTCATGGCCGTGGGCGGCGCGGCCTACCTTGTCGCGAAAGCGATCAAGCAATCGAAGGTGGTGGGCTTTGCCGACCTGGGCATGGAAGCCATCTACGAGTTCGACGTCGTCGACATGCCGGTCACGGTGGCCGTCGACGCCCAAGGCACGAGCGTGCACAACACCGGGCCGGCCGAATGGCAGGCACGCATCGGCAAGATACCGGTGATGGTGGCCTGAGGGCCGAGACGCCGTGTCACAGCTTTTCGAGGTTCACCCGCAAAACCCCCAGCCACGCTTGCTGAAGCAGGCCGCCGCCATCCTGCAGGCCGGCGGCGTGGCTGCGGTGCCTACCGACAGCAGCTATGCGCTGGTGTGCCGGCTGGACGACAAGGCCGCCGCCGAAGCCCTGCGGCGCATACGCCAGGTCGACGACAAACACCACCTCACGCTGCTGTGCAAGGACTTGAGCGAACTGGCGCGTTTCGCGCGTGTCGACAACCGCCAGTACCGGCTGCTGAAACTGGGTACACCGGGGCCCTACACCTTCATTCTTGAAGCCACCAAGGAAGTGCCGCGCCGCCTTTCTCACCCGAGCCGGCGCACCATCGGCCTGCGTGTGCCCGAGCACGCGGTGCTGCAGGCCCTGCTGGCGCAGTTCGGTGAACCGCTGCTGGCCACGACGCTGATACCGCCCGGCGAAACCGAACCCATGAACGACGCCGGCGAAATACGCGAACGTTTCCAGAAGTCGGTGCAAGCGGTGGTGGATGCCGGTGCCTGCTCGATGACTCCCACCACCGTGATCGACTTCAGCGGCGATGAACCCGTGCTGCTGCGCCAGGGCCGCGGTGAACTTTCGAGGCTGGGGCTTTAGCCCAGCGCGCGATACCGCCGTGCGCTCAGGTGCGGCACAGCACCGACGCCTGCTGTCGCATGGCCCATGCTCAAAGGTATACGGTGCTTTTATGAAACCCTGCCTGAAACTTAATCCTCCGCACTTCCCGCATCGCCTCACCCCATGATCCGCCTGCGCTTGGCCCTGGAGCTGGATTACGAAGTGCTGCAGCCCGGCGGCGATTTCATCTTCAACATCCACGCGGCGCACACCGAAAGGCAGGTGGTGTCTGATGAGCACCTGGACCTGAACCAGAGCGTGCCCTGGCGCGTGGACACCGACCCCGTCACGCAGAACCGCTACCTGCGTGTGAGTGCCCTGCCCGGCCCGCTGCGCGTGCGCTACAACGCCACCGTCAACCTCAACCACCACATCGAGGAGCCCGGCGGCATCGGTGAAGTGCCGGTGGCCCAGTTGCCGACCCCCGTGCTGCCCAGCATCTACCCCAGCCGCTATTGCCAGTCAGACCGCCTGCTGCGCCTGGCCATGCGCGAGTTCGGCCACTTGCAGCCGGGCTACGCGCGCGTGCGGGGCATACGCGACTGGGTGTTGCAGCGCATCGCGTTCACCCCCAACACCAGCAACTCCAACACCTCGGCGGTGGACACGCTGCTGGATACCGTGGGCGTGTGCCGCGACTTCGCGCACCTGATGATTGCGCTGTGCCGCGCCATCAACGTGCCGGCGCGCTTCACCACCGGCATCGACTACGGCGCCGACCCCGCGCTCGGCCCCACCGACTTCCATGCCTATGTCGAGGCCTATCTGGGCGGGCGCTGGTACATCTTCGACCCCTCGGGCACCGCCATTCCGATGGGCTTCGTGCGCCTGGGCACCGGGCGCGACGCCGCCGACGTGGCCTTTGCCACCATTTTCGGCAGCGTGGTGGCGCAGGCCCCGCGCATCAGCATCGAGGCACTGCCCGGCGACGACGGCCGGCTGGTGTTGCCCTGGCACTGCCCGCAGGCGCTGTCGACCGACGCCTGAGCCGATGTCCAGCCTCTCAGCCTGGCGCGGCGAGTGCAGTGCGCAGACGTTCGGGGCTGAAGCCCAGCAGCAAACTTTCACGCACCAACAACACCGGTGTGCCGGGCGCTCGGCTGGCCTCGAAGTCGGCGCGGCAGACGCTGTCGCGTTCGATGCTGCACTCGGTGAAGGGCACGGTGTGCTCGACGAGCCAGCGCCGCGCTTGATCGCAGATGGCGCAGTTGTCGGAAGACAGCATGTGGATGTCACCGACCTTGGCCAGCGCCGCGACATCAGCGCCGAGATCTGCGCGATGGTGTGCTGACCACCACGCCTGCGCTGACATCGCAGCCAGGATCACGAACACCAGCCCCAACAGCGAGCGTGTCTGCGACTTCAGCGCCATGGTTTTCCTTCTCCCTGCTTCTAAATGGCCGCTGTGACGACCATCTCGACCCGCCATTCGGGCTTGGCCAGCGTGGCCTGCACAGTGGCGCGCGGCGGCGCATGGCCGGCGGGCAGCCAGGCTTCCCATGCGGCGTTCATGCCCGGGAAGTCGGCCAGATCCTTCAGAAAGATCTCCACGCGCAGCAGCCGGCGCTTGTCGGTGCCGGCGCGTGCCAGCAGCGCATCGATGGCGGCCAGCACCTGCTGTGTCTGACCGGTGATGTCCTGGCTGCCGTCGGCGGGCACCTGGCCGGCCAGGTAGGCCACGCCGTTGTGCACGGCCATCTCGGACAACCGCGCGCCGACGTCGAATCTCTGAACCATCTCAATGCCCCTTGTTCTTGCGGCGGTGGCGGCCCTTTGCCGCCGCCTCTGCCGCCGCCTCTGCCGCCGCCTTGACCGGTGTTTTGGCCGGTGTTTTGGCCGGTGTTTTGGCTCGCGTTCTTGCGTTGGCCGGCTCGGCGTTGAAAGACTGGCCGAGCTTGTGTTCGGTGCCCGCCAGCAACTTGCGGATGTTGCCCTCATGGCGCCACACCAGCAGCAGGCTCATTACCACCAGCGCCAGGGTCGACAGCTCGGGGCCCCAGATCAGCGTCTGGTAGAAAGGTGCGAAGACGGCGGCCACCATCGCCCCCAGCGAGACATACCGCGAAAAGGCAACGATGAGCGCAAAGCTCAGCAGCGTGGCCAAACCCAGCAGCGGGTTCACCGCCATCAGCACGCCCGCCGCAGTGGCCACGCCCTTGCCGCCCTGAAAGCGGAAGAACACCGGCCACAGGTGCCCGATGAAGGCCGCCAGGCCGACGAAGGCCGCTGCGTTCTCCTCGAGGCCGTAGGGCTGGCCGAACATCAGCACCAGCAGCACGGGTATGTAGCCCTTCAACGCGTCGAAGGCCAGCGTCAGCAGCGCCGCGGGCCGGCTGCCCGAGCGCAGCACGTTGGTGGCGCCAGGGTTTTTGCTGCCGTAGCTGCGCGGGTCGGCCAGACCCATCACGCGGCTGATGATGACGGCGAAGGACAGCGAACCGACGAGATAGGCCGCCAGCACAGCGGCAGCAAAGAACATGGCATTCATGGGCGCGGCAGTGTAAGCGGCGGCGATATCGCCTCCCATATCAGCCCCAACCCGGCCCCACGCCGCACCCCGGCGACCGGTTGGCCCGCCAACGCGCCATGCAACGCCCACAGAGAGCCTGCGACGCATGCCCACGCATGCCGAAGCAATGTCCTGTGGCAATGCCGACGCCTACAACACACACAACGCCGCATCCTCAGTGTTTATGACGGGCGCACCCTGAGCCGCCATGAGCCTTGCGCGCCGTAGCATCGCGAAACTTGGGAGCTCCGCAGCCGGCAAAGACCCGGTTGCACGCACGGTGCACAAAGCACCGGCCTGCAGGGGCAAGGCTGGAGAAGAAACGTGGGGCAGGTCGACCAGAATTTCCGGCGGCGCAGCGCTGTCGTTTTGGCGGTTGGGGTGGCTGCCTTGTGGCTGGGCGCGCCGGCCTCGGCGACCCCCGAGCCGCGACTGCAGACGGTGGGTGCCGACGCCATCCCGCGCGACGTGGTGGCGGCCATCGCCCAGGACGGCGCCGGGTTCCTGTGGATTGCCACCGGCGACGGCGTCGTGCGCTACGACGGCTACCGCTTCCGGGGGCAGGAACGCAGCGTCTCCGACCCCTCGCGGCGCAACCTGGGCTGGGTACGGGCCATGCTTGCTGCGCGTGATGGCCGCGTGTGGTTGGGCACCGAAGCCGACGGCCTGGCGGTGTACGAACCCGGCAGCGACCGCATCGTCGACCACAAGAACCCGGCGCTGGGCGCAGCGCCCGCGCCCACGATCTCGGCCCTGGCAGAAGATGCCGACGGCGGCATCTGGGTGGCAACGGTCGGCGCCGGCCTGCAGCACTTCGACCCGCGCACCGGCGTGCACAGCCAGTACCGCCTGCCGCGCCGGGCCGGCACGCGCGAAGCCGCAGCCCAGGACCCCGTGCACGCCCTGCTGGCGACGCGCGACGGCAGCCTGTGGGTCGGCAGCGGCCAGGGCTTGAGCCGCCTCACCGGCAGCACCCGCCTCACCCGCCGCACCGAGGACTTCCAGCCATTGAGCGGCTTGCCTGGCGGCAGCGTGCAGGCGCTCACGCAGGCGTCCGACGGGCGCATCTGGGTGGGCACGCAAACCGGCGCCCTGGCCGTGCTCGACCCGACCAGTGGCAGCATGACGGCGGTCATGGCACCCGCCGCTGCAGCGGGGCAGGCGCGCGCCGGCGCCGTCACCAGCCTGGCCGAGGCCGCCGATGGCGTGATGTGGGTGGGCCGAAGCAGCGGCATCGACCTGCACGACGCCGCCAGCGGCCGCGCGCTGCGCGCACTGCGCCATGACCTGCGCCGCTCGCAGGGCCTGGCCGGCAACGAGGTGTCGGCCTTGCTGCGCGACAGGGCCGGCGCGATGTGGGTGGCCGGCTACGGCCTGGGCCTGCAGCGGCACGACCCGGCGCATGACGCCATCACCGTGACGACCCCGGCCCTGGCGCCCGGCAACCTTGCGGCACAGGCCGACCTGCGCCAACTGCTGCAGCACAGCGATGGCAGCCTGTGGGCAGCCGATCACGAAGGGCGCCTGCTTCTGATGGATGCCGAACTGCAGGTGCGCGCCGTGCTGCCGCCCCGCGTGGTGGACGGCCAGGCCTTGCGAGTCAGCGCGCTGCACGAGGCCGCCGACGGACGCGTGTGGCTGGGCGGTGAAGGGGTGGTGCTGCTGGTGGACAGCCAGGGTCGGCCGCAGCGCACGCTGCGTCACGACGGCGGCACCACCCAGCTTGTGCGCACCACACCAGACGGCGCGCTGTGGGCGGGCGGCAGCGACGGCCTTTACCGCTGGGCATCGGGCGGCGCAATGCCTGCACGCGTGGCGCTGGCCAACGGCGAGCCACTGACTGGCGACGTCTTCACCGCAGCCGCCACAGCCGACGGCGCGCTGTGGGTGGGCGGTGTGAAAGGCCTCTTCCGCGTCGAACGCGGGCAGCAGGTGCTGCATCCCGTGCAGGCCGCAGAGCCCGGCGCCGGCCTGGCCAGCCCGGTGGTCATCGGCCTGCTCGTGGACCGCCAACAGCGGCTGTGGGTGGACACCGCCGTGACCGGCCTGCACCGCCTGACGGCCTGGGACGGTGCGCACGCGCGCTTCGACCGCGTGAGCGTGCGCCACGGGGTGCAGCACCGGCCCTTCGGCGCCAACCTGATGGAAGACGCGCAGGGCCGCATCTGGACGCACATGCACGTGCACGACCCCGCCACGGACACGCTGCACGCGTTGACCGCGGCCGACGGCGTGCGCTTCGGCACCGGCTGGTTTCGCTCCTACGCCCAGGCGTCCGATGGGCGCATGTACTTCGGCGGCAGCCGCGGCCTGCTGGTGGTGCAGGCCGACCGCTTCAAACTGCCCACCCGCGAAGCCCCGCTGCGCCTGACCGAGCTGCGCATCAACGGGCAACGGCACAGCGCGGCGCCCCTGATCGGGGTTGGCGGGCTAAACGGAACAAGCGGAAAAAGCGGAACGAGCGGAACGAGCGGAACGAGCGGGCTGAGCCTGTCACGCGACCAGCGCAGCGTGGCGGTGGAGTTTGCTGCGCTCGACTTCAGCGACAGCAGGCGCCATCGCTACAGCTACCGGCTGGAGGGCTTCGACCCCGACTGGGTGCCCGCCGGCCCCGAGATGCGTGTGGCCGCTTACAGCAACCTCGACCCCGGCGAGTACACGCTGCGCGTGCGTGCCGCGCCCAGCCAGGGCATCTGGAGCCAAGAAGAACTGACCTTGCCGCTGCGCGTGCTGCCGGCCTGGTGGCAGCACCGCGAGGTCGAGGCACTGGCCGCGCTGGGCGGCGTTGCTGCGCTGTGGTCGCTGTTGCAATGGCGCACGGGCCGCCTGCGCCGCCAACGCACGGCACTGGAAGCTGCGGTGGCAGCCCGCACCACCGAACTGGAAGCCGCGCGCCACGAGCTCGAAAGCCGCGTGCAGGCACGCACCGCCGAACTGGCCGCAGCCACGGCCGCCGCTGAGTCGGCCAACGGCGCCAAGACCGTGTTTCTGCGCAGCGTCAGCCATGAGATGCGCACCCCGCTGAATGCCATCCTCGGCCTGACCCATCTGGCCCAGGAAGAGTTGGTACCCGGCCCGCAACAGCGACGTCTGGGCCTGGTGACGACGGCGGCGCAGCAGTTGCTGAAGCTCATCAACGATGTGCTGGAGCGAGCGCGCCGTGAAGCCGGTGGGCTGGCCGGCACTGCCAGCGCCAGTGCCAGCGCACAGCCTGCGTCACCATCCGGTCCCGCCGAAGTCCCGCTGCCGCGATTCAACGGCGAACGGCTGCTGCTTGCCGAGGACGAAGCCGTGAACCAGATCGTGGCCGTGGGCATCCTGGAACGCGCCGGGCTGGTGGTGGACGTGGCCGAGAACGGCGCCCAGGCGCTGCGCATGGCCACCACACAACCCTACGCCTTGGTTCTGATGGACCTGCAAATGCCCGAACTGGACGGCCTGGCCGCCACGCGCGCCATTCGCGCCACGCCCGAAGGCCTGACCTTGCCCATCGTCGCATTGAGCGCATTCGCCTTCGACGAGGACCGCCAGCGCTGCCTGGATGCCGGCATGAACGCCCACATCAGCAAACCGGTGAACCCCGCGGAGTTGCTGCACACGGTGCGGCGCTGGCTGCGCACACCGAGCGCCCGAAACCTGTAAACGCTTTCAGGCCAGGGCGCAGCGCACCGTGCGCACGCCCAGCAGGTCCACCAGCACCTGCGGCGCAATGCCAACGAGGTAGCCGCGACGTCCGCCGTTGATGAAGATGCGCGGCAGCGCCAGCACGCTGGCTTCCACGTAGACGGGCAGCGCCTTCTTCATGCCAAAAGGCGAGGTGCCGCCCACCAGGTAGCCGCTGTGGCGCTGCGCCACCTCGGGCTTGCAGGGCTCCACGCTCTTGGCGCCGATCTCGCGCGCAAGATTCTTGGTGCTGACGGAACGGTCGCCGTGCATCAGCACGGCGAGTGGTTGCAGCTTGTCGTCCTGCATCACCAGGGTCTTGATGACGCTGTGCTCATCCACCCCCAGTTGCTTCGCGCTCTGGGCCGTGCCGCCGTGCTCGACGTACTCATATGCGTGCTCGGTGTAGGCCACGCCCGCGGCCTTCAGCATCTGCGTGGCCGGGGTTTCGCTGACGTGTCTTTCCTTCTTCGTCATGTCAAGGGCTCCGGTGTCTGGGACTTGCGCACTGGGGCATGCCGCGGGCGTCGGGCGGGCTGCTGCGTTCATGTCCCCCGGCCCGGGCTTCGCCCGCGCCTCCTCCTTTACTTCACTCCGCAGCCCACCCGACACCCGCGGCCCCACCAGCCGTGGCGCACCAGCACGCCCGCCACGGTCGGTGCTGGAGCAGGACGGTGGGGTGCTCTGCGGAGTGAAGTAAAGGAGGAGACGGCGGCCGCCAGGCCGCCGTCGGGGGACATGAACGCAGCAGAGCGCCCCGCCGGCCTGCTCTCGCACCACTGGAAGCACGCCCCCGGCAACGAAGGCGCAAAACCCACACGACGGGCCACAACCCCATCTCGCCGCACGTCAAAGCCCTCACGCCCGCGCGTAGCCGAAGGCAGCGAAGAAGTGGCACACGCTGCCCGCCAGCACGAAGAGGTGCCACACCGCGTGGGTATAGCGCAGCCGGTTGTCGAGCATGTACACCCCCGCGCCCAGCGTGTAGCACAACCCGCCGGCCACCAGCCAGGCCAGGCCGGCCGCCGGCACGCGCTGCACCAGCGGCACCACGGCCACCACCGCCACCCAGCCCATGGCCACGTACAGGCCCGTTGAAAGCCAGGGGTGTCGCAGCCGGTTCATCAGCTTGATGGTCACGCCCGCGGCTGCGGCGCCCCACACCACGCCGAACAGCGTCCAGCCCCAGGCGCCGTGCAGCACACCCAGGGTGAAGGGCGTGTAGCTGCCGGCGATCAGCACGTAAATGGCGGCGTGGTCCATGCGGTGGAACCAGCGCTTGGCGGCCCCTGCGGGCAGCGCGTGGTACGTGGCCGAAGTGCCATACAGCAAAACGAGCGTCGCGCCAAAGATGCTGGCGGCGACGA
>Ga0209490_10005017_pt1 | contig 12126 bp, 12 predicted proteins | sample MAT06_FD_187209 | JGI IMG/M metagenome (GOLD analysis project Ga0209490, IMG submission 187209) | Freshwater microbial communities from Lake Fryxell liftoff mats and glacier meltwater in Antarctica - MAT-06 (SPAdes) (version 2) | ecosystem: Environmental > Aquatic > Freshwater > Ice > Liftoff...
CCCGCACACAGCACACCCACGTGGCTCAGCGAAGAATAGGCGATCATGCGTTTAAGGTCCACTTGACGGAAGGCGATGACCCCACCGTAGATGGCGCCGATCAAACTGAGTACGATAACCGTGTCCCGCCAATAAACCACGCCTTCGGGTACCAGCGGAAAAACCAACTTGATGGTGCCGTAGAGTCCCATCTTCAGCATCACGGCAGCGAGCACCATCGTGCCTTGCAGCGGCGCCATGGTGTAGGTTTCTGGTTGCCAGCTGTGGAAGGGGAAGATCGGGAGCTTGATCGCGAAGGCCAGGAACAATACCCAGAACAACCAGGTCTGCGTGGCTACAGGCAGATCCAACGCGGCCAGTGCAGTGAGATCCGCATTGTAAACGCCACCCTGCACAAGGCAGTAGGTAATGCCGAACAGGAGGGAGAGCCCTCCCAGCAAGGTGTACATGAAGAATCGTACGGTGATACCACGGCGGTGTTCACCTCCCCAATACAAGAGCAGGAAGAACACAGGGATCAACGCCAACTCGTAGAAGATGTAGAACAGCAGCGCGTTCTGGGCAAGGAAAACACCGAGCAGAAAGGTTTGCGCGTAAAGAAGCAGGCCATTCACCAAGGATGGGTGCTGAAGACGCTCACCAAAACCAGTGGCAATAATGAAGGGGAAGATGATCGCGGTGAGCAGGAGCATCAGCAGGCTCACCCCGTCGTAGCCCATAACGAAGCGGAGGCCCCAATCCGGCACCCAATCCCGATCCACCGCCATCACCATGCCGCCTGCATAGGTGGCCCAGATATAAAGCGTGACAGCCAAGGTGAGCAACGAGGATGCCAACGCGATGCTTCGGGCCATGCGCGTAGGAGTGGCCACCACCAACGCCGTGGCACACAGGAAAGGGATGAGCAACAGGAGTGCGACGATCATCTCAGGTGCTCAATAAAGTGATGATCAAGAAGGCGATCATGCCAACAAGCATGGCCAACAGGTGGAAACTTGCATTGCCGGTTTGTAGGCGGCGCACCAATTTGCCTACGCGCAAAGCAGCGCTACCTACGCCATTCATGATCGGTGTCATCAGGCGCTGTTCACCAACGCTGTAGAACATGCTGCTGAACCAACCGTAGGGTCGCTCGAAGATCGCGGTATACAATTCGTCGAGCTTCCAGCGCTGCGCGATCAAGCTCTTTGGCCAGGGCATGGTCTCCGGTTCTCCATCCAAGGTGGTGCGTCGTACGAAGCGGGAGTAGGCCACGAGTATGGTCGCCAGCACCGCAGCCGTGGTGATGCCCATCAGTGCCCATTCCGTTCCTGCGCTCAGACCGAGATGTTCGTTGTGGATCCCGTCGGCCGCAGTAGCAAGGAAATGCTTCATGGCCTCGTGCCCGCCGAAAAGGTGAGGCACGTTCAGCAGACCGCCGATCACGCTCAATACCGCCAGCACCACCAGCGGAATGGTCATTGTCGCTGGGCTTTCATGCGGATGGGCCTGGCCGCGATAGGTGCCAAAGAACACCAAATAGAGCAAGCGGAACATATAGAAGGTGGTCAGCAACGCGCCGAACAATAACACCGCGAACAACACGGGCGAATGTTGGAACGCGAAGGCCAGTATCAGGTCCTTGCTGAAGAACCCGCTCATCAACGGCAACCCGGCAATAGCAATAGTGCCGATGAAGAAGGTGACGAAGGTGATCTTGATGGAGCCCTTCAAACCACCCATTTTGCGGATGTCCTGCTCGCCGCCCAAGGCATGGATCACACTGCCAGCACCCAGGAAGAGCAGGGCTTTGAAGAAGGCGTGTGTGGTCACGTGGAACATGGCCGCGCTGTAAGCACCCATGCCGAGGGCTACGAACATGTAACCCAATTGGCTCACCGTGGAATACGCCAGCACTTTCTTGATATCGTTCTGGAACAAACCGATGCTAGCGGCCAATAAGGCGGTGGCTGTGCCGATGTACAGTATGACCTCTTGGGTGAGCGGGGCCAATTCGAACAAGCCGGAGCAACGGACGATCAAGAAGATACCCGCCGTGACCATTGTCGCCGCGTGGATAAGTGCGCTCACGGGAGTGGGACCCGCCATGGCATCGGGCAGCCACGTGAAGAGCGGGATCTGTGCGCTCTTGCCCGTGGCGCCAACAAAGAGCAGCAACGTGGCTGTGATGATCAGGTGGTGGCCGCTCCCAAGGCTGCTGGCTCGTTCCATGATCGCATCGTATTCCAAGGTGCCGAACACGCTCACCAAAAGCGCCATCGCCAGCACCATGCCCACATCGCCAATGCGGTTCATCACGAAAGCCTTGCGCGCGGCGTAGTTGTACGCTGGCACCTTATACCAGAATCCGATCAAGAGATAACTGCAAAGGCCCACACCTTCCCATCCAATAAAGGTGATCAGCAGGTTGGAGCCCATCACCAAGAGCAGCATCGCGAAGCTGAAAAGGTTGAGCTGTGCGAAGAAGGTGGGCGCACGCTCATCGTCGTGCATGTACCCCACGGAGTACAAGTGGATCAGCGAGCCGATGCCGGTCACGATCAGCATCATCGTCAACGACAAGGCATCGATCCGGAAGGCGAAGGGGATCTCCATCCCGGTTATGTGGATCCAGTCGAAGAGCCGGACCGTGTGGCCACCGGTGTTCGCATCAAAGCCCAGGAAGGTGATGACGCTAAGCGCGAAGGCTGTCGCCATAAGCCCTGTGGCGAGCATGCCTGCCGCTGTCGCGCTTAACGTGCGTCGCAACGCGGCGATGGCGATGGCACCTACCAGCGGCAGGGCCGGAACAAGTACCGCGAGGAGGTCCGCCTTCACCATTTCAACCGGTTCAGTTGGTTCACATCCACGCTGTCCACGTTACGCTTCATCATCACCAGGATCGCCAACCCCACGGTGACCTCTGCCGCCGCTACCAACATGATGAAGAAGACGAAGACCTGTGCCCGGGGATCGCTATGGTAAGCGCTGAATGCCGCAAGCAACAAGTTCACGCTGTTGAACATGAGCTCAAGACACATCAGAATAATGATCGTGTTGCGGCGGAACACCACACCCATGATGCCGATGCTGAACAGCAGGAAGCTCAGCACCACGTAGTGCTCCAAAGGCACAACGCGGATGGCGGTGACAATTCCTTGCTCCATGCTCATACGTCCCGTTCGTTCAGGTCGGCTTCGGTAAGTGGTTGCGCGGTGAACACGTTCCGCTCCGGTGCGGTCCAAGCCGCTTCTTTCTTGCCCAACAACACCACGCCTACCATGGCGCTAAGGAACAATACACTGCTGATCTCGAACGGCAGGAGGAATTCATTGAAGAGCGACATGCCTACGCTGCGCACCAAGCCCACGCTGGCATCGAATTCGTTCGCCGGTACCACGGTGATGCCATGGCGAATAGCAGCCAGAAGCGTTAAGAAGAACAGACCACCGGCCAACACCGCCACTACCCGCGTGGCAAGGGTTTTCACCGGTTCGGTGGCCTTGTTCAGGTTCAGTAACATGATCACGAACAGGAACAGCACCATGATCGCGCCGGTGTAGACGATGATGTGTACCATCGCCAGGAACTGCGCGTTCAGCAGGATGTAATGCCCTGCTATGCTCAGGAAGCACACGATCAAGGAGATCACGCTGTTCACCGGATTCTTCGCTGTCACCACCACCAAGGCGCTGATGATGCTGATGGCGGCGAAGAGGTAGAAGAAGTACGCCATGATCGCGATCAGCGGTTGTGCGAATGGTGTTTCACCTGTTTGAAACGCAACACATCCGGTGTCTGGCGCTTGCTTACGTCGATCCGCTTGTCCTTGGCCATGGGCTCCACCAATTCGTCCTTGCCGAATACGAATGGGGTGCGCAAGTAATTACTTTCCATGATGCGGTCCGTAAGGAAAATGGCTTCTTTCGGACAGGCTTCTTCACAATCGCCGCAAAAGATGCAGCGCAACATGTCGATCTCGTACACGCTGGCGTACTTCTCCTCTCGGTAAAGGTGCATCTCGTCCTTCTTCCGTTCAGCCGAGGTCATGGTAATGGCTTCTGCAGGACAAGCCACTGCGCAAAGCCCGCAGGACGTGCAGCGCTCACGGCCTTCGTCATCCCGCTTCAACACATGTTGGCCACGGTAGATGGCGGCAATGGGACGCTTCTGTTCCGGGTACTGGATGGTGGGGCGTTTCGTGCGGAAGAAGTGCTGGATGGTGATGAAGAGACCGCCGATCACCGCCGGCAGGTAGATGCGCTCCATCAGCGTCATCTTCTTGTCGCTCACCAATAGCGAGCGGTTGGTCAAGGGTTGCATCGGAGCCGCCATATCAGAGCGCTTGTATCAGGTAATAGATCGCGCCCGTGAGCACGATGTTCAATACACCCAACGGGATAAGCCGCTTCCACCCCAAGTTCATCAATTGGTCGAAACGGAAGCGAGGGGTCGACCACCTGACCCACATGAAGAAGAAGATGAAGAAGAAGGTCTTTGCGAACATGGCTGCGGCACCAATGATCGTCACCAGGTTCGGGTCCAGTCCCAATGACGCCAGACCGGGCACGTGATAGCCACCGAAATAGAGCGTCGCGATCACTGCGCTGCTCATGAACATGTTGATGTACTCTGCGAAGAGGTAAAAGCCCAGCTTCATGCTGCTGAATTCGGTGTGGTAACCACCCACGAGTTCCGTTTCACACTCGGGCATGTCGAAGGGCGCCCGGTTGGTCTCGGCGAACGCGCATACGATGAAGATCAGGAAGCCGATGGGTTGTAGCATGAACCCCCACCCGTGTTCGATCTGGTATTCTACGATGCCGCTGAGGCTCAAGGTGCCCGTGAGCATCACCAGTGCTACTATGCTCAGGCCCATGGCCAGTTCGTAACTCACCATTTGGCTGGCCGCACGAACAGCGCCCAAAAGCGCGAATTTGTTGTTGCTCGCCCAGCCGCCCAACATGATGCCGTATACACCTATGCTGACCATGGCGAACACATACAGGATACCGATCTCCGGGTCTGTGCCCTGGAGGTTTATCGTGTTGCCAGCGATGGTCAAGGTGCCGCCCCAGGGGATCACTACGCCCGTGAGCAAGGCCGTTACCATGGCGATGGCCGGACCCAGGAAAAAGAGCTTGCGGTTCGCTGTAGCAGGCACGAAGTCCTCCTTCATGAACATCTTGACCCCATCGGCCACAGGTTGCAATAGGCCGAACGGACCAGCGCGATTGGGGCCGATGCGATCCTGGAGGAAAGCAGCCACCTTGCGCTCACCATATGTGGAGTATGCGGCCACCGTTAGGGTAACAACGAAGAGCACCAGCAAGAAGATGGAGGTGGTGATCATCGGTCCTTGAGATCGTTACGTTTGGCCAACTCCGGCACGTTCGGTGCAGGGGTGGAAAGCAGCGGCTGCTTGCGCACGATCTGGTAATGACCCTGCCCGATCACACTGTGGCGATCGATCTTCCGGGGACCTTCCACGGTCCAATGGGCCGTATCCTTTTTGTCGAACCGGCATGTGTTGCAGATGAATTCTTCCACCTCGCCCCACTGGTCCTTGCGACCGGTAACACGTTGCACTTCCTGGCCTTTCAGCCACAGGACCACTTTGCCGCAGCACTTTTCGCAGTTGCGGTGGGCATCTACCGGATTGGTGAACCAGACCCGGCTGGCAAAGCGGAAGGTGCGATCGGTCAGGGCACCTACGGGGCACACGTCGATCATGTTCCCGCTGAATTCGTTCTCGACCGCGTTGCTGATGTAGGTGCTGATCTCACTTACATCGCCCCGGTTGATGACCCCGTGTACGCGACCATCGGTGATCTGCTCGGCCACCTTCACACAGCGGTAACACAGGATACAGCGCGTCATGTGCAGCTTGATCGTGTCGCCGATGTCGATGGGGTCGAAGGTGCGGCGCTCGAATTCGTAGCGGCTGGCTTCTCTGCCGTTCTCGTAACCGAGGTCCTGCAAGTGGCACTCCCCGGCCTGGTCGCATATCGGGCAATCCAGCGGGTGATTGATCAATAGGAATTCCACTACCCCGTTACGGGCTTCGATCAGCTCGGGGTTCGTGGTGTTCTCCACCACCATCCCGTCCATCACGTTAGTGCGGCAACTGGCCACCGGCTTGGGCATGGGGCGCGGGTCCTTATCGCTGCCCTTGCTCACCTTCACAATGCAGGTGCGGCAGTAGCCACCACTGGTCTTCAGCTTGGTGTAATAGCACATGGCCGGGGGCACCACATAGCGGTCGGCCTTGTTGCGCTCGCCGATCATGCGGGCCGCTTGTAAGATCGTTGTCCCCTCGGGAACGTCGATCTCGACCGTGTCGATGGTGACTTTGGGCATGCTTTATACGCCGCAGCTTGTGCTTAGGCGAGTATCAAGAAGGGCTGCAAATGTAGTACGCCTGATGCAGCGACGCTAGAAGGAACGAAGCTGCTAAAAGGTTCGGCGGGCCGGTTATCGGTCGCCGATGTCCGCACAGTGAGGAAAGAACCCGGCCCAATGCCGACGAGCATCGTACTGCTTGGTCGAACGCTCTACCAACGAGGGCGGGTTCTGGCTCGGCCAAAGCGCAGGCCGGCTGGTCAAGAAAGCTAAGCTGGCCTTGGGAGGGCTTTTTCAATGGTCGTGCTAGAGCCACACGAATAGAGTCGGTGTTCGGACTCCTTCTAATAGTGTGGGTTGCATGCAGTTGGAGGCGGCTAATACCATTTCGCATTACAGATCCGCCCAAAGATGCGCCGCTATTTTCCCCGTCGGCGGGATGAAACATTCGCAGGAGTATCAGAGGAGGTCGCTGCGTCCGCCGGACCGCGGACGGGACGACCCCATCGGAGAAGTAATGCGGAAAAAGCGTCACCGTCCCGATCCTTCGGCGAGCAAGCAGAACCTGTCCCGCCTTGCGGGATCGGGTGGATCCGTACTGCGAAATGGTATTACACGGCATCGAGGTATTTTTGCGCTTCAAACCCTTCTTATGGATCAGAGAGACCTGTTCGAGCAGACCCTTACGTCCCCAGCAGAAAGTACGTCGCTATCCGTTAAGAAGGAACGTCGGAAGACGTTGTCCAGCGGACAGTCCGTGTTCAACCGATCGCTAAAGAAGGTAGAGAAGCTCCGCAGGGACATTGATGTACTACGCAACGACCTCGACACCGCCCTTGCCCAGCACACGCTGAAAGTGACCCCGTTGGAAGCGGAGGCGACCAAGTTGCGTGGACAGCTCTTGGACCTGCTGTACCCCTATCATAAGAATACCAAAGCACTGCCCGGGAAAGACCGACGGATCCTTGGAGGGGTCATCAGGAACCTGTTGGATGATGTCATCGGAAGCGATGATGAGGCATTGGAGCGGCACAAAGCGATGTTCAAGGCCATTCATGGTGAGCATTACGACGATGTCGTGGATCAGGAAATGGAATGGACCAAGAACAACATCAATCAGATGTTCGCCGAACAAGGAGTGGACTTCGACCTAGGCGATGCGGACCTTTCGGATGCTGAAGCAGTAGCCCGAAAGATGCACGAGCTACTGGCCAAGTTGCAAGCAGAGCATGAGCGCAAGCAACAGCAGGCCACTGGTCGAAAAAAGACCAAACGGCAACTCGAAATGGAGGCCCGGGCCGAAGAAATGGATAAGGCGCGCAGCCGAAGCCTGTCTATCATTTACAAGCAACTTGCCCGTTCCTTCCACCCCGATCTGGAACAGGATGAAACGCTCAAGGCGGCGAAAGAGGAACTGATGAAACAGCTCACCGCAGCTTACGACGCGCAGGACCTGCATACTCTCCTCAAGCTCGAAGCGCAGTGGTTATCCAGCAACAGCGCGAACATCCAGACACTGACCGAAGAGAAACTGAGCATTTACAACGCTGTGTTGAAGGAGCAGGTGGCCGAGCTGGAAGTCGAGTACCATAGGACCTTCGGCCATCCCAGGTTCGAGCCTCTCATGCAGTACGGCATGCACGCAGCCAAAGGTCTGATCCGCGATATCGATCACCGGGAATTGGTATTGCGGATGATGATCGGAACCATGCATGGGTCCATCGAAAAGCTGAAGGGGAAGGATGCGATCATGGAAGTTCGGGCCTGTATCCGGACGGTCGCATCCGTCTGATGCCATTTCGGTTAGCGGTGAAATGCACCGGGTTGCTCAACATCCCCTTATACCCACACCAAGCTCGCCTCATCCGGTTCCTTATATCCGTTGGAAGCAGTGATCTGTTGGTGCAGCCCATCCCACGAAGCAGGATCCAGCCAATGGCTCCACCCATGCGCGCGGTCCATGGTGCGGATGTAGGGTACGGCATCCTGTTGGCGCGTTAGTTTGCGTAAGGCCAGCATATAGTCTTCTCGGTACACGTTGGGGATGATGAGCTTGGTACGCCCTTGGGCCACGAGCTCGGCGTTCATCATTACGCGTGCTATGCGCCCGTTGCCATCGTTGAAGGGGTGTACCTCGCTCACCAAGAACATCACGTAGATGGCGCGGGCCAAGGGTTCGGTAAGCAGGTTCACGAGCGCGTAGCCTTGCTTGAGGGTGCCGATGACCATGCCCGGTGCTACGAAGTGTGTGGAGCCAGCACGGTTGGCTTTCTGTTTGAAGAAGCCCGGATCCATATCGGGCCTTCCGGCAAGGAGAATGGCGTGCCGCTCACGCAGTTTATCAATGAATACACGTTCGTCAGCAGGTGCCGCGGCAAGGTCGCTTCGGTTGGCACAGACGGCGAACACGCCTTTTATGTCGTGCGTGTCACCGGTCCGGTTGGGGATCTCCTTTCCACGATAGACAATATCCTTCGCTTCATCCACTTCGAACACCGTGCCTTCGATGTAGTTGCTGAAGTAGCTTTCGAAGAAGGCGACGTTCCTGAATTCTTCGGTGGTGATCACGCGTTCCATGCGCCCGGCAAAGACCTCATTGCGCAAGGTGGCGATCAACTTGTTGAAGAGCGAGAGCCGACCCACATCGTATGGTTCGCCCATGGTATGGGCTTTGGCGGCCGTGGTTTTTAGGACATCAGCGGCTCCCGTTGTCAGGAGTGAAGCGATCAAAGCGGTCAAGCGCTCGAAGGCGGGCACCAAGTCCAGCACGGTGGCTACTTGGCGAGCATTGTCCCGCAGCGTGTTCAAGCCATCTTCACCACGAACGTTCAAAATGTTCAGCAGCCGTTTCTCGATGATGGACTGTTCCACGGTGCGCGCTTCACCGGCAACGCTTCTGTAATACGACAGGTTCTCCAGCAATGCCCGTTCTTCGGACGATACGTTCAAGCCATTCTCGAATAGCCTGGTGTCCGACGGCAGGGCGGGTGGGCCTTCTTGTATACGGATCGTGATCCCCGGCCATTGAACAGCACGTGTCTTTCGTCCCGTGAGGTAGATAGTGCCCGAAGAAGAAGCAGCGTATTCCAAAGCGCTGCGATGCGAGAGCACCGCGCCAGGGAATTTGTGCGATAGCAAACGCCACAGGTTGCGCTGAATGATGTCTGCGTCCTTGCCGGAGATGTCCGAAGTATAGACGCGCGGCACCAAGCGGCGGATCGATCCTGCGGCAAGCAGGGCCATTAACCGGTTCGACTCCGCCTGCGCGCTGGAGCCGAAAAGAATGTCCGGAAGCTCGACTTTCAACTTGGCCATTTTGTGCTAGAAAGGCGCAGTGAAGTCGCCATTTCATGCAATAATACGCAACGAAGAGCCGAAAAGATGTAATATTCAGGAGTTATATGCCTGTTGGTGTAATTTCAGGCACTAACAACGAATGGCCACGAAGGCAGCAGAACTTGGCTACACAGCAACCGAGATCGCCTTCCGGAACGGTTCCCTCGCAAAATGCTTCGGATCCTTCACTTTTTGCGGATAGCGCACGTGGTATTCGAACTCGTCGCGGAAATGACGGATCGCTGAAGCGACCGGCCAGGCCGCTGCATCCCCTAGAGGGCAAATGGTGTTACCCTCGATCTTCCGTTGTATGTCCCACAGCAGATCGATGTCCTCGGTGCGGCCTTCGCCATGTTCCAAGCGGTGCAGCACTTTCTCCATCCAGCCGGTGCCCTCGCGGCATGGGCTGCATTGCCCGCAGCTTTCGTGGTGATAGAAACGGGTGTGGTTCCAGGTACTGCGCACGATGCACTGCGCATCGTTGTAGGCATAGAAGCCACCGGACCCCAACATACTTCCGCTTGCGAAGCCACCATCGCTGAGGCTCTCATAGCTCATCAGTCGGTCCTCGCCGTTCGCGGTCTTCAAGAACAGCTCGTAGGGAATAATGGGAACGCTGCTGCCGCCAGGCACCACTGCCTTGAAGACGCGGCCATCCACCCCGCCGCACCATTCGTCGCTGTTGATGAACTCATCGCAGGTGATGCCGAGGTCGATCTCGTACACGCCGGGGCGCTTGATGTTGCCGCCAGCGCTAATAAGCTTGGTGCCTGTGCTTTTGCCGATCCCGATCTTGGCGTACTCCTCACCGCCGTCGTTCACAATGGGCACCACGGCCGCGATGGTCTCCACGTTGTTCACCACCGTGGGGCAGCCGTAAAGGCCTTTCACAGCAGGGAAGGGTGGTTTGATACGCGGATTGCCACGGTTGCCTTCCAAGCTTTCGAGCAGTGCCGTCTCTTCGCCGCAGATGTAGGCCCCAGCGCCGACCTGGACGTGCATCTCGTGATCGAAGCCACTGCCGAGGATGTTCTTGCCAAGCCAGCCAGCCGCATAGGCTTCGGCAACAGCTTGCTCCAGGATGCGAGCGATGTAGAAGTACTCCCCGCGGATATAGATGTAGCTGGTCTTCGCACCGAGCGCGAAGCTGCTTGTGATCATCCCTTCGATGAGGATATGCGGGATCCGCTCCATGAGGTAGCGGTCCTTGAAGGTGCCGGGTTCGCTTTCGTCGGCGTTCACCACCAAGTAACGAGGAACCCCTTCCGGCTTCGCGAGGAAACTCCACTTCATACCCGTGGGAAAACCCGCACCACCGCGACCGCGCAGGCCGCTCTTCTTCACTTCCTCGAGCACCGTTTCCGGGCTCATGGTCTTGAGCGCTTTCTCCACGCTGCGGTAGCCGCCGTTCGCGCGGTAGCCCTCCAGGCCATTGATGCCGGGCTTGTCGATGTGTTCTAAAAGGAGTTTGCGGCTCATTGGAAAGCAGAAGGGTTAACCGCTGAGAGCGCAGATATCACGGAGGAATGCGCGCTGCCTGCGGCAGCAAGGTCGGCAGCCTGACAACAAGCAACTGACAACTGACGATCCGCGCTCATTTGTCCGTGTAATTGGTCCGTGAATTCTTGGCGCGCAATTGGTCGATCAGCTCATCGGCACGTTCGATCGTCAAATTCTCATGGTACTGTGCACCGCACTGCAACATGGGCGCTGTGCCACAACTGCCAAGGCATTCGACCCCTTTCAACGTGAACATGCCGTCCTTGGTGGTCTCACCCACGTGGATCCCAAGCTTTTTCTCGAGATGCGTGATCAGGTCGTCGCTGCCACGCAACATGCAGGGCGTGGTCCGGCACACATCAAGCACGTAGGTGCCTACCGGATGCAGGTTGAACATGCTGTAGAAGCTGGCCACTTCGTACACCTCGATATGTGCGAGGCCCATGACCTGTGCCACGGCGTCCATCGCGTTCACGCTTAGCCAACCATCGTTCCCGCTTTGTGCGATGTGCAGGATGGGGATCAACGCGCTCTTGCTGCGGCCGTCGGGGTAACGGGTCATCAGCGCGCGGCATTCGGCAAGCGCCCCCTCGCTGAAGGCGAACGGCTTGGTGCCGGCCGTTGTGGTGATGGGTCTGGTGCGGGCGCTCATTACGTTGTGCAAAGAAAGCGGAACGTCGCTTGCAAGTAGCGTGGTTTCAGAGATAGATGTCTTTGCGATGTCCCACTTTTCTTACCTCCACGATCCGGATATCGTCGTTGATCGCGTACAGAATGCAATAGTCGCCAATGCGGATCCGCCAAACATCATGATCTCCGGAGAGCTTTTTGGCACCCGCTGGGCGAGGTTCACCGGTCAAGGTTTCGATCCGGGGTAAGACGCGTTGGACCACTTGGGCTGGGGGCGAACGCAGGTCACGTTGCGCACGGGGACTGAATTGGACCGCATACTTCAAAGTTTACCGTCTA
>Ga0209490_10005021_pt1 | contig 12121 bp, 9 predicted proteins | sample MAT06_FD_187209 | JGI IMG/M metagenome (GOLD analysis project Ga0209490, IMG submission 187209) | Freshwater microbial communities from Lake Fryxell liftoff mats and glacier meltwater in Antarctica - MAT-06 (SPAdes) (version 2) | ecosystem: Environmental > Aquatic > Freshwater > Ice > Liftoff...
GGGCGAACGTGGTCAGCCGTTGAGCAGGCGCGAATAGAAGAGGCGCTACTTGAAAGTGAGGCGCGTTTTCAGGCAATTACAAATTCAATCGATCACATGGTGTGGTCAACTGACGCGGATGGATATCCGGATTTTTATAACCAGCGCTGGTATGAATTTACCGGTGTCGCCCAAGGCGCAACCGATGGTGCAGCGTGGAAAGATATGTTCCATCCGGATGATCAAGCACGTGCGTGGGCGGCGTGGCAACACGCACTAAAAACCGCAGAGCAGTACCACATTGAATATCGGCTGCGTCATTATTCTGGTCAATACCGATGGGTGCTGGGGCGCGCCCAGCCAGTGCGCGATGACACGGGACAAATTGCGCGATGGTATGGCACGTGCACCGATATTCAGGAAATCGTAGAAGCACGCGACGTATTGACAAGATCTCGCGAAGAACTGGAACGCATCGTTACCGCACGTACCGCTGAGCTTTTGGTCGCCTCAGACCTACTTCGACAATCCCAAAAAATGGAAGCAATTGGTCAGCTTACCGGCGGTATCGCGCACGACTTTAACAATATGCTAGCGGTGGTGATGGGCTCGCTCTCGTTGCTCAGGCGAAGTGTCGGCCAAGATTCAGTCGCGCTGCGCCATGTGGAGGCCGCAACCGATGGTGCACGGCGCTCGGCCTTATTGGTTAAGCGCTTGATGGCTTTTTCGCGGCAACAGCCGTTGGCGCCGGAAAGCATTAACGCTAATCAGCTTGTAACGGGAATGTCTGATTTGTTAAGCCACACTTTGGGCAGCCATATTGTTGTCGCCACGTCATTAGCAGAGAATTTATGGTCGGCCCATGCCGATCCTAATCAGTTTGAGAACGTCATCTTAAATCTTTGCGTTAACGCGCGTGACGCCATGCACGATGGCGGCACGCTAACCATCACCACGCAGAATATTGATTTTGATGCCCATCAAGCTGCGCAACATTTGGGCATGGATGAAGGGCAATATGTAATGCTATCGGTCACCGATACTGGCGTTGGCATGACTGATGAAATTGCCTCCAAAGCGTTCGACCCCTTCTTTACGACTAAGGATATTGGCAAAGGCACTGGATTAGGTCTTAGCCAAGTGTACGGATTTCTCAAGCAATCAGGAGGCCATGTAAATCTTAGCTCCGACGTTGGCAAGGGCACAACGGTGATGGTTTATCTACCGAGATTGTCGAGCGAAGAGGGTAAAGACGGCCAATTAGACGCGCCATCGACAGTGCGCGAGATATTGCTAAACGAGGCGCAAAAAGTGGTATTGATCGTGGACGATTTCGCCTCTGTGCGCGGGTTTGTCGTTGAGGCGGTAACAGCGCTGGGCTATCGCGCCATTGAAGCCGACGGCGGAATGATGGCGTTGCGACTCATTGATCAGCACCCGGAGATCACGCTGCTGCTGACCGACATTGTGATGCCCGATATGGACGGACGCTTATTGGCCGAGGAAGCGCATCGCCGCCGACCAGAGATGAAAATCTTGTTTATGAGTGGTTATGCGCCTGAATCGGTAATGCAGAAGGACACCTTGTTACCCGAAATTAAACTGATCACCAAGCCATTCACCGTTGAAGAGCTTGGGGAGAAAATAAACGAGGTGTTTGGCATGCCCCAGACGCCACAACGCAGCACATTTTCATCGGCGACTGAAAATGTTAGTGGGATGCAATGAATATCAATTTTGCGCGGACGCTGTTTAAATTCACGGCGAGCAGGTAGTGACGAAATCGTTAAACATCTTGTATGTGGAAGATAACAATCGCCTGCGCGAAACCATTGGCGAGCTTCTCCAAAGTGCCGACCGAAAAGTTCATGCCGTCGCGAGCGCGGAAGAAGCGCTGACCGCGTTCGGCAATAACATTTTCGACGTGCTAGTAACCGATATTAGTTTGCCCGGCATGTCGGGTATTGACTTAGCGCGTCGCGTGTTGACCACGAATCCAGACTATTGGGTGGTGCTTTGTACCGGCTATGAATTCAATTACCGTATGTCTGAGCTTGGCGTCAACGTGCGCGCGCTAGTTAAGCCTTTCGATATTGAAGCCTTGGAGGCGTTAATGAGTGAAATTGCGGCGGTCACCCAGACGGCGTAACGGCGTCTCTCAACGCGCGAACTTAACGCTAGAACTTAACGCTTGAACTTAACGCTTAAACCTAAACCCCAAACTTAAGGCCCGCTGTTTATTTCGCCGGTATCGCCCGCGCAATTGACTCTGCCGTGTAGGGCTTGGTCACAACGGTTGTGTCAGCGTGCTCTGCGGGTAACGTAATACTATCGCCATAGCCGGTCGCAAAAATGTGCGGCACGCCCAGCGCGCGGAGTCTGCTGGCAATCAGGAAGCTGGTTTCACGACCCAAATTCACGTCAAGCATGGCAAACGTGGGAGTGTGAAGATCGAGAATGCGAAACGCCTCATGGCTGCTGCTCGCGGTCTCGACCTTAGCTGCACCCAGCCCCAACAGAATCTCTTCCGCGTCAAGGGCGATGATCATGCTGTCTTCCACCAGCAATACATTGCCGGAGAGCGACCCCATGGGTTTGTCATCATCTATTAGCGCTGAAATTTCCGTCTGTTCTGCTGGGACAGTCACATACTCAGCAGGGATCACATGCCGCGCCTGTACGCCGGCTACTAAATACTCAATCATCGCCTCGCCGCCAAGCTCAAAGGGAATCGAGCGCTCAATAATGGTCGTGCCAAATCCTCGTCGTACCGGCGCCTGCACGGGCGGGCCGCCAACCTCCAGCCAATCAATGACTAGACGTCCAGATTCATCAACTGACCATTTGATGGTCACCTGCCCATCATTGTTCAGGGCGCCAAATTTCACCGAATTGGTCATGAGCTCGTGAAAAACTAAGGCAATAGTTGAGAACGCCAATGGTTTTATCAACACCCGTGGGCCAATAGTTTCAACGCGGTTTGCCTTCGAGCTCAGATATGCAGCAGCCTCGGTCGCGAGAAGCGTTGCCAGCGAACCCGGCCCCCAGTTGTGTGCCGTCAGTTGATCATGCGCGCGCGCCAGCGCCTGCACGCGCGCGCCCAACACTTCTACATATGACGCCACATCGATGGCACTATTGGCGGTTTGCGAGATTAATCCACGGATGAGCCCGAGAATATTGCGCACGCGATGATTTAGCTCGGCAATCAAAAGCTCTTGCGTTTCGGCAAATATTTTACGTTCCCGATCCGCAGTATCTGATAACACCAAAATTACTTCCAAGAGCGTCGCCCGCAGCGCTTGCGCTGCTTTCAATTCGTCTTCAGTCCAAACCGCCGATTGCCCGCGCACAACTTCTTTCCATGCCTCGAAACTTTTGCGCGGAATCAGCCGGTCGCCATTTGGTCCGGACTCAAGTTCCTTGTTGGGGTTGCCCGCCCAAGCCACGGTGCGCGAAATCTCGCTACGGAAAAAAACCACATAGTCGCGCGGCGTACGCGAAATTGGAATAACCAGCATACCGGCGGCGCGTTCAACAAACTCTTTGCCCGGCGCATAGACGTTGCCGATCTGAACGGTGGAATACACCAGATTTGCCGCAGAACGATTAAGGAAAGGCACTAACGCCAAAAATTCGTCGCGGGTTGGTGTAACACCTTTTAATGTCGCTTTTTCTTCTACCCACAGCCCGATGCCATCGGAGGGCACTAGATCGCCCACTGTTTCTGATAGTTTTGCCACAATTTCCTGAGCCGTTCCACCACCAGCCATTGATGCCAATAACTGGGCATGCAAACGGTTGTTGCTGATCTCGTAGGCAATCTCTTCATCGCGTTGCCGACTCTCCAGCAAAAGCGAAAACATTTGTGCGAATAGCTCGGCTGACGTTCTGCGCTCTAAGCCCAACTGCGCGGGCGCCATCAGGTGGCACGCAAAAAGCCCCCACAATTTTCCGTTGCGAAGAATCGAGATTGACATCGATGCCCTCACACCCATATTGCGCAGATATTCCACATGGATCGGCGAAACCGACCGCAGCACGCTCATCGAAAGATCAAGCGGTTGCCCATCAGCATCAATTTGCGGCCGAATAGGCACTGGTACTGCCGACACATCCGCAATAATGCGCAGCCAATTTCGTTCATATAGCGCCCGCGCTTGCACCGGAATATCGGATGCCGGATAGCGTAAGCCCATGAACGAATCAACGCCTGCGCGCAAACTCTCGGCGATCACTTCACCGGTGCCATCAGGATGAAAGCGATAAATCATCACACGATCAAGACCCGTGAGTGCGCGCACCTGGCGTGCAGCCTCACGGGTGAATTGCGTAAAGCTTACGGTCTGCCGCAAACGGCCAATCATCAAACCGACCATTGACAAGCTGTTCATTTCATCTTGCGCCTCGCTCGGCTCACATTCAATGATGATCTGGGTGCCCATCATATGCACCGCCACATCAAAAAGTGGCCCGTCGATTTGTAGTTGTACGCCAAAGCTGCGCTCGACTGAATCCTTACCGCGCAACACCGTCACTAAATTTCTGATCAGATGCAGAGCCTCTGCATTGATAAAGTTGTGCAACGGCGCACCAATCATGTCACCGAATGGACGAGACAAAAATTGCAGCACGTTTTCCGAGGCGCGGACAACGATCCAATCGGTTGAAATTGACAGCAAAAATCCCATTGACTGCACACAACCAAGCTGATGAATCGGCTCACGATCACAGTTGGTGAGATTGATAGCTTGAAAATTTTCCATATTTGCAGTCTGATTTAGGTTGATTCGAAACGTGGTTGCGTGACGCTGACTGATTCCGCAGCGGATTCAAACAGCGCGAATGTGCGTAACGCGCTGGCGAGCACCGCATCGATCTCGTTATGCAAAAAAGGCGAGGCGCTGAACGCCGCGAGGAACGATGCCCACAAGCCTAAACCTTGACCGTGACGTAAATATTGCGTAGCACCCAACCGAATTGCATCCGAATTTGCGGGCAATCTTGATGCCAATACCGCACCACCAATGCGCGAACCTTCAAGCACATACATCATGCCGAACGCGGCGGCGGGAGACAGCGGCTCTGCACTTAGTGTGTCATCCGCCTGATCACCTTGCAGTACTTTCAAATCATGTTCAAGAGCATGCGTACGCACGCGCCTCGGCCAGTCCGGGAGTAAGGTCGCCGCACTCGAACGCGCCAGCGCCAGCTCACATGTTGGCAGCACTGCATGATGCGTTTCAAGAAATAATCGGTAGCCAATGGGGTGCGATAGATCGAAGCGCGAGAACGCGAGATCAACCCTCTCATGGGCGACCCGTGTTTGGGCTTTCAGGAATTCGCGGGGCTGCATATTTTTAACCTGATTTCATGTCGAAACGTGACGCTTGGAAACAACCTGCCTTGGTGGCCTAGATTTGGATCAACTTGCCAACGATTTGCTGGACATTGCGCTGGTTTCAACAATTATTGGCCGCAGCTTGAACGGTATACCGATCATTCCCCGCTTTTGATGCTTGGACATACATTATGTGCATTGACGTGCATTGACCTGCTCGAACGTGCTCCTACGCGCTTTGAAGTTTGGAGCAGAAAAACGGCAAGGTGACTTGTTGATTATTTAAGTAGTCGCGCTAGCTTCTAAACGGTGTAATTGTGATTGTACGCCACGTAAGCTAGTTCAGCGTTCGGTAAAAATTACCAACCGGTGTAGTCCAACGCCTACACCAAATTACTCTATTCACCCACTCAACACCAGCTGCTGCAATCTTTTCGACTGGTGGATCTTATGAAATTGGTCGTTAGGCGCTCTGTAGAGAAGCAACTGCCCATTGTGTGCTGCCGCACTGTTAGTAGCAATGCTTAATGCTAACGTCGCTGTTAGCAACCGCTTAGGCTAAGCGACCAACCAATAACGCGAATTTGAGGCGTCTATGAGTAAACCCACCAGACGACTGCGACGCCGGTCAAAGCTCAGCCCTGAAGTCGTTAAGCTAGGCGTCGTTAGCTTCCTTACCGACCTTAGCTCGGAGGCAATTTTTTCAGTCTTTGCGATATTCTTTACAACCGTCGCAGGCGGCTCAAGCGCTTTGCTCGGCTTGATTGAAGGGTTGGCTGACTTTTCGGCATCATCACTTAACTACTTAGCAGGCAGGTTATCGGACCGTAGTGGCAAGCGTAAAGTTTTCACCCTAGTGGGCTATGGCTTCTCCACGCTGGCTAAAACCATTCTGCTTATCTCGTCAACTGTTGTCGGCCTGAGTATTTTTCGAGTTGTTGAGCGCTTCGGCAAGGGCTTTCGCGGGCCACCGCGCGATGCTTGGCTGTCGTCGTTGGCTGACCCCGCCACGCGTGGCTATTCGTTTGGCGTGCATAAGGGGCTGGACAAAGCTGGGGGGGTACTGGGCCCACTGCTCGCCTATTGGCTGTTGCGCTCACTCGGCGAGTCGCCTGCAGCCTATCACACGCTATTTTGGATTGCGCTAGTGCCAGCGGTGGCGAGCGTTGTGTTGCTTGCGTCGCTGAAAGATAAGCCAGGCACGCCACATGCGAGCGAAAGCGAGAGTGCCAACTGGACGGCCTTGAGTGTAGATTTCAAGCGCTTTCTGATTCCAGCCGGCGTGTTTGCGCTGTCCTATTACAGCCTCGGATTTCTGATGCTAAAAGCACATGCGGTAGGCTTCAGCCTGACGGATACGGTTCTGCTATACGCCATGTTCAACGCGGTATGTGTCATCGCAGCCCCGCTCATCGGTTGGCTGGGCGACGTGATCGGTCGTCGCCGCATTGTGGTGTTTGGCTACAGTCTGTATGCGTTCATTAACCTCGCACTCATCTGGTCAAGTGAGGACTGGCAGATCGTCGCTTTGTTCGCAATATATGGCGTTTTCTATGCGATTGAGGAATCGCAAAGCAAGGCGTTCATTGCCGATCTGGAGCCTGATCGCCGCGCCACCGCCGCGGGTACTTACAGCTTTGTAATTGGCACGTTGCGCCTGCCTGCATCACTAATGGCGGGCGCTCTGTGGACAATTGACCCGCGATGGGCCTTCGGCTTGGCCAGCGCGCTCGCAGTGAGCGCAATTGCCCTGTTTGTTTTGATGCGGCCGGCATCGTCAGCTAAATAAAAAAATAAACAATAATCCTGTGCGGTTACGCTGCAAAGAACGCAGGCAATAAATTAACTACAGCAGCGTCATGAAAAAAACGTCTATCGCCTGTTGAAAATCGCCAACACGAATGCGCCACTCATGGTCACAAGCAGTTGGGCGGGCATATTCTATAAAACCAAAAGGCTATATTCGGCGGGCATTTTCACGCCCTTTAGGCTGAAAATGCACGTGAATAGAGGGCTTATAAATATGTATTGGCACAGCCAAATCACCAAGCTCCAACATTTTTCATCGACACCCACGGCTCTTGCGGCGGCAACGGCGTACCCGCTTGCAAAAGCTCAATGGAGATATTGTCTGGAGAAAGCACAAACGCCATACGACCATCGCGCGGCGGGCGGTTGACGGTCACTCCTGCATCCATCAATTTTTTACATGTTGCGTAAATGTCATCAACCGCGTAAGCGACGTGACCGAAATTACGCGCGCTGCCAAGTTGCTCAACATTGCCACGTTCGTCGGGCCAGTTGTAGGTGAGCTCAATAGCGGCGGCTTCGTCACCGGCAGCGGCCACGAACGCCAACGTAAATCGTCCGTTCGGATATTCATTTTTGCGGATAAGAGCCAATCCTAATTTGTTGCAGTAGAAATCGAGTGAGGCGTCAAGATCGGTCACGCGAACCATGGTGTGAAGATATTTCATTGCGGCAGCTTCCTTTAGTTGATTGGCGAGTTTAGCGATGACGCTAGAAACGGCAGTTGGACGGGTGTGTCCCATAGCAACAGCGTCCTCGTTGGGGACATAAGTATGCATTTTTCAGACTTCCTAACAAGGCCTCATTTGGCAAACACGGACAGAGCAGGCCTTATCCTGCAAGGAGCAGCAACGCGGCTAGGGTGGTTGAAAAATGTGCAATCGCACCAGTAGCGTGCGTCACCAACTAGGTGAACGTGCTAAACCGCTAAACTCGTATGTTCATGCTCACGTTCAAGCAACAAAAGCGGTCATCTGCCGTTTCTAGGATTGCGGCTCGGTTTATGACATCGGGGGGCAGTTTTTTGTCGCGGCTCGAATGAACAGTCGGGAACCCCGCAGCGGTTGTGGTGCAAACTCATCCGTGGTAGTCCCTCATGGTTTGTCTTTCAATAATTGTGCTCCCTAATGGTTACTATGATTCTGTCGTGCACACCAACCGTTTCGCACCAAGCAGGCGTCGGCTGAGGTCTGCCTATCTTTCCTACTTTCGTCGGCCAGGGAAGAACGTATTTGTATGGGCGATGTAGTCGCGATAGCCGGGCCGCCGTTCGGTAATGTCTTGCTCTTGCAGCGTGACACCCGACACTTTGAATAATAGTACCGTCATGAGCACGGGAGAGGCGATAGCCCACCAGCCATTTGCCGACAGCGCCAAAATATAAATGCCCCACCACACACAAAATTCACCGAAGTAATTGGGGTGGCGGGAATAACGCCACAAGCCGCGATCCATGACTTTCCCTTTATTTCGTGGGTTTAACTTGAAGCGCGCCAGTTGCCAATCTGCCACGGCCTCAAACAAGACACCGGCCACGACCACACATACAGCCAGTCCATCAAGCCAGCTCCACGGTCGGGGGTTCACCACAGCGGCAAGCACCGCCCAAGAGACGACCCACGCAAGTATCGCCTGCAAAACGAATATCAGCACTAGGCTCTTCCACCGAAAATATGGTTTGTTGCGCGCGCGGATGGCCTGATAACGGCGATCCTCCGGTTCGCCCCAATGCCGCCAAGTAATGTGCGCACTTAAGCGGATAGCCCACAGCGCAACCAATGTGACGACGACGACGGCGCGGAGCCCCGTCTCAGGCGTCGCTAAAACGTAAGTGGCTGCGCCGGTCAAGATGAGCAGCGGCCAGAAGCTGTCAACAATGCTGACGTCGTTCTTTCTAAGGCTCACCAGCCACGCGCCGAACGCCAACAGCGCCATCAGCGACAAGGCTTGAAATGCGATGGTCAGCATTCAATGCACCCCGCTTTATGGCCGACACATGATCGATAGCCTTCGCCTGCCATCACTTAGGCATCAACACGGTATCTATAGCGTGGATGACCCCGTTGTCGGCGGCTACGTCCGCTGCCACGACGTTGGCGTTATTCACCATCACGCCGCCGCATGTTGCAATCGTCACATTGCTACCCTGCACGGTTTTGACTTTGCCGGGCTTAATATCGGCAGACATAACCTTGCCGACGACGACGTGATACGTCAGCACCGAACTAAGCTTTGTCTTATTTGCTAATAATTTTTCTAGGTCAGGCTTTGGAATCTTTGCAAAGGCTTCATCGGTGGGCGCGAACTCGGTAAAGGGGCCAGAGCCCTTGAGCGTGTCCACTAACCCGGCCGCCTTAAGCGCTGTCACAAGAGTTTTGAAATTGCCGACTGCTACAGCGGTATCGACAATGTCGGTGGCCTGAACCGAGAATGAGGCTAACGCTATAGCTGCTGCGGCGAAAAAATGTTTTTTCATGTAGATTCCTCAATCAAAACGAAAACTACTACGGTGCGCAATAGCACCGTAGTGTTTAACGAGTCTTCCGAAATTACGCTGGCGGCATCAGCACCGCATCAACCACATGGATCACGCCGTTGCTGCAGTCGATGTCGGTCTTAGTGACAGACACATTGCCGTTGAGCTTCACACCACCCTCAGTGGATATCTTCAACTCCGCACCATTAACCGTTTTAGCAGACTTGCCGTCCATCGTCATCACATCTGCTGCCATCACCTTGCCACTGACAACGTGATAAGTGAGGATGGCTTTGAGCTTTGGCACGTCCTTAAGCAAACTATCCACAGTGCCTGCGGGTAGTTTGGCGAAGGCCTCATCGGTGGGTGCAAATACCGTGTACGGTCCAGCGCCTTTGAGGGTGTCCACTAAGTCGGCAGCGGTCAACGCGGCAGCTAGAGTCTTGAAGTTACCGGCCGCTACGGCCGTATCGATAATGTTGTGCATAAAAATTTTCCTTGACTGAATTGGCCGCTCAACGGGGTGTCGAGCGCACCCTGATGCTGATGTGAAGCGACAGCATAAAACCATCATCGGGGCTGCAACGTGCCGCGTCTGTTCGGCAGCGCACGCTAAGGACAATAAATCTAAACCAGGGTCTGATTGATCCAAACTGCTGGGTACTTGGGGCGTTTAGGCGCTGAGGGTTGTGCAACGAACACCCCGGAATGCGCTGCGCTCCTTCCGAGCTCCCACCTCTCTCTGACGCCGGCGTTGTCCGCGTCGCTTTAAGTAAGTGCCATTCGACGCTGACCCTGAGGTTTCCCCACATATATTCCATATAAATCATGCTCTAAGGGAGGGGCTGGTCCAGCAGTGTTTTGTAGGCAAAGCGTCACCACCACAACGCCAGTTCCTCCCTTTTTAAAGTGAGGTTATGCGGAATTTTCGTTGAAGCGAAGAAACAGTCGCCGTCGCAAGGGGCAAGCACGTAGGTTGGGCAAGGTTTGTTTGCCCAACAATGGGCTACCGCATCACGTTACGTTGGGCTTCGCTTCGCTCAACCCAACCTACGAAGCTTGCAATAAATCACCTAGTAGCATGATTTATATAAAATATTTGTAGGGAAACCTCAAACACAGACCCCTTTAACTGCTCCTTTAACTGCTTTAACTGGACTTTTTTAACTGCGCGTATCGAGCAGAAAATCATGGAACGCTTTCGCCACGACCGAGAGTTTCTTACCTTCCGGCGTTACGATGTACCAAGACCGTTTCAGCGGAAAGCCCTGCACGTCGAGCACCACGACTCCAGCCTCAACAGCACGACTGCCAAGCGCGTGGTTTGACATTACAGCCAACCCCAATCCGCCCGCGACACCATGGACGATCGCCTCATTGGAACCGAGATCCATCTTGATGTTGAGGACGACGTCGCGTTCCTCGAAAAACCGTTCGGCGGCCAATCGTGTGCCCGATCCTTGCTCGCGCTGAATGAACCGCTCCGTCGCAACGCGTTTGAGCGAAATACGCCGCTTACCGGCCAGCGCGTGCCCTGCCGGTGCGATAACCACGAGAGGATTTTCCATGAATGGCTCAATGCTAAGAGCCATGCTAGTCGGCGGGGCGCCCATGATGTAAATGTCATCAAGATTGGCCTTTAACCGCTCAATGATTCGATCACGGTTGGCCTCTTCAAGTGCGACTTCGACTTCTGGATACTTGCGGCTGAACTCGCCTAACAGTCTGGGCACGAAATACTTGGCGGTCGAAACGATCGCAACACGCAGCCTGCCGCGTGACAACCCCCGGAGGTTGTCAACAGTCATTTCAAATCTTTCCCATGCATCGAACACTTCCCGCACGGAAGTCTGCAACTCAAGCCCAGCTTGGGTCAGGAAAGTTTTCTTGCCGACCTGCTCGAACAACGGCATCCCGACCGCCGAGGTGAGCTCCTTGATCTGCATCGAGACAGTTGGCTGCGTTAAATGCAGTTCCTCAGCCGCCCGCGTGAAATTGAGATGTCGGGCGACTGCCTCATAGACGCGTAATTGCCGAAAAGTTGAATGGATTGACATATAGATTTTTTACAATGATTTTGATAGTCATAATTGATTTTACTCTGTGATCTGCACTATCTAAACTTTGGGCTGGAATATCAAACTAATCACGGAGTCGCACATGCTGGAACCAACATCGCTCAACCACACTGACCCAAATTCTTACTCGGCGGCTGCCGAACCACCAGCGCCTGAAGCAAGGATTGTTGTCGCACGCGGCGACGGCATCGGCCCAGAGATCATGGACGCCACGCTGCGCATCCTGAAAGCCGCTGGCGCCAAACTCGACATCGCCGAGATTAACGTCGGCGAACAGGTCTATCTGGCGGGGAACTCATCGGGTATCGAAGACACCGCATGGGATGTCATTCGCGAGCGCAAAGTTCTTCTGAAGGCACCCATCACAACGCCGCAAGGTGGCGGCTACAAGAGCCTTAACGTAACGATGCGCAAGTCGCTCGGTCTTTACGCCAACAT
>Ga0209490_10005022_pt1 | contig 12121 bp, 9 predicted proteins | sample MAT06_FD_187209 | JGI IMG/M metagenome (GOLD analysis project Ga0209490, IMG submission 187209) | Freshwater microbial communities from Lake Fryxell liftoff mats and glacier meltwater in Antarctica - MAT-06 (SPAdes) (version 2) | ecosystem: Environmental > Aquatic > Freshwater > Ice > Liftoff...
CTGGCTTCGGCTGGGGCGGCGGCTGGGGTAACCCTGGCTTCGGCTGGGGCGGAGGTTGGGGCAATCCCGGCTTCGGCTGGGGCGGAGGTTGGGGCGGCGGCTGGGGCTATCCCGGCTGGGGCTGGGGCGGTGGTTGGGGCAACCCTGGCTTCGGCTGGGGCGGAGGCTGGGGTAATCCCTGGTGCCCAAATCCCTGGGGTTACGGCGTCGGCAATGGCTTTGGTTACAACGAAGGCTTCGCCGGTGGCGGCGACTACGCTGGCGGGGGAACCTACTACGGTCCCCGCAACCGACCCGGAGGCAACACTACTACTGATCCGCGCCCGAACTACTTGAGCAACCTCGAAGATTACACGCCGCGCAATGGCGGCTCAAGTGCCACTGATGTTGATCGTACCGCGCCTGCGGCCACCATCCGCGATCGCTCTGACGCCGATTACACCACAGCGCCTGCTGTCACGGCCCCGGATCGCGTAACCGACCGTCCAACGCCTGGCTTCACTCGCCCAGGTGGCACAGGAACGGGCGTTAGTGCACCCACTTCTCCGGAAGGCCCGGCTACTGCGCGTCCAGCAGACCGCGTAGTGCCCGGTTTTACCCGTCCGAGTGCCGCTAGCACAGGCAGCGGAGCGTCTGCTCCTGCAACAGCAAACCCGAGCCGCCCCGCTGGTGGTGCCGTTGACCGCCCTTCCGCGGGCAGCGTTGAACGCCCGGCAACCGGCGGCTTTGACCGCCCTTCCGCGGGCAGCGTTGAACGCCCGGCAACCGGCGGCTTTGACCGCCCTTCCGCGGGCAGCGTTGAACGCCCGATTGCCAATATTGTCGAGCGACCTACCCCCGGCTTTACCCGCCCCGGTGCTGGAACCGGCAGCGACATGACATCCGCACCTTCCCGGAGCCGTGTTGACCAGCGCCTTCCCTACACCGGCGTACGCCAGCCCGAGCCTGCAGGGGGCTATTACCCAAGCACCGGCGGCTCGCCCTCGGCGGCTCCCGGTTACTCCCCTTCCCGACCATCCCCCGGCTATGACCGCGGCTCGCGACCTAACGTGGGACCGGCAACTGGACCCTCTCGCAGTCCTTCTGCAGCCCCTTCGCCCGCAAGCCCCAGCCGTTCTTCGGGATCGGGCATGTTTGGCGGAAGTCGCAGCACGCCAAGCTCCCCGAGCCGGGTCAGCCCATCGTGGGGCGGCAGCCGTTCGCCGGGATCGTTTTCAGGTGGAGGCTCTCGCTCTTCGGGCGGCAGCAGCGGGGGCTCGCGCTCCGGTGGCGGTTCCCGTCCACGCTGATAGCGCCCTTTTCCCGGTGGCTCGGGCAACTGCAGTCCATCCGCCGTGAGGCAACGCTCTCACAAACGCTGGCCTTTAAGCAATCGTACCTTTTCTTATGATCAACGCGATCGCCATGAAATGCAAAATTTTCCTGGCTGGGGCGGCACTTTGTCTGTCCGTCTTCAGCCAAGCCCAAAACGATGCGGATGCTCTCCGCTACGCCATGCTGCAATTCGGCTCCACCGCCAGAGCACTCGGCAGCGGCGGTGCTTATGGAGCCGTGGGCGGCGACTTCGGTGGAGTCAGCATCAATCCCGCCGGCCTGGGTGTGTACCGGAGTTCTGAATTTCAGTTCAGCCCCGGCTTTTCGTTCACCGGCGCTTCGACCGATTTCAACGGAAGCCTGGTTAACGATTCCAGAGCCAATGTGCACATCGGCTCCATGAGCCTGGTCTTCACCGACCTGAACGACCGCTACCGCTACGGTTCCGGTATGCGGCGGGCGTCAACCAACTTCGCCATCGGGGTAAACCGTCTGGCCAGCTTCTCGTCCGGCCGCGAATTCAACGGATTCAACAGCGACAACTCGCTGCTCGACTCCTACACCGAATTCCTGAACAGCGGCTCCGGCACAGCACCGTCCGATGCCTTCAACGCCGATCCCTTTGGAGCCGGACTCGCCTATGATGCCTTCCTGCTCAATCCCATTCCCGGCGACACCTCGCGCTACTACAGTGTGGTCCCCGATGGCAACGTGTTGCAAAATCGCCGCCTGACTTCGCGCGGCTCGGTTTCCGAAATGGTCATCGCGCTGGCCGCCAATTTTGGCCACAAACTCTATATCGGCGGTTCAGTGGGCGTGCCCTTTTTAAAGTATGTCGAAGATGCCGTTTACTCGGAAAGCGACCGCGATGAAAGTATTCCGGGATTCAGCTCGTTCAGCCAGCGCAATTCGCTCGAGACCCGGGGCACAGGCCTCAACGCCAAATTCGGCATCATCGTCAGGCCAATAGAAGCCTTGCGTCTGGGAGCTTCCGTGCACAGCCCCACCCGGTACCGCCTGCGCGACGAATTTAGTTCCGAAATCAACGCCGACATCGAGACCAACAACTACCAGGTCTTCTCGCCCTTCGGCTTGTTTGATTATACGCTCCGCAGCCCTTGGCGCGCCGTTGGCTCGGCCACGGTGCTGGTCAAAGAGTATGGTTTTATATCGTTAGACTACGAGTACCTCGACTACGGATTCAGCGCTTTTGATTTCAGCCGCGGCGGTCTTGGCTTTGAATCCGAAGAAGCCGAACTCAACACCCAAATTGACGGCAAATACACCCGCGCCCACAATTTGCGCGGCGGTGTTGAAGGCGTTTCCGGCCCCATGCGTTTTCGCGCGGGGTACAGCTACCTCGGCACGCCTTTTGCTGAAGGACGCGCCACCGCCGATGCTGACCTGAGCCGGCACTCGTTCCACGGAGGTATCGGCTACCGCGGCGAAAGTTTTTTTGCAGACCTCAGCTACGTCCACAGCCTCAGCACCTTCGGCGAGGTGCCCTATCAATTGGCCGACGCCAGCGAGCCCATTCCCTTTGCCCGCACGGAGCAAACGGCAGGCACGGCGGTACTAAGCATGGGGGTGAGGTTTTAGGGGGGGAATGGAGAAGCTTTCCCGGTGTCCCGGCAGATCAGCTATTTTTGCAAGTAGCTGAAACCTTATCCATGGATGATATTTTGTTGCTGACGGATAAAGTTCGCACTACGCTTTTTTTGGGTGAGAATCATTTTAGGGAGTTTAAAACGGCTTACGAAGGACGGCCTGATCAAAAAAGACCTCGGCGGTTTGCTGCTATTTGTCAAGATATTGGAGAAGCCTTAGTTGCCTTTGCGAACGCAGACGGTGGAGCAATTATCATTGGTGCAGAAGACAGCGGACTCATAACCGGGATACCTCACAGCGATTCCCGGATAGCCGAGATGTTGAATGCCGTTCATACACATGTGTATCATGGGCAAGTTTTGCCATTGGTGAACGCAAATGAATTGGTCCTGGATGAACAGAGAGTTTTATACTTCTCTGTAAAAAAAGGGACCACCATGATTTATCAATTGCCCGATGGTCGCTGTGTCAAGCGAAAGGATAAAGTAACGTTGCCGGCTTCCATGCAGCAGATAGGTTTTGAAAGACAGGAAATAGTCTCACGAGCGTACGATAGTCAGTTTGTGGAAGGAGCTACTGTTGCTGATCTAGATGTGTCGCTCCTTCAAGGCATTGCCTAAGAGTACATTTCGGGATTAAGTGTTGAGCGGTACTTGCAACAAATTGGATTGGCTGAGTATGGCTTGAATGTGTTAAAACTCAGACGAGCTGCTCTTTTGCTTTTTGCGAGAAAAATTGATCGCTGGCACCCTCGTTGACAGATTAGGATACTCCAAGTAAACGGCAATACCCTTGAATCAGGCGAAAACTACAATGTTAATACCGATAGCGTAGTTTCAGGGAATATATTTGAATTAATATTTAAATCTTGGGATCTGATTCGCAACTTTATTGCTTATCAAACACAATTCGGGCCTAACGCACAATTTGAACAACGGTTCATTTATCCCGAGGATGCAGTTCGGGAGAGTGTATTAAATGCAATTGCTCATCGCGATTACAGCAGCTCTAATGCTATTGAAATATATATATTTAATAATAGAATGTAAATTAAAAGTCCTGGGGCATTGCTCTCTACCCTCAACCTAAGCAATTTGTATCATTTGGAAGGTTCACATGAATCCAGGAACTCTTTGATTGCGATGGTTTTGCGTGAAAACAAACTCATGCGAGAACCGGGGGAGGGAATGAAGCGAATTTTCAATCTCATGCAGGAGCAGGAGCTTGAAAGACCTGAACTATACAGCAACGGTTTATGGTTTAGCGTAACGCTTAGAAATGCCCTAAAGGTAATTTAGCAGCTCAACCCACCCGGTTCACTTCCGGCACAAGCGTTACGCCAAACTGCTGCAGCACAGCCTCGCGGATGTCGCAAGCCAGTTGCCAGATTTCTGCCCCGCTGGCCCCGCCGTAGTTGACCAGAACCAGCGCCTGCTGGGCGTGGGCACCCGTGTTGCCGACGCGTTTGCCCTTAAAGCCGCACTGCTCAATGAGCCAGCCGGCGGCGAGTTTTACCGCACCGTCTGCGGTTGAGTATTGGGGCATGCCGGCAAATCGCTCGGCCAACTCGCCGGCCAGTTCAACGCTGACCTCAGGATTCTTAAAGAAACTGCCCGCATTGCCGAGCAATGCCGGATCCGGCAATTTTGACTGACGTATATGAATCACCGCCTGGCTCACGTCGCGAACGGATGGTTCTGCAATGCTCATTTGCTCCAACGTATCTTTAATGGCACCATAAGTTAAATTCAATTCCGGGCGAAGGGCCAGGCGAACCGTAAGCGAAAGTATGGCGTAACGCCCGGCGGCTCCGCGCTTGAAAACGGATTCGCGGTACCCGAATTGACAGGCTGCCCGGTCAAAGTGCAGGACCGTTCCGCTTTGCAGATCCAGCGCTTCCAACTCGTGAAAAACGTCTTTGAGTTCTACGCCGTAAGCGCCGATGTTTTGCATGGGAGCAGCCCCGCACAAACCAGGAATGAGACTGAGGTTTTCGAGCCCGCCCCAGCCCCGGTCAACCGTGAATTGCACGAGTTGGTGCCAGCTTACCCCGGCGCCAGCGCGAACCAAAACCTGCGAACTGTCGCGGCCCACTTCGACCAAACCGCCCAACCGGTTGAGCAGTACTAAACCGTCATAGTCCCGCACAAACAACATGTTAGACCCGCCGCCGAGCAACAGGCGCGGACGATCGCGGAACTCGGGGTGATTCCACAACCACAAGAGGTTCTCCGCACTTTCAGCGCTGGCCAGCGCGGTGGCGCGGGCATCGGTTCCAAAGGTGTGGTAAGGGCGCAGAGAGGCCTGGCGCTGAATGTCGGGAAGGCTCATGGCAGCCACAAAGCTAGGTTATGCGAACGAAGCAGTCTGGCAATCGCTGGCAACCTGCCGGGCCAGCGTCAGCCCTTCGCCCGTGGTCTTAGCCCCCAACTCTGTTCAAGCCCGCTTTGGCCTTGCTTTGCAGCGAGTTGCGGTACTCGTGGTCCTTCATTTTCAGGCTGCGGCGAAAGTAAGCGGCTGCTTTTTCCTCGTTGCCTTCCTGCTCGTAGAGGTAGCCCAAATGCAGAGCAGCACTGGCGGCGTAGTAATAGGGGAGGGTTTCACCGTTTTGCAGGGCGGCCTGGTAAAAGCCTTTGGCCTGCTCGGGCATACCGGCTTCGTCGTAGATGCGGCCGGCGCGGTAGGTGAATTCTACCTGCTCGGCAGGCGTTTGGAACTGCTCCATTTTCTTGCCTTCCAACCCTTGCAAGGCGCGCTTGTAATAGCCGCCGTCAAAAAGCAGACGCGTTTTGAGCAACAGCGCGTTGGGCGCCGCGCCGCGCTGGGCCTCTTTTTCCGCCTGTTTGTCGTCGTCGATGATGCTCACCCCGCGCTGTTTGCACAGGATCATGTACTCGGTGTAACGCTCGGGACGCCCCTGCACCAGGTGGTGCCAGGCCAGCTTTTGGTAGCATTCGCGCACGTAATTGCGCCCCTTAAACCCAACCAGGAATTTTTCTAAAGAAAGGTGGGCGTCGCCGTCTAAACGACGCAGCTTGGCCAGGCCCAGCATGAAGTCCAGGTAGGCGAAAGAGAGATATTCCGAGGTGCGAGGGGCATTGGTTAATAGCCGGATGGCCTCGTCGTTGCGACCGGTGCGCATGGCCACTGACGCCGTAATAAAATGGTTCAACAGGTTGCCGCGCAGCGCCAGTCGATCCGTGCTGACCGTTTCCCACGCGCTCTCCGGATCGTTCTCCAGGTACAGCGACATCAGCGCGTAGTACACCAAAGCCTCCTGCTCAAATACAAAGTCGTTGCTCGACGACCAGCGCAGCAGCGCGCGCATCTCGCCCATTCCCTGGTCAATGTCGCCGTCCAGGCCCACCATGCGCGCGCCCCATTGGTACTGATCGGGAATGGCGCCAATGATGGCGTGCAGCAGCGCCAGGCTTTTTGCCGTGGGCTTGAAATCGGGGAAAAGCCGCTGATTTTCCTGCAACAGCAGGTAAGCTTTCCGGATTTCGCGGAACGCACTGAGGTACTCTTCGAACTTCAGGCGCGCCAACGCCCATTGCAGGTGCAGCTCGGCCTCGGTGTAGCGGTAGTAGGGCGAACTTTTGTCGCCTTTGCTCAGTTCGCGGAGGCGGCGCTCTTTGTTGGGTTCGCGTTTGTCAAATTCGCTGCGTTCTTCGCCGATGTAGCACACAAAAAAGTCGGCGTAATTCTCCAGAAACCAAGGCAGGCGGTTGCCGGGGTTTTCGCGTTTTTCGGCTTCCAGCAGGGCCAGCCCTTCTTTTATTCTCAGGGCGAAAATGAGGTCGTACGCCTGGCGACAGCGCGTGTTGAAATCATAACACTGGGTGCAGGGGGCGGGGGTTTCAGTGTTTTCGATGCTGGCGCCGGCCATCGCTGAGCCGAGACTTGGGCTGAGACTGGGGCTGAGACCTGAGCTGAGACTTGGGCTGAAGTTTGAGCTAAGATCCAGGCCAGCCGATGCGGCGGCCTTCAACGGCTGGGAAAAGCCCAGCACGCAGCACAGAAGCGTAATAAAACTTATGGAATTTGCGAAGGGTATCGCGGCAAGAGCGCGAGGCAGGGCAAACACGGCTCAGATTTCCTCCACCAGACCGGCGATCTCCGGGTCAACCAGGATGCGGCCGCAGTGTTCGCAAACGATGATTTTCTTGCGCTGGCGAATGTCCATTTTGCGCTGCGGGGGAACTTTAGAGTAGCAACCTCCGCAGGAATCGCGCTCGATGGTGACCACGGCTAAACCATTGCGGTAAGACTTGCGGATGCGGCCAAAGGCGGTGAGCAGGCGGTCGTCCACTTCGTTGGTGGCTTCTTCCAATTGCTTGTTCAACTCCTTTTCTTCCTTATCGGTCTCGGCGATGATTTTGGAAAGTTCGCCTTTTTTGGCGTCCAGGTCGGTGGCACGCGCATCAATAATGCCCTGGGCTTCGCTCAGGTACTGCTTCTTGCCCACCATATCGGTTTCGGCATCGCGAATGCGCTTTTCGCCCAGCTGGCTATCCAGCGTCTGCATCTCAATCTCCTTGGTCAGCGCGTCAAACTCTCGGCTGTTCTTGACGTTCTTCTGCTGGCCTTCGTATTTTTTGATCTGAGCCTGGGACTCTTTAATCACGTTTTTGCGGTCGGAAATGGTTTTGTCGAAGGTGTCAATTTCAGCCTTCAACTTATCCATGCGGGTCTGCAACCCTTCGATTTCATCTTCCAGGTCTTTAACCTCAATGGGCAATTCGCCTTTCAGAACAACGATTTCGTCAAGCTTGGTATAAATGGTCTGCAGGTGGTGCAGGGCACGGAGCTTGTCTTCTACAGTGTATTCTTTTACGACGGCCATCAGAAATAATTTACGGGATTGGTAACGATGCTGGTCAAACGAACGGCAAAGGTATCAAATTTCCTGGACAGGAACTCGGCTAAAAGCCCTGCGGTGAACTGTTCGCTCTCATAATGGCCCACATCGGCCAGCAGCAGTTTGCCTTCGGCATCAAAGAATTGGTGGTACTTGACGTCAGCGGTTACAAAAGCCTGAGCCCCGGACTGTAAAGCCTTGGAAATCAGGAAAATACCGGCACCACCACACAAGGCAACACGCTTGATGGGAAGCCCGGTCAGCGGACTGTGGCGCACGCAGGGGGTCCGGAACCGATCCTTTAAAAGCGCCAGAAAATCCGGTTCGGAAAGCGGCTCGGTCAACTCGCCAACCAGGCCGTGGCCAACCTGCGGGTGTTCGTTGAGCAGCGGGTAGAGGTCATAGGCCACCTCCTCGTACGGATGAGCTTTTTTCATCAGGCGAAGCACTTCCTGTTCTTTGTGCCGCGGTAGGATCACTTCAACCCGGATTTCCGGCTCCGCATGGTCCTGACCGCGCTCGCCTACATGCGGTTTAGTGAGCTCGTTGCCCCGGAAGGTGCCCTGGCCCTCGGTGTTAAAACTGCAGTGATCGTAGTTTGAAATGACACCTGCCCCGGCATCGAACAAGGCTTGCCTAAGGCGCGAGACCCCTTCGACCGGAACAAAGGTGACGAGCTTGAGGAGCAATTCCCGTTTGGGGTCCAAAATCTGCCGCTTGACCAAACCCAGCCGATCGGCCATTCGGTCGTTGACCCCGTTGTGCACTGCGTCCAGGTTGGTATGGGCGGCAAACAGGGCCACGTTCAAGCGGATGGCTGCCAGCAGGGCGCGCTCTGCGTACGTGCGCCCGGTCAGGCTTTTTAGCGAGCCGAACAGGATCGGGTGATGGGCCACCACCAAATTGCAACCCAATTCTGCCGCTTCGCGGATCACCTCTTCGGTGCTGTCAAGGCAGCAGAGCACTCCCGTGATGGGTTGTTCCGGGTCCCCACAAAGCAGGCGAGCATTATCGTAGCTTTCCTGATAAGCGGGCGGTGCCCAATCAGCCAGAGCCGCTATGACGTCGCGGACGCGGACTTGGCTGGCCATCGTTATTTGTAGCGGACCTCTACGCCCATATCGGCTTGTTCATCCAGCAATTCCAGGAAGTTGAAGCTGCGGGTCACGGTGCTGCCATCGTCGCTGATGGTGTAGTTCAACCCGCTGACTTTTTTGACCTTGCCGGGAAGGACGTATTCAACTTTGTAGGAGGCATCGCTCATCATCATCTTCATCATTTCCATTTCTTCGTCGGCCAATTCCTCTTTGCCGAGTTCGTTAGAATTTGCCTTGCGCGTCAATTGACCGGGCTTAAACGAGTATTGGTCTTCTGAGCCACCCAGCAACATGTTGTCTGCGTCGCCACCGCCAGATGCCAGCGGAGTATCAAAGGCGCTTAAACCCGTAGCCATATCCATGCTGAATTTGTTCACTTCATCGATGCTTCCGAAAGACAACCCCAGGGTGTAAACCATTTGTTGTGTGTTGCCATCCATGCTCAACCAAATGGTGCCGTTTTTGGTGATTTCCGGGTACTTCCAGAACTGTTTAATGGAGTCGGGCATGTCGGCAAAGCGGAGCGTGGTATCCAAGTTGTACTCGCCGGCCATGTCTTCTGCTGTACCGGTTGAATCGCTGAAACTGGAAAAGCTCATGATCATGCCCATCATCTGGCTCATGTCCATGGTGACCAGGTACTCGCCGCTTCCGTCTTTTTTCAGCGCAATGCGCTCCAGAATTTCAATGCAGGACGTTGAGCTGACCATGACCATCAAACCCAACACCGGAAGAAGCATCCGATGCATGGTCGGAACGAAAAAAAGTTTCATGCGTATTTTTTGGTTTTTATTGCAGTCTTGCGCTCAGGTCAGACCCTGCGATTTTGCCTGGGATCGCGAGCGGCAAACGCCGTCCCGAAGGTACACTGGTTTGGCCACATCGCGATAACTTCGGGTCATGAACGTCCCCCCTTCCCGCGCTTTGTTTTGGCCCTTTTCGGCGCTCTACGGCGCGGGCACCACCTTGCGCAACCTGCTCTATGACGCTGGCTGGCTTCGCTCCTTTGGTTTTGATTTTCCTGTCATCGTGGTGGGCAATCTCCAAGCGGGCGGCACGGGCAAGACCCCTTGTGTGGAATACTTGGTTCGAAAACTGTCCGAGCGCTATGCAGTGGCCGTGCTGAGCCGCGGCTATGGGCGCAACACCCGGGGCTACCTTTTGGCAGGACCGGAGGCTACCGCCGCAGACATCGGCGATGAGCCCTTGCTACTCAAGCGCCTGCATCCTTTGCTGGAGCTGGCGGTGAGCGAGCAGCGCGTTCCTGCTATCCCCGCGCTGCTGACGGATGCCCCGCAAGTGCAGGTGGTCATTTGCGATGATGCGTATCAGCACCGCGCCCTTCGCGGCGGGTTTAACCTGTTACTCACAGGATATGATTTATTGTACATAGATGATGTTATGTTGCCTGCCGGACGCTTGCGTGAATCCATTTCCGGCGCCCAACGTGCACACGCCATCCTGGTGACCGGTTGCCCCGCTGCTTTGTCGGCGCCAGCCCGCCAGGAGCTGACGGATCGCTTGCGCACGCGCGATGATCAGCCGGTTTTCTTTGCCAGCCTCGCCTACGGAACGCCCTATCGGCTGGGCCAGCCCACGGCGGCGTTGCAAGGCGAAGCGCCCTCGCGCATCGTGCTACTGACGGGTATTGCGCGGTCTGTGCGGCTGAAGCGGGCGCTGGAGAGCGGAGAGGTTGGTGCGGGTACGGGGGCCCTTGGCCCGAACGTTGCCTTAACCCATCTGGACTACCCGGACCACCACCGCTGGCAGCCCCGCGACCTGGAGCGTTTGCGCCGGGTGTTTGCCCAGCAAGCTGCAGTGGGCTCCTGCATGATTCTAACGACGGAAAAGGATGCGGTCCGGTTGGAGGCGCATGCGGCAGCGCTGGCGGATTTACCGGTGTATGTGTTGCCGGTGCGGATGGCGATACTAAAGGATTCTGAGCGCGAGTTTGATGGTGTTGTGGAGCGTTATGTGAAAAGTGGGGGATGAGATATGTATGTGAGCATACTAGCCCCTCCGAAATCCACCCATCTTGATCGATTCGTTAATTGTGATGCATTATAAATTATATGGAAATTTTTTTTGAAATGGATTTGCAAAAAGTTCTAGTACGAAGAAGAAGTTTTTCAGCAGCTAACAAAGCTGTTCAAGGGTGTTGACAATTTTAATATGCCCCGTGAAAGTAGGGTGCAACGTTAATTCCACAATTCTTCTTTGCCCCATTTATCTTTCATGCCAAGTGCATTTGGGTCTACGGATGGATATTTAGACAATAGAATTTGTAACTTAATTGAAAATGAGTTTTCTGGAGCGATGATGTTTAGAAGGTATCTCATAATGCAAAGGTGCAAGTACAATTTTTGTGTATCGGTTGGGACCTCATTAACCCATCTAAAGGGTGGTTTTGGTAATATTTTTGGTGTCCCAGGCAGATTCTTGTTCCAAAGTCTACTATGATGTGCACAGTAATTTCGAATTTGTGATATAGATTGTAGCCAACTAGGTAAATACGTATGGTTTACTGCTCCTAGTTCCTCGGCAATATAGTCTTTTGATTTTATATTGTTTTTTAGATTGCCGTATAGTTTAGACAATGAACCAAAACTTGTCAATTCCAATGTTTTCCAGGCAGGTGGAAATCTCAAGTCATCTTTATACTTCTGTTTGTGTTGCTTAACGAATGTGTCTTTGGACCTATCGACTTCGTCTTTTATACTTGCAAGTGTCTCAATTAATGCTCGTGTATCTTGAAAAATGCCTGTATTCTGAAACCACCATGGATCAAATTCATGCGATAAGTGGTAAATCAACTTTGTCCGAAGGCTTATCTCTATTTTTTCGATAACATCAAAAATCAGAATTCTTAATTCCCTGTCAAAATTGTATAATGCGACAACACCTTCAAACCTGCTATTCGGTTTAAATCTATGTAAATCTTTGTCAAGTTGCATTGACCACCAATATCCAGCAAGACGATAATAACTTACTTGAGGGTACTCCTAAAAACCCCAGATCCTGCGTTATGCCCAATTTTTTACCTCCTCATTTACAGGAGTAAACTCCGGGGTTTAAAAATTAGGCAAGCCTTGTCTCTGAAGTTTTTAGAAGCACCCTTGAGATAGGTAGTGCCTTGCAAGAGCTTCATCTTTGATTTCTAATCCTCTATCGCGAAGTTGTGTAATATGCTCTTCTATGGTGAAGGCCCTCTTATTGTAAATCACTCTAACTATATTGAACA
>Ga0209490_10005024_pt1 | contig 12120 bp, 6 predicted proteins | sample MAT06_FD_187209 | JGI IMG/M metagenome (GOLD analysis project Ga0209490, IMG submission 187209) | Freshwater microbial communities from Lake Fryxell liftoff mats and glacier meltwater in Antarctica - MAT-06 (SPAdes) (version 2) | ecosystem: Environmental > Aquatic > Freshwater > Ice > Liftoff...
GGCTATCTTGAACATCGTCGTAAATCTCCGATTGGGATTCAAGTCCTCTGGCGAGGTTGGTCGAATTTACGCGACCTGTGCCAGGGTTGGCTCCTAGCTAAAAATCATACTTAACGGGAAAAGTAAGGATCGCGCCGCTACGCCAACCACATTCATCGGGCGAAAATACCAGCAGAACCCTCAAAAGCTGAATTCTGTTGCAGAGCAAACCGCAGCTCGCAAAGATATTTTGCCGCTAGAAGCAGATCCGGTGAAAGCAGAATCCGCCGCTATATTTAAAGAGAAATGGATGCTGGCGAAAATCAACGAGAAGTATCTCCAGCTTTTAGTCAAACACCGACAGATGTACGAATCTTCTTGAAGCAAGTCTGAGGATTGATATCAGTCGAAAAACAGCAACTCAGGAAACGGCACAACGCCGTTTCCTGAGTGTGCGCAATATTAATTCCGATGCCGTACTATAGTGGTTCTCAAGCGTTGTGAGGTATGCGGGCTTCTTCCTATGCCCGATCGCCCGATCGCCCACCTCATGTTACTCAGACAGAGGCTATATTCACTCTTCTTCGTCTTCAGTTTCCCACTGACGCCACATTTCAAAGCCATTAAAGCCGCGATATTGCAGGTAATTCAAGACTTTGCCCTTAGTTTTTTGGTCTACTTTACCCCAAGCCTCGATCTTATATTTCCGCATGACTTTGGCTTTTAACTCGGCCAGTCTTTGTGCTTCCGAGTCCAGATTTTCGGCAATTTCTGCTTCCCAGACTTGCTCGAACAAATCGCTGGAAATTCCTTTTTGCAAGCACTTGCGCTTGACGGCAGACTTGCCGTATTTGCCAGCGGCAGAGGCGATCGAGTTTGCCACCAAGCGAGTGTCAGACTGATAGCCCCGGTCTTGAATTTGCGCGATCGCCTCCAATATTTCCTCATTGCCAAAACCTTTCTCTTGCCCCTTTTTGCGAAGTTCAGAGGCGCTGTAATCTTTGCGAGACAAGAGAAAATAGAAATAGTCAAGACAGTTCATCAGTTAAATTGAAGGGTGACGCGCAAATACTGAATCAAGCGAATGTCAAATCCAGTCGCCTTGCTATCGGCTGACTGCATTGCGATCGCATCTATTCTTCTGTATCCTCCTCTTCTTCCACTACCACATCCGGTCTGTCCGCATCGATCTGAATCAAGCGAATGTGCTTGTATCCGAGTTTAATTTCAAATTCGTCACCAGGCTTTAATCCCATTTCCTGGGTATAATTTGCCCCGATCACGATCGAGCCATTCTTGTGAACGCTAGCTCGATAACTCGCTTCTCGCCCGCGTCCGTCTGCTTTCGACTTCTCTAGCTCAATGCCCTTAGCAGCTAATACTGCATCGTAAAACTCAGCCAGGTTAATCCGTGTTTCTCCACTCTTGCTGACGGTGAAGTAGCCGCAAAGCTTTGCAAGTTCTCTGCGCGGCAAATCACTGCCTTTGATTTTTTGAAGCAGACCTTTTCCTGTTAAGGGTGCTGTAGCTGTTTCTGCCATCGATCGGACCTCGCTTATTGGAATTTACTTATTTCAATTAAAACACATTAGATGAAGTTTGTTTCAGTGTCAATACTAAGAATTTTGAATATAAGATTATGGATTAATTACGGAGGTCTCAAAACCGGGGGTGTAAGTAAAGATACTTGAAGGGCGATCTATTTGCTGCTCGCGGCCCAAATGCTTCGATCGCCCTGCGAGCAATCGCGCGGGGAATTATTGCAAATTAAATGCTTTACTTTTTTATAGTAAAATCTGTTCCCTGCATTTACCAATTCCCGATCCAGTCTGCGCTCAAGATATAGCATTTTTTAAGGACGGTTAGGATATTCTGGAGCCCAAAATATTGCTGCGGCCGTATTTTCCTGCTTTTTACCCCCTCAGCTTCGCCTAGATAGCCTTGTTCCTTGTTCCTTCTTCCTTCTGCTATAAAAAGCAAGACAGCCATGAATGGAAATACCTAGAGCGTCGCTGCAAATCTGCCGTCAGCAATTACCGGTGCGGGGTTAACTTTTACCTCAACAAGACGAGGCAGCACTGGCGATCGATGTGAGTGTCAGCTACTTGTAAACCCGGTTTTTCGGGCACAAAATCCCTTCAAGACCCCAAATACCAAGGAGCAATCTTCTATTAAGGTGTTCGGCATATAACTTGCACAGAAAGCAGTCCGAGGAAGACAATCCGGTAAAAATTGCCAGAATTTTCAGGCCAGCGAGTAGAACGGGTTTTAGTCTAAGCCGTGCTCAAGGGGCGCGGCGGCAGAAAAATCCGGCGTTGCTGATTCTGGGTATGATTCATCAATTATGCGATCGCTACAACCTTGGGTAGGGGCAATTCATGAATTGCCCCTACCCAAGGTTTCATACCTCAATCCAGCAACGCCAAAAATCCCACAGTCGCGATCGGGGGAATAGTTTCGATCGCGCTCTTATTGATTCGCGACTCTTCACGGTTCGCTGCTTGCTCAGTAGAGTCCGAGAGGGCGATGAGTAAAAATCTTCTGGGTGCATCTCAATTTTTGCAAATATATTCGTAGGGGCTCTGGCACTGACGGCAGTAAATCTCTGGTTCTCACTAATAAATCGTCTGCCGTCAGTGCCAGAGCCCTTGGATTCGTTGAGATGCACCCAATCTTCCTCCGATCGCCCAAAGCGGCAAAATTTAACGTTCTGTTCACCCGGAATTGAAAAGACCGAGTTAAAAGCGGAACAGCTTAAATGTTTGATGCACTACAAGCAGCCATTAATGATCAGCGAGGACACTCAAGATGCCGTTTCCCTAACTAACCAGGCGCGAGGGAAACGGCATCTTGAGTGTCCTGATTTCGAGTAATATTAATTCCGATGCAACCGGAATTGAGATCACAACCTCCGCCAGTTTTGAGGCTGGACAAGCGATCGGAAATTCAGCACTCACTGCATTGCCGAGCGCATTTAGGAATGAAAATTTAATAACTTACAATTTTTATGCTTCTTGTGGGATGGGCGTCCCGCCCGCCCTTTCTGGACGGGCGGGACGCCCATCCCACAAACTTGTGTAAATTATTTAATTCGCGATCCTTAGTAGATATCGACCATAATTCTTGTGGAACAGGCCCTCCTAGCCTGTTCAAAATTGGCAATTCTTGCGATGTCTAGTAGCTCTGTTGCTGGTAATTTTGTGACAGGGGAGTCCGTACAGGGGGCAGTAATTCTTCCGGTTTCGTGCCTCGATGCTGCACGTGTCGCCACCCAAAAAAGCCAGCACTCAAAGCAACGGGTAACAAGCAAAACGTCAGGGCCAGATATTGTCTCAATCCCATTGTTTTTGAGGGTTGATGAGCCGATGCAGTGGCCCGAGTTGCTTTGCCCAAAGACTCAGGATTAGGAACAGAGTTGGGTGTACTAGCGGCAGAGGGTCGATCGTTCTGGTGAACCCAATCCCTGCGATCTTTTAATTGGTCGGGAAAATATTCCCAAACTTCCGCGTCAGAACTGTCTGACTCATGCGATCGATTGGCTGGCATTGGCGGGTATTGGGCGATCGCCGAGGACGAAGATGGCCCCTTCCATTCTGTACCCGCGATCGGCTGCTGCGTTCCTGACGTGATTATTTGCACCGGAGAACCGGATATCGTGCTTTGGGCTGGCGCGCCAGTCAGATAGCCGTCAAAATCCGGGTGCTGGTAGAGAATGGGCAAAGCCCAGTACAACTGGTGAGAACCGTAGGTAGAAATTAGTCCAGCCCTAGCCCGACTCAGGCTGAGATCGACTGGATAGCCTTGATTGAGGTTGCGGTAAAACAGCCGCGTTAGAGTTAAGGCTACATCGTCGGGGATGCTTTCTGCCATTGCTAGCACTGCCGGAATGCCCCGCTTGACTAGAGCTTCGGTTAAGTTGCGTTCCGGGCTGTCCTCCGCCATGTCTGAGGGGTCGCCGTAGGCGCCGCGGCAGGAGTTGAACACGGCCATCTGAATGCCGTTGTTGACGAGCAGTCCGGCTAAGTCGTCGCCGCTCAAGGTTTCGGTTAAGCCAGTGCGGCGGCTGACTAGGTATAGTTCACCGCCTCTGGAACCTAAGTTGCTATGGCCTGCGTAGTGCAGGACTTGGTAATTTCCTTGTTCTAGGGCTTGAGTAAGCTGTTCTCGATCGGGCTGTTCGAGAATAGTCAGTTGAATTTCTGGACAGTGCGGGCTGTTTTTGAGGGGGTTAGCGGTGCGGTTTTGCAGTTCTTGTTGCAAGTGGAGCACTTCTCGCTGAAGTTGCAAGCTGTCTCGATCGCCCGGAGAGGCGATCGCCATTAAAATTTTTAGAGGCCCGCCACTGGGCAGTATCCGGGTTTGTTTGAACAAACTTGTACCCGGTTGGTAGCGCGAAAACACCACATCCGTGCCGGTTGCCAAAGGTCGATCGCCCGCGTGTAGAACTTCCCACGGCAGCCGCGGCAAGCGTCGGCCTTTGAGTCCGATCCGCAGTTGCAGCACATCTCGGCGGTGCTGGGCGATGCCTTGAGCGCAAGTCCAGCTATCCCGTAAGTTTCCTTGAAACAGACCACTATATAGTTGTTGCCCGAGCTCTACTAAATTCGGCGCTGAGTCTTTTGGGGTTCGCGAGAGTCCGCGACCAGCAGAAGCAGTTGTCTGTAATGCTTTGGGCTTGAGTACGCCCAGCAAGGGGTCGTTCATCAGTTGAGCTGACAGTGCCAGCCATTCGTCGATCGGCCAGCGAACTTGTTGTTCTGCTAAGGGTACACCGGGTGCAACCCTTTCTGTCCGTACTAGATATTCGTCGTCCCCAACAGGGGTAACAGAGAGTTTAAATTCCTGGTTCACCGGTTTAGCGCCCTCCCGCCTCAATTCTAAATTTGCCCACGTTTTTGTGACTAGCAATACCGACGGGAAAATTGATTTTTACTTTTTCAATCAAAGTTTCTGAATGCGCTTCCCTCGATCGGGCGAGCGCTGGGATCAAATATATTAGTTCAAACACCCTGAAGCTATAAAAGTTGTACTTTAATAACAGTTTATTAGTTTTGATTACCTTCTGGCTCAGTGAAAGCCGAATTTTCTCCAATTTTGAGATTTTTAACATTTTGCACCTTTACCGCAGACCCCTTTACATTCGTCACAAACTTGAGTTTCTCATTGCTCAGTAAAGTTACATTGGAGGCACTTTACCAAGCGGATCTCTAGTTCCTATTAAAATTACTTCACCTCTCGCCAGCAAGTTTCAGGGCAATATGGGAGACAAAGTTGAGTAAATTTTTTGGGGCTCCGGCGATCGGTCTATCTGTCGAGTGCCACTTATCCTCTACCATCACCCCCTTATCTAAAATCTAGATTTTGTGTCAATTAATTAATTGGTCAGCCCTCCGCCTCATCCTTGATTCAGTTGACAGTTGACAGATCGCCCTGAGCCCTTCGACCCTTCGACTCCGCTCAGGGCGACGCTTCGCGAGCGGATAAACGCCCTGTGTTGGGTTGACAGTTGAGTGCGACCTCTACCTAAAAGGAAGAGGATTGGAGTAATGAATAGTTTTCTTTTAATTTCTCCCCGATCAGGGTTCCGGCTTTAAACCAATTGTTTCTGGTAATAAGGCTTGAAAGTCCCGATATTCAGGGAATAGGAGTGTACTTCATATTTTTAATAAAGGCTATGTCTAAATTTCTAATTAAGCATCGGGAACTAAAATAATGAGCATCCAGTCTCTAGATGAAGAATTCAAATCCTTAAGTCAGGGAAGGATTTGTCAGGTCTGGGAGTGTTACAAAACTTCAATGCACCCAGACTCGATCGCAGGAACAGCAAGGATCAAATTTTGGGTATAAAGGTTTTGGGTAGTTATGAGGGAGTTGTCAGTTGCGAGTTCAAATTCTGCTAATTCACTGTAGAAATTACGTAGAAAATCTACAGTTTGGCGCACTTAGACGCCACTTACTGTAGAAATTACGCAGAACATCTCAAGTTAGCTGCGCTTAGGCACAGCACTTATGGTGTATGTGGCGGATCAATTATTTTTGGTGCGGAATGGCAGAATATAAAACTCGCAACGTGAGCTAAATAACCCCTTGCAGTTTAAATAGCATCTATAAGACAAAAGTCGGATATCGGGAACTGTTGCAAGCGAAAGTATAAAGATATAACTTTATATTTTGCTGCCTCATGGTTGCTGATAAACTGATTCTAAGAAGCTCAGCCTTTTTTTGGAAATATCAAAGATGGAAGAAGAAATGTTGTTAGGAAATGTGTCGGGAACACTTTTTCCCGATCGAGTTTCCAGCGAAATTCCTGACATGACAAAAACCAGTTCCTCTACAGGGTTAAATATGCCGAATTCTAATGCAAATGTGAGAAATGCTGTGCCGATCGCCCTCGAAGATGACGAACCAGAGCTCGGGCTTTCAGCCAGCGATCTCGATCGACTCACGACTTTCCGCAGCGCCACAGCCCTAAATCCTGACAGCGGGTTAGTCAAGCTAATTGACGATGCGATCGCTGAAAATAGCACCAGCAGTAACGGCAAAGTTGCGAATCCGTCTAACGGCGCATCCCCAAAAGTTGCTGAATTTAACGGCATACCCGAAGAAGGTGCCGGTGGCAAGAACGATCGGGATGATAGTGGCAGCGATGGCAAGACGATCGAAGGCAGCGATGACGATGACTTAATTGTCGCCACGGGTGTTAACCAGACGATATTCGGCAAAAAAGGCAAAGACAAAATCAAAGTCAAGGGTGGCAAAAATAAAATCTACGGAGGTAAAGATGACGATGATTGTGAGGGCGGCGATGACGACGATGAAATAAAAGGCGATCGAGGTAAAGACAAGCTTGACGGTGGCAAAGGCAACGACAAGATTGATGGCGGTAAAGACGATGACAGTATTTTTGGCGGCAGCGGCAAAGATACCTGCAAAGGCGATGATGGCGATGACTGGGTGCATGGCAACGACGGAGATGACGACGTTGATGGGGCAGCCGGCAGCGATACCGTCTACGGCGGCAAAGGCGACGACAAGTGTGAAGGCGGTGAAGGCAACGATACCGTCAGGGGCGATCGGGGAAACGACAACGTTAGCGGCGGCGATGGCAACGACAACGTTAACGGCGGCAAAGATAACGATACCGTCATCGGCGGTGCTGGTAGCGACGTTTGCATGGGCGACGAGGGCGACGACAGCGTGATGGGCGGTGCCGGCGACGATACCCTGATGGGTGGAAGCGGCAACGATGTTTGCATGGGCGACGAGGGCGACGACAGCGTGATGGGCGGTGCCGGCGACGATACCCTGATGGGTGGAAGCGGCAACGATGTTTGTATGGGCGATGATGGCGACGACAGCGTGATGGGCGGCGACGGTGACGATACCCTGATGGGTGGTGCCGGAAAAGATACGCTCGTTGCTGGCGATGGCAATGACATGATAGACGGCGGCGACGGTGACGACAGCGTTGTCGGTGGCGGATCGGGTGACGATACGCTGATGGGCGGTACGGGCAACGATACGATCGTTGGCGGTACTGGCAACCATACCTGTGTCGGCGGTGCTGGAAATGACGTTTTTGTCATCGGCGATCGTAATTCTGGGCCAAGTTCAGTCATCACTGACTACACAGACAATGACAAATTACTGCTGTCTGGCAGCTTGAGTTTTAGCAGTTTGTCGTTTGTACAAGTTGGCCTCAATACCGAAATTCGGGGTAGCAGTAGCTTTGTGCTGGCGCTATTGTTGAATGTCAATGCGAGTATTCTGAAAGCTGGCAACTTTTTGGGAGCTACTGGTGGTACAATTCCAACCCCAACTCCAACTCCAACTCCTGTTGCAGCTCCGAGGCCGATTCCCCCGCAAGTGGGAGCTAATAATAGCCTGAGTACCGGTTCCGACGGCAACAAGCAAACCATTACTTCTGAGTTGTTGCGGTTTGTCGATGGCCCGCAAGGTGCTAGCGGCACAGTCTTCAAGCTAACCGAGTTGCCGGATGCTAAAACTGGGCAACTACTCTTTAAAGGAGTAGCTGTAACACAAATCGGTGTTACTTTCACTCAAGCAGACATTAACGCAGGTTTGTTAACTTTCCAAGCAACAGCAGGTTTTATCGGTGCAGCTAGTTTTGGTTTTGAAGTTAGCCAAGGCACAAACATTATCACCGGCCAGCGTTTTAGCTTAAAAGTCGAGCAAAATGTCTTTAAATTTACTGGCAATACAACTCCTCAAGTTATTGTCGGTTCGGCAACTCTCGATAACGACATCGAAGGTGGCGATGGTGACGATGACATTAAAGGCGGTAAGGCCAAAGACATAATCAAAGGAGGCAAAGGCAAGGACAAGATTAAAGCCGGCGATGGCGACAATGATATCGACGGCGGCGATGACGATGACGATATCGAAGGTGGCAGTGGCAAAGACATAATCAAAGGAGGCAAAGGCAAGGACAAGATTAAAGGCGATGATGGCGATAATGATATCGACGGCGGCGATGACGATGACGATATCGAAGTCGGTAAAGGCAAAAACAAAATAAAAGGAGGCTTGGGCAAGGACAAGATTAAAGCCGGCGATGGCGACAATGATATCGACGGTGGCGATGACGATGACGATATCGAAGTCGGTAAAGGCAAAAACAAAATAAAAGGAGGCTTGGGCAACGACAAAATTAAAGGTGGCGATGATGATGACTCGATCGAAGGTGGCGCAGGAACCAATACTCTGACTGGGGGTGCTGGCAAGGATCGCTTTATTTACAAAACTTCCCGTCAAGAGATTACAACGGTTGCAGAAGCTGACTTAATCACTGACTTTAATGTCGAAGACGATGTTTTAGAGTTTTCTAATGCTGCTTTTGCTCTCAGCGTTACTAGCTTGACTCGACTCTCGATTACGGCTACTTCTGCTGTTGGAAGCATCGGCAGCTCTAACTTGCTTGACTTCAGTGCCGATATCAGCGTTACGAGTATCGCTACTTTGCAAGCGCGGTTTGCAGCTTTGGGCGGCAACATCGACACGCCTACTTTCTGTCAGTTTACAGATGCCGCTACCGGCCGTTCTGTACTGGTATTTGCGGTTGGGGCGCGCTTTGAAATTGTTGCCAGTTTCTCGGTGAAAATTAGCCTGGAAGTGAGGAACTTTGTCTTCACTGGCGCACCAGTAACTGTTCCTGTCGGTACTGCCGGCCCTGATGTTTTGGACTTCGGTACTTTCCCCGTAGCGATTAAAATCGATGGTTTAGCTGGCGATGACAATATCATCGGCAGTAATTTCAACGATACGATTAACGGCGGTGACGGCAACGATACGATCACCGGTGGCCTTGGTTTAGATGTCCTGAGTGGCGGTAGCGGTGCCGATGTCTTTGGTTACAGGACAACGAAAGAAGGTGGCGATAAAATTTCTGACTTTGCCTTCGGGGTTGACAAATTCCAATTTGTCGCGAGCGAATTCGGGAATTTGACTACTACGAACTTTGATGGTGTTAGCGGTTCAACTCCTGACATTACTGGTAAAGAGTTGGTGATTTTCACCGGCGGAACTTTTGCAAGTTTAGAATTGGCGCAAGCGTCTGCTTTGGGCAATTCTACAACTCCTGGTTTCTTCGTATATACCAATGCTGCAAATGAGACAGTGTTGGCTTTTGACTCGAATGGGACGATCGCGGGTGGCTTTACAAAAATTGCGAGTCTGGGTACTGCTGCTGGGACTTTGGGCACGGCGGACTTTGTATTCACAGGTTCGATCGCGAATTCTCCAACTGCAACTTCTACTAACTTAGGTAGCGTTGCTGATTTAACTGCTGCTGGGAACACTTTCCCGATCGCCTTTAACAACTTCGGTTCTGGTGCTGGTGGCTACAACTTCAGCACACCAGTCCTATTTACTGGAAATGCGAGTGCTAACAGCGTCACCGGTACTGAATTTGCTGACATCATCACTGGTGGTGGAGGTGCGGATATTCTGACTGGCGGTTCCGGTGCAGATATCTTTGGTTACAATGCTCCAGGTGACGGCGCGGATACGATTACTGACTTTAACTTTGGGGTTGACAAATTCCAGTTTGCAGCCAGCGAATTCGGCAATTTGACTACTACGAACTTTGATGGTGTTAGCGGTTCAACTCCTGACATTACTGGTAAAGAGTTGGTGATTTTTACCGGCGGAACTTTTGCAAGTTTAGAATTGGCGCAAGCGTCTGCTTTGGGCAATTCTACAACTCCTGGTTTCTTCGTATATACCAATGCTGCGAATGAGACAGTGTTGGCTTTTGACTCGAATGGTACGACACAGGGTGGTTCGACAATTATTGCGAACTTGGGTACTGCTGCTGGCAATTTGGGCACGGCGGACTTTGTGTTTACAGGGACGATTACCAGTGCTCCGGTTGCAACTTCTCCTAGCTCGTCGGGTAGCGTTGCTGATTTAACTGCTGCTGGGAACACTTTCCCGATCGCCTTTAACAACTTCGGTTCTGGTGCTGGTGGCTACAACTTCAGCACTCCTGTTTTATTTACTGGAAATGCGAGTGCTAACAGCGTCACCGGTACTGAATTTGCTGACATCATCACTGGTGGTGGAGGTGCGGATATTCTGACTGGCGGTTCCGGTGCAGATATCTTTGGTTACAATGCTCCAGGCGACGGCGCGGATACGATTACTGACTTTACCTTCGGGGTTGACAAATTGCAGTTTGTCAGCGGTGCTTTCGGGAATTTCACTACTACTAATTTTGCCAGTGTGAGCGGTTCAACTCCTGACATTACTGGCAAACAATTGGTGATTTTCACCGGTGCCAATTATTCGACTGTGGACGCGGCGCAAACTAAGGCTGTGGGCAGTTCTACAACTCCTGGTTTCTTCGTATTTACGAATACGTCGAGCGAAACGGTGTTGGTGTTTGACTCGAATGGTACGATCGCAGGCGGTTTCACAACTGTTGCGAATCTGGGTACGGCGGCAGGGACTTTGGGCACAGCAGACTTTTTGTTTACTGGTGCGACTGGTTCGGCTCCGACTGGTACTTCTACCAATTCAGGTAGCATTGTTGATTTAACTGCTAATCCGGGTACTTTCCCGACAACTGGAGTTTACAACTTCGGTTCTGGTGTGGGCGGTTACAACTTTACCACTCCTGTCTTGTTTACCGGCAATTCTACTGTGGCGAATAACGTCACTGGTACTGAGTTCTCCGATATTTTGAACGGCGGTTCCGGTGCTGATATATTCGACGGTGGCGCTGGTAATGACAGCATCTTCGGCGGCGCTGGTAATGACAGTCTCAATGGTGGTGCTGGTAATGACTATTTGATCGGCGGCGATGGTAACGACTCTCTCGTTGGCGGGCCTGGTGCTGACACGCTGATTGGTGGCTCGGGTAATGACAGCTTCTACTACAACAACTTTGGTGAGGGCGGCTTGGGTACTAACGTAGACCAAATCGGCGATTTTGTTGTCGGTCAAGACAAGTTTATCTTGCAGTTAAACAGCTTCCCGGGCTTGTCAGCAGTGCCAAATACGGATGGACTTTCTTCCAAGTCGTTCTTGGTGCTTCAAAGTGGTTTTTACAATGGCAGCTCGGCTCCAGCCGGGGCGGCCCCGTCAGATGCGTTCCTCTTCTATGAAAATGAAACCGGACGACTCGGATTTGACCCTGACGGTATTGCCGGTGCTAACCCTGGCGTGACGCTGGCAATTCTCAACGGCAAACCGGGCGTGACGGCTTCTGACGTTGCCTTGATTTAATTTGAGCAAAAGTGGGTGCGGGTAGATTCGGAAACGATCGCCCAACCGACTCTCAAAACTAATTGTGTTATGTTTCGAGCTGGGGATATCTATCCCTGGCTTTTTTGTGGTGTTGTTGATGGTGGATGCGATCGCCCGATGCCTTTTTGGGGATTTGTGCGATCGCCCGGATACCGATAAATTGGTAGGGTGAAGCATTCGGGCGACAATAGTTGATTCCCAACCTACCATATAATGCCCGAATGCTTCACCCAGCCCCCATGCGTCAGGGGGAACGCATCTTATTGAACACTGTTCACCAGTGGTGAGTATATTTTAATAGAAATTTACCATTATTAGAAGCTATGAATACACTTTATAATGAGTTTTTAGAGAAAAAAGGAACTGATTAAT
>Ga0209490_10005028_pt1 | contig 12117 bp, 13 predicted proteins | sample MAT06_FD_187209 | JGI IMG/M metagenome (GOLD analysis project Ga0209490, IMG submission 187209) | Freshwater microbial communities from Lake Fryxell liftoff mats and glacier meltwater in Antarctica - MAT-06 (SPAdes) (version 2) | ecosystem: Environmental > Aquatic > Freshwater > Ice > Liftoff...
GCAGTGCAGGATCATGTAAGATGGTACAACATTGGTACCATTTGAATATCCCATGATAAAACAGCACTGGTAATAATTACAACATTCCCGTGCGATTTTTTTCGGTGAAAAATTAATTAGGGATTTAACGGCTCCTTTCTTTTTTGCAAACATTATCTCTTTCCCAATTTTTAATATTGGATTCGATATAGTTAAATATTCGATTGTATTCAGACTCGTTGCGGATGATACGATCGTGAAAACGAGTTTGCCACACCGGAACTTTCGGTGTCTTGCGAAATTCGTTTATCCTTTTTGTAGCCGCCGATTTGAAACCCGCCATAAAGGATGAAATTGATTTTGGCGGTCGATAGGCAATCCCGGTATTTACCGGCGGCGGAGGGTTTCTTTGCGATTGTCGGTTTGTTTGTGGCTGTATGGATACATCGGCCTGTGGGGATATCATGGCCTGTGGGGATACAATGGCTTGTGGGGATATCATGGCCTGTGGGGATACAACGGCCTGTGGGGATATCATGGCCTGTGGGGATACAACGGCTTGTGGGGATATCATGGCCTGTGGGGATACAATGGCCTGTGGGGTTATCATGGGCTGTGAGGATACAATGGCCTGTGGGGTTATCATGGCCTGTGGGGTTATCATGGCCTGTGGGGACGCACGGCAGTGCGTCCCTTGTGGGGTTATCATGGGCTGTGGGGATACAATGGCCTGTGGGGATGCAATGGCCTGTGGGGTTATCATGGCCTGTGGGGTTATCATGGGCTGTGAGGATACAATGGCCTGTGGGGATACAATGGCCTGTGGGGATGCAATGGCCTGTGGGGATGCAATGGCCTGTGGGGTTATCATGGCCTGTGGGGATACAATGGCCTGTGGGGACGCACTGCCGTGCGTCCCTACGGCCCCATTATCAATTCGCAATATTGCATGTATATGGTTTGGCATTATCACAAATGCATCGCAAAACAATTCTGCGCGCATATCAAATGAAATATTCCATTCTTGATAAACTATTTCACCCAATGGCGATAGGTGCATTTCATTGTTCACAATTTCTCCAAACAACCATTCCCTGCCTGCCGTGCAGATGGTCACAAAATAAGACCCATCATTAGAATAATCCCACCATTGCGCCCTGGCTGATTCGTTACGGTACTTATTTCGAAATTTTGTCATTTTGACTTCTTGACATCTTCTACCAACATAGTTTTCCAGTTTATAAATCCTGCCCTTTCCTCCACCAGTCTGTGAATTTCGGACCGGTCCAATTTAGGGAAATTTTCTATTTATAAAAATTCAGCATATAAAATAGCACAACGGTTTAACCAACCAATAGAGATCAAAAAAACCGCCATTTCGATCCCACAAGTACAAAAAACCACTTTGTGTTCTTCAAAATCGAAGTGTAAAATTCAATCCTAAAGATTCAAAGTCCGAAGCCGAGATTATTCCCGATAATACCGTTTGGATTTATGTAATAGTCCAATTTCGTTTCACTTCATTGAATTGAAAATAAATCACCACGGTATTTACCACTGTAATCGCATAAAACATTTTGAACCATGCATTAAGCAAAATTGATATAACCTGCGATCTCCAGAAATAGCCAAAAGTCAAGTGTCTGGAGTCGCCTTAAATACTACCCATACAAACTCTATATTTGGCCTGCCAAAAACCTACTAAGACGATTTTTCATCACTGAAGCCCTCACAAGCAGGAGTTTCGGTAACATCTAAAATAGTTCAGACGGCAACAAACAATTCAATGGACCCCAAAAAGAAATTTTATGCCAGATAAGCGCATATCTCGCAACGACTTTCCCTCACTTTCAGAAAGTCCAAAATTGAGGTATTTCACTTTTATCGTTCTATATTTCTCACAAGGCATTCCCGAAGGAATAAGCCTCTTGGCCATTCCGGCATGGATGGCCATGAATGGAAAAAGTGTTGCCGACATCGCCGGTTATAGCGCCATTGTATTGCTGCCCTCTACTCTCAAAATAGTGTTAGCCCCCATCATTGAAAGGTACACCTATCTTCCAATGGGGCGAAGAAGGCCCTGGTTACTATTCGGTCAGTTTGGAATCATGTGCAGCCTCATTGCTCTTTCTTTTGTACCCAATCCCATGGATAATATGTTCCTCCTCACTTCATTGGTACTGTGCCTACATATATTCATCATGTTTCAAGACATTGCTACCGACAGTTTGGTTATTGATATTGTGCCCCTCGATCAACAAGGCAAAGCCAACAGCTTAATGTGGGGCTCCAAAACAATTGGTACTTCCCTTTCTTTTTTTCTCGGCAGCTTGCTCATCAATCAATTTGGTTTTGCCAATGCCGTACTTTCCATGTCAACCTTTGTCGTTTTGATCATGTTCGTGCCTTTGCTCTTAAGAGAGCGGAAAGGAGAAAAATTACTCCCTTGGTCCTACGGTACAACTTCCACGGAGAGCACACTATTGGCCCTTGACAATTGGGGCAAACTATTTAAATCCTTTGTGCAAGTAGTCTCTCTTCCCAATACCCTATTGCTCTTGCTTATGGTATTTGTATGTATGACTGCAAAACATTACATGGTTACCTTGCTGCCGGTTTTCACCATTCAAGAACTTGGGTGGAACAATGTATTTTACTCCAAAATATTTTCAACTTACAATTTGATCGGGGGCATCTTGGGGATGTTGATCGGTGGATATGTAATACAAAAATTTGGAATTGTTCATTTAATTCGCGGAAGTTTAATCTTGATAGCAGTGCTCGTGATATCTCTGGCGCTAAGCACACCCCTTTGGAAGAACAGAACATTTGTTTCTGCGAATATTGCCGTTTTCTGCTCCGTTGTAACCCTGCTTAACATTGGAGTATTAGCGCTGGCAATGCATTTATGTTGGAAGCGCATCTCGGCACTTCAGTTCACTTTTTGTATGACCATCTTTAATGCGGGACTGGCAAGCGGCGCTGCCTTGTTGGGATACCTTCGCAGTTTTCTCTCCTGGCAACATCTCTTCTTTGTTTTTGCACTTCTCATAGCCATATCCGTTCTGCTATTGAAGTTTATAAAAACCAAAAGACACCGGGAACAAATAGAACTTTTAGAGAACAATTATATCCAAATTCTGGAAAAGGAAGCAACCCTATTAGTGAATTAGATTTGGACCCAGATTTCACAATGAGAATACATTAGATCTCTGAGAGTAGAAAATGACCATCGCTTTCTCGACTTTCCACTTCCGCTGTCCATTTGATAGCGCCAAGTTCACTTGCAATGGAAATTACAGAGGTCCAATTTCGCTTAACCCCATTTGACATCTCCGCATCTCCAAAGGCCTATATGCCATCCTGTTCAACAGATACTCATGTCCATTATACCAGTCCTACTTATTCAATAGTCCCATCTCCTTTAAAAGCCTAATGTTGTACATGATCTGCGAGCAACTTTTCTTTCGGCTGAGACGAGCTTACAAATACACAAACGGAATTACTGGCCAAAGTCTTCACATACTTATTGCAGGGTTAGCCTTTTAGAAAAAGAATTGTAACTAATAAACTGCACAAAATACAATATCATTAGGCGCGAACATTACTCTTGCATTTTTGTTGAGGTAACTACAAATGGTAGGTCGAATGATCCTAAATCAAGGAGCGTAAGGGATTTTTTCAAATATGTAGAAGTCTACAACATTTCAAGCAAAATCAAGAATTGACAGAACCGATTAATCAATACATGAAGCCGTGAGAAATCCATTCATTTTATTGCTGTGTGCCATCACCACTTTAAGCAGTTGCACTATTATCAGACCCGGACAAGATGGGGTAAAACAAAAACTGGGTCGATTGTCTGAAGAAGTACATACTTCCGGATCCATAGTATACAATCCCTTTGAGAGCAAGGTGATCAAACCTTCGCTTCAGACCAACAACTTAGAACTTACCTTAAACCTTCCAAGTAAAGAAGAACTAAGTATAAATTCCCCAATCTCTATTCTCTACAAACTAAGTCCGGAACGAGCTCCCTTTGTGATCAAAAATTTTGGAGTATCCTTTGAGCCCATCATTGCCAATATTTTTCGATCCGCTTCTGCCGACGTTTGCTCCAAATACTTTGCAAAAGATCTGCATACCGGAATGAGGGCGGAGATAGAAAAGTCGATTATAAACAAAATGATGGAAAAACGAGTTGACCAAGGAATACAAATTGATGCTGTTCTAATGAAAAGTATACAACTTCCTGAAGGTTTGTCGTCACCTATAGAACAAAAATTACAGGCAGAACAGGATGAAATGCGCATGGAATTTACATTGAAACAGGCCAAATTCGAAGCGGACAGAAAAATTACTGAGGCACAAGGAACGTGTGATGCTCCAAATATTATTTCCGAAGGACTGACAGAAGAAATAATTAAAATAAGAAGCATCGAGGCCTTTTTGGAGTTGATAAAATCACCATACAGCAAAATCATCATTTCAGATGGAAAAATTATCACTCAAAAAGAAAAGAGGTAGAATTGTTAGAAACATGAGTTTTTCAAGGCATCAAGGGTTCAAGAATAAAGTAAAAAGCCAAGCTGATACACTTGGCTTAATAGACGATTATTCCGACACCTGGAGATTGATCCCTAACAGGTTGCTCTCCAGCAGCGCCCGCTTCCGTTTAGTCTCTGATGTAAATGAAAACCTTATTTAGGATTATGAAAAAATGTGTAAACATGTAGTAGGATTATTAACCAAAAAAGTGTCAACTTTTTTCAGGACGAGTCATCTCATCACTGCTCCCCACTGATCTCCCCACTGCTCCCTAATTGATCTCACCACTGCCTCCGAACTGACCCCCACCTATGATTTTAAACAAAGAAAATATTGAACAACTCGAGTCACGCTATCGAACCTCATTTATCAATTCGCTCGCCGGTTTCCGTCAAGCTGTATGCGTTGGAACAAAGTCGAAAGAGGGTGTTTCCAATCTTGCTATTTTCAACTCACTCATTCATCTTGGAGCTGATCCAGCCCTATACGGACTTATTAGTAGACCTCACACTGTGCAGCGTGACACCTTGCAAAATATCCTTGATACATCCGTTTACACTTTAAACTACTTACATTATTTGGAGTATGAAAAAGCGCATCAAACCTCTGCCCGTTATGCGGGCCATGTTTCTGAATTTGATCAAGTGGGATTAAAAGAAATATATCATCCCTCCTTCGATGCTCCATTTGTAGAAAGCGCTCTAGTAAAAATAGCAATGAACTTGGAGGACACCCTTCCCATACCCCAAAACAATACTCTCCTAATAGTTGGCCGAATTGCACATATAGAATTAGAAGACAAATGGGTTGGTAACGACGGATTCGTCAGGCTCTCGGAAGCCGGTGTTTTGATCTGCCAAGGCCTTGACGCCTACTTCGTATCAGAATCCGTGGGCCGTTTGCCGTATGCAAAACCTTGATGTATCAACAAAACATTGAAGCAGGATATTGTAATTCTTTGGTACAAAAGAGACTTGCGTTTTACAGACCATGAGCCTCTCTTCTGTGCCCAAGAACAATTACTTCCCATATTGCCCATCTATTGTTTTGAGCCCACGGTAATGGAATACGCAGATAGCGATGTGCGCCATTGGAGATTTGTATATCAGTCATTGCAAGAAATGCAGTTGAAATTGAGTGCGCTCGATTCACGTATCGCCATCTTTCAGGACGAGGTGATCAGGGTATTGCAAAATCTAGCTCTTCACTTCACGATCAAACAAATATATTCTCATGAAGAAATTGGAAATAAAATAACCTATGATCGAGATCTTGCCGTCATTAAATACTGTGCTGATGAAAATATTATTTGGAAAGAGTTCCGTCACAATGGTGTAGTGCGAAAACTCAAGTCCCGAAAAGATTGGGAGAAACGATGGAAGCAACACATGGAAGGCACTCCAAAACTTATTGATGAATCGAGACTAAAGTTCCTTCCAATTGAAGAGGATATCTATCAAGCCATAAAAGGCCCGGAGCTCGCTGCCAAAATCACGCAGGTTGATAAGTCCTTTCAACGAGGAGGCGAGTCTTACGCATGGAAATATCTGAAAAGCTTTTTGGAAGAACGTCATTTCAACTATTCCAAACATATTTCCAAACCAGACCTAAGCAGAAGGGGCTGCAGCCGCATATCACCCTACCTCAGCTATGGGAATATCAGTATGCGCATGGTATATCAAAGTACAATGTGTCAATACAAATTATCGAGCAACAAAAGAGCGCTTTCGAATTTTGTTTCCAGATTACATTGGCATTGCCATTTCATGCAAAAATTTGAAGACGAATGTCGCATGGAATTTGAAAACTTGAACAAAGCGTATGATGCTTTAATTAAAACCAAAAACGAAAAGTACATCCGAGCCTGGCAGAGTGGCAACACTGGAGTACCGATTGTAGATGCATGCATGCGATGTGTGGTAGCCACCGGATATCTCAACTTCAGAATGCGTGCCATGGTAGTTTCCTTTTTTGTTTTCAACTTGTGGCAAGATTGGCGTGAACTCCACTTTCTGGCCAGACAGTTTTTAGATTACGAACCGGGAATTCACTATCCACAATTACAAATGCAATCGGGAGTTACCGGAATCAATACTATCCGCATATACAATCCCATCAAAAATTCAATAGAGCACGACGCAGAAGGAATCTTTATAAAAACATGGATGCCTGAACTCAAAGCAGTTCCGGCTTCCCTTGTGCACGAACCTTGGAAACTAAGTATGATGGAACAAGACCTTTACGGTGTTCAAATAGGAAAAGACTATCCCGCTCCTATAATAGATATTGAGTCGTCACGCAAAGCAGCAGGCGAATTGGTTTGGGGATTTCGAAAAAAAGACACCGTTAAAACAGAAGCAGTTCGAATTCTCAAAAAACATGTGAATACAGGAGCCTTCGTCAAAAAATCGAAAAAATCAGGCTCCATATAGAAAGATCCCACCAACAATAAAAGCACAGGCACTAGTCTTAGGGTAATTTTTAATCGACCTTACCATTCCCATTCTCCTGATCAAATAATTCAAACTATTTTAAACGCGTGAAGTTGTAAATACGGTGAGAGTAGCTCTTATCTTGGCTGAGCCGAAATTACAGATAGATACACGGCATAATTCGCACATTCAACGAAGTTCGCTCAGAGTTTCAATCATTGAGCAAGAAGTTTGTGTCCCCTCCACATCCAAAATATTCCAATCTACTTTTCCAAAACTTCCAAAACGATACTGCCCTAAACTTTTCCAAATGAAACTGCGTAGTACTTAATCTCCGTGGATTTATAAAATCTGAGCCGAAGCCCTTTACCTTTCAACACATGGAACTAAAAATCAGGTATATGCCGTCCAATTAGCTGTAATAGGCCAATTCCGGTTGACTTCATTGCCTATTTCAGATAAATAAACGGTACTTTTCCTCTTCCCGATACCCACAATATTGCTATCCGTTTTATGGGTATAAATCTAAAAATCATTTGAGAACACCTCTCTCGTACCAGACAAAAAATGGGACCACCATTTTAGTGTTCACCGCACCAATTGTTCAATTACAAAAATCACAGTCCGAGCCAGGGTGCAAAATCCGATTGTGCAAAGGCTCAATAGGTGGAGAAGAACAAACAAATATCCCTGTCGCGAGCGAAACGAACTGTTCAGGAATTGGACTCGAAAAATGAATGTATCAAGATTCTTCTGAAATTACCAAAGCCTCAACAGAACCCTAGCCAGTTCTATACAAGCTCCACAGAAAAGGGCCTCGCGGTCTTCGCGCATCCATATAACTCGCAGACTACATAATGTTAAACCATTTAGGCCAAGGTGGAAATTATATACATTTTTCCAATAATGATATAACATTACGCGTAACGTTCCCTTTCACCTTTGTGGAAATGCTTGTTTAAACTAGCGACAAGACTCATTATTTCTTGAGTGGCCCGTTAAAAAATTAGATTCCGCAAAAGAACATATTTCGAAAAGTCATTTAAATCGTAAATGTTACCAAAGACATTATAGTAAAGTACTGGATTAAGCCACTATCCAAAAGCAAGCGGCTTCAACTGTATACACATCTAAATTCCACTTGGTAGAAAAGCACCAATGAACGACCGAAAAGAGTGTGAAACAGTTGTTGTGATGTCAGTCGAACGAGAAGAGACGAAATACACGGGCAATGAAAGAATTGTGAAAGCCGGAAAGGAGAAAGGTATATTGACTTTTTAAGGGTAAAGAAAAACATGAAAAAAAGAATTACAACTTTCCGCTTTCTGCTAAAAACAGCATTCAAAAAATGGTGGGCCAAAGACCCCTTCCGAGAGAGCGCCATTATAGCATATTACGCCATTTTCTCTCTTCCGGGTTTACTTGTGGTAGTAATGACTATAGCTGGCTACTTTTTAGGTTCTGATAAAGCCAATGAACATTTGGCATCACAAATTTCCTCGACACTCGGAGTTGATACGGCCAAGCAAATTCAAGATATGATTATTGCTTCCAGTGAAGCACACAATTCTATATGGGCAGCTATATTCGGTATTGCAACCATTTTAGTGGGTGCAACCGGAGTCCTTGTTCAGTTTCAAAAATCACTCAACATCATTTGGGAAGTAAAGGCTGACAGCTCCAAATCGGGCATTTGGAGCCTCATGCGTGTTCGTATATTTTCCTTTGGGTTAATCCTTGCCATTGCATTTATCATGATGGCATCTCTTGTTTTAACAACGTTGATCATGGCCATGGGTAACTGGCTTTCGAGCCAATTTTCAGACACCTTTCTTGCTGCAATAAGAGTTATCAATTTTATTGTTTCTCGCTTGATCGTTGTTGTGTTATTTGCCATGATGTTCAAATTTATCCCGGATGCAAAAATCAAATGGAAACACGTTTGGTTAGGTGCAATCGTTACCACATTGCTATCCTTATTGGGAATGTATGGTCTTTCGTTGTATTTTGGCAAAGCAGACCCAGGTGGTGGATATGGAGCTGCCGGATCAGTAATACTCATTCTTCTTTGGGTTTCATATTCCTCCATGATTGTTTTCTATGGCGCAGAATTTACACGGGCCTATGCGGTAATGCACGATGGTTATATAGCCGCCGATAAAAACGGAGTGAAACAACCCGGACGTCAAGTGTGAATCACATTCGAAAAGGAAAAAGCAACTCAGGCTGCAACAAATATTGTCTCACACTCATTAACAGAAAGTATGCGAACCATCGCGACGGATTGAACTTTGTAGACTAACAGAACTACCGTGATAACATCCATTCACAAAATCAGGCCTATCCTATTTTGCAAAGAGTAGAAATCCGAAAAACCAACAATCAGCAAATAGTATACAACTACCTTGAATTTGTATACTACAGCCGCAATTCCTTCCACTGACATTTGCACCACAATTTAAACTCAGATTATGCAGATGAAACGCTGAAATGCAAAAGCACGGGAGCTCTCGCTAGGTTTTTAATTGAAATCCTATTCTATACAAGGTAAAAACAAAAATCGAGAAAGCGTTCGGCAATGCAAACTTTCAGTAACGAAATAGACTTCAACTGCAAAACCTGGGTAAAACATAAAAAAATGAGCAAAGTAATTTTAATCACAGGGGCAAGCTCTGGCATGGGTAAAGAGACAGCCAAAGCCCTCATCCAAGAAGGTCATACCGTGTATACAGTTGCCCGGCGCATAGACCAAATGCAAGACCTCAAAACATTGGGAGGGCATCCTTTACAAATGGATGTTACAAAAGAAAACGAGATTCAACATGTGTTGGACACAATTCTTGAAAGAGAAGGCAAAATAGATGTGCTTTGGAATAATGCGGGTTACGGACTTTACGGTTCCATAGAAGATGTACCTCTAGAAGAAGCCCGCAAACAGTTTGAGGTAAATCTTTTTGGTTTAGCCTTGATGACCCAAAAAGTGGTTCCATATATGAGAAAGGCCACTTCAGGAACCATCATCAATACTTCCTCCATGGGTGGAAAAATGTACACTCCAATGGGTGCTTGGTATCACGCTAGCAAACACGCCGTTGAAGGCTTAAGCGACTGTTTAAGGCTCGAGCTAAAGGCATTCAATATCGATGTAGTAGTTTTGGAACCTGGTATAATAAGAACCGAGTTTGGCGATGTAATGTTGAACAGCATAAGCAAATATTCATCAAAAGGAGCCTATGCCACATTGACCCATAAGCTCATTGCTGCCACCAAAAAATTGTATGATAGCGGTCAAGGCTCTCAATCTACTGTAATAGCCAACACTATCTCCAAAATAGTGAGTACGAAAAGGCCTAAAACAAGGTATCGGGTAGGTCAATGGGCAAAACCGATGGTGTGGCTGAGGGTATTTTTGGGAGATAGAATATTCGATAAAATTGTAATGAGCCAAGTATAAAATGAAACCCATTATCCATTTACAAAGCATTTCAGAGATCAACAACTTTGTCCAAATAAAAACAAAACACCCTTTGGTAGCAATTGTCGATTTCAGTGTCGCTGATGAGTACTTGGAGGGGGGAACGCGCATAAGCAGTGACTTTTATTCCGTCATGTTTAAAAACTACTGTACGAATAGCCTTCGTTATGGAAGGCAATCATACGATTTTCAAGACGGCAATCTCATTTGTATAGCTCCAAAACAAGTGCTTACAATGGACAACGAGATTGAAAAGAGAGCGGACATGATGGGTTGGGGATTATTTTTTCATCCCGACCTCATACGCGGAACTTCGTTGGCAACAAAAATGACTGATTACACATTTTTTTCCTACGAAACCTCTGAAGCGCTGCATCTATCGGACAAAGAAAAAACCATACTTCACGACTGCGTACAAAAAATAGAAAGTGAATTACAAGAGAACATTGACAGTCATAGTCAAACATTGATAGTTTCGAATATTGAAATGCTCTTGAACTATTGCGCTCGGTATTATAGCCGCCAATTCATCACGCGCAAAAACAGCAACGTCGGGGCGGTCTCAAAGGTTGACGTTCTGCTTCGAGCCTATTTCAAATCTGACAGACTCATAGAAAACGGTTTACCGACAGTAAAATACTTAGCGGACAATTTGCATTTATCTGCAAGCTACTTAGGCGATTTGTTGAAAAAAGAAACCGGCATGAATGCCCAAGACCACATTCATTACTATCTTATCGAAGAATCGAAAAACATTTTACTGAACACCGATCAATCGATCAGTGAAGTAGCATATTCATTAGGCTTTGAGTACCCACAATACTTTAGCAAACTTTTCAAGCAAAAAACAGGACAGACACCTCTTGAATATCGAAATTTTAACTAGATTTCTAGAGGATTACCTTCTGTCGAAGGGGTTTTCAATACCGCTTGTATCACAATAGTCCTCGGATCAAATCGCTGCTGTTGCCCTGCGATTGTTTGACGCTCATATGGTGACCTCTAAAAACCTGTTTGATTTTTTACGAAGATAAATCGCGTATGGTGGATATGCGTCTTAAACACAGAATCCGCATTGGAAATCTAGTGCAGCTAACCGCCTGTGGTATCGAGCACTTTCTCGATTTCTATTCTTGATGTATGAATATGAACCATCAAATAATCCCGCATGACGTATTGGAAGCATCATGGGGTTAATGCGCTGCGAGATTCTCGAATCTACACGATGGAGCAAAGTAATAGTTCGACCTATGCATTCCGATATCTCCATCGAGTGATTCGGGATAATATCAATTCTGCACAATAAATAGTCCGTGCTGCATAGCGCATTTGAAGTGTTTTTGGCATTGCAGGATCATGTAAGATTGTACAACATTGGTACCATTTGAATATCCCATGATAAAACAGCACTGGTAATAATTACAACATTCCCGTGCGATTTTTTTCGATGAAAAATTAATTAGAGATTTAACGGCTCCTTTCTTTTTTGCAAACATTATCTCTTTCCCAATTTTTAATATTGGATTCGATATAGTTAAATATTCGATTGTATTCAGACTCGTTACGGATGATACGATCGTGAAAACGAGTTTGCCACACCGGAACTTTCGGTGTCTTGCGAAATTCGTTTATCCTTTTTGTAGCCGCCGATTTGAAACCCGCCATAAAGGATGAAATTGATTT
>Ga0209490_10005032_pt1 | contig 12107 bp, 8 predicted proteins | sample MAT06_FD_187209 | JGI IMG/M metagenome (GOLD analysis project Ga0209490, IMG submission 187209) | Freshwater microbial communities from Lake Fryxell liftoff mats and glacier meltwater in Antarctica - MAT-06 (SPAdes) (version 2) | ecosystem: Environmental > Aquatic > Freshwater > Ice > Liftoff...
GGCTGGATGCTCCGGGCACCTGCACGCACAGCCCCGGCGAATTGCCTGCCCGTCCCGCCCATGCTCCGCTTCCTGCGCTTCCTCGTCATCGGCGTCGGCCTGCTCGTCCTCGCGATCGTCCTGATCGGGTCCTTCATGCCCGGATCCTGGTCGGCCGACGGCTCGCGCGTGTTGCGCGCTCCGCCGGAGCGCGTCCAGGCGGCCCTGGAGGACTTGCACACCTGGCCGGAGTGGACCCACTGGTCCCCCGCGATCGACGGTAGCGCGAAGCTCACGTTCGACGGCCCGCCGCGCGGTGTGGGAGCACGGATGAGCTGGGAGGGACAGATCCTGGGCTTCGGCTCGATCACGCTGCTCGCGGCGCGCCCTGGTGGCGGGGTGGACTACGAGCTCACGATGGCCGGCGTCGACGGGGTCACCCGCGGGTCGATCACGCTCGAACCGGATCCGGCGGGGACGCGCGCGACCCGGCGCGAGGGCGCCGAGCTCGGCTGGAACCCGATGATGCGCCTCTTCGCGCCGCTGCTCTCGGCCAAGCTGCGGCGCGACTTCGATGCCGGCTTCGAGAAACTCGCCCGCGTCGTCGAGCCGCCGCGCTGACCCGGAGCGGGGGCGCGGGGCCGCGCGCCGGAATCGATTTCCGCCTGCGGAAAGCCGTCCGCGATTCGTCCTCCGATTCGATCTCGGGGCGCGGACCGTCCGATGGGTGGACGAGGCCGCCCGCCGCGGAGTACCTTCCGCCGCTTCGAAGGCCGGACGCGCGCGTCGCGGACGGCCGGGAACCCCGACGCGGGGCGACCGCCAGCACTTCCGATTGACCGGCCCCGCGCGGGCCAGAGCCCGACCGAACCCCCGTGCAAGTCAACGTCGAACGCCTCGGCCCCTGTCAGGCCCGCATCCAGTTCACCGTCCCGAGCGCCGAGTTCCAGGCGACCTACAAGCGTGGTCTCCAGAATCTCGCGTCGAGCGCGAACATGAAGGGCTTCCGGCCGGGCAAGGTGCCCGTGCAGGTCGTCGAGAAGCAGTACGGACCGCAACTGAAGAACGACGCGGTCGAGCACTTCGTGCGCCAGGCCTACGAACAGGCCGTCAAGGAGCAGGAGCTCAAGATCGTCGGGTTCCAGCGGGTCAACATGGACGACGTCAAGATCCAGGACGGCGTCGACTGGGACTGCGGCTTCGAGGTCAGCCTGCGCCCCGAGATCGAACTCCAGGAGTACAAGGGCCTCGCGGTCGAGAGCGAGCTCGAGCCCGTGATGGACGCCGAGATCACGAGCGCCATCGAGAACCTGAAGGGTCAGCAGAGCCGGCCCGAACCGGCGGGTGACGCCGGCTTGCCGGCCGACGGCATGGCCGTGTGCAAGGTCACGTGGATGGAGGGCGAGCGCACCATCCTGGAGCGCGACAATCTGCGCCTGTCGCCGAAGACGCCGACGCCGGGCATCGAGGCCGCGGACTTCGAGGCCGGTATCGTCGGCGCGAAGGACGGCGAGACGCGCTCGATCTCGATGACGTTCCCGCCCGATTTCCCCGAGGCGGATCTGCGCGGCAAGGCCGGCACGACGCAGATCGAGGTCAAGCAGGCCTTCCGCCTGATCCCGCCGACCGACGAGGAGATCCGCAAGATGCTGAACGTCGCGGACGACGCGGCGCTGCGGGTCTTCGTGCGCGAGCGCCTGACCGAGGCGAAGCGGCAGCAGGAAGATGTGCGCATCGAGAGCAAGATCCTCGAGGACCTCTTGTCGCGGCACACCGTCGAGCTGCCGAAGATGATGCTCGACGAGCAGACGCGCGTGCGGCTCGAGAGCGCCGGCCGCGAGATGCAGCAGCAGGGCGTGCCCGACGCGAAGATCAAGGAGACGCTCGAGACGCAGCGTCCGCAAGCCGAGGAAGCCGCGGCGAAGGGACTGCGCGCGCTGTTCCTCGTGCAGACCATCGGCGAACGCGAGAAGCTGCTGGTGACCCGCGAGGACATGGAAGCGGAGCTCGGCACGATCGCGGCGCGCAACCGCGCGCCGCTCGAAGAGGTGCGCGAGTACTACACGAAGAACAAGCTGTTCGATCAGATGGCGGTCGAGCTCCTGGAGCGCAAGGTGCGCCAGTTCCTGCGCAAAAACGCCCAGATCACGACCCCTTCTTGAAGCGACTCGTGAAGCAACCCTCGAGCAGCGAGCACACGAACTTGAGATCCGCGCGCGGACGGTCGATGGACCTCCACCACGGGCCTCGAAGCGTCGCTCCTGGTCTCTACCCCCAGCAATCACCCCACGCGAAAATGCTCATGCCGGAGACCTCCGCCTACTACCCGATCCCGACCGTCATCGAGAAGACCGGTCGAGGCGAGCGCGTCTACGACATCTACTCGCGCCTGCTCGAGGACCGCATCGTTTTCATCGGCACGCAGATCGACGACCAGGTCGCGAACGCGGTGATGGCGCAGCTCCTGTTCCTGGACAAGACGGGCCGGAACCAGGACATCAAGATGTACATCAACTCGCCGGGCGGCAGCGTCACGGCGGGGCTCGCGATCTACGACACGATGCAGCTGATCGAGCCGCAGATCCAAACGTACTGCCTGGGTCAGGCGGCTTCGATGGGCGCCGTGCTGCTCGCGGGCGGCGCCGCAGGCAAGCGCTTCGCGCTCCCCCACAGCCGTGTGATGATCCACCAACCGTGGGGCGGCGCGCAGGGCACGGCCATGGACATGGAGATCCAGGTCAAGGAGATCCTGAAGCTGCGCCAGGCTCTCGAGGAGATCATGGCGCGCCACGCCGGCCGCACCGTGAAGGAGATGTCGAAGGCCTGCGAGCGCGACAACTTCATGTCGCCGACGGAGGCCAAGGCCTTCGGCCTGATCGACCAGATCATCGCCAAGGAGCCCAAGGAGCCCGAGGCACCGAAGAGTTGATGCCGAGAGCTGATCACGCTGGATCGACGCACTCACAGCCTGAGATTCAGACGGCCGGGCCGCGTTCCTGCGAACGCGGCCCGTGCCGCATCCAGCACCGGCGGGCTTCATCCACTAGAATCGGGACACCATGACCTCCTCCACCGGTCGAGGGCGCCACGTCGAGCGCTGCACGTTCTGCGAGAAGCGCCGACACCACGTCGCGAGCCTCATCGCCGGTCCGCCCGGCGTCTACATCTGCAACGAGTGCATCGAGATCTGCAACTCGATCCTGCAGGAGGAGCAGCGCCGCGCGCCCGATGGTGCGAAGACTCCCGCGACCACGGGCGCGGCCACCGCGGGTGCGCGCCGCGCGCCCGGGACGGCGGATGCGACCGGCCGTCGACTGCCGACGCCGATCGAGATCGCGCGCAAGCTCGACGAGTACGTGATCGGCCAGCAGCGCGCCAAGAAGATCCTGAGCGTCGCGGTCTACAACCACTACAACCGCCTGCGCCATCAAGCTCGGAACCCGGCGTCGCACGGCGAGGTCGAGATCGAGAAGAGCAACGTGCTGCTCGTCGGTCCGACGGGCTCGGGCAAGACGCTGCTCGCGCGCACGCTGGCCAAGCTGCTCGACGTCCCCTTCGCCATGGCCGACGCCACCACGCTGACGGAAGCCGGCTACGTCGGTGAGGACGTCGAGAACATCCTGCTCAAGCTGCTACAGGGCTGCGACTTCGACGTCGAGCGCGCCCAGCAGGGCATCATTTACATCGACGAGATCGACAAGATCGCGCGCACGACCGGCAACGTCTCGATCACGCGCGACGTGTCGGGCGAAGGCGTGCAGCAGGCGCTCTTGAAGATCCTCGAGGGCACCGTCGCGAACGTCCCGCCGCAAGGCGGACGCAAGCACCCCGAGCAGAGTTACATCCAGCTCGACACGTCGAACATCCTGTTCATCGTCGGCGGAACGTTCAGTGCGATCGAGGAGATCATCTCGCGCCGCGTCGGACGCGACGTCATCGGCTTCGGCCGTCAGACCGCGTCGAAGGAACTCGTGGACCGCGCGGCGAAGAAGTCCGATACGCCGCTCGAGCCGGCGCGCATCGCGACCCCCGGCCAGCCGGGCGCGCGCGACGAGCTCGTGCGCTTCCTCACGCCGAAGGACCTGATCGAGTTCGGGATGATCCCCGAGTTCGTCGGCCGCCTGCCGATCATCGCGACGCTCGACACGCTGGATCGCTCGGCGCTCGTGCGCATCCTGACCGAACCGCGCAACGCGCTCACGCGGCAGTTCCAGATGCTGTTCGAGATGAACGGCAAGGAGCTCGTTTTCGAGCCCGACGCGCTCGAGGTGATCGCCGAACTCGCGCTCGAGCGCGAGACCGGCGTGCGCGCGCTGCGCGCGATCGTCGAGGACATGCTGCTCGACATCCTGTACGAGCTGCCCTCGCGCCGCGACGAGACGCGCTTCGTGGTGGACGCCGCCATCGTCCGCAAGACGAAGAGCCTCGCGCGCGGCCTCACCGTCGAGTCCGAAGAGGCCGAGGACGCGGACACGGCGCCCGACACCGATACGGGTACGACGCCGCGCATCGCGCGGGCGGAAGAGAAGCGCGAGAGCGCCTGAGGGCCGGGCCGCGCTGCATTGCGCTGCATCGCGCTGCATCGCGTTGCGCTGCGCTGCGTTGCGCTGCGCTGCGATGCGCGAGTAGAAGTCGGGCCTACGCAGGCTCGAGTGCCGCCACGTCGTGTCGCCTGGGAGTCCTTCCCAGGCGCTGAGTCGGCACCTCGCGCTCACGCCCGGAGCGCGAATTGCTCGCGCTCCGGAGCATGTCGAACCCGCGTTACTTCCTGGCCCTCTCCGCGCTGTTCACTCTGGTGTGGAGCGCCCTCGCGATCGCGCCCTGGGACCGGCACGCCTGGCTCGTCCAGAACATCGCCATCCTCGGCGCGTTCGCCGTCATGGCGCTCGTCCGTCGCCGATTCTGGCTGTCGCGCGTCTCGACCACGCTCGTGTTCACGTTCCTGTGCCTCGCGCTGGTCGGCGCGCACTACACCTATCCGAGCACGCCCTACGACGCCTGGTTCGAGAGTCTGACCGGCCACTCGCTCGACGACGTGCTCGGCTGGGAGCGCAACAACTTCGACCGCATCGTGCACTTCTCCTACGGCCTACTCCTGGCCTACCCGGTGCGCGAGATCTTCCTGCGCGTGGCCGACGTGCGCGGTTTCTGGGGCTACGCGTTGCCGCTGGACGTCGTGATGTCGACGTCGATGCTGTTCGAACTCGTCGAGTGGACCACGGCCGAGGTCTTCGCCGGCGGCAACCAGCTCTACATCGGCACGCAGGGCGATGTGTGGGACACGCACAAGGACATGGCGCTCGCGACGCTCGGCGCGACGATCGCGATCGGCATCACGGCCGCGATCAACCGCGCGTACCACCGCGATTTCGGCCGGGAATGGGCCGAAAGCCTGCGCGTGAAACGTCGGGAAGCACTCGAGCCCGACGGCTTCGCGTGGCTCGCGCGCGTGAAACGCCGATCCTAGCAGTCCGTTGAACGAGTCAGGTCGCCCGACGCTACGTGCCCCAGCGCTGCTTCGTCGGCCTCGTCACGCCGTGTTCAGCGGCCAGGAAGGCCGCCTCCGCCGTCGTTCCGTCGGCCTCCTCGCAGAGCTTGGCACGTAGCGTCGGGCGACCCGACTCGTTCAACGGACTTCTAGGATCAGCGTCACGGAGGAATCGAGATAGAGCCCCGTGCTCTGGCCCTACCGCTCAGCGCGCGAGCGCTAGCTCCGGGAAGCGCTCGCGGTAGAGGCGCAGCACGTCCTTGCCGTCCGTCGCACCAGTCACGAGCCCGGTCAGTGCCTCGACACGTTCGACGAGCCACGGATCGGGTTTCGGATCCGCCGACGCGGCGAGGCTCGCTTGCAACGACTTCAAGTTCGTACGCGCGTCGTCGAGCTTGCCGGTGTCGAGTTGCTTCTCCGCCGCGCCGAGCTTGTTCTCGAGTGGCCGCATCTTCTTGTAGAGCTTCGAGCCCTTGCGCTTCTCGGCGGTCGCGCGCGCGACTCCGGCCGCATCGAGGCCCTCGTACGTGACCACGATCGTCTCGGCGAGCTTCAGCGCCTGCAGGATTCGTCCCTCTCCCTCGAGCGCGTCAGCGCGCGCCAGCTCGGCCGCGCCGCGCGCTTCGAAAGCCTCCAGTGCGCGCTTCGCGGTCGCGACGGTCGGGTGCGCGGCATCGATCGTGGCGATCGCGCGATAGTCCTTGGCCGCCGCGGCGATCTCGCCGCGCGCTTCCGCCGCGCGCGCCATTTCGATCGTCGCAACCGCGGCCTTCAGGTCCGCGAGACGCGAACGCTTCACCAGGTCCGCGACCGGCTCGTCGAGGTAGCTGCCGAACTCCTCCTTGTAGTCGGGGTTGCCCTCCCACACGACGCGTCCGTCGAGACCGATCAGCTTCGCGTGCGGCAGTTGCACCTTGTCGATCGCGTAGGCCTGGAAGAGCGCGTTCGAGTTGTCGAAGCCGATCGGGAACGGCATCGGGTGATCCTTCAACCAGGCCTCGACGACCTCGCGCTTCTCGTTCGTCAGCACGAGGATCGGAATGTCGAGGCCGGCGTGCGCGGCGGCGAGCTTCTCGAGGCCCGGTACGATCGGAACGGCCTTCTCCTGGTACGTGGACCAGAACGCGAGCACGCACGGCCAGCCGCGCAACTTCTCCAAGTCGCCGTCGAAGGGGGCTGTGCCGATCCAGCCCTGCAACGTGAAGAGCGGCGGCGCCTGGTTCAGGTAACTCGTCTGCCCGCCCGGCGAACGTTCGAGCGGCTTCGCAGCGTCGTCGGGCTGCACGACACGCCGCCGACCGATCTCCGTTCGCCGCGGGAGGCTCGCGTCGAACTCGAGCAGGCGGATCTCGCGGAAGCGCGCCTTGCCGACGCCGGCGAGCAGGCCGAAGTCGCCCTGCAGCGCCGCGCGCGAATCGAAGAGCCACTCGAGCACCTGCGCGCCGTCGAGCTGCACGACGAGGCGCGTGCCCGCCACTTCGATGCGCAGCGTGTGCCAGCCCTCGCCGACCTTGGCGTTCGTGCGCAGGAGCGTCTTGCCGTTCTCGCCGAACGACGCGAGGTCGACGTAGCCCTGCGGCAACAGCGCGACGCCGTGGAAGATCTGCGAGTTCTGGTCGCCCTTCTTGCCGAAACAGAGGCCGCCCAGCGTACCGCCCTTCGGCACCTCGACCTCGGCCTGCAATGACCAATCGCCGGCCGGCTCCACGTCGACGAAGAGCCGCCGGAACGCGAACGTGTCGGCTTTCTTGGGCCGTTCCGTCGCTGCGCCGGTGGACGGGGCCTTCTCGACGTCCGCGTCGACCGTGATCGTGGCCTCGATGACGCCGTCGGCTACGGCGAAGTCGCTCTCGCCGCCGCCGTAGAACCCCTTCAACGTGCGCTCGTCGAACAGCAAGCGCCACGACTCGAGGCTCACGCCGCTCTCGTCGGAGATCGCGAAGTACAGCGCGCGCGCTTCGGCGCTCGGCGGCTGCGACGTCGCCGGGCCGCGCAACATGCGCAGCGCCAGCCGCGGAAAGCCCTTCGTGCGGTAGTCCTTCGCGAGCTGCAGCGCGTCGGCGTGGAACTTCCCACGCATCTCCGCCAGCCGCTTGGCGCTCGTGTCGAGCTTCGCGATGCGCGCGAGCGCGTCGGCGCGACGCTCGGCCTGCGCGTCCGCTTCGTCGGGGCGCGGCGCGGTGATCGACATCCAGCGCCGGAGCGTGCCCGCCGCGCGATCGCCCTGCTTCGCGGTTTCGAGCGCCGCGGCGAGCTTCCACGTCGTCTCGGGGTGATCGGGCTCGCGCCGCAGCGCGCGCTCGTACAGCTCGATCGCGCGCGCAGCGTGCGCCTGTTTCATCTGGCGGTCACCGCGCTCCTCGTCGCGCCGCGCGGCGTTCGCGAGGCCCTTGTCCTCGGCCTCGAGACCAAAGATCCAGTCCTTCCAGCGCGCCTCGAACTCGCCGAGCGTCGCCACGCCCGCGAGCTTGGGCCGCGTGACGAAGAACTCGGTGAAGCGGCCGACGTGATCCGCACTGTGGTACTCCTGGAAGTACTCGCGCATCCCCGCGCGATACAGGAGCCGCCCGTCCTCGTCCTCGGCGTTGTAGAGGTAGTAGACGATGCCCCAGCCGTAGGGATAGTTGACGCGGTAGTCGTCGACCTCGCCGCGCATCACCTTCTCGATGCCGTTGGGCTTCGGGCCGCGCAAATCCTCGACCAACGGGTACAGACGGCCCGGAACCACCAGATTCCAGGCCAATTTGCCGTTGCTGAGGAGCTTCGTGCCCTCGAAGAAGCTGGCCATGCCCTCGTTGAGCCAGGCCGGCACCGCGCCGCCGCCGGCGAGTGAGGTGAACTGGTGGCTGGCCTCGTGGAAGAGCGTGTCGAGCATGCCCGCGAGCCCGCCCTCGCCGCCGTTGCGCGCGTCGTACGTGACGACGTTCGTGCCGTCCCAGTGTCCGCCGGCCCATTCGACCGGCTGGTTGCCGAGCGTCTTGTACTCCTCGGCGCTCTTGAAGATCAGGACGTTCGCGGGCGGGATCGATTCGCCTTTCGTCTTGTACTGGTGGAACTCGCGGTAGAAGCCGTGCACTTGCTCCATCGCGGTCGCGGTCGTCTTCAACACGCGGTAGCCCGCGTTCGTCCGGATCTTGTAGTGCGGCGTGTCTTGTTGCCACGCCGCGCCCCAATCGGCGTGCAGCGGATCGTTGGCCGCGATCCACTCGGCCGTGACGCCCGAGAGCGGATCGACGCCGCCTGTCTCGTCCTCGACGGCGAGCTCGTTGCCGCCTTCCTTCCTGATGCGCGCGAGACCCGCGGCGAGCTCTGGGTGCTCGGGATCCGTCGCTTGCGCCTCGACGAGCATCGCGCGGGCCGAGTGCCAAGCGAGATTGTCCATCTGCTCGTTCGCGAGCACGAGCAGGCGCCCCACGTAGTCGCGGCGCAGCGCGTCGGTGCGCTTGCGCAGTGGGTCGGCCGCGGACGCGTAGGCGACGAGTTCGCGCTGCGTCGCCGCCAACGCCTGCGGGCGTTCCTTCAGGTAGCGCCAGATCGCGAGGAAGCGCCCGGCGTCGTCGAGCGCCTCGTCGTGCCGACCGGCCGTTTTCTCGAGCGCGCTGCGCCGCGCCAAGGTCGGCAGGTGCTTCGCGTCGCGCTCCAGCGCTCGCGCGTACGCGGCGCGCGCCTCGTCGACCTCTCCGGCCTTTTCCGCCGCCGCGCCCTGCGCGTGGAGCCGTTCGACGAACTCGTCCTGCTCCTGGAGGGGAGCTGGAACGAGCGCGAACGCGAATAGGAGCGACAGCGCGATCGGTGCATTCATGACGAGGCATTCACCGTGGGGGCCGTGTGCAGTTTCCGCGTTGGCCCCCGCGCGCGCAATCGCTTCGCCGGACTCCCGGCGTGAACTGCGATTCCAGCGCGGCTATGCTCACGCCATGTCGCAAGGTCCGCTCACGATCCATTACCACCGCGATTTCGACGGGATGGTGTCGGCGGCGGTCCTGGCGCAGGTCCTGCGCGACAAGACCAGCGAGTCCGCGCTGTGGCGCAGCGTGAACTACGACCAGCGCGAGAACTGGGACGACTTCGAAGCCGGCAACCGCATCGCGATCGTCGACTTCCACTTCCACCCGCGCGCCGAGTGGTGGTTCGACCACCATCCGACGACCTTCCTGCGCGAGGACCTGCGCGCACTCTACGCGCCGTCCGACCGCTGGCTCTGGGACGAGACGTCGCCCTCGTGTCCCCCGCTCGTGCTGCGGCACGCGGTGCAGCACCTCGGCTACGTGGTGCCGCCGCGCTTCGTCGAGATGGCGAAGTGGTCGGACGTGATCGACGCCGCGCGCTACAAGTCCGTCGACCAGGCGATCTTCGGCGACGAGGCCGCGCTGCGCATCGCGCGCGCGCTGACCACCGCTCCCGCGCCCGATTGGACCGACGTGCTCGTCGGCGCGCTCGTGGAGCACGATCTCGAAACCGTGGCCAACCGCGCGGACGTCGAGAAGGCGCACCAGCGCGCGAGCCGCAACCGCGACAAGGCTCTGTCGCAGTTCCCGCCGACGGTGCAGTGGAAGAAGGACGGCGTCCTCTTCTACGACGCCAGCTCGAACCAGATCCGGCGCGAGCGCTTCGCGCCCTTCTACCACCATCCCGAGATCCTCTACTCCGTCGGCGTGATCCCGACGCGCGCTGGCTTCCACGTATCGGCCGGCGAGAACCCTTGGAATCCGCCGCCGCCGGGCGCGCACATCGGCGAGATCATGGAGACGTACGGCGGCGGCGGTCACCGCGCTGTCGGCGGCGCCAACCCGCCGTCCCTCGCCGACGCGCGCCGCGTCGCGGCCGAGGTCGCCGAGAAGCTGCGCGCCGCGCTGCTCGCGGTGCGGTAGTGCGCGGATGAGCTCGCCGACCGAACCGGACCCCGGCACGCCAGCCGCCGGTGGACAGTCCTCGCCCGCCATCGAGGCCAAGACGCTGCCGCGCACGTTGCTCGCGCTGGCGCCCGAGGAACTCGCGCGCGTGTTCGCCGAGTTCGGCGCGAAGCCGTTCCACGCGCGGATCGCGCGCGAGAACGTGCTCGCGAAAGGCCTGCTCGAGTACGCGGCGATGACGTCCCTACCGGCCAGCTTGCGCGCTGATCTGGAGCGCGAACTGCCGATCTTCGTCGGACGCGAGACCGCTTGTTCCTCCGCTCCCGACCGCACGACGAAGCTCCTGATCGAGTTCCCGCGCGCCAAGGAGCGCGACGCTTCGGTCGAGGTCGTGCACATGCCTTCGCTGGCGATGACCGCGGACCCGGACGAGAACGAGCGCGACGGCGCGACCTTGTGCGTGTCGACGCAAGCCGGCTGTCCGACACCGACATCATTCCCGATTCCGGCGTGGTGGATTCCGCCGGGCTGCTGGAGTTCGTCGTCTGGTACGACGAGGCGTTCGCGCTCGACCTGCAGCCGGAGGAGATGACCATCGACCATCTCGGCTCGCTGGCGGCGATGGCCGACTTTGCGGGTTTCGACTTGCTCATCTTGGGTTGTCCGGTCTGTGCGTGGTGTTGCGAGAATGGGCTCGCAGCAAGCATGCCGACGCAAAGCACATCCAGAATGAGATGAACGTGAAGCGAAAGACATCTTGCGGGGTTCAGCACCGCTTCGCAGACCAATCGCCCATCGCTTCAAGCAACCGAGACGGTTTACGTGAGATCGTTGATGAAGAGGCCGGTCGCCAGCTTCGGGTAGAAGAACGTGCTCTTCTGCGGCATCAGTTCCCCGGCTCGGCTTACGGCCTTCACCGCCTCCAGCGGCGTTGGACGAAGGATGGCCGCGAGCTGCGGGGCGAATCCCTTTCCGCCGCCGGAGCCCTTTTCGTGACCCGCACCGATCTCTTCAACTTCCGCAACTGTGTGCGGGAATGCCCACTTCACCGGTTGATTGTTGTTCAGCTTGGGCTGGGCGATTCTCTCCACGAGTCCATACTGGACCAGCGCCACATCCAGATCTCGCCAAGCCTTGGGCTTATCGGGAAACTGTTCGGCCAACGGGTCCGGCGTTGCCGGAGCAACCACCGCACCCTTGCCGGTGGCAAAGTCGAACAATCCCATCCGCGGGTCGCCGAGCTTGGTGAACTGATGCACCGCCCGCTCCAGTTCGGCCATACTGCCCTCGACAGGCTCAAACTTCAGATCATCATCCGCGGCGCGCTGCAGTTCATCCCACGAGTAGCCGGACATCCCGCCCAGCACGCGGTGTGTCGGCCAGATCGCCAGGCCCGGGTCGCTCATGCTCACCAGAACCATCATGCACCGCCGCGATGCATGATCGGCGGGCGCTGCGCCGTCGGCTTCCAGCCCGCGAATGTAGTTCAGGGCGGTGTTGTAACGGTGATGGCCATCGGCGATGAACACATCTTCGCCCGAGAGCGCGACCTGGTATGCCTTGATGTCATCCTCGTTCTCAACGACCCACACCTCGTGCTTCACGTTGTCCGCCGTCGCTGCCAGCACATCCGGCGTTCGCGCGGCGCAGATGCGTGCGATCACCGCGGTCGCCTGGCCCTTTTCATCCGGGTGCAGCCCGAAGATCGGCGAGAGCTGCGCCCGCGTTGCCTTCATCAGCGCGAGCCGGTCCTCCTTTGGACCCGAGAAAGTCTCTTCGTGCGGGAG
>Ga0209490_10005034_pt1 | contig 12099 bp, 7 predicted proteins | sample MAT06_FD_187209 | JGI IMG/M metagenome (GOLD analysis project Ga0209490, IMG submission 187209) | Freshwater microbial communities from Lake Fryxell liftoff mats and glacier meltwater in Antarctica - MAT-06 (SPAdes) (version 2) | ecosystem: Environmental > Aquatic > Freshwater > Ice > Liftoff...
TAGTGGATGGAGCTCCCTCCTACCTCGGCGATCAGCGCGTCCGTTCTGATGTGCGTGATCGTATCCTGGCCAACCCGGGTGTACTGCGCCCGAACGGGCCCAATGATGTGATCCTGAACTATTCCAGTGATTTCTTGCGCACGTCGGATATCGAACAATTGAGCACCCGCCAGAATGCAGGTCAAACATCCTACCTGGCTTCGGGAAAGATCGACATCACCACCACACCAACGATCAATTTGACCCTCGGTGGATCATTGGACTATGCCAACCGTCAGGACTACAATCGTGATAATGCTCTTTTGAACGCCGAGAACAATTACCGCAGCAAGGAGACCAGCTGGAGGGGGTTTATCAAGTTCACACAGCGCTTCATCAATCGCACGGCTGAAGAAGAGAAGAAGAGCACCATCCAGAATGCGTTCTACACGCTCCAATTGGACTATTCACGCTATCAGTTCGATCAGTCTGATTTTGTGCATGGCGACCGGTTCTTCGACTATGGATATGTGGGCCGGTTCGACATTCTTACCGCTCCCACCTTCGAAATAATTGACAGTCTTCCCACGCAGTGGTCACAGAATGGAGAGCGTGATACGCTGGTCCAATTCACACCAGGGACGCAGAACCCGGATCTGGCAGCGATCAATACCTTTTACTTCAATGCGCTTCCAGCTGAACAGTTCCCCTTGCAGGCGCTTTTCGGAGCCCCTCAAGGCGATTATGTGGGCTACTATCAGAACAGGTTCGATACCCAGAATCGGGGTGCCTTATGGAATGGCGATCGCCCCAGGTCGTTGTATGAGGTCTGGAACAACATCGGATTCATTGATAATCCCGGTGCGGCCGAGTTCCGCCAACGCAGGAATGACCAGTTGCGCTTCAGTGCTATTGGCAGCGCGGACATTGGTTCCCACGCGGTTTCCGTGGGGGTGGAGTATGAGCAACTGACCCAGCGCCGTTACGATCTGTCGCCAGTGGGACTATGGACCAGAGCCAGATTATTGGCCAATTCGCATATACTGGAGCGTAGTTTCCAGAATTCAACTGGCACCATTGAGATACCCGGAGCACCGAGCGATCCGTTCACGCTCACACTGTACCCGCGCCTCTTGGGCGAAGATCAATCGGTTTTCGACCGGAATCTGCGCACGTCTCTTGGATTGGACGCCAATGGGACGGATTTCATCAATGTGGATGCCTTGGATCCAGGCCAATTGGCCTTGGATATGTTCTCGCCGGATGAACTGCTGAACAATGGTCAAGGCTTCGTCTCCTATGTGGGCTACGATCATTTGGGCAACCGGGTAAGCCGCAAGCCTGGGTTTGCCGAGTTCTTCGATGGCCGCGATGAGGATGGGAATGCTACACGCTTGCAAGCCCCGTTCGAGCCGATCTACATCGCCGGCTATCTCATGGACAAGTTCGCTTTCGACGATATCATTTTCAACGTTGGCGTTCGTGTGGACCGCTACGATGCGAACCAGAATGTGCTGAAGGACAAATACCTCTGGCAAGATGCGTTCACTGCCGGCGGCTCTGTGCCCGACGAGGATATACAACAAGCTCTGGCTAACCGACCAAGCAACATCGGCGATGATTTCGTGGTGTATGTGGACAATATCGGCGCACCCAACTCGGTCAAAGGTTACCGCAGTGGAGATACTTGGTATACCCCGTCGGGTGTCGAATTGCTCGACGGTTCCTCGTTGGCAGAAGGCGGTCAGATCAGGCCGTATTTAAAAAGTGGTGGAGCGGATGGCGACTTGATCGGATCGGACCTGAAGAAGGATGCCTTCAGGGATTACACACCCGTGGTGAACATCATGCCACGCGTAGCATTTTCTTTCCCGATCTCTGATGAGGCCGTGTTCTTCGCGCACTACGATGTGCTGACACAGCGCCCCAACGCGGTGCAGTCGCGATTGAACTTGGTGGAATTCGCGTTCATTCAGAATTCAACCGCAACGCTTTCCAACCCGAACTTGAAGCCCACCAAGACGATCGACTACGAATTGGGCTTCCAGCAGGTACTAAGCAAGTCATCGTCCCTTAAACTCTCGGCGTTCTATCGCGAGTTGCGCGATCAGATCCAAGTGCGTAACGTGACCAACGCATGGCCTCGGTCTTACCGCACATTCGATAACTTCGATTTCGGGACTGTGAAAGGGTTCTCGGCCACCTACGACCTGCGTCGGACCGGCAACGTTTGGATGCGTGTCGGCTACACGCTTCAGTTCGCGGATGGCACGGGTTCGGGACCTAATACGGGTTTGAATCTGGTGAACTCTGGCCAACCCAACCTGCGAACCATCGCACCGTTGGATTTCGATCAGCGCCATCGCATCCAAACCACCTTGGATTTCCGCTATGGGGGCGGAAAGGATTACAACGGTCCGGTGCTCTTCGGAAAGCCGATCCTTGCCCGCACTGGCGTGAACGTGGTGGGCATTTTGGGCAGTGGAACGCCTTACAGCCGAAGCAGTCAGGTGGTTAGTGAAGCTACGGAACAATCGAATTACCTATTGGACGGTACGCTCAACGGAGCTCGACTGCCCTGGCAGTTCACCACGGACATGCAGATCGATCGGGATATTTCCTTGTCATTTGGTGGGGGCGAAGGCGACAAGGCCAAATCGGCCAATTTGAACATCTACCTCCTGCTTACGAACGTGTTGAATACACAGAACATCACAGGGGTATACCGCTTCACCGGTTCGCCCACGAACGATGGCTATTTGGCGTCAGCCCTGGCGCAACCAGTGATCGCGAACCAGATCGATCCTGCATCGTTCCAAGACCTCTACAACTTGAATGTGAATGCCCCAGGCAATTTCGGTGCGCCGCGCACGATCCGCTTGGGAGTTCGTTTTGATTTCTAGTCCAACAGATACCGCAAGAACATGAACGGCCTAAATAGAGCAAACTTCACCAGAACCTTCGCTCTGAGCCTCCTTTCTTTGGTAGCGTTCCCCATGAACGGGCGAGAGCCTATTCAGCCACCAGGAGTTCCCAATCCACCGGCTTCTAGGCCCAAGGCCGCCGCCTGTGTGCCCGCCTCGGCGATCGCGGAGATCTCCTACAACAGCGTGCGGGCCATCATCGAGAATGGGGGTAACATGTGGACCCGAAGGGCTTCTCCCACGCTCCCTGGTTACGAGGTTCCCAAAACGGAGGATTTCACCGGGGCGTGTGCGATATACGCAGGAGGTTTATGGATGGGGGGTGTCTCGCCAGACAATCAATTGAAGCTGGCTGCTGTCCTGTTCCGCGCTAACGGCAATGATTACTGGCCGGGACCCCTTTCGAACACGGGGGATGCATCGGTGCCGCCCGAAGTTTGTGTGGAGTATGATAAGTTCTGGATCACCGAGCGTGCGCAAGCAGAGGCACACATCCAATGGTGGCAGTGCCAGAATGACCCGGACAATTGCGATCTGGAAGAGACCTTCCCAGGCGGGTATTCGATACCGGCCGATTTTCAGGACTGGCCATGGGATGGGAATTCGGACCTTGGGCAGGATCTATACCTGGCTCCGTTTTTTGACCAGGGTGGGGACGGCGTTTATGAGCCGTCCGATGGCGACTATCCGGACTATGGATTTGATGAGACCCCGGAGGAGTGCAAGAACCGGCGCCGGGAAGATCCGGTGAACTTGTTCGGCGACTTCAATATCTTCTGGATCTTCAACGACAAGGGTGATGTACACACCGAATCAACGGCACAACCCATCGGCCTCGAAGTGCGTGCGCAGGCGTTCGCCTTCAGCACCAACAACGAGATCAACAACATGACCTTCTACAACTATACGGTGATCAATCAGGGCACGCAGACCTTGTTGAACACGTATTTTGGATCGTTCGTTGATCCGGACCTCGGATGTTCCAACGATGATTTTGTTGGTTGCGACGTTCGCCGCGGCCTGGGCTTCGCCTACAATTGGGATGAGAACGATGAGGCCTGCCTGGGTGCTGTTGGATATGGGACCCAGCCTCCGGCGATCGGCGTAGATTTTTTCGAGGGTCCTTACCAAGACGCTGACTCAATTGATAACCCTGGACCACTCACGAATGCGGAAGTATTCGATTGTGTTACGGCCCGCGAGCAGGGTGGGATCCCTTACAAGGGGATCGGTATTGGTTACGGCGATGGCTTCACGGACAATGAGCGATTCGGGATGCGGGATTTCCTTTACTGGAACAGAGAAGGACCCTTCCCCACATCCGATCCAAGCAATGCAGGTCATTTCTATGGGTATTTGCGCAGTATTTGGAAGGATGGTACACCAATGACCGCAGGAGGAACGGGCTACAGCACGTCTCCTGGTGGCATTCAAACGCGGTATATGTTCCCTTGGAACAGCGATCCCGTCGGTTGGGGAACGGATTGTGTGCCGCAACCTGATTGGCGCGAGACAGCGCGAACTCCGAATGACAGGCGGTTCATTCAAAGTGCAGGGCCATTCACGCTGGAGCCTGGATCCTACAACAACATCACGCTTGGTGTGGTCTATGCCCGGGCAGCTGGTGGTGGAGCCGCTGCAAGTGTTGGTGTACTTCGCATTGCGGATGATAAGGCCCAAGCGTTGTTCGATAACTGCTTCAAGATCCTGGATGGACCAGATGCTCCCGATCTGGAGATCGTTGAGTTGGATAGGGAGTTGATCATCCTGTTCTCCAACCCGGACGGCAGCAATAATCGCGTGAATGCACCGCTGGATTATGTCGAGTTGGATCCGATCATTCCTGAAAGTCGTACGGATGAGATCATTACGCAAGAGTTAACACCGATCCCAACCTTCCCTCCTGTTCCGATCCTTTCAGGAGATACGGTTGTTGTGACCTTTGATACGACGACTACTACCATTCAGTTCGATCGCAACTACCGATTCCAAGGGTATAAGTTGTACCAGCTGAAGAATGCCGATGTGCTGCCTTCAGATCTGGAGAACATCGAGTTGGCTCGATTGGTCTACCAAGGGGATATCGAGGACGATGTGGCCCAGATCATCAACTATCCGTTCAGCGACGTGCTGCAATTACCTGTGCCCGTGGAACAGGTGAATGGGGCCAATGTGGGTGTTGCCAGCTCGGTCCGGGTGATCGAGGATAAGTTCGCTCAAGGGGATCCAAGGCTGGTGAACTTCAAGAGCTACTACTACCTGGCCATCGCCTATGGGTACAACCAGTACGAGCCCTACAACATCGAGGCGCGATCCGGACAGGCATTCCCCTATGTGGCCAGCCGTAAAGGCGCATTTGGCGCTATTCGCAAGTATGTGGGTATCCCGCACAGGCCGGACCCAGGCGTTGGTGGAACCATCCAGAATGCTGACTATGGCGACAACGTGGAGATCACGCGACTGGAGGGGCAAGGCAATGGTGATCGTGCTATTCGCCTGAGCACTTCCACAGCGGTTTCCATCGCCTCGGATCCCGCGCATCGCAAGGATGAGATCACCTACGCCCGTGGCAGGGGGCCCGTGAATGTCAAAGTGATCGACCCGCTGAGGGTGCCAGCGGCAGAGTTTGAACTCTGGTTCCAGGATTCGATCACGCCGACAACCCTGAACGATGCATACTGGTATCTGGTCAAGAAGCCCGGAGGGAATTCTTCGGATACCGTTCGCAGCGAGCGGATCATAGATCTGGACTACGAGCAACTTATTCCGGATTGGGGCTTGAGCGTTACGCTAACGCAGGCCTACTACACTGGAGGAGGGGCTGATTTCACCAAGCCCGTCGGGGAAGGGTCCATCACCTATGCTGATCCTTCCAAGGCATGGTTCGGTGGCATCCCGGATGCCGAAGGCGACAATGTCCAGAACTGGATCCGTTCTGGAATTTATGCCAGCGAGGATTCCCTTGTCTTCAATGATCGTCCTCTCCTCGATAATGACCAGCTATATGAGGCTGTTCTTGGAGGCACATGGGCTCCTTGGGTCTTAGCCGGTCATGCTGCATACCAAGGCGGTACACCATCGGAAAGCAGCCCGAATAATCCGCATTCAACCATGCAGCCTCCATACACGTTCAGCCGCATCAGCGACCTGCCAAGCGTGCAGTTGGTCATCACCAGCGATCGCACCAAATGGACCCGATCGCCCGTGTTCGAACAAGAGAACAATACAACGCTCTCGGAAGGTGGAGCTACCCGAATGCAGTTCCGCGATTCGCCGAGCATCGATAAAGATGGTCGCAAGGTTGGAACACCTGGTTGCAACTTGGCAGAGGCCGAATTGACCAATGCAGCGGGCATGGGTTGGTTCCCAGGCTATGCCATTGAGATGGAAACCGGCGAAAGGTTGAACATCGGTTACGGAGAGAGTAGTTTCTGGGGTGGCGGTATCGGGCGCGACATGCGCTGGAATCCGAACGATGTGCTCTACAGCGATGATGGGCCCTTCTTTGGTGGTGGCCACTGGATCTACATTTTCAAGAATGACCGCCGTGTCAGCAATAATGCCGAGCGTGTGCCTTTGTACGATGAGGGTTCCTTCATTCGCGCAACGATGGAGGTGAACACCAGCAGCGCGCGCAGGACCGTTTTCCGCGCTATTGGTTGGGTTGGAAGCGCAATGGTGCAGCCGGGTGAGGAATTCCTTTCCACGGACGTGGAGATCCTGTTGAACGTGTCCAAGCCTTATCGGAACTATGTGGACTATCCGAACAACCCGTCCACCCCGATAGATCCGCAGCGTAACAACGGACTGCCCTTGTACACATTCGGTACCACCGAGTTGGGCGCCGTCAACAACGATCAGGTTACGGCCGAGAGTTCGTTGGACCTCATCAACATCGTGCCCAATCCCTACTACGCCTTCAGCGGGTATGAGAATTCCCGCCTGGATAATCGGGTCAAATTCATCAACCTGCCGCAAACATGTACCATCTCCATCTATAACGTGAGCGGTACCCTGGTGCGTAAGTTCCGCAAGGACAATGACCTGACCTACCTGGATTGGGACTTGAAGAACACGACGAACATCCCGATTGCAGGTGGCGTGTACATCTGCCATGTGGAGGTTCCCAATGTGGGTGAGAAAGTGGTGAAATGGTTCGGAGCCATGCGCCCGATCGACCTACAGAATTTCTAAGAAGACCTGAGTTTAATCCGGAGCGATATGATGCGAACCTTAGACCGAAAAGCGATGGTGGTGGCCCTGTTGGCCATCTCTTGGACATCCGCCTGGGCGGGCAATCCGGATAGGGCCGGCTCTGCTGGTGCTACCCAGTTGCTGATCAATCCCTGGGCACGCTCTGCGGGTTGGGGCCTGGCCAATTCCTCCTCGGTGCGCGGTGTGGAAGCCATGTTCGGTAATGTGGCCGGCCTGGCTCAATTGAACAAGACCGAGATCATGTTCACCAACACCCGCTGGTTGAGCGGATCAGGTACCACGGTCAATAGCCTTGGCTTTGGTCAGAAGATGGGTGCCTCTGGTGTGCTTGGTGTTTCTGTTACCAGCATCGGCTTTGGTGAGCTGGAAGTCACCAAGGTGGATGATCCAGCTGGTGGTCTGGGCACCTTCCGCCCAACCATGGCGAACATCGGCCTGTCCTACGCCAAAAGCTTTTCCAAGAGCATCTCTGGCGGACTTCTGGTGCGGATGGTTTCTGAGAGTATTGCCAACGTGCGTACCTCTGGGGTGTGTTTCGATGCAGGTATACAATACGTGACCGGCGAAAAGGAGAATGTCCATTTTGGCATCTCGCTGAAGAACGTCGGTCCGGCCATGGCATTCTCTGGTGATGGTCTCTCGGTGCAAGGGTTGTTGCTTTCGGGTAGCGACCAACTCACGCTCGAGCAACGTTCCGCACAGTTCGAGATCCCTTCGCTATTGAACATCGGTGCGGCCTACGACTGGCATGTGAACGAAATGCACCGCATCACCTTTGCCGGCACCTTCATTTCCAACTCGTTCACCAAGGACCAAGGCGTGATCGGGGTGGAGTATGCGTTCCGTAAAATGATACACCTGCGCGGCGGGTTCATGTACGAGGATGGGATAACGAATGACGCGGAGCGCACCACGGTCTTCACAGGGCCTTCTGGAGGTCTGAGCGTTGATCTTCCTTTTGGAGATGAAAAGAAGTCGGCTATCTCGTTCGACTATTCGTACCGGTCCACCAACCCCTTCGCCGGGGTGCATAGTGTAGGGGTGCGCATCAGTCTCTGATCCGACATACTATCTTTGGGAAGAGGACCTCACAAGGGTCCTCTTTCATTCGTATACAATACCTCACTTGGCCATGGGCACAACGGCATACTACACCGAAGAAGGTTTGCGCAAGCTGCAAGAGGAATTACACCACATGCGCAGTGTGGAGCGTCCGCACTTGAGCCAGCAGATCGCTGATGCACGGGACAAGGGCGACCTGAGTGAGAATGCAGAGTATCATGCGGCCAAAGAGGATCAGGGCCTGTTGGAAGCACGGATCGCCAAGTTGGAGGAAGTGGTCGCCAGTGCGCGCGTGATAGATACCGAGCATATGGATGCGAGCAAGGCGTACATCCATTCATCCGTGCGTGTGAAGCAGATCGGTTCCGGAGCCGAGCGCACCTTCACGCTGGTGGCAGAAAGCGAGTCGGATATCAAGACAGGCAAGATCAGTGTGAGCTCCCCCATTGGCAAGGGCTTATTGGGTAAAGCCGTGGGCGAGGTAGCCGAGGTGTCCACACCAGCTGGCACTACACGATTCGAAGTGTTGGAGATAACGCGCTGAGGATGGCCAGCATTTTCACGCGCATCATTCGTGGCGAGATCCCCTGTTACAAGTTGGCAGAGGATGAACGGTACATCAGTTTCCTGGATGTCAGCCCCATCAGCCGCGGGCATGCCTTGGTGGTTCCCAAGTTGGAGGTGGATCACTTATTCGACCTGGAAGGCGATCAGTTAACGGCGATCCTACCCTTTGCGAAGGAAGTGGCCCGTAAGATCAAAGCGGTTGTTCCATGTACGCGGATCGGCATAAGCGTGATCGGTCTGGAAGTACCCCATGCGCACATCCATCTATTGCCCATCGATGCATTGGCCGATATGGACTTCACCCGGCCCCGGCTTAAACTTACTCCAGAGGAATTTACTGCTCTCGCTGATCGGATCCGCAATGCCTGATCGTCAGCCGGTCGGTTCAAAGGACCCTGTCCGGGTTGTTGCGCAGGAAGGCTCCCCAACCCTTGCCCCCACTTTTTTTGGAGGTGCTTCCGGCGCTTCGCCCCGCATGGGTGAAGTGATGGCAAACAGCCACAGCCAAGGCATCTGTTGCATCGGTGCTGGCCGGTAGTTCGTTCAGCTTCAAGATGCTCAAGAGCATGGCAGCCACTTGCTCCTTTGCTGCGTTGCCATTGCCCGTAATGCTCTGCTTCACGCGTTTCGGGGCGTACTCCACCACACTGATGTCGCGTTGAAGGGCAGCAGCAATAGCAGCACCTTGGGCCCTGCCCAACTTCAGCATGCTTTGGACGTTCTTACCGAAGAACTGGGCTTCAATGGCCAACTCATCGGGCAAATGCCGGTCAATGATCTCGGTCGTGCTGCGGAAGATCGCACGTAACTTCAACGTATGATCATCGCCCGCTTGGAATCGGATCGCACCGGCTTCCAGCAAACGAAGCGCCTGGCCTTCTACCGCGATCACCCCAAAGCCCATGACCGTGGTGCCCGGGTCGATACCCAAAATGATCCGCTCGGAGGTCACCGGCCTACTTTTGGCCGATCGCCCGTCTTGGGTTTGACCGATGTCCCTTGGCCGCACGTTGCTCATGGTTTTCCGCTGGGGGATCTTTCTCCTGGCCTGTGTGTTCTTGTATACGCGCCTGGCGGGTCCCAAAGGTATCGTGGCATCGGTCGGGTCCGACCTGTGGCCTTCAGCTTCCTACTTGCTGGTGTTGTTCACCATGGTTGGTCTGCTCATGTTGGTCAACTGGCTGCTGGAAGCGTACAAGTGGCGGATCTTGATGAGGCCCGTTGAGCAGATCGGCATTAAGCGCGCATTCGTCGCGACCATTGCCGGCACAAGTGTGGGTTTGGTAACGATCAACAGGACGGGAGAGTTCCTGGGTCGAGTGCTCTTCTTATCGCCGGAGAACCGGGTGCGAGGAAGTTTCGCCACGGCCTTGGGTGGGATCGCACAATTCGTGATCACACTGGTGTTCGGGGGCATCGGTCTCTTGGCACTTATCGTGTTCGCGTATCCGCTGCCATGGCCGTCAGGCTGGTTGTCGTGGATGCTTGGGTCCCTGACCACGTTGATCACTATCGTGGCCTTGGCGCTTTACCTGCAGCCTGCGCTTTTTCGGCAGATGCTCTTGTCCCTGCCTGTGTTGAAGCGGCTTGAACGCGCCTCCCAAGTCTTGGGACAGCAGGATCACAATGTGCTGCTCTTGGTCTTGGTGCTGAGTGGTGCGCGGTACGCAGTGTTCGGCGTGCAATTCGTTTTGTTGCTGAAGGGACTTGGGTCGGGCTTGTCCTTGCCCGCCGCTGTATTGGCCGTTCCGGTGATCTACTTGATCGCAACGCTCATTCCATCGGTCATGCTTACCGAGTTGGGTGTGCGTGGATCGGTCGCAGTAGCGGTGCTGGTGCCCTTGGGTGCGCAGGCCCCGGCGGTTCTTTTGGCCACAACGTGCTTGTGGACCATCAATGTGGCGTTGCCCGCGATCGCGGGGAGCGTGATCCTATTAATGGCGCGGATCCGGACCAAACAGGCGGGCGTATGACGGAGCCCATCTACCTGGCATTCGGTTCGTTCGCAGCTGCGCTTGTGCATGCAGTGGTGCTTACGGCATGGCGCGACCGCATCAAAAAAGCGCAAGCACCGGACCGCATTGCAGATGCAGTGGCCCAGGGTGCCCTGCTCAGCGTAACGTGCGTGGTACCTGCGCGAAACGCGGCAGCAACGCTCACCACCTTGCTGCAAGACCTATATGTAAGGAATGTTGCGCCCGAGCGTATGGAGGTGATCGTGGTGGATGATCACAGCGAGGATGGTACAGTGGCCATTGTACAAGGCATGATGCGCATGTGGCCGCAATTGCGCTGTATCGCCAATAAGGGTGTGGGTAAAAAGGCTGCGATAAGCACAGGAGTGGAAGAGGCCCGAGGTGAGATCATCCTGCTCACCGATGCGGACGCCCGCTGCGGCCCATTGCGAACGAAAGTGATCTTAGAGGCCATGGGTGGTGGTCACCTCGATCTCTTGATCATGCCCGTGTTGACCAAAGGAGAGGAAAGCTTCTTGGGCCGTGTGCAGGAAGAGGAGCAAGCGGGATTGGTCGGCATGGCCCTGGGAGAAGCCTTGCTGGGCCGACCAACCTTGGCCTATGGAGCGAATTTGGCTTTTACACGGGCTGCTTTCAACGAAGTTGGCGGTTACTCGCAAGACCGTTACACGAGTGGAGATGATGTCTTTCTTGTGCAGCGGATGAAGGCAGCGGGTAAGCGCATAGGATGCCTGGCAGGACCGGATGCCATGGTCACTGTGGAAGCAGAGCGCACATGGTCTGGCGTTATCCAACAACGGCTCCGTTGGGCAGGCAAGATGCGTGGCGTGCATGGCCCCTTGGTTTGGCTGGGTGCCTTGGGCCTGTTGTTGCCATGGATGTTGCTGTGGTCTACCTGTCAATTCGAACCCCGTGATCTGCTCCTGGATACTGGTTTTGAGCGCATGCTGCTGTTGTTAGCGGCTTGGCTGCTTTGGTCACTGCCAGTTGTCGTTCTGGTAAGAGAGGTGAAGCGCTCATTCGGGCTAAGACGTTCTGCCGTGGTAACGTTCGTGTGCTACGTGCTCTTCACCATGTACGCACCCATCATGGCCGTGGCGGCCCTGTTCATCACCCCGCATTGGAAAGGACGGAGGATGAACGGGTAACGGCCACTGGAAAGAAACGGAAATGCGCAACACGACACAGCCCCATATTCAGGAGAACGGGAACGTGAAGTGTCGCTCGCTACCTACTGAGCGGGTGAAGAAGTAATACCATTTCGCAGTACAGATCCGCCCAAAGATGCGCCGCTATTTTCCCCGTCGGCGGGATGAAACATTCGCAGGACGATCCGAGGAGGTCGTTGCGTAGCCGTAGCTACGGGACGACCTCCT